>JAEEGF010496210.1_pt1 | contig 26768 bp, 20 predicted proteins | sample 9134171 | NCBI WGS metagenome assembly JAEEGF01 (sample SAMN16246542, study PRJNA631951) | gut metagenome | biome: gut microbiome; feature: rumen; material: AP-attached | host: Bos | place: Iran: Karaj | collected 2018-10 | reverse complement strand
AAATCACCTCATTTTGCCCCACGCTAACAGAGGGACGGTGCTTTTGTTACATTCTGCCAATGATAGTTGTAACAAAAGAACCGTCCCTCTGTTACAAAGTTGTGCACTTGGATAAACCAGTGCCCTGATCTGGGCACTGGAAGAGAAACAATGAAGCCGTCGACATTCACATGCCGGCGGCTTCCCCAAACCTTAAATTTAATACTATGCAAAATACAATGCAATATTTCTAAGCATTGTTAACCTTAACCGTATCGTCTCAAGACGAGGAAATTGCTATGAAAAACAATGAACCGTCATACGACGGAATATACTAACCTTATGTCGTTGTTTCTTATATGATCTAATGAGGGGTCACTTTCCTCAGTATCCGATTTCGAATTAACTGGTGCAAAGGTAAGGGTTTTATTTGAAACCACCAAATTTTTTCAAAGAAAATTTGCAATGTAAGAAAAAAAAGACTATCTTTGCACTCACAAAGCGATCTTTACATATTATATATATAAGAGCCAACTGCTCTATTCGGATTATCTCGTAAATCGACGGCTAAAGATTCTCTATAATTCCAGAATACCGACGGATGGCCACGAGGCTCACGTTAGTTTAACGTGGGCATTGGTGGTATCGGTATTTTTGGAAAGGCGAAAACTTAGCCGTCGAGCCTAACGAGATAGCAGCCCCGATGCACCACGTTTCCTCATTTATTTATTAACCCTAAAAATTTAAAGCTTATGTATTCAAAACATTTTTCAGCGTGCAGATGGCTTTTGGAGCTTGTCTATGACAAAGAGATGGTGACTCGCAGGGAGATCGACGAAAAGTGGATCAAAGAAAAGAACCTCAGCGACGGTCTCGCCATGGATCCCAGAAATCTTCAACGTTACAAGAAAACCTTGAAAGAGAGTTTCGGCATTGATATCTGCTGCAAGCAAGGAGGCGACTACGCTTACTACATCAGGAATCCTGAGATACTGCAAAACAATCACCTGCCGGTATGGCTGTTGAACATCCTCGCCATTAACGAGAAAATGAAGAGGTGCCTCTCTCTGATGAATCGCATCAGGCTGGAATACATCCCGTCGGGCGGTGAGAAGCTGGAAACGGTGATCGATGCCATGCTCGGCAACCAGAAGATGGCCTTCAGGTATCAGAAGTATGGCGATGTGGAAAGCCGGGACTTCATCGCGGGCGTATGCGGACTGGTACTCTATCGCAGAAGATGGTATATCATCGGAGAACTGGATAATCTGAAGAAATACACGTTTTCGATAGACAGGATAATCAGCAGTTCGCTGACGGATATAAATTATGTGATAGATTCCGGCTTCAGCATCGATGCCTATTTCAGCGAGATTTACGGCATCTACAACAGTGGAAGGAACTTGGAGAGCATTGTGCTGAGGGCCTTTGGCGAAGAGGCCTATCACATGAGAGACCTGCCCATACACCAGAGCCAGCAGGAGATAGGCAGCGGCGACGGCTATTCGGATTTCATGATCAAGGTGAGGCCGAATAATGAACTCATGAGTTATATCCTCTCCAGAAGCAACTGCCTGAAGATTCTCTCGCCTAAGCCTGTCGTGGAGAATTTCAAGGGGATTGTCACGTCTATTATGAATAATTATCAGTCGGTTATGAATAATTAAGAAAGGTAGGACAAGATTTGTCGTAACCCTCGGTTACCTTTGCAGCCGAAATCCCCAAATTGGGGACAATCAAAAATTATAAAAACATAAATAAATTAAATTATGCAAACCGCAAAGAGTGAAATGCCCGAAGGGCAGAGATCGGGATTTGAGGACCAGCTGCGCGACCTCGATCCTATCATTAGCGCAGCAATGGAGAAGAAGGCAGTGATTAATCTGACACTCAATCACTATTCAGGAGACATAGGCCAGCAGATAGAGCATGCGGGCCATGTGATGATGGGGCTGGATGAGAAATGCCGGATGTTCTTCAGAAAATTATTGAGTGGAGGAAAAGAGAAAAAGACCTTACCTTCAGCCAGTATGATGGTGGAAGCCTGCGAAGAGACCATGAAGGAAGGCTTATGGTACGCTTGTACGGCATGGTCGGTGACCTTCCGGGTATATCAGAAGGCTGGCTACAAGGGATCCATGAGTGATTTCGTGAAGGAGGCAAGGGTCTGGCCATGGACACGAACTCTGAAATATGAACCAACGGAGGATGCTGTAGGGAAGCCTCTAAGAGACGGCAAGATGCTGGCAGACATAGAGGATTGGGAGGCAGAAGGAGTGCCCAAGCGGAACAGGGATCTTGCAGAGGCCTTATTGCACAAATTGGGGATCTCGATATAATAAGAGTTTCCGCTTGATTCCGAAAAAATTTCCGATCATCCGAAAATGATTCCGGTGTGGCAGACATAGCTTGTCTGCCATTTTTTTTATTTCTAATTTTGGCCCCGGAAACCAGCAAGTAGGGGAAAGTCCGGACCCCCGAACACCGGTATAAACGTTCAAAATTAATAAAAATGAAACAAATTGTTTTGAGAAAGACCAAAGACGGGAGACTGACCACCATGCCCAGAACAAGGCTTATGATAACATCCCTCCTGGTCAAAGACGTGAAAGTGGAAGATGAGGACATGAGCATGGACTACCCCGTGGCGAAGAAAGCAGAGCGGGAGATGGAGACCATCCGCAAGAAGGTGAGCCAGGAGCTCTTCGACCTGATGATGATGCAGCTGATGGGATTCCGCGGAGACATGCAGTATGTGATGGCGGAGAATATCGCGATATTCGCCTACGACCACACCGCCTATACCACTGGTTGTCCCAGCGTCGACGCAGTGCTCGACATCTGCTACACATGGATCGCTGACGAGCAAGGGATTGTTATCAAAAAATACAGGAAACCCTAATGATGCTTAGCGTATGACGATGCATGTGTTTGCAACGATCCTGGCGCTCTATCCCTTCACCAAGACGGAGGAGATCGCCGACGAGTTCGGACTCTCTGTTGTCAAGGTCAGAAAGATGGCAAGAGTCTGCCGCGTGAGCAAGAACAAGTATCTGCTCCAGGCAAAGAAAAATGGTATTCAACTTAAAAAACATTCGAAAAAATGAAGAGGGAATTCAGAAATCATTTGCAGAAATACTGCGACATCAGCAACTGGACTCGTATGCACAAGCCCAGAAACGGAAAGAAGAACGCGGAGGCGGCTGAGAAACTGGCAGAGGACATCCTCCGTATGTTCCTGAAGAACGAGCCGGGATATGACGGCACTGCCATCATGCTGGCGGCTCTGGCTATGGTCAATTCGTATGTGCAGAAGGCGATATTCTTCAGCAATGCCTTCGACTTCGACTCTGACATTCTCCTGAAAGACAAGTATGAAGAACTTTTCGGAGGTGAAGCTTGGATGATGGCTCATCATGACAGGATACAGTTCCAGATGGAGGACTTCATCAGGGGCATGGTTAATCCGATGCATAATGAACTGCGGATTTAGACAGAGTAACATGTTTAAAGACATAATAACAGACTAACATGTTAAAAAGACAGAGTAACAGAATAACAGTTTAAAGACAAAAGAACATAAGAACATAATAAAAAAAATAAGATGATAGAAGAAATGTATGTTGAGAAGCCGGACGGAAAGCCGGTGAAGAAATTCAAGGCGAGAGTAAGTCTTTATCCCAATGACGTGGTAGTGGTAAACCCGCAGGAGCCAAGGGAGAGCAACCGCAAGATGATCAAGCAGAAGGGCAAGAGCTCTTTCTACAAGTCGGAAGGCGAAAAGGAATCAAGCTATTCCATTCATATTAATGTGGATGCGAATGATCCGGATCCCGTGGCAACGATGCAGGAACGATTCAACGAACTCACCAAGGGGGAACTCAAAGGAGAGTTGAAGCTTCAGGTAAAAGGAAAGTTGATTTACGACACGCCTGTGTTAAAGGTGTATCTGAACAAGACACAGAAGAAGGTGGTGATCCAGACTACCCTCGATTGTGGGCCTACTATTGAACGGGAGCTGCTGCAGCTTCAGGGAGACATGGGCCGCATCATTGGGGCGAACTACTCAGAGATCATCAAGGTGTTTAATGAGAAGGAAAGGAATGGAGGAGTAAGGAAAAAAGACTCCGAATTCCCGACAGAAAAGGAGATCATCGACAGAGTGTAGTTAAAGGAAACGAATTACCATAATAACCCATAATTACCATAATAATAATTATTCAAATTAGTGGATAAAATTATGATCAATTATGGTGATTCGTTTCAAAAAAGAAAAAGAAAACTAAAAACGAATTTGAATGATAACATTTCAAGAGAATACACATTTTTCTCAGGCTCTTCCCTGCACAAGGGAAGAGTTCTGGGAGCAAGTGAAGAAACCCAGTACGAGGTGGCGCATTGATATGCGAAGGGCAATCTTAGCAGCGGTGGAAGCCTCGAAGACTCAGGGCGCAGTAGCTTTGCACAATTTGTTGCAGAACAGCGAATATCAGAAGTTCCAGATTAAGAAGCAGGGACTGAAAAAAAAGGCTGCCAAGGAGGCATGGGAGAAGAAAACGGATGCAGAGAAGCTTTTGGCCTTTGCCCAGGAGGTCAAGGATAATCTGCCGGCATTCATCTTTGCATGTCGTGAGTTTGATGAGACGGAAACTGCCAAGGGCGGGATGTTTCGCCACAGAAGACTCGCAGACTGCCATCTGAATGGACTCTTTATGCTGGATATTGACCACATTGAGAACCCTATGGAGGTTTGGTATAAGATGAGGGAGGACAAAGAACTCATGAAGAGTATCGTCCTTGTGCATATTACCAGCAGCTCATGCGGCATCCGTATTGTGGCCACGGCAGACATCAATATCGGAAACCTTGCAGACAATCAGATTACTTTGGCTCAGAAGCTGGGCTATAAGGCTGATGAGAGCTGCATCGATGCCACCAGAAACTCTTTTGCTCCCAAAGAGGAGGATATTATTTACATTAATGAGGATTTACTATTCAATTATTATGATGAAGGATTTGACAAGCGGTTTACGGATGAGTACCGTCAGAAGAAAACTCAGCCGATTCATTTTCAATTTGATGCTGGCGATGTTCCTGCTGTTGTACGTCATTCTCAGGATTCTGTTCTGGCCGCTCAGGCTGCTGTACAAGGGGCTGGCGATGTCAGCGGAATGGATGGTTCGCGAGTGGAGGGCGTAAAATGGAGAGGATATGATGTACAGGCTATTATTAATGCTCGGTATGGCGATAGGCTGCCATGCGCAGAGGATAGCAACAGACACAAGGAAAGTCTTAAACTGGCCACAGACCTGTTGCTCATGCTCGACGGCGACACAAAACTGGTGCAGAGAATCATCGAGGCACAGCCCTGGGTGCAGGAGATCATTGAGGAAAGAGATGAGAATGTCGAGCAGACAGTGGAGAGTGCAGCCTCGTGCGTCGCGGAGAAGGAGAAGAAGTATGCAGGCTCGCTGCCATCCAAGGCCATGCAGGAGGCGGTGAAGAGGGTGACGGGGAAAGACTATCGGGAGGTCACTGGCGCTTCTTCAGACCACCCCGCCCATCCGGGCACCCCTCCTGACTCAGGAGGGGAAATAAACAGACTGTTGGATCAGTGGGGTGCAGAGATTGAGGAGATGTTTGATGATTTCCCCTTGCTGAGGGATGTGTGTGCGGGATTGAAGCGGAGCCAGTACCCGGCGGCGATGTTCGTGGGGGCAGGGACCATGATGACGCTGATGACGAGATGCACGTACAGGTTCTATCACCGCCCGGAGAGGGAGAGAAGGTTGAATTGCTCGCTGCTCATCATTGGGCACCCTGCATCGAACAAGTCGATGGCTGATGACATCTGCGATATACTCATGGCTCCCGTGGAGGCTTCGGACAAGGCAGGACTGGCAGCGCTCAACCGCTATAAGCAGGACCAGAAGAAGAAGGCTGCGAACAAGGAGGGCAAGGATAAGCCGCAGGGCATCATCCGTATCCATCCTGCAAGAACGAGTAACGGCCAGCTGATTCAGGATATGCTGAATGCGAAGGAGATGGTGGATGGCAAGGAGATCCAGCTGCACATGTTCACCTTCGACACGGAGCTTGATAATAGTATCACGCTTCAGAAAGGAGGCTCATGGATCAATAAGCAGAGCATGGAACTGAAGGCCTTCCACAATGAAGAGGATGGCCAGATGTACCAGAACTCGGATTCGCCGGTAGACAAATTCCGCGTGACTTGGAACTACATCTACACTGGTACGCCCATAGCCTTGAAGAAGAAGGTAAATGAACAGAACTTCGGCAGTGGTCTCAGCACGCGTCTCACGGTGATCCCCATGCCCAAGACGAACTACGAGATGATTGAGTTCCAGGAGAAGACGGCCATAGACTGGCAACGCCTGGAGCGCATGAAGACGTGGGCATATAAACTTGATGCCCGTGCCGGGGAACTGCCTTTCTGGCCATTGGTGAAGCGCCTCTATGACTGGACCAAGAACCGCATGGCCGACTGTGCGGAGGATGATTCGGAAGCCAACGAGCTGATGTTGAAGCGCGTGCCGTATCATGCATTGAACTATGCTGCACCTTTCATAGACATGCGACACTTCGAGAGTATGCACCTGGAGGGCAAGTTCTGGGAAGGGGAGTATGACGTGGATGATACGGACTGGAAGCTCTGCGAGCTCATCGCCCGCATCCAGTACGCCACGCAGCAGCATTTCTTCGGCGTGATGGCAGAGAAGTACTTCGATGATATGAACAACGACGTGCAGATCACGGGCAAGCGGCATCAGCAACGATCCGTGGAAGGATATAACCGTTTGCCTAATGAATTCACGAAAGAGGATGTCATCAAATGCTTCGGCTATGAAAAAGAAAGTTCTGTAAGGGGCAAGCTCAAAAGGCTTATCGACTGTGGCATGGTGGAGAAATTGGAGGAGGAAGAGAACGGCTGTGTTATGGTCAAGTATAAAAAAATAAGCAAGTTATGTGTGTGAGTTGCGTTTCGCGTTTCATGTTTCAAAACGAAAAACAAAATGGAAAAAGTAAGTATTAATCAATCAATTCGCTTATCGCCTCACTTTACGCTCGGGGAGGTGACGAAGAGCAAGCATACTGAGATCTACAACATCCCCAGTCATGTGGCTATCGAGAATCTGAAAAGGGTATGTGCGTGGCTGGAGGAACTGAGGTTCACCTACAATGCCCTCTATTGCCTGAAGCCCGGCGAGGATTATGAGACCTCAAAGAATGTGGAACCGATTATCATTAACAGCGGTTATCGGAGTCCGGAGCTGAATAAGAAGGTGGGAGGCTCGCCGACGAGCAATCATCTGACGGGGTGCGCCGTGGATATCAGAGTATATGGCATCGAGCAGGCCTTGCGCTATGCGGTGATTCTGATGGACTATGCCGATGAGACGAAGCAGGACTATGATGAGCTGCTCATTGAACGAAATAAGAGTAGCGCCATCTGGCTGCACTTCGCCGTGAGACCGAAGAATAATCGTAGAAAGACAATGATTATCTCAACAACGAATTAAAACGAATTTCACGAATTAACATCAAACAATAAATCAGCGGGGCCGACTGGCTCCGCTGATTCTATTTTATAGAACTACACTTAAAAATTCGTGAAATTAGTGTAATTAGTGGTCTAAAAAACTTACTCGTAGTACTCGATGGTGCGGGTCTGCTCCATGGTCTGGCCCATCATCTCACCCGTACGGCTGATCCAGTTGCCCTTGTCGTCGAACTTGTAGTTCGTGTAGGGTGACTCCATGGCGTTGCCGCCCATGTCCATGATGTCGGCCTTCACGGTACCGTCGTCGTTATAGGTACGCTTCACCACCATGTCGTTGCCCATGACGTTCATTTTCTGGCTAGCCACACGGCCGTTCTCCCACGTGTACTTGATCTCAATCTCGTTGCCCATCATCGACATCTTGGCAGACTGCAGATAGCCGTCGGCATCGTACTTGGCATCGCTCATACCCTGCTGCGACATCTTGCCGTCCTCAGTGAAGTTGATCACGATGTCCTGACCCATTCTGTTGCTCTTGATACACTTCACGGCACCCTTGGCCTCGTTGAGCTCGACGTCATGGAACTTTGTCTGTGCCTGCATAGCGAACGATACTGCCAGCATGGCCACCATCATCATTAATTTTTTCATTGTCTGTTGTAAATTTTAAAGTGATTAATTAAGTTGATAACTATCCCTTAGACGCACCTTCTGCAGAAAGGTTTAATCACCGGCAGAAAAAATTATCTGCCGAAGGGGAATGAGGGCTGGGGAGCCTTCTCGGGATCGCCGAAGAACGAGGCCTCGGCGTCCTTGTCGTCGAGCTTGAACACCATGAACTTGGGGTTCTGCTCGGTGCAGGGAGCCCATGCCCCACCCTGCGGGCCGTTGGGATCGCCGTACTTCACGAAATTGCTCCATGCGGTGAGCATCTTCTCGGAGAGATCCCAGTCGCCTTTCGTCCAGGGGCGCCAGCAATGCTTCAGACTCTTGAACACGAACCAGAGGTCGCTGGAGTGGAAGGCGCCCTTCAGGCGCTGTGTCACCTCGGGATGAGAGCCGTCGTCGGGCAGCGGACGGGCGAACTGGTAGGCCCATGCCTTGCCGCCCTTCTGCTGACGCACCTTGCAGAACTCGGCGATGTTGGGAGCCATATTGCCCATATCGTTCAGCGTGAAGCCGATCATATAGGGCACATCGGCCAGAGTGCCCTCACGGGTGGCATCGTCGAAGCTCTTCACACAGACATAGCCGTCGATCATCGGCATGAAGGGCAGACCACGGCGCATGAATGCCATCGGGCTGTTGTCCTGAGGTCCGTCGCTGTTGATCTGGTAGTAGAGGGTGTTCAGGGCGAAGACAGTCTCGGTGCTGGCCTGACGCATCTTCTGCAGGTCGGTGAGTCCAGCCCAGTCGAATACCTTCTTAGCCTTGGCCTCAGCCTCAGCAAAGGTGCCGCCGCTGTAACGGCCGCCAATAGGATTGCCATTGGCATCGGGGATGGTGAGTCCCTGGGCACTCATGATGACAGCCTTGTTGAACAGGCCACGGGCCAGCGGACTCTCGCAGAGCGTACGGACGCTGCCGCCACCGGCACTCTGTCCGAAGATGGTCACATTGTCGGGATCGCCACCGAACTGAGCGATATTCTTCTTGATCCACTTCAGCGCCTCAATCTGGTCGAGGATGCCGTAGTTGCCTGACACCTTGTTCGGGTTCTCCTCTGAGAGCAGGGGATGGACGAGAAATCCGAACACACCGAGACGGTAGTTGATGGAGACGAGCACCACGTCCTTGGCACCCCACTCCTGACCGTCGAACTCAGGCTCTGAGCCGAAGCCCTCACGGAAGCCGCCGCCATGGATCCACAGGGCCACGGGCAGTTTCTTATCCACCTGTCCAGGGGCCTTCGTCCACACGTTCAGATACAGACAGTCCTCGCTGAAGGCTGCCTCCTTGCCGTAGCCCCACTCGGTGTAGTAGCCACCGGTGTACTGGATGGCCTGATAGCTCGGGCGTCCGAAGGTATCGCAGATCTTCACGCCCTTCCAGGGCACGACGGGCTGCGGAGCCTTCCAGCGGTTCTCGCGGATGGGAGGTGCTGCATAGGGGATGCCGCGATACACGAACACATCGGGATGATCGTCGGCCAAGACACCCTGCACCTGACCGCCTTCAATCGTCAACACGGGGTTTTCTGCTGCATGGGCAGACACTGCTAATATGAGCAGAAGAGGCAAAAATAGTTTCTTCATAAGTTGTTATTTACTGGTTGATAATATAATAATGTGTAAGATGTGTGCAAAGTTACTAAAAAGTGAAAAGGTGAAAAAGTGAAAAAGTGAAAAAGTAATGTCCTTTAACTCCCTTTAACTCCTTTAACCCCTTTAACTCCTTTAAAAGTTGTACCTTTGTGCCCGAAAAAAGAAAATGGCATGATAAAAACTATCATTTGTGATGAAGGAAGCCGTCTGGTGATGTATTTCGACGGACGGATCGAAACACCAGATTTCTCCAAGGTGAAGAAGGACATGAAGGAGCTGTTCGACAGCCGTAACCGTAGCATCGTGCTCGACCTCACCAGCCTGAAATACATCTGCAGCAGCGGCCTGCGCCTCTTCCTCACCCTCCTGCAGGAAAGCCACACCACCGGCAACACCGTCACCGTCACAGGGCTCAGTCCCTATCTCCACAAGGTGTTCGACGAGACGGGCTTCACCCGGATGTTCAAACTGCAACCCGCAGAAGACACTTCCAGACAGCAACCCGCAGAAGACACAAGTAAAGAGACTGTTTAAGCACAGCCTCCTTATTTTTATAGTGGACAAATTCAAGGCGTTTTTGCCTGATTTGTCCACTTTTTCACGTTTTGTCGCTACAAGTGACGAAGTTTTTTTGGATTTTTTGTTGTCTGTTCCATAGAAAATATGTATTTTTGCAAGCAGAACGATTAAAAACTGATAATTATGTCATTAATAAAGAAGTTACAGATTGGCGATAACCGCCTTCACAGATATACGAAAGAGTATCTGCTGACGGATTTCAAATGCCGCACCCACAGATTGCACGACGAGTATCGCCCAGGCGCTGACAAGTATTGTGATTATGTGGAGGTGACAGTCATCGCCCCGGGCCGTGAGGACATGCAGATGTACCAGTGGTTCATCAGCAGGTCGACGCTCAGCGGCCGTCTGCTCATCCAGCTGCCCCCGAAGCCCAACCAGAGCCAGTCTGACTCGCAGGAGATCTTCTTCGAGGAGGCGCAGTGCTTCTCCTTCGAGGAGGAATATCACATCAATCGTAACCAGCGCCGCATGCTGCGTCTGCGCTTCGTGGCAGAGGAAGTCAGCATCAACGGCATAACCTATAGACGTTAGACAGATCATGAACAGTAATCGCCCCAATTATCTGAAGGCCGTCCTCTTCACCAACAATCTGGCAGAGTGCGGCGGCAGCGTGGTGCAGTCACAGTGCTTCACCGTCCAGGACTATCATTATCATTGCTATCGCCAGCGCGATGCCCAGGGCAATCCCTACGGTGGCATACTATCAGAGTATCTCGACTTCTCGGTCATCGTCTCCGACCTCGACGCCTGCAAGTTCTTCTTCCAGGCCATGGACCTCAGTCAGAACACCCCCGTCTCGTTCATCTTCAACGCCACCTTCAGTCCCTCGGGCCGCCTCTCCGACTATGAGGACGCCATGATCACCTACGGCTATGTGGTCAACGTCGACGAGGGATGCGAGGATGACGACACGTCCGGACAGGAGCAGGTTCTCGTCCATGTGAAGATGCTCCTCAGCAATGTCCTCTTCCTCGGTTCCGGCGCCGTCCACTATCTCGAGATCACGAAAGACTGAGAATAATAATAAAGAATAACGAATAACGAAAACAGAAGAAGTTATGGCAGACATCACAAAGGTCATCATCGACAATTTCGACTACCGCCTCTATCTCGGGCACTATATCGAAAAGACCCAGGAGAAAGAGATCGAGATTCCCCCCCTGCATGCGAAGCAGAACGTATACATCAAAATCCGCGACACCGAATATTCCGTCGTCCTCTCAGGCCTGAAGTTCACACGCAAGGTCTATGAGCCCGGGCTGATCGAGGCCGAGGTCACCATCAAGACCAAAAGTGAGGACGACGAACTCCCCCTGTTCGAAGACGTCAGTAAGCTCTTCGTCAGGCGCCAGGCAGAGCTCACCCTCGTCGACATCGACAAGGCAGCAACCTCCACCGCCGACTACGAGGAGACGATAGCCAAGAACTACTACGTCTACAAGATCAACCCGCAGATAGCCGCCAACAACAGCCAGATGGAGATGTACGTCAAACTCACCATCTACAGCTTCGACAAGCTGATGGACGTCGACAAGTACTGCAAGGCATTCACCGCCAAGAAACTCTCCTCAGGCATCCTCGCAAAGGAGTATCCTGCCTTCGGAATAGCCTCCGACATGGTGCAGGCTGACGTCAGCATCCTCCAGCGCCTGAAGTACAAGGACAGCCAGAGCCGCGACACCGAAGTCATACAGCCCTACCTCGTACAGTACAACGAGACCTTCTACGACTTCCTCGTCCGCACCGCCAACCGCTGCGGAGAGTTCCTCTATTTCGAGGACGGGCGCCTGACACTCGGACTCCCCGAGAGTGAGGCCGGAACCATCGCGTCCTTCACCAGCGTCACCATGGAGGGATCCACCCCCGCGACCATCGACGTCGAGGATTTCGCACGCGACAGCGCCAAGGATGACGGCAAGATACAGGGCACCCTCAACTACGACGTCATCGAGAAGGACAAGGCAGGCTATCCCACAGACAGCTTCCTCACGAAGCTGCAGTACAACACCCCTCTCGGAGGCGACGAGTATATCTTCCCCCTCGAGAACGACAAGTACAACAACCTGAACCGCGAGCTCTGCGTCCGCGGCGGCGAGCAGTATAAGACCATACTCCTCCGCGCCGCCGAAGGAGTAGTCACGTCAGAAGACAACAACGTCCTCAACATCGCAGCCAAAGCCACCGGCAAGTTCACCGCAGACACCGAGGTCGCCTCCTATTTCCTCTCGCAGAACGACCTCAAGGTCAACAAAGACCTCGATGAAGCATGGAAAAACGCGCCAGAGCAGTACGACAAGAAAAAGCTTGTCGCCTTCTCATCCCTCGACGAGAAGGGCTGGATAGGCCGCAGCTTCTATGCCACCGTCCGCCATCAGGAAGAAGAGCTCCACCGTAAGATGATCTGCATCGACATGGGCACCTCATACGTCCCTGTCCGCCTCGGAGAGCGCATCAGGGTGAAAGGCCTGAAGGGCGACTACATCGTCACCCAGGTCAGCCTCATGGCAAACCTCACGTGGCAGCACAACTACAGGAAGTTCGACCCAGCCGACAGCACGACCGACATCTGCGCCGGCAGCCAGTCGCAGGTCATCTATGCCATCCCCGTCGGCCACCCGAAGGACAGCAAGGGCACCGAGAACCCCGCCCTCGATCTCATCATACCGCCCGTCGCCCCCGTCCCCGCCATCCGCAAGGCAGGACCACAGACCGCCTTCGTCGTCGACAGCGATGATAAGAAGTATCAGGGACGTGTGCGCATAGCCTACCCCTGGCAGTCATCCGGCGACAACAGCCGCCAGGAGCTCTTCGCAGCTCAGGAGTCGCTGAGGAAGGCATCGGCCGCCTATGACGCGGGACTCAAGAAGAGAATGCAGCTGCAGGCCGCCATCTCACTCCTGGTCAACGACATCAAGGACATGATCGAGGAAATGGAGAAGATGTCCAAGGCCGACCTCAAGAGGAAGTATGAGGCCCTCCAGCGCGAGGCCGAAGTCCACAAGAGCGAGATGGCCAGGCTCGACAACGAACTGGAGCAGATGCCCCCCGACCCCATCCTCAACGATGGCGCAAGCACAATATCCTACGAAGACTATACCATGAACGTCCAGGCGCGGAAGAAGAACCGCAACAGCTACGAGGACCACAGGAAGGAACTGGAGAAGATAGAGCTCCTGCAGAAATACCTCGGCGAATCTGACTGCGATCCCCAGAAGGCGAAGGAAATCCTGTCTGCCGACTGTCAGAAGCTCGTCAATGAGGAGAAAACCCTCAGCGATGAGATGGAGAAGCAGGAGAAAGACGTGGCAGAAAAGAAGGCCCAGGTGGAGAAGAAGGCCGAGCAGTGGGACAAGGTCCTCGCCGGCATAGCCACCCCATGGGTGCGTGTCGCACAGCCGATGGCTACCAGCGGCGGCGGAGCATTCTTCAAGCCGAACAAGGGCGACGAGGTGCTCGTCAACTTCGACAACGACAACGTCGAGCGACCCTATGTCGTAGGAAGCGTCTATTCGAAGAACGTACTGTCGCCAGGCGAGGACCTCGACAAGCAGGTGAAGAACTTCCTCCAGAAGCGGGCCTCCATAGCACTGATGTCGCCCAACGGGCAGCACATCAGCTTCACAGCCCCGTCAGACGGGTGGAAGTTCGTACAGGGATTCTCACCGACCATAAAGACACTTCAGACTTACTTCCCAGCCTCAGTAGGAGACGCCAAGTTCGGTATTCTCAAAGGAGACGAGAAAGACCTCAACGGCGGCATCTACATGGGCGACCGCTACGGCATGTACGAGCTGTCACTCTCGTCACACGACCGCAAGATCAAGATCAACAGCCCCTTCGGCAACGTCGAGATCGGAGCCTTTACCGGCATCACCATCGAGGCTCCTAACGGCGACATCAAGATCAGGGGCAAGAACGTCAGCATCGAGGCCGGCAACAAGCTTACGCTCCACTCCGGTCAGAACGTGAAGGACAAGAGGCAGGCCGTCTTCGGCGTCTCTGCCGGCGACGCCATAGCCAACGTAGCCACGGGAGCCCTCAGCCCCATAGGCAACATAGCGAAGTTTGTCGACTTCGCCGTCCTCCGCTGCTTCCTCGAAGTATTCCTCCGCCCCATCGACGGAACCCTCTGCCTCAAGTCAAACAACTACGTCATGCTCGAGGCCGGCAAGGGAAAGGCACAGGTGCCCGTAGAGCGCTACACCAAGCGCTACCGCGACGCGTATGTCGTCGATGAAGACCACGAGAAGAAGGTATTCTATTCCAAGGTCACGGCCTACATCCAGCGTATCAACGGCAAGATCACCAGGTTCCAGAACGACTATCTGAGCCTGAAGCGGAATGCCTACCTGAAAAAGGCAGCCTACGAGAGGAGCATCGATGCCGTATGGAATCCCACGAAGGAGAAGCCCAACATCGTCAATCCCGCATTTGCCGTGGGCGACGGGAACTATATCCCAAACACTACCATCAGTCAGGAAATGAGCAAGGTGAAGCGCGAGAATCTGATAATCAGTCTCAATGGCTGGCAAGTTCCTGGCTATAAAAATACCAATAAGGTGGGTGGGGTCCAAAGATATATTTCACTCTCTGCTAATGATTACGGAAGCGCCATCGTCGTGCTCGAACAGAAGTCACGCCAGCTCAAGACCATGTTCGACGAGCATACCATCAAGGCCGTCAACCTCTCACTCTTCGGCGAGGAAAAGGACGAGGATACCGAATGGATCGACGACGTGTTCAAGGCCAGCACCTACGAGGCAGCCAATAACCTGCTCGAGCAGCAAGTCGCCAAGTGGGAAGACCGTTACGGCACGGAAGGAGCCAACCCGAAGGCGCCCTTCATGAGAGATGACGACCAGACCTCCGCGCAAGACCCCCTGGCCGATCTCATCATCCTGAAGCGGAAGATGATAGCCACCTTCCTGGCCAACCTGAACGACCACGAGAACAACCTGAAGGAGCAGGGCCTGCTCGACGCAATAGCCGGAGCCCCGGAGCCAGGCAAGTTCATCGCCCTCAGCTTCCATGCCAACGAGGTGACAGACAATCTCGTCAAAGACAAATGGGATGAGATTGCAGCCATAGGTGACTACGCGAAAGACAAGAAGACCATCGCAGGCGAGATAGGCGACGTGCTGAACGATGCCTTCTCGGGATCGAAAATCGCGAAAGAGGTCAAAGGCTGGGGAGACTTCAAGGACGGCAACAAGGTGTGGAACAGCCAGAGCGGCCAGATCATCTTCTCATCAAGCCCAGGCGCCACATACGCTTTCAAGAACGATGAGATCGAGACATTCGACGTCAGCAACCAGAACAAGAACAAGGCCGCGCTCAAAAAGACGCTCGGACAAATAAAGTAGTAACAATTCAATTAAAAAACAATCATTATGGCAGACTCCATATACAAACAGTGGGAAAAAGAGCTCCAGCAAGTGAAGTCAGACTACAACAAGGCCCTGAACGACATAGAGGCACTCAAGAAAGCCCTCTACAACCTCAATTACAACGCAGCAGCCAATGTCTCAGGCCGCGTCATCCACGACGACCACCGCCTGATACTCTCTGCCCCTGAGATCATCATCGGCAACGTCAACCTCGCCGGCATCCTCAACCCCGACGGCGACTCCACGATCGTCATCCGCGGCACCAAGGTGTCCGTCGAAGGCGCCGGCGATGCAGGAAAGGTCTCCACACGTGCCGCCGTCATCGAGCAGACAGCCGAGAACCCCGGCATCGACGGCACGGAGCACCGCGTGGGCAACATGTCCTCCGTCATCACGCAGGCCTGCAGCGTCACCATCGACAGCAGCAGTACCGGTGAGAACGGTGCCTTCCTCGACCCGATAGTCGCCGAGAGGGGATCCGTCAATATCAGTGCCGACGCCAAGGTCGGCATCTCCGCCCTCAAGGCCAAGGACAGTCTCCTGTCCAGGATCACCCAGAGGGAGAACGCCGTCAACACAGCCTTCGATACCGCCAAGAGCGACTTCGAGAACGGCCTCGGCCAGTTCAGCCAGAAGCGCAGCCAGATTGAGAAGCTCCTCGACGAGCGCGCAAAGCTCGACACAGAGGAGACCGCCGCCCTCCGCACAGACTACTTCGACCTCGATGAGCTCAACCTCCAGATCGACGAGAAGGCAGTCGATATCGCAGGCGAATTCTACACCCGTCTCAGCAACGCCAACAAGATGATAGAGCTCGAGCGCCAGAAGAAGTACTTTGCACAGTTCAAGCAGGACACCGAGAACCTCCAGGACTTCAGCACCAGCCCCACCGGGACGGGAATCGCACTCAGCAGCGAGAGCATACAACTCAGCGCTGTCGACGGCGACAACAACCTCCGCACCAACAAGGAGGCAGAGGTGAAGATCGTCTCAAACGCCGTCAAGGTCGAAGGCGTCTTCGACGACAAGGGATCTCCTGGGCAGAGCAGCGTCTTCGCCGTAAACACCAGGAAGGTGGAGCTCAGCACAGCCGGCAGGAAAGACGTGCAGAACGACGAGGACGGCTCCCTCAAGAATGCTACGCTACCGGCAGAGGGAGACGTCATCATCACTTCCAAGAACGTCACCGTGCAGTCCGTCGATGCCCAGATGAGCAACAAGGAGTACAAGGGTGAAAAGCTCACGGAGAACGGCAACATTGTCCTCAGGGCAGAAAACATCGGCCTCTCCAGCCTCGACGCCACAGACGTCAAGTATAACGACGACGGGCAGGTGACCGAGAGCACCAACAAGCCCAAAGGCCAGGTATTCATCCTCTCCAAGCAGGTTTCCGTCAGCAGCATGGGCATGAAAACCAAAGACGGTAAGACAGAGGAGACTGGCTTTGAAGACGGCAGCACCTTCATGGTCCGTACAAAGGACGTCAGCTTCTCCGCGGCAGACCATCAGGGCAAGAATGCAGGCTCCTTCTCCGTCAACGCCAAGGATTTGCAGATCGCATCCATCAACGTCGATCCCAAGAGCCAGGACTTCAAGGAGTATACCGAAGGCGGCAAACTCTCCGTCTACAGCCAAGACCTCCAGTTTGTGGCATCCAAGAGCTTCAGCGCCAGCTCCGATGAGGACATGCAGGTCTCGAGCAAGAAGAACCTCGTGCTCAATGGCAAGGAGTCCACGGTTACCATGCAGGACGACAAGAACTATCTCCAGCTCAAGGGCGGCAATACAGAGATGTCCGGAAGCAAGGTCAACATAAAGGGCGACGTCAACGCCAATGCGCTCAACGTCAAGGTCCAGACAGTAGACCAGATAAAGATTACCGGCGCCGTGGAGTCCAAGAACTTCTCCGACTCCATATTCATCGGCTCCAAGGACACAGGCACAGGCAGTTCAGGTGCGAATGTGGATCAGAATAAAACGAAGATTAGCGATAATGCGGGCGACAAGGGTGCTGTCACGGACCCGGATACCAGCAAGATAGCCAATCAGGAACGCAAACTGTCGGAGGTTCTTAAAGACGAAGGCGCCGAAGAAAAGGAAAAAGGCGAATAATAAGGAATCATAAAAATATAGGAGATACAAGAGTATGAACATTTTCTATTCAGCAGTCATCAAGGACTGCAGCGACAAGATGTCGGGCTATTTCACCCTGTTGCATTACCGTTACATGAATCTCTGCGTCAAGTCAGAACCCGCATCCCTGATGCCGGTCACAATCTCGTTCCTCGGGGAAGAGAAGAACATCGAGGACGTCGCCCAGGTGGGACAGCCCGACGACTTCCACCTCGCCGTCGTCCCTGACAGCAAGAACATGACCGACCTCATCGCCCAGGCAATCTTCACCGCACACCCTGAGTTCAAACTCGCCAGGAAGACCGTCGGATCAGGAAACGAGCAGTCGGAATACCTCGAGTATGAGATGCCCGAGGTCGACAAAGAGCGCCGCGACTTCCTCAACGATGCCGTCAAGAGCCTTCACGACGAGGCCAAGGCACGTATCGATGCCGTCCACGCCCAGCAGAAGACAGACCTCGCAGAGTATGTCAAGGAGCCCAGCACCGAACTCGACGAAGCCAATAGCGAACTCGACAGAGTCCACCAGGAGTATGTCACGAAGATTCACGAACTGCGTAACGCCAAGCACCAGGAAATCGAAGAGGGCTACCAGCGCTATCTGACCAAGCATGAAGGCGAAGACGGTGCCGAGCCCGTTCAGGAGTACGACGTCACCAAGAGCTTAGTCATGCAATAACATATAAAAAAATAATAAGGCAATTATGAAACAAACAAGGCTATGGATGTTTGCCGCCATCTTTACCATCCTCTGCGGCACAAGCGTGTTCACCTCCTGCAATAAGTCCGACAATCCCGTCGTTCCCACCCCTGCTCCGACACCGGGGTCGAACCAGCAGACCCTCTTTTTCCCCAACTGGAACACCTGCGAGGCCCTTACCGAGCTGCAGGAATACGTGGAAGACGTCACCAACCCCCGTTCCCCCGACTTCATCCCCGCCGAAGACCGTATTGCCACCTTCGACATGGACGGAACGTTCGTAGGCGAGCTCTACCCCACCTATTTCGAATACAACCTCCTCGAATACCGCGTCCTCGACGATCCTGACTACAAAGACCAGGCACCCGATGACGTCCGTGAGACAGCCCAGGACATCCGCGACTTCGTCCGCCACGGCAAGAAACTTCCCGACCACTTCGACATGAAGCACGCCCGTGCAGCCGCCAAGGCCTACGCCGGCATGACCATTGCCCAGTTCGACGCCTACGTGAAGGCCTACGCCGCTACGCCCGCCAACGGATTCATCGGCATGACTTACGGCGAAAGCTTCTACCGTCCGATGCTCGACGTCTTCAGCTATCTGAAGGCCAACGGCTTCACCTTCTATGTCGTTTCCGGCTCCGACCGTTTCATCTGCCGCTCCCTCGTAGAGTCCATCGGCATCGATCCCAACCGCGTCATCGGTATGGACGTCATGCTCAAATCAAATAATCAGGGCGATAACGAAGGAGTCGACTACACCATGGGCCGCGACGAATACCTCATCCGCACAGACAGCCTGCTCATCAAGGACCTCAAGACCAACAAGGTGAAGCAGATCGCCCAGGAGATCGGCAAGATTCCCGTCATGTCCTTCGGCAACAGCAGCGGCGACCAGGCCATGCACAACTACTGCCTAAGCAATGAGGAATACCGCACCGCCACCTTCATGCTCGTCGCCGACGATGACCAACGCGACCACGCCGACCTCACCGAGGCAGCTAAGCGTGAGGCCAAATGGCGGGAGAACGGCTACACCGTCATCTCGATGAAGAACGACTTCAAGACCATCTACGGCTCCGACGTCCTCAAAACCTCCTTCACCTTCCCTGAAGAGTAAATAGTATTTAAGCCACAGATTTCACAGATGTTCACAGAAGATATGATTATCACAGAGTCTGTGTTAATTTCTTAATCTGTGAACATCTGTGAAATCTGTGGCTAATTACGACAAAAAAATCGGGGAAATGGACAGAAATCAAGTCCGTTTCCCCGATTTGTCCAAAAACAGATTCTTTGTCCATACGTTTTGATGAAAAAAAGCAGAAAAAGTTTGTAATGAGCCTAAAACCGTCGTAACTTTGCATCGTCAATCAGAACAAACGACATCTGAACGACAACAAAAAAAAGAGATTTGAGATTAAACATTTAAATAGTAACAATTAAAAAAAGAAAGGAAACAAATTATGGCAAAGACTCCAGTTTCAATGACCATCGATGGTTACAAAGATCGCGAGGTACTGATGGTAACCTACGAGTTCACACAGGCAACAGACGTAGAAGGCCAGATGGCCGGTATCCCCCGCGGTGGTAAGCTCACTGTCCGTGTGAAGGCTCTCAACGATGGTACTCCCGACCTGCTCGCTTGGATGTGCGAACGCAGCCTGCCGAAGAACGGCGAGATCAAGTTCCTCGAAACGAAGACCAACAAGGAGATGAAGAGCATCAAGTTCACCAACGGCTACTGCATCAACTTCGAGGAGAAGTGGGAAGACAAGCTGGGTCACTTCGAGGAGATCGAGATTACCTGCAAGCAAATCGAGTTCGGCAACGTGAAGTATGAAAACGACTGGGCATAAGACATAAGCACTGGTCTATAGACATAAGAACAAAAGAACAAAATAAAATAAGTACTTATGTTCTTCTGTCAAAAAAAAGAAAAATAAAAACAAGTTTAACAATTAAAGAATAGAAAGGAAACAAGATATGGCAGAGAATGTAACACCAGTAGTCCTCGCAATTGATGGATTCGCAGAGAGAGAAGTAATGATGGTTGACTACAAGTTCGATCAGGCTACAGACCGTGAAGGACAGATTGCAGGTATCCCCCGTGGTGGCAGGGTAACCATCCGAGTAAAGGCCATGAACGACGGTAACAACGAGCTGATCGCCTGGATGCTCGATCCCACAAGCCCGAAAAACGTTTCAGTGAAGTTCGTGAACACCGTCGATGGTGCAGCCATGAAGGAGCTGAAAGGCACCAACTGCTACTGCATCGACTACGTCGAGAAGTGGGAAGACGGCCAGCAGCACTACGAGCAGATTGAGATTGTGTGCCAGAAGCTCGAGAACGGCTCAGTCGGTTACGACAATCCTTGGAAGTAAAAGTAATCCTGTAGCATTAATTTACCTAAGAAACGGGCAGCGTTTGCTACCCGTTTCTTTCGTGCTCCCCAACAATTACGCCATAGCCCAGCCATAACCTTGTACTGCCATATAGAGCGGGAATACTGCAATCTCGTAGATTGAACTATTCATCGAGGGGGATTGCAGTATTCTCTGCCTTGGTGGAAAGTATTATTAATAATGTGTAAAAACGAAGTGAAAACGTCATAATCTCAAAGTTATTTCGTAAATTTGCGGATTAAAACCGAGGATATGACAGAACAGATAACGGAAACGGACAAGTATATCGGGCCATACGACCTGAAACTAGAGGACCCGGGAATACCGACCACCAAACAGATGATATGGGAGCGCAAACTTCTGGACTTCACCTTGCGGAACAACTTGTTGAACACAAGACTGGGCAGGAAGGTCATCCCCTTCATCTCCTTTGAGATAGAGCATCTGGAGGATCATCTCCAGGCCGGCGAAGACTACAGCATCACGCCATCGCCTGGAAAGAAACTGGAACCCAACGCCGAAGGCATGTATGATTCCAACCGGCAGGCGACGGAATATCAAACGCACGTCACAGAACTGATACGCAGTCATAAGCTGGCGTCGTATCTGACGGAGGCAGAACTGCAGAATGCCCTGAAGCACGTCTACAGGTCTGCCCGTACGGCCTTGGAGGAGAACGGCGCCAATAGTCTGTTCCTGGCCTTGGGCATGCTGAAGTGGTACGAAACGGACAAGAGCGAGCAGGCCCGCTATTCACCCATCCTGCTGTTGCCGGTGGACATCGTGCGCCGCAGCGGCAACAACTATATCATCAGGAAGCGCGACGAGGACATCATCCTCAACATCACCTTGGTGGAGCTGCTGAGACAGTTCTTCAGGATCAGCCTGAGCGTGCTGAAGGAATTGCCGAAGGACGGGAGCGGCGTGGACGTGAAGCTGATATTCGACTACTTCCGCAAGGCCGTCGCCGGACAGAAGCGGTGGGGCGTCATCGAAGAGTCGATGCTCGGACTGTTCTCCTTCAACAAGTTCGTGATGTGGAACGACATCCATACCAATGCCGACAAGCTGAAGGAGAACGTCGTGGTGGCTTCGCTCATCGACAAGCAGGACAGGCAGGAAGCCGACGGGAATGCGGTCGACGCCAGGATGATCGACAAGGAGAGTGCGCCAATGGACTATGCGATACCGCTCGACGTCGACTCGTCGCAGATGGAGGCCATCGTCGAGTCCGGAAGGGGAAGGAGCTTCATCCTGCACGGACCTCCGGGAACGGGCAAGTCGCAGACCATCACGAATATGATTGCCAACGCGCTGTATCAGGGCAAGAGAGTGCTGTTCGTGGCAGAGAAGATGGCGGCGTTGTCGGTAGTGCAGTCGAGGCTGGAGAAGATCAGCCTCGCCCCGTTCTGCCTGGAGCTGCACTCAAACAAGGCCACCAAGAAGCATTTCCTCCAGCAGATGGACGAAGTGCTGAAGGTGACCAAGATCAAATCGCCGGAGGAGTATGCCCAACGGTCGGAAGAGCTGTTCAACGAGCGCAAGGAGCTCATCAGCTATATGGAGGCCCTTCACCACAAGGGGCCGGGCGGACTGAGCCTGTATGACTGCATCTCGGAGCACCTGGCCATCGCGGGAGAAGAGACCAGCGGACAGCTGCCTCCCAAGGAGCAGATTACAGCCGACTATATCGCCCGGTGTCGGGAACAGGTGGAGCAGATCCAGGCCATCCTCGACATCGTGGGCCAGCCCCGACAGCATGCCCTCCACGGGTTGGAGCCCCTCGACAACAGGCAGGAGACGACAGACACGATCCGCACGCTGCTCCAGCAGTTCAAGGTACAGCACGGGAAGTATGAAAGCAAGGCCGACAGCTGGTTCCTGATACGCCACATCGCCAAGTGGATGTTCGCATGGTCAGGCGGCCGGCTCACCAAGAAGCTGAACGCCCTGACGACGGGGGAGAAGACCCCCGAGGACATCACGGCGCATATCGACCGCTGGCTGGACGGCTACCGGAACATGAGAGACTGGTATCACTGGGTGGACAAGAAGCGGGAACTGGAACAGATGGGCGCCCTGCCGGTGGCGGAACAGATAGAGAAGGGAACCGCTGCCGACGAGGCGATGAACGGATTCCTGAAAGCCATGTACCGCGTGCTGATAGAGAGCGCCATCGACGGCAGCGAGCAGCTCAGGATGTTCAACGGGCTGAAATTCCGTCAGAAGATAGAGAAGTACAAGCGCGATACCGCACGGTTTCAGGAACTCAGCAAGGAGGAGCTCTACAGCAAGCTGGCCTCGAGAGTGCCGTCTACGTCTGCATCCATCGCAGAGGGGTCGGAGATCAGCATCCTGAAAAGGAATATCGCCAGCGGCGGAAGGGGGAACTCCATCCGCTCCATCATCGACAGCATCCCCACCCTGCTGCCCAGGCTGTGCCCGTGTATGCTGATGAGCCCCATATCCGTGGCGCAGTACATCGACATCAGTCGGGAGAAGTTCGACCTGGTGATCTTCGACGAGGCCTCGCAGATGCCTACCAGCGAGGCCGTGGGCGCCATCGCCCGGGGCAAGGCGCTCGTAGTCGTCGGCGACAGCAGGCAGATGCCGCCCACGAGTTTCTTCTCGTCCAACTCAGTGGACGAGGAAGAGGCCGACATCGACGACATGGAGAGCATCCTCGACGACTGCATCACCCTCTCCCTGTGCGAGCATCAGCTCGCCTGGCACTATCGCAGCAAGCACGAGAGCCTGATCGCGTTCAGCAATTCGCAGTATTACGGCAACCGCCTGCTCACATTCCCCTCTACCGACGACCGTGTGCCCAGGGTGACGCTGGTGCCCGTCGACGGCGTCTACGACAAAGGACGCACCAGGAGCAACCCCGGCGAGTCAAAGGCCATCGTCAATGAGATCCTGCGCAGGCTGCAGGATGAGGAGCTGCAGAAGTACAGCATCGGCGTCGTCGCCTTCAGCAAGGTGCAGGGCGACTTGATAGAAGATGACCTGACCGAGGCGCTCGACAGGAACCCGCAGCTCAAGGAGACGGCCATGAACGGCAAGGAGCCGATATTCGTCAAGAACCTGGAGAACGTGCAGGGCGACGAGCGCGACGTGATACTCTTCTCCATCGGCTACGGCGCAGACAAGGACGGGAAGGTATCGATGAACTTCGGCCCCCTGAACAATGCCGGCGGTGAAAGGCGGCTGAACGTGGCCGTGTCTCGTGCCCGCTATGAGATGATGGTATTCTCCACCCTGAAAGCCAGCCAGATAGACCTGAAGCGCTCCAGCGCCAAGGGAGTGGAAGGCCTGAAGGCATTCCTTGAATATGCGGAGACAGGCAGACTGCCGATGGCGCCAGGCGCCGCCCGGCAGTCGGGCTCAAGCGTAATGGTGCAGCAGATCTGCGAAGCCCTGGGCCGCGAAGGATACACGACAGAGGCGTTTGTGGGAAGGTCGGATTTCAAGGTAGACATCGCCGTGTCCGCCCGCGAGCATCCTGAGAGATACATCCTGGGCATACTCTGCGACGGAAGGTCTTACTTCAAGACGAAGACCACACGCGACAGGGAGATCGTGCAGCCCGGCGTTCTGCGCATGCTCAACTGGAGAATCATGAGGGTGTACTCCATCGACTGGTATGAGAACCGGGAAAGGACACTGAGCCTGATCCTGGAGGAACTGAAGGCAGCAGAGTCTGGCACACCAGAGGAAGAGCCTGCAGAGGAGACTACTCCAGAAGTCTTCGATGCCGAGAAGATCAAGGCCTCCGGCTTTTCAGACACACTGTACAGGAATCAGGGTCTGAGGCTCTATCATGAGTGTGAAACGGGGACTGCGGGCATCGACAAGGAGAAGTTCAATCCATACGACAAGAAGAATCTCACGATCATCAAGAAGATCCTGAAAGACGAGCAGCCTGTCACAGAGGCCTGGCTCTGCAAGCGGCTGGCAAAGGTGTTGGGCTTTGCACACGCAGGCGCAAACGTGCAGAGGGCGGTCTCCTTCGCGTTGCCCAGTCTGTATCAAGACCCCTTGTCCATCGACGGCATATACAGTTTCTGGACAGATAAGGAGAGTGCCGACGGCTACAGATACTACAGGGCACCATCGCCGCGAAGCATCACGGAGATACCGACGGTAGAGGTGGCGAATGCCATCAAGGAGGTCGTCAAAGAGGAGTTCTCCTTGCCGAAGGACAAGATTCCAGGCATTGCAGCCAAAAAACTGGGCTTCTCAAGCACCGGTACCAAGATCAACGATGTCATCAACAAGACCATTGACCTGCTTGAAAAGAACGCAGTCTTAGTCGTTACAAACGGACAGGTTACTAACGCCTGACCCTCACCCTCTTACGCGCTCTGGAAGCGTTTTCCGCAGACCCATCAGAAGGGTTCTCTGTGGACCCTCCGGAAGCGTTTTCCGTGTTCCCTCCCGAAGAGTCACCACTTGACCCTCCTGAAGAATCACCGCTTGACCCTCCCGAAGAGTCACCGCTTGTCCCTCCTGAAGAATCACCGCCTGACCCTCCCGAAGAATCACCGCTTGATCCTCCCGAAGAGTCACCGCTTGACCCTCCTGAAGAGCTACCGCTTGACCCTCCCGAAGAGCTACCGCTTGACCCTCCCGAAGAATCACCGCCTGACCCTCCCGAAGATTCACCGCCTGACCCTCCCGAAGAGCCTCCAGTACCCTCGCTGGGCGGTTCAGGAATCTCGACGGTGATGTTGACGGCATCGGAGTACTTCCCGCCGTCGTCGGAACTCTTGACGGTAATGACTGCCGTGCCGTTGGCAACAGCGGTCACCGTGCCCGAGCCATTGACAGTGGCGACACCCTTGTTGGAGGATTTCCAGGTAAGCGGCCTCGACGCCGTGTTCGTCAGCAGCCCGCTGAGATGGAGTTTCTGTCCGCTCTCAGTAAGGGTAGTGTCCGTCAATGAGACATACAGCGTCCGCTTCTGCGTGACGGTGACGGTCTTCGTCTGGTTGCCTGCGGCATAGAGGAACTTAACCTTTCCTTCGCGCTTGGGAGCCTTGCCGGTGAACTTCGACACCTTGATCTTCTGAGTCCAGTAGCCGTCGCCGGTATCTGTCTTGTCGCCCTTAGTCAGCCAGCTGGCCAGTGGCTGGACACTGACACCGACATTGGCAACGACATTGATGCCGAAGGTGCCTGACTGCTCATCCGCCTCAACCGTCGTCGTGTCGACTTCGAAGGTTGCCTCAAACTTCTGCTTGAAGGAGATGGCCTTGCTGACGCCCACGCGGCTGTTGCCGATGGTAACGGTGGCGCTCCGCTCCTTGCCAGTGGTGTTCTCCGACACCTTAAAGAGGATGGCCTCGGTCTTCGTGCCCCGGGTCTTCGCCCGTGTATTCACACCCCTGGTTCCCTGTCTCCCTGTCTCCCTGACTCCCTGTCTCCCCGCCAGGGAAATCCATTTGCAGTCGCTCGGAATCGACACCGTGTAGCTGATGTTGCTCTCCACATTGACCGTCTTCGTGCCGCCGCCTGTACCCACTTCGAACGAGGTAGAGTCGACATGGAAGGTGGTCGTGAACGGCTGGTGGACATAGATCCTGGCTTCGGCACCCGCATCCTGATTGCTGAAGGTGATGGTGGCCCCCCTCTCCTGTTCTGAGGTATTCTCAGTAGCACGGAACACGATGGCGGTGGTATCTATGCCGCTGGTGGAGCGGGTAGAGCGGGTGCTCCGGCTTCCCCGCGCCCCCGCGCCCCCCTTCCTGCTCCCCGTGACCTTCGAGATCCAGTCGCCGTCGCCCGGCATG
>JAEEGF011712698.1_pt1 | contig 26770 bp, 25 predicted proteins | sample 9134171 | NCBI WGS metagenome assembly JAEEGF01 (sample SAMN16246542, study PRJNA631951) | gut metagenome | biome: gut microbiome; feature: rumen; material: AP-attached | host: Bos | place: Iran: Karaj | collected 2018-10 | reverse complement strand
AACTCTTCAAGATTCTGCACTGCTTTGGCTACACTTACATATGAATACGGCAACACATTTGCCAAATCCTTTAATGATTTGAACTCTAGAGATCCCTTCTGCAGGTGGACCATTATGATATACTGTGCTGCGGCAGTTAGTTTGCTGGTAGGTTTCTTATCGTTCAGCGGGCCGCTTATCATATTTGGAAGATAGGCATTCTTCTCTCCGGAGACAAAGAAGACTCCGTGTTCAAGCAGTCTTTTGCGTTCGTAAAACAGGAGGTGCTCAAAGTAGAACACCGCCTTAAGTCCGCTGATGCCTTCTATCCGGGCAGCTGTCCTTCTGCACTGAGCTGGAGACTCGTGTTTGTCAACGGCCTCTAGAAGAAGCATTTGACTTCCCTGGAACGAGAAATCATAGAAACGATAACGGAAGGTATCCATAAGGGCGAAGCCCTTAAGATTACTCTTATCCCTTTCCTTCAGCTTAACAGTAATGCCGGCTATGATAATGTTATCCATAATACTGCACTATTATACATATCATATATAACGATGCAAAAATAAGAATAATATTCTTTATTTCAAAATATTATCATATTGAATCAGCAATTATATACCGCGTGTTATTAGTTTATTTCCGCCAGCGAACGCTAGTTTATTTCCAATTAGGTGTTCGATTAATCTGAACGTTATTGATAAAGCCGTGCCCAGTATAAGATGTAATAAGCAATATAATGTAATAAATGATTCAATGGATCACATGCAACAAGTTAATAAGTGATACAATGTATTAAGTGATATAATGCAATCAATGGAAAAATACTGCGAGTTCCGAAGCAGAATCCTGTCCGAACCAGGGTTCGCGCAAGGAGCCATTTCAGTGGCGCAGATGGCATTTGTCTGACATCTGCACTCCTTGCACTTTCCCAAAATTTGAAGTTGGTCTTTGCCAACGTATAGCCCAAACGTTAAAACTTGTGGTTGTGAGTCCCTAAAAGTACTCGGGCCACTATGAAGTGATACTAACGTGTCAAAAACAACCCCAAATAAGCGTGCTATTTGAGTACGAAAATAGTATTAAAACAGGTGTGTATAAGCAACCAAAAAGGTGCTAAAAAGGGGCTATTCTGATTCCTGGAAAGGATAGTTGTACTTGCTGGTTTTCCCTGTAAGGATCCAGAATTTGGAATACTTGGGGAAAACATCGCAGAAAGCGTTAACCCAACTTCTGATGGCTTTGTCGTTTCCCAGGATGAGACTCCTTGAGTCATAAGGCCACCTTATCGCATTGTCGAACAGGGTGACATTGGAGTTGATGGATCTGGCGAACTCCTCTAGGGTAATCTCTTCTTCTCCCAAAAGCTGAAGGATCCTGGCGAGCGGACCTTTTTTCTCTATCATAGGAATGGCATTGCCGTTCTTCATGTTTCCCTCGCCCTTTAACAGCCATTCTTTGTTCATGTCCGGAAGCGCCGACAGGATTCTGTCGATCTGCTTTTTGTTCAGAGTGGTTTCCTCGGACCTTACTTTGTTCAGGGTGTCGTGCTGAAGTCGTGCGCTCACGATAAGCTGTTCTTCTGCAACCCCGCAAAGAAGGAGGTACGTATCCAGCCGGTCAATAAGGCGTTCTCCCTTAACATCATTCTCCTTTTCATCTACGGGCATGCTAGAATGGTTGTTGGTGGATATAGTAATGTCTCCCAGGCCGAAAGTCGCAACGATAGTGTCAACCATCTTGTCCGAAATGGCAAAGGTGCCGTTTGAAATGTTCGTAAGACGCTGTGGGGTAATGCCCAGGGCCTCCGCGATTCTTGCTTTCGTGTAGCCTTGTTTAACCAAGGAATCTATGACTGTTTTAAACCAGTTCTTCTTGGCAAGTGACGTCAGGGAAGTAATATGCGTTGCCATATTATTAAAATTGTATATATAATACTTTTTTAATTGGATAACTTTTGTTACTTTTGCACAAAGTTAATAAGATTAACGTTAAAAACAAAAAAATATGGACAAAAGTAACAACTCATCATCGATGTCCCAGCTATTGACGCTTTTCGCAATCGTCTGGGCCGGGGGCTTGTCCCTGAGCGAAGAGCAGATCGCATCTATCACGCAGATCCTGGTATCTGCAATGACTCCAAAAGGCTCCAAAAAGCCTATGGATACCTCAGCCCCGGCAGTGGCATCCTCCGGGACGGGGGAGACTGTTAGAGGAATGAATGAACTGGCGCAATTACTTGGTGTATCTATGCCAACGGCGTGCAAACTATCCAAGTCCGGAAAGTTCGATGAGGCACGCCTTAACTTTGGAACTAAGAAGTTTGTTTGGGACCGTGCCAAGTTGTTGGCTATCGCCACCAGGAAAGATGAATAAAACTCTTATGCACATGGATAACACTCCTTATTTAACTCATGACATAGGCGCACGTAATAATCCTAAGCTGCTACGCGTTCAGATGGAAATGGGCGGAATCGGTCTTGGGTTGTGGTGGTGCCTTGTGGAGATGCTATGGGAGAACAACGGGTATCTCCCATTGGACTATGAAGTCATTGCGTTTTCTCTCAGGTGGGCAGACTCCAAGGACGTTGAAAAGCTTGTAAATAACTATGGCCTGTTCGTTTATGACGATCGCAGTTTTTGGAACGAGTCCGTCCTGGAACGCCTTGAGCACAAAAGAACCGTTTCATCTGTTAAATCGGAAGCTGGACGCAAGGGTGCTTTATGTAAAAAGCTGAAGGGGAAGGACGCAGGCGAAGCATATGCTCAGCAAAAGGATGGCATATGCCAAGCATATGCTGAGCAGCCTGGTAGCATATGCCAGACATATGCTGAGCAGAAAGCTAGCAGCCCCTTAGCAGAGCCAGCAGCAGAAACTGATGATAATACTAATAAACCAATAAAGATAATTAATCAATCAAGGAATTTCTCTATACCGCCAACAGATGCGGAAAAACACAAAATATTAGAAATATTCTTTTTTGATAAAAACTTTAATCATCCTCAAAAAGAGCAGGAGAGGTTCATATCCTATTATGAGTCTCGTGGTTGGGTATTCAATAATGGTCTTCCCGTGAAGAAACTGGATGCGGCTGCAATGAATTGGAAAGCTGAAGATGGGCAGTCTTCCCATTTTAACCGGGATTTCCTTGTTTGGTACAAAACAGTATATGCGTATGCTGATCCGTCGACGAGACGGAAAATGATCACGGGTCTTGATAAAGTTGAAGTAAGAGATAAGAATCTGGTATTACGTTATGAGGATAATGATGTGGGTTATTTAGTCAAGTGTCTGGTAGAGGATAACAAACTGGGAGGTGATTGGAGGATAGATTGGAGAAGGAAAACATAATTGGGAGAATATGAAAGCAAAAGTAATAACCATCAACAACCGAAAAGGGGGAGTAGGTAAAACATCTATTACACTAGGGGTAGGGACCACGTTGGCAAAGATTGGATACAAGGTGCTCCTGGTTGATCTGGAAAGTCAGAACAACTTGACGACAGGGTGTTTGTCGGCTGATGTTTTCAATGACAACTCTCCAATTCTTTTCGACACAATATATGCGAGGGCTACAAAAAAGACGGACTCGCCATGGTATAACAAAATCCCATGGCATCATGTTGCCGATAACCTTGAGATCATACCGTCAAGCCGGCGTATGGCTGGGATAGAAAATGTGCTTGTGAAGTACTCTAATCCGCTGAGTGTAATTCCTTATTATGTCGACTGTATCAGAGAACGTGCTGATTATATCTTCCTTGACTGCCCTCCTACTTCCGGATTGGTGACCCTTAATGCATATATGGCATCGGACCTCATATTAGTGCCGGCTTTACTGGAAGACGACTCGTTGGCCGGAGTCCTTGATGTGGCAAAGGATATAAGGACATATATCAACAAGAGCCGCCCCAGCTCAAGGATATCGGGAATCATCCTTAACCAGTATAACATACGCGCATTGCTTCGACAATCCGTAAGACAAAACTTCGACAAGTGCTTCCCGGGTTTGGTCATGGATACTGTTATTCACCAGAGCATTGTTGTTGGAGAGGCGAAGCGAGCTCGCAAAGGAGTGATTGAATATGCTCCTAAAAGTACGGTGGCAGAGGACTTTCTGAACCTTGTCAAAGAATTAAGGCACAAGGGAATGATCTGATTCTTATATAAATCTATAAAAATATAAAAACCATGTCAAAAAAAGTAATCCCCGAATCTCCGATTCCGATTTCAGGAGGGCTTGATGTGCTCCTGAATGATTCATCTCAGAGCCACGTTAGCAATGAAATAGCAGAAGATGAACAAGTCGAGCAAAATATGATTGCTCCTAAGACGGCTCGGACAAATAACCGCCGTTCCCAGGCGAAGGCCTATGAGGTAAAGACGAGTCTGTATCTTGATGAGTCACTCTTCATACGAGCGAAGCACTATTGTGCGGACTACCGGATGACACTCACGGAACTTGTGAATAAAAGCCTTCTAATCTTCCTTAAAAAAGCCGAGAAGAAAGCTGCCAAAGAAGAACGGCAGAATGACGCTGAAGCAGAATGACAGCAATCTTCCTTGGAAGAATAACCGAACAGTGTCAATACAGAAAAGAAGAATGGAAGAAAAGTGATATGATTATGACTTGTTTGCAAGCATAAAAAAACGTTCATTTTTTGCATGTTTTTTTTCCTATTAAGCGGAAAGTGCAAGGAGTGCAGATGTAATACAAATTCACATCTGCCTTTCTTCCATTGGAAGAACCTTGCGCGCCATTGGATGGCGGACTGTTTTGCTGCCGTAGTTGCAAATGAAATAGTAAAAGAATATGCACAGAAAAAAGCTCAGAAAATATGATTTTCATGTTCGTTTGACATACAACGAACACGCAAGGTTTATGCTTCAAAAAGGATTCATGGTTTCAGGACCAAATCCAACTACTAGCGACACCTTATCATGGGACAGCGAATACCGGCACATAGGACGGAAGTGCCCATGGTCACGAACAAGATCCTCAGGGAAAGATTCCACACGTTTATCTATGAGGTCAATAAGATTGGGGTCAACTATAACCAAGTGGTTGCCATCTGGCAGAAGCAAGCTGGTCGGGTTCGCAAAGATGGCACACCCAGGTTGAACACCAGGGACATTGAGGGATATCTCGTAAAGCTTATAAAATATACCGAAGGTTTAAGGGACGAATTTGCCCTCATCTATGACGTGATAAAGAAGTACCTAATGTCAGAGGAGAAGAAAGGATAGGACAAAACTTGCGAAATCTCCTATCTCTTCTTCCACGCTAGCCTTCTCCAAAGCCTTCATGTATTGCTCCCTGCGCTCCAGGCTAACGGTCACGGACCGATATTCAGCGATATCCGACTTGACGGCAAACCTCTAAAGAGCAGAATCCTCATCCCCCTTTTGTTCCAGAATAATACAAAGATTGAATTCAATCCATAGCCAATTCAAACAAAGCTTAGATTTCTTCACTGTTTAAAATGCTTTGTTCAAGGTCCGAAATGTCAGCTTCATGATAATATAATTGTTTGAATGTATCTATATGGCTACTTTTGCACCACAATTGCAAAAACAGAGTGAATAATGTTATTAACGCTTTAGTATGATACAAAAAACAATGAAATGGGTGGCTATTGCCGCCGTTGTCAGTGTGATTTCGTGTACAAATAAGGAGAGTAGTGTCTCGGATATTTCTGATAACTATTCCGGGCAGTACATTTGCAAATCTATGCAATTTCTTGATTCGCCAATAGATATCAATGGTGATGGAACTGCCACAACGGACCTCCTCTCAGAGTATTCCACTCTTGGTTTTACTGAAGATGTAATAAAGACGCACTTCACTATAAGTAGTACTAAACAGTATAATGAGGATATAAGATGCCATGTTCGTATTCCCATGCAGGATGTGACTTACTATAAGATTAGTGACGAATATACCACCAACGAAATGGGGAATGATGCTATTGTCTGCTTCAGTTATTATGTGGACTTGTCGGGACAAGTGGTGTTTGTTTTACATAATGAAAGCAATACGAATATTTACTACTCCAACGAATACGAAGAGCATTACCTTGATTACAAATATTTGGGAATACAAAGTATAAAGGCAAATGGGGACGGTGTGTTGAGATTGGTCATTAAAAATGCATTCTACGATTATTGCACTAATACATTTATTGAAGGTTTGGTTGAATCCGTATATGAAAGAGTATCGTGCAATTATTAGATTGTTTCTTTTGTCCAGTGTTTCTTCGTGCATGATGATTACGGCATGTACGAAAGATGATGGACTAAAAGACCAGATTAGCGAATACATCGGTCCTTATTCAATTAACAACATCTACTGGACTGGTATTATCACTGATTTAAATGGCGATGGCGTTGGGGAACGAGACCTTATGAGCGAATTCAAAGGTTATCCAGGGTTTGTAAGTGAGTGGATAACGGGCAATGTGAAGCGCGTAGATGAATCTACGATTCTGTTCACTTCTATAGTTCCTGTTTGCGTTACAGATACGGAATTGGGCCGAACAGAGATTAAATACTATGAGGTTCCCATCAAGGCCAAATGGCATAATGAATGGGGAAGCCCGGATTTCGAGACCGAAACATTTGAACCGGTTTTGTCAGAGTCTAATGTTGGTGCCACGCGAGCCGTATTGTACAACATAAACACCTATTCGTTTGAATTGCATGTCGAATGCTCCATACCGGATGCGAATAAGGAATATGTAAACGGGAATATGATTTTCACCTTTGATAAGGAGAATCAATGATGGTCTCTCTTTAGAAACAAGTTAATGTGTATTACAAATAAGTGATACACATTATTGCGTTTTACGGCCGATACCGAATTCTTTTTAATGAGAAAGCAGTATCTTTGCTTTTAATAAAAGACGCTCAAATGACCAAGATGAACCTTTTCAATTCAAATACCACTCTTTGGGGGCAAAAATGGTGGCGACACATCATAACACTGTTACTGGCGATTGTGATTGGCTGGGTTTTATGGTATATCTCCAGCATTCCGGACTATATGAAGCTTTCACAGGCGGAAAGGCAACATGAGTTCTTTAGGGATTTGTGGCAAACCGCGTTGGAGACTACGATACTATTTGAATTGGCCATATTGTATAGCAAGCTGATAATAAAAGTATTATGGTCCCACTCTCATACTTTCGGGAGGCTGCTCATTCAGTGTGTCGTTTTGTTAATCCTGAATTTTACTTTTTCCGGGCTGACTGGATGGTTGTATACAAAACTGGATCCGGAGTTGTTGGATAATGGCGTCCAATTCAGAATAATGTTCTGTGATGGTATAACTGTCTATTTCGTAACGTCCATTTATTTCATATCATACCTTTTGAACAGACATCAGGAAGAATCAGAAAAGGCAATAAAGGCCGAAAACATAAGCATTCACGAGAAAGCTGTAGCTCTTCAGTCTAAACTGGACAAGCTGGCTTTACAAACCAACAACCATTTTGTGTTTAATTGCTTCAGTACTCTGGACGGTCTTATTTCAACGAATTCTGAGAAAGCCAGACCTTTTCTACGGAATTTATCCAACATTTACAGATACTTGGTTGCAAATGCTGATAAACACATTATCCCCCTAAAAGATGAAATGACCTTTGCCAAAGAATATATAGAGATAACCCGGTTCAGGTACAATGGAATAAGCTTTATACTCAAAGATGACATCGAAAGGACTGATGGCTATATTGTGCCTATTTCAGTACAGCAGCTTGTTGAAAACGCCGTGAAGCATAACAGGCATGGGAAAGATGATCATCTTCAGATTGAGATTGACATAGAAGATGACTTTGTGCGGGTCAGCAATAATGTTTTACCCCGGGAAGATGAGTTTGATTCAACCGGACAGGGATTAAAAACGCTGCAGGACAGATTCCTGTTAGTTTCAAAAAAAGGAATCAAGGTCGTGAATGACGGACATACATTTAGCGTAGAACTGCCAGTTTTATATTTTGAAGATTAAAGAAATGAAGATTCTTGTTATTGAAGATGAATTTACTCTGGCCGAGGGCCTGATGCACGATATTCAACAAATACGTCCTTCCGCTGAAATAGTTGCCCATACAACTAATATCAAAGACTCTGTATCTGCACTTACTGCAAATCCTGATACGGATATAGTCTTTGCCGATATAAGAATAGATGACGGTCTCTCTTTTTCCGTCTTTCAGCAGGTAAAAACAAGCGCAAGAATTGTATTTACAACAGCTTATAACGAATATGCTTTACGGGCATTTGAGTACAACTGTGCCGACTATCTGCTTAAACCTGTTGATGTCGCGGCTTTGGAAAAAGCTTTCAAAAAATGTGAGCAGCATATTCCCGGAATCGCAACCGAAGATATTGGCGGGTTGGCAAAAGAGATAATCACTCATGCCCAGTCTTACAGGAAAAGGCTTTTTCTTGAAAAGGGGAACTCCACACTTATCGTAAAGACCAATGATATATGCTACATTTTTACGGAGAAAGGATATACAAGGGTGTATATGAAAGACGGTGAATGGGGAATTACCGACCTCTCGCTTATAGAGCTATGTAACAGTCTCAATCCGTCTCAATTCATAAGGATTAGTCGTCAGTGTATCGTAAATGCTGAATGTGTTACGACTATTTCGCCAGACATTGGACGTGATTATTGCATTACACTATGTGCGCCTTATTCGGATACAAAGATTACGATAACTATAGATCGCAAAAAGGAATTGGTTAAGATGCTTGATGAATAGCCAAGGAGGTAAACTATTCCAAACTCGGCGGACAGACCAGAGTTTTTCAATTTAGATAAGGAAATGTCGGTTTCGTAATCCCAAATGTAAGATTCATCGGTTTTGATTTGGGCAGTTGTATGATGTGACGTACTTTTGTCACCCCAAAACTGAAATCGAAAGAATATGAATAATATGAAACGGATTATTCTAACCACGGTTACACTTGTCGTCTTATCTGCTTGCTCCAAGTATGTGCAGCCGTCCGTTTTATCTGAATATGAGGGCACCTATGAAATTGAGTCAATAATTTGGCGAGGCAGTGTTGATATAGACATTAATCATGATGGCGTGAAAGAAGCTGATTGGATTTCAGAGTTTAATGGCTCTCCCGGTTATGTTAAAACATGGGGTAAAGGTGAGGTGTTTATTTCGAGTGATAACTCATTAAGAATTACATCAACAATTCCCATCTTTGTTACAACGAGGCTCGGAGATGGCATTTATACGAGTGGCATCTGTTATTATGGGTTAGAACATAATGCTATATATCATCAAGGTGGGAGCGTTTCTCCTAGTTTTGCGACTAATTTATTCCAGGCTTCTAATAATGAAGCGGTCTATGGGTTGAACGATTGTGGTATTTTCATCACGGCAAAAGACACTTATGAGTTATTTGCACATTGTAGTATTATAAATCCAGATGATTCCAGCATTATAGAAGATACCGTTCATTATACTTTCAAGAAAATCAAGCCAAATAATAGGTAACTTTCTATTTTCAGCGTTAATAGAGGCAGGACAATGTCTATTGACTTGATCTGCCTCTATATTAGTTTGTAATACTTTTGAGTTTGCCCCAAATACCCTAAGGTTTGAACTGTTATGATACCACTGTGGCTCATTCGCCATAAACGGCTTACCAGCCTTTCTGAATGACTCAAACCCATAAGGAGTTGCTCCCATGGAGTGGCTCCTTTATTGTTCATCGACTGAAATGTTGGATTCGAGTCCAATAATGTCGCTTTCACAGTTTTTCATTTTGACATTCCAACTATAAAAACGACCTTTGTGCCGCTTAATATAAACTAATATGTCAAAAAGAAGTATCTTATCAACTGCATTAATACTATTAATTGGTATATCATGCACAAAAAACGAAGTGTTATTCGAACCCGAGTTTGTGGTAACAGGTTATTCTCAACAGAATGCTAAAGAAGATTTTGCGAGAATACTATCTAAAGCTGTTTACGAATCAGAGGATATCCGCTGTTTCTTAAAAAAGAAAGCTATCGAACGTTTTGATAATGACAGCGATGTCTTTTATCCTTATGTAAAAAATGAACAAGTATCTAACGGTTTGTCTTTTCGAGACGCCCTGCTTTCATATACAGATGATATATCTTTAAGTCGGATTGAAAGCACGTTACCCCTTCTAACTATTTATGTCCCTGATTTACGCTGGATTGAGGAAGATGCTTTCTGTCCCGAAGCATGGGATGTTTCATCAGAGTATGTGATAGTATGTGTAGTAAGAGAGGATAAAACGATATCCATCTTCTTCAATGGAGACTCGGACAAGATGTCAAAATATGATGGCATCCCCTTATCTTCATCATTGGTAATAAAGGACAACGAACGTGTAAGAAAAAAGATAAACACAAAAGGTAATGAAGAAACAGCTTATGAGTTTATTTCTACAGTTTTTGACGCCAGCAATAATGCCATAGAGACTAAATCATCAAATTATCGTTATACCGGACCCTATAGTTACGTGTATCTACCCGGATGCCAAGATACATTTAACATAACTGATAATATTGACATTACGACCCTTGGACAAATCGCACCTGAGGCAATAACAGCTTACAGTGAATTAAGAGGCATCCCTAATTCATCTCAAAGAGATTATTGTTATTATGGAATGACACCAACTAATACTGTTGGGCAATTGAATAACTATGTCCGCGACCGTATCTTCCGTATGAGAATCGAAAGAGACAGCATAAAAAAGCTATGTGATTCTCATACAGGGTCTTTCATCAAAGATCCATATTTGTCGCGTGACATAGACGATGATGGTAATAAAAGCTACTCTCCGCCATCTGATTATAATAATGTGCTTAATCTTCTGTATGCTGGCGGGAAACTGGAAATAGAGATAGCCTTTTACTTCGGTGGTAAGGGTGATGTTCAACAAGAGCGCCTTGTCCTTGATGTTAATCCAAGAGACTTATTTGAAATAAGAACAATTAAAAGGGAACAGTGGGGATCAAACATTATTAAATGGTATAGAACGTGGCTTTATACGGTTTCAGATGATGATATAATACCCAAATGGTATTATCCTACCACAAATCTGAGAATGCCTGCTTGGCAATTATGCAATGGCGCAACATCTGTAACCATTGAGTTCAAAGAAGTTGATTCAGATATAACAACTACAAAGAAAAATACTATCAACCATAAATATACTGTAGGAGCCGAGTTGAAATATACTCCTTCAGGAGAAAAAATAGGGTTTGGTATAGATCCGAAGTATGAAAAGGGGATTTCCGAAGAAGTCAGCGTAACAGAAAAAACCGGTAGTGACGATATGGGAAAAATTGAAGTATCTTATATTGATCCATATATTAAAACAGCATATCCTAACGCAGAATCGCCAGAAGGTTTCACATTACATAGCTATTCTACTGGAACAGTAGTTTTTTCTATACTTCCAGAAATACTTTCTTATTAGTAAATTGCACTATGAAAAAAAGCTTAATGACTTTGATAGTTGTCCTAATGACTTGCTCATCTCTGGACGCACAGATTTTTTCCAAAAACACTCGCTACAAAGGTATGGTAGAGCTAACCAACACTTCGTCACTTGGTAAAGACAATATCTCAAGCATAATGCAAGTGACGACGACTCATGGAGCTTTTTACAATAATAGGCTGTTTTTCGGGGTAGGTGCCGGTATTTCGTATGAAGTATCCGATGAAACGGTCATAATCCCATTATTTGCAGATTCAAGATATTACTTTACAAATACAACAGGTTTGAGTCCTTTTGTAATGGCTCGTACCGGAATTCGATATAACGGCTCTACTACCTCTATAATTAGCCCTTTTATTGGTATCGGTGCAGGCATTGAACATAAACACCTCTCCGTCTGTGTGGGTATTGATAAGGCTACAACAATTATTGACAGGGCGATATACGATGAATCTCATGGATATATAGGAAAACAGCATCTTGTCAATAATCCGTTTGCAATATCCTGCTCATTTGCGGTTGTATTCTAATTATCCGCTACACTTCTATAATAATGTCAACAGTTCCATTTTCCTTTCTTGGGTTATTTGGAACTGTTTTTTTTCATAAGGCGGTTTCAGTGAAAAGAACAACCGCCGCCACCCCTTTCGGTGACGGCAGTCCTTCTCAATATATGTTTAACCGTGCTTATGAAAGCCCCTATCAGAACAGCATATTCCACGCCGCCTGCTGCGCCCTTGCACTGTGGACAGCATTCATCTTGCCGAAGTTCCACTTCACCCCGAAGAGAATGTACCGGCCCATACACAGACGGTAGCTGTCCTCCTCATAGTTGGCTGTGACTGTGTGCGTCAGTCTCCGCGTCTGGTTCAGGATGTCGTAAACCTTGACACTCAGGTTGAAAGCGCCGATATTCTTTGAAACCGAGGCATACCATCTCCATTCAGGATACACCCCGCTTCTCACGGGGCCTTTCTTGCGCCAAAGTGAAATGCAACTGTTCTTGGTAGTAGAAACAGCCCAGGCCTCGGCACTGCGAATCTGCACACCGTCACGTCTTGCTACCCAAAGCCGCAGCAGCACATCCTGCACCACATCCTCCGGATCACCGTCCAGCCGGGATGCACGGGAGAACTTCAGTGCCGTCGCCAGGACCTTGGGCCTTATCTCTGTGAGTTCTATTTCAAGGGTTTTATCCATACTTCACAAACATAGACGCAAAAACTGCAAAAAGTCAAGTAAATTATTCGACTCTTTTCCTCCTAAAGAATGATTATGGAGATGAATTAAGGTTTGTAATAAGTAAAACATGTTTATTTTCAAATGGTTAGGAGAGATACCCTTGAACGAGAATTAAGGTTTTGTTTAGAAACAGTCTCTAATGTCCCCCTTCTAGAGCGCATTTAATTGATAATGAGTTATATTATTTCCTTATCGGGAGGTTAGAAATCCTTGAGAGAGTCTGCAATTTTTAACTAAATTTGCATAACCTGTAAAGAATTGAAAAGCCCATGAGACGCTCTGGATTCATACTGTTTTTGGTACTGCTGGCGGTTTTGTCCTGCTCAAAGAAGAACGAGATGATTGAACCGGTTCTAAAGGAGTTGGATGAGACCATCGACAACCGGCAGCGGTTTGAGAATGAGAAGCAGGACCGCATTGCCCGTTTGAAGAAAGACCTGCAGGAAACGGATAATATCCATAAGCGGACAGAATTATACTACAGTCTCTTCGACCAATACAAGAACTACCAGTATGATTCGGCATTTGTTTATGCCAAGCTGCTTGAAAAGAATGCGCTTCAGGAAGGTTCCAAGATCGAGTACCGGGTGAAGTCCCAGGTAGCCCTTCTTCACTGTTTCAAGAGTGTGGGCTTCTTCAATGAGGCCGTGGATGTGATCCGGGCCTTTGACCCAAAGGATGTTCCGGCACCGATATGCGCCGAGTTCTATTTCCTGGGTGCAGAGACCTGGCAGAACCTGAGTTCATTCGTACGCGGCACCGAAGCCTTGGCCAGCAAGTATGACGCAGAGAAGCTGGCGTGCTATGACAAAGTGCTTGAATATGCAGCCCCAGATTCATACCTATATGGATATGCTAATCTGGACAAGATGCTCATCGAGAATTATTCCGATTCGCTGGCCATATCTGCCCGTGATGCATTTATCGTAATGAACGACTGGGATGACCATCAGAAAGCCGTCCAGTATTCCATTCTTTCAGAAGCATACAACAAAGTTCAGAAATACGACGAGGCGGTTTATTATCGTGCATTGTCGGCCATCCTGGATATTCGGTCATGTACGCATGAAACCACATCGGCCAAAGTGCTGGCCGGGCACATGTATGCCAGGGGCGATATAGACAGGGCCTACAAATATATCCAGCAGGCCCAGTATGATGCCGAGTTCTACAATTCCAGACTTAGAAAAGCCGAGATCAACACCATTCTGCCGGTTATTGAAAACGGTAGGTACAACTGGCTCAACAACCAGCGGCTGCTGCTGTTCATTATCCTGTTTGTCATTGCCGGCCTGCTGGCCCTCACAGTGATTCTGCTCCTAATTCTCAGATCCAGGAACAAGGTTCTAGCCCAGACTCACGCGGATCTGGCAGAGAAGACCGATTTGCTGGAGAAGAGCAACCTTTCATTGACAGAGGCTATTGCAAAACTGCGTGAAGCCAATGAAATCAAGGACCAGTACATCATCCAGTCCCTTTACTGTAATACTGCTTTTGTCAACGAGGTGAATGAAGCTGTCAATGAAGCCGTCCGTGATATCACACTCAAGCGCCCGGATGAAGCCAGAACCACCCTGTACCATATCGGCATCAAGAAGGAACGCGCCAGGATTGCAGCAAGTTTTGATACGGCATTCCTGAAACTCTTCCCCAACTGGTTGGATGAGTTCAACTCCTTGTTCCCGAAGGAGTCACAAATACGTCTTGCAGAAGACGGGACCATGCCTATGGATGTCCGCATCTTTGCCCTGATGCGTCTTGGCTTCGACAATGCGGCGGAAGTGGCCGAGTATCTGAACCTGTCCATTGATACGGTGTATGTTTACAAGGCCAGGCTAAAAAGTAAGGCTCTTGTTGACAAAGATGAATTTGACAGCAGGATAATGGCTATTCAAAAACCTTAAAACTTAAATAAACTCCTAAATAATATGAATAGGATTAGCAAGGAGATGTTTCTTTTACTGTCATTGTCTCTAATTGCCTTTATTACACAATCATGCAACAGAGAGAATGAGATGATAGATACCTCGTTCAAGTCGATATATAAAGTTTCAGAAATCTCCCTGGAAGGCGGAACAATACTGCCAAAATACATTGATGATGATAATAGTACCGAAAGCCGCGCATTCTACGAAAGTATCGACACTGCCTTAGTATTTAAAGATATACCATCATTAAAGCCTGAGCACAAAGATGTTTGTGCAATTGATTGGCGAATTACTGATATGGATGTTATCACGTTAACCGATTATGATGCAAGCCACCCTTCAGGGTCCTCGCTAAAAGACATCTTGATGCTGGAATATAAATACAAGAAGAAACACATTTCAATTAAAGTCTCTGATATTAAATATGGTATAGTAATGCTTTCTGATTATTATCCGTATGATCCCGACTTCAGTTTTCTGTATCTATCACCAATAAACGAAAGACAATCGCTTTACGGAGCTAAAGTTGAGGTTATTATTAAGGATTCTTTCGGGAGAACCTTAAATGCCAAATCTGAGTAGTTTTATAATTCGGGGTCTGCTTATTCACTAATGCAGACCTTTTTCTTCATACTAATACGCTAAATTCAGCATTACAACTCTCTTAATTATAGTATCACAATGTTCTAGTTATCACACTGTGTATTAATTACTTGCGTTAAGCTCGCACCTTATTTGTCGGCTTAATTCCTTCCTTTTCTATATATAGAGGGGTAACTTTGGGCTGTGCAAATTGCAAAGTTTTAACCAATAATTAATACGTATGAAATTACCCCTTAGAAGAGCTGCCGCCTTGGTGCTGACCGGTGTGTTGTGTCTCCTCCCCTTGAAAGGATGGGCGCAAAACGACTCAGTCCAGGGCGTTGTTTCTGATGCGGCAAACGGAGAGCCTATCCCCGGTGTCGTTGTCATGGTTCAAGGTACGAACAATGGCGTGAGTACTGACCTGGATGGTCACTATGTCCTTCCGTTGAAAGGTCAGAAAAACCCTGTCATCGTGTTCCGTTCTATCGGCTATTCCACACAGGAAATTGCCGTGAATGGCCGTACTACTATCGACGTATCACTCTCTCCGGATATGGAGTTCCTGGATGAGGTGGTTGTTATCGGTTATGGTACATTGGATAAAAAAGAGCTGACATCGGCTATTTCACACGTCTCCAGCAAAGAATTCCTGGCCACTTCAGGCTCCGATCCGTCAATGATGATACAGGGTAAGGTAGCCGGCGTTACCGTTGAGAATACAGGTGCTGCAGACCCGAATAATAATGCAAGTATCCAGGTCAGAGGTATTTCTTCCAGAAATGCCGGTCTTGGACCACTTATCGTTATTGACGGTATTCCTGGCGGAAATCTGACCAATATTAATCCAAACGACATCGAGTCTATCGATATCCTGAAAGACGGCGCCGCCTCTGCTATATATGGTACGCGCGGTAGTAATGGTGTCGTTCTCATCAACACCAAGAAGGGCGCCAAGGATGGTGCGTTCCATACCTCTTATGAAGTGGTGACGGGTGCCAATGTGATGGTGAAGGATCTGGATATGCTCTCAGCTCAGGAGTTCCGTGAAAAGAAAGTGGCCAGTGGTTCCGCTGAAGACTTTGGCGGAAACATTGACTGGCTCAAGGAAGTCAGCCGTGTAGGTTTTTCCCACCAGCATACCATCACTCTCTCCGGCGGTAATATGGACAACAATTTCCGTGTGAGCGCCGACTACAGGAAGGCAAACGGTATTGACAAGAGGTCAGAGAGAGAAGAGTATGGCGCACGTGCCAGCTTCAACCACAATTCCAAGAACGGGCTGTTTACCTTCGTTGTTAACCTAGCTCCTAGGCTTGTCAAGAGCAAATCGGCTGATTGGAATGTATTCCACTATGCTATCGAGGCAAACCCCACTTCCCCCATCTATGACCCTCAGGATCCTTCCAGGTATTTCAGTTTCCTTGGCCAGCGTGCCGATAAAAACCCTGTGGAAATCATCAATACGGAATTGAATGACCACGAGTATAAGCTTCTGGACTGGGATGCTACGGCAAGACTGAATATCCTCCCCGGCCTTTCTACCCAGGTCACTTATTCGGATCAGTACATCGGCAGCATCGGCGGGTACTTCATCCCTTCGACCAATAACAAGACCAACAGGTCAGAAGCTAGCCGCTCTTACGACCAGACAGAGAAGCACGCCATTGAATGGGTGACTAACTTCCAGAAGTCTTTCGGAAGCCATAATCTGAAGGCGATGGCCGGTTATTCCTGGCAGACCATTATGTACAGCGGATTCAGCGCGGCAAACAAGGATTTTGCTAACGACGGAACCACTTATGATTCTTTGAACCAGGGAGAATGGGGACTTGAAGAAGGTCACGACGGAACCTCATCTTACAGGAATGACTCCAAGCTGATTGCATTCTTCGGCCGTATCAATTATGACTATAAAGGCAAGTATCTTTTCACGGCATCTCTCCGTTACGAGGGTTCCTCCAAGTTCGGCGCCAATAACAAGTGGGGATATTTCCCTGCTGTTTCTGCCGGTTGGCGTATCTCTCAGGAAGAATTCATGAAGGGTTGCTCTAGCTGGCTGAATGACCTGAAACTCCGCGCAGACTTCGGTGTGACCGGTAACCAGGACTTTGATAGCTATAAGTCCCTGAGCACCATGACCGGTTATGGCCAGTATTACTATCAGGGTAAATGGTTTACCGTATGGGGCGCTTCCAAGAACGTCAATCCTGACCTTCGCTGGGAGAAAGGTATCAACTGGAATATCGGCCTTGATTTCGCCGTGCTGAATAACAGGCTGAGCGGTTCCATCAACTACTTCAACCGCACCCAGCAGGATTTGCTTGGTGACTACAACGTCTCTATTCCTCCCTACCTCTTCTCTACTACTTTTGCCAATGTGGGTACGATGAAGAACAGTGGTGTTGAGATTGAACTCCGCGGCACCGTAGTCAACACGAAGGATTTCACTTATAATGTAACGCTCGTCGGTTCCACTATGGACAACCGCTTCGTTTCTTTCTCAAACAATGACTACAAAGGCCAGAAGTTCTATTATGTCGCTCCTACCGAGGATCCTTTCCCGTTCCACTATTTGCAGAGAATCGAAGAGGGTGAACGTATCGGTAACTTCTATATGTGGAAATTCGCCGGATTTAACTCCTCAGGAGAATGGATCATCTATGACAAGAATGGAGATTACAAGATTGGCATGGATGCAACGGATGAGGATATGTATTCCGTTGGTAACGGCCTTCCCAAGTTCACGGCCAGCTGGTCTAACTATTTCCGTTACAAGAACTTCGATTTGAATGTTTACTTCAGAGGCGCTTTTGGATTTGACATCTTCAATGTTCATGAGTTCTACTATGGCATCCCTGGTATGACCAGTAATGTCATGAAGCTTGCCTATACCAAGAATGCGAACATCAAGGAGAATCCGCTTGTTTGTGACTACTATCTGGAGAAGGGCGATTATGTGAAGCTGGATCTGCTCACTCTGGGCTATACCTTCAACTTCAACAATAAGTATATCGACAGCTTGAGGCTCAGTGTTACCGGTAAGAACCTGCTTACCTTTACCTCTTTCTCTGGTGTTGATCCTTCGACCTACAGCACCAACGGTTTGACCCCTGGCGCTACGGGTTCACGTAATTACTATCCTACATGCAGGCAGTTCCTGGTAGGTCTCCAGGTTGGTTTCTAAAAGAATAAGCAAGTATGAAAGCATATAGATATTTATTGGCCATCATCTGCTCGTGCATGTTCGCCTCTTGCACGGATTTGTCTGAGAACCTGTATGACCAGGTTGGTTCGGACAACTACTACAATACGGAGATGGATGTAATCAGGGCCGTCTTCCGTCCTTTCGAGCACGCTTACTGGAGTGTTCAGCCCAGACAGGTTCTTCAGGAACTGACGTCTGACCAGATTGCCACCTGGAAGAAAGATGACTGGTGGGAAGACGGCGGTAAATGGAGCCGCCTCCACTATCATACCTGGACCATTGAGGAAGAGTACTTCAAGAGCGAATGGGAGTCTTGCTTCCAGGGTATCATGCAGTGCAACTACATCATGGATGACCTTGCGAAACTCGATTGCAAGAATCTTGGTATGACCCAGGAAACGTTTAATGCGCTTGCCGCTCAGTGCCGCACCCTTAGGGCATGGTTCTATCTTCGTCTCCTCGATGAGTTCAGGAATGTGCCGCTGGCCATCAGTTCTGATGTCACCAAGAATACCGAGACGAATGTGAGCCCGGAAAAACTCTTTGAGTTCATTGAAACCGAGCTGAAAGAATGCGTAGAACAACTTCCTGTAAAAGCTGGCGCTGCCGGAAACGGAGTCAACCAGGGACAGTGGAACAAGGCATCTGCCGCTGCACTGCTGGTCCGTCTGTATTTGAATGCGGAAGTCTATATCGGCACCAAGAAGTACACGGAGTGCGCAGGTGTCGCTAAAAAGATCATCGGCGGCGAATACGGCGCCTACTCCCTAGAGCCTACGTGGGATAAGGTTTTCGACTGGAATAATGAAAACTCTCCGGAAATCCTCTTCGGCTTCCCTTCCGCCAAGGGTTACAGCCATTATGTATACGCCGGTGACACCTTCTGGTGGACTGTTCCAGCTCGCCAGGTAAGTTATTACTTTGGCGATGTGGAGGCCATGTCCATCAATGGCGACCATAACTGTAAGTATCGTCTGGCTCCCAGCTTTACGCCCGATGACAAGCCCTACACCACCCAGCTTGGCCGCACCGTTGCCAAATTCAAGAAATATCCCGAGGACTACCGTCTGAAGATGTACAAGAATTTGGGGAACAGCACACGCGAAGGCATGATGCTCTTTGGTTACCTCGAGTATGAGAATGGAGGATCTACCAAGAGAGTTACCAGCCCTGAAGGCGGTTATGACCTCTACCTCAGAGATGCCGTTGCCCAGTTCAAAGGCACAGCTCCCGGAGAGTATCCTTCTGACCTCACCTCCGATATGACCCATGGGGACCACAATAGTGGCTGGGGGTATATCAAGTATCCTTTCTATGCCGACAATGATGAAGGCCAGCTGGAGGCTGACTGGGTGGAAATCCGCCTGCCAGAGATCTATTATTCCCTCGCCGAATGTGAATTCCGCAACGGTAATGTGAATGAGGCCGGAAAGCTTCTCAACACAGTTAGAAAGCGTAACTATCCTGCATCTGCTGTAAATGACTATCTCTACCAGCCCGACGGCCCCGTAGTCCTGGATGAAAAAGAACTGCTGGATGAATGGGGACGTGAATTCCTCTCAGAAAGCAGGAGAAGGACTGACCTTATCCGCTTTGGCGTCTTCTGCAGCGGCGTATGGTGGGATAAGAATGCGGATCCTGACAATCACACGATTATCTTCCCGCTGCACAGAGATGTGCTGAATGCTAATCCGAAACTAAACCAAAATGACGGTTACTCAAGACCTGAATAAGTAAACACTTTATTATCAACAATTTTAATCAATCAGTTATTATGAAAAAAACTGCATTACTGGCTATCCTCTGCGGAGCACTGGCCATTGTCTCCTGCAAAAAGCCGGACGACAACAAAATTATCCCTGACGTTGAAAAAGAGTACACTGAGCTCTATGCCCTGGGCGCTTCTGTGAACAAATGGGATTCCATGGATCCGGAACCGATGAAGAAAGTCGGCAAGAACCTCTTTGAAATTGAGGTTGACCTCATCAAGAGCAACGAGAACAAGCTTATCAAGTTCTGCACCACCAAGGGTCTTGACTGGAGCCAGACTGACTATCTCGTGCCCGCAACTGTTGAGGCTGACAAGCCCTATGGTTTCCTGAAAGAAGGTGACGGTAACAAACTCCAGCATTCCAGCGAAAAGGCTGACGGTGTCGGTAATCTGAAAGACTGGTTCTTCGGCCTTGAGGCTGGCAAGAGCGGCCACTATCGCCTGACTGTAAACCCTTACGAGCTCACCGTTAAGGCTGAAAAGCTCAGCTCTCTCCCCGACAAGGCCGAGGCCGTTTGGGAAGAAGGTATGGTCTATATGGTCGGTGATGCCACTCCCGCAGGCTGGGATATCAATTCCCCTACCGCTATGGTTAAGAATGGCGACATCTTCACTTATGAGGGTCCTCTCGCTGTAGGTGAGATGAAGTTCCCTGTTGAGTTCAGATGGGATGGTCCTACCTATATGGCAGAAGAGGCCGGTACTGACATCACCGCTGGTGGTGAATTTACCACTGTCCTTTCTCCGAATGGTGATCCTGACAACAAGTTCAAGGTGACCGCTGCCGGTAACTACAAGCTCACGCTTGATACCAAGGCCCTCAAACTCAAAGTCGAGGTTAAGTAATTCTGCGATGAGAATCAAAGCATTATCACTTGTTATTATTCTGTCTCTGGCAAGCACAAGCCTGCTTGCCAGGGACAGTAAATACACTCGTCACGGAACGGGTCCAAAGTATTGGATTGCGTACGAATGGTGCTTTGATCATGACAAACCCATTCCGGAGGCTCGATGGAAAAACAACATTGACTGGATGGCCGAGAATTTCCGGGATTACGGGTATGACATGATCTGTAATGACGGGTGGATTGAGGCCGCTCAGACCATCAACGAGAATGGGTATATTACCAAGTATAACAGTGAGTGGCAAAACGGGTTTGAATACTGGAACAAGTATATCGCCGACAAAGGAATGAAGGTTGGTGTGTACTATAATCCCATGTGGATGACCCGTGCCGCTTACTTTGCAAACTGCCCCGTTGAGGGGACAAATGGTAAAACTACCATGGACATCGCTGGGAAGAAGAATTTCAACGATATGCTCTTCTGGGTCGATGTCAACAAAGAAGGCGCAGAACAGTGGATCAAAGGTTATGTCCGCTATTTCAAGAGCCTTGGCGTGAGTTATCTCAGGATTGACTTCCTTGAGAACTATGAGCGCAATTATGGAACTGCCGCTTATGACAAAGCGTTACAATGGATTGCCGAGGAAGCCGGAGACGATCTTTTCCTCAGCCTGGTTATGCCAAACTGCTACCATCATGGCAAGACAGAACTGAAGTACGGTGATATGATTCGTGTGGACGATGACTGCTTTAAGGGTGGCTGGGACTTTGCCAGCTCACGTCGTCGCGGGCAGCATAAATCTTCCTGGCCGCAGTACGGAAATGCTTTCGACGGCATGGTTGCCTTCTCTGATGTGGCGGCCAAAGGACAGATGATTCTCGATGGTGACTTCATGCGTTTGAATACGATGGCCACCAAAGAAGAAAAGCAGTTCCTATACTCATTAATGGTCATGGGCGGCTCTGCACTGACAATAGCTGACCAGTATGACACCATCGGCGATGCCGTAGAAATTTATCAGAATCGGGAAATGATTGAACTGAATGACCTGGGATTTGTCGGTCGGCCTTTGAGTCGCAGACTCTCAAGCGCGAACAGTTCCCGCTGGGTTGGGCAGCTTCCCGATGGCGACTATATAGTCGGCCTGTTTAATCGAGAAGAAGATACGATTCAAAGCGGAATAGACTTCTTCAAAGAACTAGGAATCAAAGAGGGCGCCGTAGAGAATGTGAGAGATTTATGGCAACATCAAGACCTTGGGGAAATGTGTGAGAAATACACCACAGCCCTTGCTCCCCACAGTTGCAAAATCTTGAGGATTCGCCCTAAAGGGAGTAAACGTTATCAAGCGGAGTTTGCTTCACCCAAAGGCGGCGTCACCACAAACATAGCAAATGAGTAGTTGGTTAAAAGGGTTAATAGTTATTATGGTTGGGTGTTCCGCAGCTTTTTTCTGCTCCTGCAAAAAAAGCTGCGGGATGTCTTATGTGCCCGAACTATTAACCGACGAGCAGTTCAGCGGAGCTGGATATGCCCAGGGATTTGACTCCCAAGAAGGTGAACTTGTTTTCAATGTCTCCAGCCCTTCTGCCTCCACAGTCTACTTGACAGTTCGTGGGTGTGGCAAAGCAGAAGCACAGATTGTCGTGAACGGACAAAAAGCTACCATCTCATTTGAAGAAAGCGAGAAGTGGCAGGAAGTGTCAGTTTCTGTCCGACTTCAAGCCGGAGACAACTTGATAACCATCAAACAGGCAAACACTACTGTATCACCGTTAATGGTGGATTACATTGAAATTCAGAATATGTAAATGAACATGAAACCACATCATATCTATATGGCCTTGTTCATGCTGCTGGTGTTTGCCGGCTGTAAGAAGGATATTATCCCTGACGATGATGATAATACGACTAAGACCGGGTATGATATGGTCTTCGATGAAGAAGATGTTCCAGTACTGTCTCTCAAAGTATCTCTGAACGAATGGAACCGACTTCTGGAGGCTTATGATACTGACCATAATACCCGGGAATACGTCCATTGTGATGTGGTTTTCGAAAAACATGGCAAACAGTATGCGGTACCCGATGCTGGTCTCAGACTCCGAGGTCAAACCTCTAGGCGCCGTCCTGAAGGAGATGAAGGCCAGATGCATGGTACTGGAAACTGGCGTAGATGCCACTACGGCCTGAACTTCAGAAAATTTCACAAAGGCGATGATAACTATGATTTGGACGGAGTCCACCGTATCAATCTGAAGTACGCCAAAGAAGATCCTTCCTATATCCGGGAAAAGTATTGTTTTGACCTGCTTCAACGGATGGGTATTTGGACCGCTGAGAGAGCGTCCTGGTGCCGGCTTTTCATCCATGTTGAAGGTGATGCCCTTCCTGTTTATATGGGTGTCTACTTGATGATGGAGGCCATTGAGGACGAATTCATAGAAGAGAGACAACAGTTCAATGGTGACGACGGTTTCTTATGGAAGTGCGGTTGGGGCGCGAATCTCAGAGATACGGATGATTGGAGATTTGGAGTAGATGAGAACCTGGGAACGGCATATGCTTATGAGCTAAAAACGCATAAGAAGCAGTTTGCTAAGGGAAAGGAACAACTATGCAGGTTCATTCGCGCTGTCAGGAGCCTCTCCGGAACAGCTTTCCGAGACTGGATAGAGAAACACTGTGATGTGGACTTGCTCCTCCGTACCTATGCGGTATTCATCGCTGTCGGCCACTGGGATGATTACTGGAATGACATGAACAATTTCTACCTGTATTTTAACAGTGATGATCTGGACAATTATCGGATGTTCATGATTCCATATGATATGGATAACACGCTGGGAACGACGCATATTTGTGGCGTCCAGACTGATGCCGGCAGGCATGACCCTTTCAACTGGGGGCTGGATGAATGTATCTTCATTTCCAAGATTCTCAGTATTGAAGAATATCGTTCTAAGTATAGGGAGTATCTGAAAGCTATCGCCGCCCCTGGAAGCGAGTTTACATATGAGAAAAGTATCGTTAGGATAAAAGAATGGCAAAACCTCATACGTCCCTATCTGGCCAATGCTACGGGAGAAGACCTAACAATCCAGGATCTGCCTGCCTCGTGGTCAAATAACCGCTGGTACAGGATAATGGAGGACGGCTCGAGCAATTGGTTCAGAATCAAATGCGGCGTTTTGTCTGCGCTATAAATGAATATTACTAAAACTATTATACAATGAAAACTAAAGGATTGACTCTTCTTCTGTTACTGGCACTGGGTTGCCAGAGCCACCCTGAGCAAGGGACTGTGATGAATGAACTTCAGTCCCCTGACGGGAAAATGAAGATGGAATTTCTGCTTACTGCTGACGGGACGCCTCAGTATTCTCTAAGCTATGACGGTGTCCAGGTGGTACTACCCAGCGCTCTTGGCTTTGAACTGAGGGGAACTGTAAAGGCCTCAAAATTAACTTTCGGGGACAAAGTGGGCAAAGTGGACGAAAGGGAGCCTTATTCGCTTCATGACGGCTTCGAGTTAACAGGGACATCAACTGATACGTTTGAAGAATCCTGGAGGCCTGTATGGGGCGAAGAATCGGTCATCTCCAATCATTACAACGAGCTCCTGGTCAACCTTACTCAGAAAGAGACGGGAAACAAGATGGATATCCGATTCCGTCTATATGACGATGGTTTGGGATTCCGTTACGAATTCCCTGGGATGCAGCCGCTCAATTATTTCGTCATCAAGGAGGAACTTACAAACTTTGCCATGGCCGACGATTGCACGGCATGGTGGATTCCCGGTGACTTTGATACACAGGAATACGAATACACAGAGTCACGCCTTTCAGAAATCAGCAAGCACCTGGAGGCTGCCGTGTGCGGGAACTCTTCCCAGACGCTGTTCTCGATGAGCGGTGTCCAGACGTCCCTGCTGATGCGGACGGATGAGGGCCTGTATGTCAGTATTCACGAAGCTGCACTGGTGGATTACCCTTGCATGCACTTGAATGTTAATGAAAAGACCCATACGCTGACCTCTTTCCTGACCCCTGATGCTCAGGGATGGAAGGGATATATGCAGACTCCTTGTCATACGCCCTGGCGTACTGTCCAAGTAACCGATTCAGCTACCAAAATGCTGGCAAGCCGTCTCGTCCTGAATCTGAATGAGCCTTGCGCTTATGACGACACCTCCTGGATTCATCCCGTGAAATATATGGGTGTATGGTGGGAGATGATTTCTAATGCTGGTAGTTGGTCTTATACGGACGATTATCCTTCTGTAAAGCTTGGGATCACAGATTATTCATCGGCTAAGCCTAACGGCCGCCACAGCGCAAATAACGCAAATGTGCGCCGATATATCGATTTCGCTTCGGCCAATGGTTTTGACGCGCTGCTGATTGAGGGTTGGAATATTGGCTGGGAAGACTGGGCTGGTAACTCAAAGGATGCCGTATTTGACTTCTTAACTCCCTATCCTGATTTCGACATAGAGGCCTTGAATGACTATGCCCATTCCAAGGGTATCAAACTGATAATGCATCACGAGAGTTCATCTTCTGTCAGGAATTATGAGCGCCACATGGAGAAAGCATACCAGTTGATGGACAAATATGGATATGATGCAGTGAAATCCGGCTACGTCGGCGATATTCTTCCTCGTGGCGAATACCATTACGGACAGTGGATGGTAAACCATTATCTCTATGCTGTTACAGAAGCGGCAAAGCATCACATTATGGTCAACGCTCACGAGGCAGTCAGGCCAACCGGTCTGTGCAGGACGTATCCGAACCTTATCGGTAACGAATCGGCCCGCGGCACGGAATATCAGGCATTCGGCGGAACACAGCCCATGCACGTGACTATCCTTCCTTTCACCAGGTTGAATGGTGGCCCGATGGATTTCACGCCTGGTATTTTCGAGATGAATTTAAGTTCGTTCGCAGACAACAGTTCCCATGTGAATGCTACGATTGCCAACCAGCTGGGACTCTATGTAACCATGTATTCCCCTCTGCAGATGGCGGCAGACCTGCCACAGCACTATGAACAGCATATGGACGCATTCCAGTTCATCAAGGACGTGGCCGTGGATTGGTCTGAGAGCCGTTATCTGATGGCAGAACCTGGAGATTACATCGTCATTGCCAGAAAAGCCAAAGGAACTGGACAATGGTTCCTGGGAGGCGTAGTGGATGAGCAAAAACGGGACTTTGATATTCCTCTTTCCTTCCTTGATGAAGGTGTATCATATGAGGCTACCCTTTACCGGGATGCCGAGGATGCCCATTACGAGACCAATCCTCAAGCATACGTCATAGAGAAGATCACCGTATCGGCCGGTGACAACCTGAAAGTCACGGCTGCGCCAGGAGGAGGCTTTGCAGTCTCATTCAAGCATCTGTAAGGTATTTGATGATACCTTGCAGATGTGTTTGAATGACGGCATTCCGTCCTACATCCGATAGAAGGAATTCCACATCATCCTGGTTGTCCATCATGAAGTTCTCCGTGAGGACTGCAGGCATTACGGTGTGTCGGATGATATAAAAAGATGCTTCAAAATCGGCATCTCCATCGGAGAAATCTTTGCGGATTCTGCGCTCTGGGAAGTTGGCTTCCGCTGCTTCATAGAGTTTACTGGCCAGCAGATCTGCACTGGTCTCTCCGATGGTTGTATATGCCGACCAGCCTTG
>JAEEGF012278905.1_pt1 | contig 26772 bp, 40 predicted proteins | sample 9134171 | NCBI WGS metagenome assembly JAEEGF01 (sample SAMN16246542, study PRJNA631951) | gut metagenome | biome: gut microbiome; feature: rumen; material: AP-attached | host: Bos | place: Iran: Karaj | collected 2018-10 | reverse complement strand
GATAGTTCTTGCCGGCAAGCCTCCTGAAGATCGCCTTGCACTCCGGCTCCATCTTGATGCTGTACGGTCTCGCCGTCTTCGCCCGGCGGTATTCGAGCCGGTCGTCGACGATATCGGTGGCATGCAGTAGGTCCTCGGTGTTCATCCCGATAAGGAAGAAGCTGGCGAAGAAGAAGTCGACGTATTTCCTCTGCCATTCCGGGAGCTCGGCATAGAAAAGGGTGCGGAGCTTCTCCGCCGAGAGCGCCCTCTTCTTCGTGGCTTCGTACCGGATCTCGTAGATGAGGAAGGGATAGTTCTGCGTGAATCCGCGCTTCCTGGCGTAATTGAATACGGCGCGGATGTTCCGGTGATGGATGTTCCTGGCGTTCTTCTTCGGGGAGGTCTTTGCAAGGAAGGAATCGAAGCGGTCCATCCACCCGACGTCGATATCCGCGAAGGTCAGGCGCTCCGCCTTGGCGTCAAACGCGAGGATCCTGGCGACAGTAGCCAGATAGATCTCCTTCGTCCTGGGCTTCAGCTTAGGCTGCGCGGCGTAGGCTCGGAAGGTTTCCAGGAGTCGCTCTGGCCTGTGCTCCGAGGGTGACATCTCTTCCAGGATCCTGTCGCGGACCTCCCGGGCGTTGAGGCCGTCCAGCTTCCCGCTCTGGGAGAGCTGGAGGCAGATGTTGATGACGTTCATCCTGATCAGGTCGGCGGCCTGCTGGATGGCCGCGGACTTCGCCCTGTTTCCGGACTTGTTCCAGTCGGAGGGGAGCAACCGGATGCCGGTGTGAATGTAGGAGACGGTGCGGTTGACGGTGACTGAGATTTTGAGCGGCGCCGCGCACCCGGCGGCCGTTGACCTCGTGTCGAGGTAGAATTTTGTGGTGATCATTGTATTTGAGGAAATGCGTTTGAAAACTTGCAAACCACTTGCAAACAAATCCTTCGGATATTGTGCAAAAATGTGCAAAAATGTGCAAGCACCGACTTTTTTTTATTGAAAGTCAGTGCTTGTCCGCATTCCGTAACGCATTGATAATGCGTTGATTATGTTGCGGAGAGAGCGAGATTCGAACTCGCGATACCCTTTTGGGGTACACACGCTTTCCAGGCGTGTGTGCGGTTACAAATACCGCGCTGACTTTCAAACAGTTACAAATCGCCTTTTTCGGACTTGCAAACAACCTGCAAACAAATATAGTGTAAACGGCGGTTATATCCAACGGAAATATCACTTCATGAACCGGTCATTGACCTCATAATATTCCTCCAGGTCATATCCAGGATTTAGATAGACCTTGTTCCTGTCCTTCGTGATATTGAGAAGGTTTCCGACCTTGTCCAGCTGGACCCAAACAAGGTTGGATGGAGAGTTATATGCTATCGTGCAGCTGAACGCGGCGATGTCGTCAAGCCTTTCAGGCTCGATGGTATCCAGGAGTCCTCTTATTGCCTCGAGCCGCTTTCGTTCGTTGTCGACATTTCCAATTCCGAGGGTGGAATATGATCTAATAGTTCTCTCTGCCTGCTCAATCCGATAGTTCAGGTTATCCCTGTTCGTCACGGTGTCAACCTTATAGTACAAGATCCTGTCCACATCGGAGTATGTGCTCCGGACAAATGATTCCGCCCTGGATCGGATGAAGTCTCCGGGCGAGCATGCGGCCGCCATCAGGACCACGGCGAAAATAATGACGATCTTTTTCATGGCGTTGGTGGTTTATAGAAGTTCAACTTGATTATCCGGCACTGTCTTTTTTCAAATCCTCCTTCCCGCCGGTGAGGCGGTCCACCATGGCGGCGAGCCTGGCGATGTTCGCCTCCTGCTGACTGAGGGTGGCGCTCATATTTACGACGAGCTGCTTCGCTGCGCCGGTCAGGACGAGCGGATCCTCATCCCTTTCGGCGCGCGGCGGCTTCGCCTGGATCATTTCGCCTTCGCCGGAGAGCAGCCATGCCTGGCTGACTTCAGGAAACGCCGTAACTATTTTACGGGCAAGATCCTGGGAGATGTTCTTCGTCCTCCCGGCGGCAACATCGTACAAACCCTGCGGCCTTGCGTATCCAAGGCGCTCTGAGAGGGCTTTCACGTTGGTCTTCGCATATCGAAGGACCTCATTAAATCTTTCTGCTGGAGTCATATCATAACGGGATTAACTGAATTTTCTGTAAAAAAGTTTTGGAGTTTCCGTAATTATCTGTATTTTTGTTGCCGAAAGATATAAACAAAGGTAATAAAAAGAATGGAAAAAGAAGTCGTGTACAACCGCGTTGTCGACTATTCTGCCACCCTGAGCGGGCTGGAGGTCGGACAGTACGCGAAAATCCCCACCTCTGAACGAGATATCCAGAACATCCGGACCAGTGTCTCTAAGTTGCAGGCGTCGCCGGCAGCTGCCGGACGGACCTTCTCCGTGCATAAGACCATCAACGGCGCCATCGTCAAGCGCGAGTCTTGATCGGTTTTCAACGAAGTTTTCAACAATCAAATAAACAGTCAAATCATGGAACAAGAAATTATTCCCGCGCAGAACATCGCCTTCGCCGTACGGGCCGACGGACCCTACAGGGAAAACTCCAGAAAACCGGCGGGGGGGGGGGGTGCACTCCTGAGAAGATGATGACATTCTTCCAGGGGATTGTCAGGTACATCAAAGAGTGCCCCGAGGATGAGCTCGTACCGTTCTCACTGACGAATGTCATCTTCGACTCGCAGATCAAGATGTCCACCATCGACCGCCTGGAGAAAGCAAAATCAGAACGCGAATCAAAGTAACTGCCAAATGGAAAATCTCTACGTATTCAATCCGGACACCCGGAAATTCGTACCGGCCAAGGAGTGGCTGAATGATCCGGATCCGAAACGGGCGCAGCTCGTCGGGATCCTCACTCCGTACTACCTTCTCGTCATGGCGAAGAACCCTGTCGGCGAGTTCAATTTCGAAAAAGCTCAGGAGGCCGCGAAGGCGTTCAAGGTGGACGGCTTCGACCATGAGTTCCGCTGTCCTCGCCGCAACGAGTTCAACTACATCTACGACGCCCGATTCGAAGGGCTCGACGACCTGATGGAGAAGATCGACGGAAGCAGTCATCTCGGATACCGGTGGACGTGCGAGAAGGATCTCTGGTCGTCGTCTCGTGTCAGCGCCTACGGCGCCTGGAGCTCGAACGGCTACAACGGTTACGCCGGCAACTACAGCATGTGCGGCGCGAGCCTCGCCGTCCCCGTCACGCTTCTTGACGTCGGCGAAGCCGCGTCTTAAATCTTGAACTTAGGAACGGCCGTCGGCTAAACGCGGCCGTTCCGGGATGCGAGAATCATGGTCCTATACAGAATCATACTGAACGATAATCTCGGCCTTGGCCGGGACGTGGACGAGACCTTTGCGACGCTCGAGGAGGCGAACGCCTTCGTGAACACCCTCTCTCAGATCGGCACGATGTGCCTGTATCAGGTTCGTTCGAACACGGTGACTCCGGACAAGAGGTTCGTCGCGGTCGAGCGGTATGTTGTCTGGAACAGCTGAACCGTCAAGCGGATGGTTTATCAACACAAAGACTGGATTCTAATGAATCGACCCTTCGCCGGTCGCGAGATCCGCGAAGTTTTTACGGAAACAACGTCAAAACGATAGTCAAATGAATGCTGAAATCAATGTGAGCCGCACCGGGCTCTACAGCTTGAAACAGACTGCGGAAGTTCTCGGGATCCACCGGAACTCTCTCCGCAAGTACATCCAGCTCGGGCTCCTTCCGACGCATCATCGGAAGGCCACCGGGCAGACAATCATCCAGGGGAACGACATCATCCTATTCTTCAACCGGAGAACCAGGTAGGTCAGGATCCCATCATTCAAAGAAACAGTTCACCATTCAAACACACAAGTCAAATGAAACACAAAATCATCTACGTCGTGGCAATGTTCGCCATTCTCATCTGCGCCATTCTCATCTGGAACTATTCCTTCCAGATCGCCCGCGCTATTCACTGCGACTCCGCCCTGGTGGACGTCGCCTCCGCCGCCATCATGGCAGCTGCGTTCTACCCGGCCGGAAAGGTCTCTGAAAAGAAGGAGGACTACGCATGAATCTGAAGGATTTTGTCGGACGAAAGGTCCGCGTTTCCCTCGAAATCGGGGGGGGTGTAAGTTCGGGAAGATCATTTCGGTCGAACATGGATTGTTCGGCGAGGAACAGGTGGTACTGGTTGAGGTTGAAGACGCTCTGAAGGCCGTCTCGCCGGAAGCAGTAACACCGCTAAAGAAAGACATGAAACGGAAAAGAAGATGAGACCACTGAATAAAGTAGAAATGCGAGGCCGCGTAGGCTCGCACACTATCACGATGAGGGATGATGGCCACTGGGAGGGTTGGTTCGACCTTCACGTCGCCACGAAGAACATGCACGGCGTCTACCAGCCGATGGTATTCGACTGCCATGTGGCCGAGGACGGGAAGAGAGTGAAGGATCTGGGCGCCGGTATCGGAGGGAAGATTGTCCTGATCACCGGCCGCCTGGTCCAATATCCGGAGGATAACCACATCGACTACTACATCCACGTCACAAGCCTGGATGTCGTCGGAGGCCCGCAGGACGGGCTGGAGCTCGAGGAGGTGGAGTGATGGCGAAGGTTGATAACAGGCCCGAAGAGAAGGTCATGGACCAACTTCGGAAAATCGCCGCCCTCGCCGATCGCGGCTTCATGGGAGAGGCCGCCATGGCCAGACAAATCCTGGAGAAGAAACTCCGCGAGTACGGACTGACGGTCGACGACCTATACAAGGATGCGAAGAAGGTCCGGACGTTTAGATACCAAAACGAACTCGAACGGCGGCTTCTTGTTCAGATACTTGTGCATTATTTCGGATCCGAGTCGGATGAGTTTAAGGGCGGTTTGATCTTTCGGAAAAAGAAAGTCATCGAAATTGAGCTCACGGACCTGGACTATGCTGAACTCAGTAGCGAGTACGGGTATTATAGAGACGCCTTCGCGAGAGAAATAAAGAAAAGCAACGAGGCTTTTCTGGTGGCGTTCGTAAACCGTTTCGAACTTTTCGATGTGACTCCAACGAGCGGCCAGCCTACCAAGGAACTGTCTCCGGAGGAGCTGAAGAGAACGCTGGACGCACTCAGGATCGCAAGAACCATCGAGGCGTATCCATATCGCAAAGAAATCGCGGCATTCAAGGCCGCAAACAGATAGGAGGCTAAGTGATGGCAAGCGTGACAGGACGGAAGGATCCGCTGTTGAGGCTGGATGTCATTGAGCGGTACTGGCTGCACAAGCTGCTCAGTGACGGCATTTTCTTGGCCAGGGAAAGGCAGAAGATGTGGATGGACGAGCAGGCGAAGGCGAGAAGCGAAGGCCGGGAAGAATCGGCCGACAGCTACGACGTATTCATCGACGTAGAGGTCGAAAAGGAGGCCGCGCTGAGGTCTGTATCTGCGGCCCTGGACGTTCTTCAGACAAGGATGTTAAGGGCGCGCGAAGTCCGCTACAGGAAGCGGGGGGGGGTGATCCATGTATGAGGTCGTCCTCTATACCCGCAAGTGGAGGATCCCGTGCGACTCCTGGTATTTTCCCGGGACCGCCGAAGGGTTGAGGAGAGCGAAGGAGAAGCGGTCGGAACTATTGGCGAAGTTTCTCGACAACGATGTCGAGCTTCGGAAATGTGACAAATAGGCAGGATGATGTCATATCGATTAAATGTTTGTTGTCACGGAGGCTATGCGCCCGGAACCTGCCGCCGGGCGCGGATCCTCCGGTAGGAAGGATGGATACGGTACAAGTAACTACGCCGACGGGAAGGGTTCTTCGCGTCAGGCTTTCCGCCCTCAAGGGTGTAGAGACGACGAACGATACTTGGTTTGGCCGCCGGTATTACATACGGTATAAGACCGGCCGCCGTGTCCAGGTTATCCGTGATTCGGCCGACATGGTATTCGATGCCATGTCGCCAAAACTGTTTGATAAGATGTGATATGCCGAAGAGGACTGATTACATAGTCATCCAGGAGCCGATGATATCGGCGCTGGGGCTGAGCGGAGTCTCCCTTCTCGTGTTCGCCGTGATTCATGGCTTCACAAAGGACGGAGAGCAGCACTATCGTGCATTCCCGGAGGATCTGATGAAATGGACCGGCGCATCGGAGAGATCTATCAAGGGTGTCCTGAAGGATCTCCTGGAGCGCGGCTTCATCAACAGGAGTAAGGTTGTGTACAGGGGGAAGTCCACGTTCGAATACTGGACCAACTACGAGGATCTCTTGGAGCGTGTCGCCGCCGGCGAAATCCTCGAAAAGCCTAAATGTGCAAAATTTGCACCTTTGGCAAAGGTGCAGGATTTGCACCCGAGTGATGCAAAAATTGCACCCGTAAAGGTGCAAAATTTGCCCTGCAAAGGTGCAGAAACTGCACCCGAGCCTAATAATAATGTAGTCAAGCACACTTGTAATAATTCAGATAATTATTTTTTTCATCTTGATGTGTCCCGGAAACCGGGCCCCATCCAGCAAGAAGAAAAACAAGAATTCTTTAGAATTTTCTTTGAGAAGAACGCCGCCGATCCGGCGGCGGAGGCGAAGAAATTCGAGAACTACTACGAGTCCTTGGGCTGGGAGTCGAAGGACGGCCGCCGGTACGACACGCCGGCGAAGCGCCGCGGCCTTGCCTGGATGTGGGAATGCAAGGCGAGCTCTCCGCGGCTGACGGCCGAATTCGGAACGGAAAGCGACCGCGCCGACCAGGCGAAGGCGAATGCGGCCTTCCTGAAGGCGCTCGGCGAACTGTACGAGCATGCTTGTTCCGTCGGTGATCCAGAGAATCCCACCTGGCTTCTGAATCCAAAGTTCCGCTGTCGTCTCTCCTGGAAGGAAGGGAAGGGCTCATACGACCTGATCTGGAGCGGGCCGGCGCTTCCGGTGAACTGGTATGACCGCCACATCGCCGCCGCGGCTCCGATCATGAAGAAATACTTCGTCAAGATGGACTCTATAATCTTCTCGGCGCAATGAACTACAATCTGAAAATAGACCTGACGAAACTGTACGGCGCCAAGATCGTTTCGGATCCTGATGCCGGCGAAGGAGTCTTCATTCCGGCCGGAGGTCCTGTCGAGATCTCGGATGGGCGCTGCTCCCTATCCCTGACGGCATTCGAGCTGAAGTATGAATACGAAGGCCAGACGCACCTCATGAAGCCGTGGCTGTCGAAGAGTCAGGCTTTTGGCATGACGCAGAAGGCGCTGCAATCCATCCCTTATGTTGGCCACATGCGCCCTTGGGACAAGAGTTCCAAGGTTCCCGGCCCTGGATGCAAGACATGCCGGTGGTCCCAGGAGGCCAAATACGCATCCGGTATCGGCTTCGTCCGTTGCAACCATCCGGCAGCTGACTGGAATTCCACACGTGACACGCGGCACATCTCCGTATGTCCTGATACGAACAACCAAAACAAATAGCCATATGCACACTATCATTTTCATCCTTTCCATTGTATTCATCATTGCCGGCGCCCTATTCTTCGCCCTTGCCGTCAATCGGAACACCGAGACCAAGCAGATGGGCTTACGCCAGGAGGAGCTCTCTGCGTCCCTTGCAAAGCGCGAGGCGGCCTGTCGTGAAGCCATGCGGAAGAACGGACAGGCAAGCCTCGAGCTCGCAAAGAAGGAGGATGCTTTCAACCAGGAGCACAGGATCATCGAGGCTTCGTACACTGAGACGGACGAGGATCGTGAGAAGTATCCCTCCGATGTGAAGCGCATCGCCGTCATAAAGAGCCGGCTGGCTCACAATCTCGGGTATAAGATCCTGGCTGCATTCCCGGATCCGTCCATCGATAGCGGTTCCGTCTACAACTACCGGATTCTCGTGAAGGAGGAGAAGTGATGGCGAATGAAATCCAGCACGTCGACCCGCGAGGGCACGGTGTAGTATTCAAGAATGAGACATCCCTCGCACAGTCCAAACGGCTGTTCCTTGCCGGTTGCAAAGAACTGCATCTTGGAACGGTCGGTCATTACATCACCTTCGAAAAGGTTCCGCTCGGGAAGCTGTGGGATATGGCTGCCGCCAGGGTGAGTCATCTCCCAGAGCTGCTCGGTGCGACACTGCCAGCTGGGTCCAGCTCCTATGAGCTAACGGAAGCGCTGGTTCAGATCATAGAGGCAAACCAGGGCAAGAAATAGGGTGCGTAATGAAACTTGCATGGGACGCAGCGAAGAGGACTGAGAAGCGCGATGGCGGCTACCATCGCGAGCGCTCAGATGATCCGTACCACACCTTTCGATGGACGAGGCTCAGTCGCGTCTGGAGGATGGAGCATCCGCTATGCGAGGAGTGTCGGAAGCGTGGAATCGTCAAGCGGGCCGAGGTGGTTGACCACATTATCCCATGGCCAGTGTGTCGTGACTTCTTCGACAGGACGAATCTTCAGTCGCTCTGCGCCGACTGCAATACCGCGAAAGGTAACCGCGACAAAAAGCTGATTCAGGAATGGAGGACCAAGAATGAGAGATGATCTGTGGACACAGGAAGACATCGGTCTGCTGATGCGAGATTATCCCGTCAAGCGGACAAAGGATGTTGCCGAGGCGCTCGGGCGGTCCGTCCGCGCTTGCAACGTGATGGCGTACAAGCTCGGCTTGAAGAAGTATCACTACGGGATCGTGCTGACGGATAAGCAGAAGGACTACCTTGTCCGTCACTTCAAGGACACGGACAACGAATACCTCGCCATCATGCTCGGCATTTCCCAGACAACGCTGCACCGTTACGCCAGGCGCTGGGGATTGAGGAAGTCGAAGGCTCACGTCAAGAGAATGCAGATGGAATGCGCCATGGCCGCGAAGGCATCTCACCTCGCACACGGAACCTATCCGCCGAAAGGATACCGGATTCCAGGCGGAGAGGCGCACCGGTTCAAGCCGGGTGAGACCAGGGCTCAGAGGATCGGCGAGAAGGCGAACCGTGAGTGTATCAGGCGCGCTGCCGAGACAAGGAAGAAGACCATCATGGACGAGAGGATCCGGTACATGCGCGGGCTCCCTCAGAGGACCAGGTTGAAGGTGTCTCGGGAACCAAGGCAAAGGACTTCGGATCGATGCTACCTGAAGAAGCGCGGATACATCCTGGACGAGGCGAACAGCGTTGCCTACTGGACGTCGAGCACGCGCCGCGCCACGAAGCTCGAGGCGAAACCGAAAAGATACTACGAGTTCAAACCATACATCAATGATGACAATGAATAGAAAGCAACAATACAGCCACACATTCCTTCCCGGAGACAGGGTCATCCACGACGGGAAGGAGGCAGAGGTGATTGATACGTATCCGACCAGCATCACTATCCGGATCGGTCGGAATACATACAAGTCCGTCCTCCCTGGAGAGATCCAGCGCTGCGGGCCGGACGGTAGCGAGCCGCGCGGAGAGGAGGTCCGCTTCGGATGAATCGTCGCGCCGAGAATATCCCTGTCGTATCGGACGATGGCATCAAACGGGCGAAGTATATCAATGTTATGATCATCGTTCCTGACGACGTTGCACCACGGCTGCGTCAAGTGTGCATAATGTTCGGCACGGGAGATGAAGCCTACGTCGAAGAGCTGAAGGAGATTCTCCTTCGATATATGAATGATCCATCGGTGTCCAGATACATCGAGATAGAATAACGCCAGAAGATATGATGAAGTCCGAAGAATTGAAGAGAATGATCAACGCCATTCCAGACGGAGCCGTTGTGTCGCTGAATGGGAATCCGAATGTTGACATCGTTTCGATCAAGGTCGAGACAACTCCGTTCGATCACTATGATGCAAGCCTGGGCTTGACCGAGGGTTTCAGCATCGTGAAGGATGATTTTATAAATGGACTGTATGATGAGCTGCGGCGCGCGTGTGAGAGCAAGGGGTAGGGGGTCAAAATCTCTTTTGCGACCCGATCGCAAGACCACGCCCCCACTCTTGGAGACGCGCGGCCGAAATTGGGGGATTTTGGGGGTCCGCCCGCCGGCACCAATCGCGCCCGCGGGCGCGAGGGACACCCTGTCCTGTAACCTGTAGAATCGCTTGAAATGAAAGGTCGGAAACCGCTTCCACAAGAAGTTCTCAATCTTCGCGGGACTAATCGCCCGTGTCGTGCGCGTCCTGAGTCTACCTCCGGCGAGAAAATCGCCGTGGGGGATATCGGGAGCAAGTGTCAGATCTCTGGCCTTCGATCCACGACGCCACGCGCCCGCGACATCTACTGGAGTACGGTCAGGAAGATTGCAAACCTCGGGATGTTGGAGGAATCCTTCCTCGCGCAAATCTTCCTGTATGCGGTCGAATATGATCACTTCATGACCTGCTGTGAATCCATCAAGAAAGAGGGTTTGTATCTCGTGATAGAGGGAAAGAAGGGAACAATCGTCGCGCCGAATCCAGCCGTGAAGCAGCGGGATAAGGCTGCCGAGATCATCCTGAAGGTCGGCTCAAATTTCGGGATGTCTCCGGTGGACAAGCAGCGCCTTCGTGTCCAGGCGGAGCCGGAGAAGCCCGGCGACAAAATCAAGCGAATTTTTGCATCTATAGAGTATGAAGACGGCGAGGAGGTCGACGAACAGTAGGGTCGAGGCTTACGTCGCATCGGTCCTGGATGGCACGCTTCCGAGCTGCCAGATGGTCATCCTTGCCTGCATGCGATACAGGAACGACCAGGATCGAGACGATATCTACATGGACTGGCAAGCCGTGAACAAGGTCGTCCGGTTCAGTGGCATCCTGAAGCACTTCAAGGGGGAGTTCGCCGGCAGACCCGTCCTCCTGGAGGATTGGCAGCTGTTCGTCGTCGCGAACATCTTCGGATGGAAGTTGAGGTCCACCGGGAAGAGGCGCTTCACATATGCGGACGTATACGTCCCGCGAAAGAACGGGAAGACAACATTCGCGGCCGTGATCGCCCTGTTCATGCTCATCGCAGACGGTGAGTCTGCCGCGGAGGTATATTCCGCGGCCGTGGACAAGGCCCAGGCGAAGATCTGCTTTGACACGTCCGCCGAGATGGTCCGAAACTGCGAGCTGAACGAGTTTGTCAGGGTGTTCCGCAAAGGATCCATCGTCATCGAGGATACGGCGTCATCATACAAGCCGCTCTCGAAGGACACGAAAAACAAGGACGGCCTGAACATTCACTGCGGAATCTGCGACGAGCGCCACGCCTGGAAGACGAACGAGATCTACGAGGTTCTGAAGACCGGCACCGGCGCGCGGTCGCAACCGCTCATCTTCTCCATCTCCACCGCCGGCACCGACACTTCGTATCCATACTTCTCCGACCTGGAGTTCCTGCGCCAGGTTCTCCTGGGAATCAAGGAAAAGGACAACCACTTCATCCTCCTGTATGAGCCCGACGAGGGCGACCGGTGGGATGATCCGGAGACCTGGAAGAAGGTGAATCCGAATTTCGGGGTGTCGCTCGGCGAGAAGTACATGGCTGATGAATGCAAAGAGGCGAAGGAGAAAGGCGGGTCCACGCTCGCCGCATTCCAGACGAAGAACCTGAACATGTGGGTGGACGCGCCGGAGGTGTGGATTCCTGACGACGACGTCGCTGCGAATAACGCAGCCTTCGACGTGGCGCAGCTGGACGGAGAGGAGTGCTACGTCGGCATCGACCTCGCGTCGAAAACGGACCTTACCGCGACAGCTCTCTTTTTCCCGAAGTTCAATGTCGTGAAGTATCTGTTCACCATCCCCGAGGCGAAGATCATCGACAAGGGCGTCGAGAACGACGTCGTGGATTACCGGCTATGGAGCGAACAGGGGTGGATCACCGTCGCCCCAGGGAGCGCTCTTGACGAGGAATGGTATCTGGCTCAGCTGTTCAATGAGCTGGAGAGATACGATGTGAAAGCTATCGCATACGACCCATGGGGAATGTGGCAGATGAAGAACAAGTTCGGGCAGTACACGGACAAGCTCGTGGAATACCAGCAGAGCATCCGGTACATGTCTGTCCCCACGAAGGACCTGGAGGGTCGCGTCCTGAAGCACGAGATGAATTTCCTGGACAATCCGGTCATCCGCTGGATGTTCCGGAATGTTGTGATCTGGAAGGATCCAAACGCGAACATCAAGCTGAACAAGGCGAAGTCCAGGAACAAGATCGACGGAGTCGTCGCCCTGGTCGACGCCATCGGAGGATGGCTGAATGTCACGAACGGGGACACGAAGGAAATATATGTCGACCACACGATTCGAACGATCGATGGTGAGGACGACGAAAGCTGGAGGGATTTGTAATGGATGACTTGGTTCGGATGGTGTCGGCGCGAGGTTTCTGCGAGGTCTTCTGGGAGAGGATCCGGGCCGACCGCCGCGCCGGCGGCCGGCTCACGTTCCGGCGCTGCTACCACGAAATGGAGCTGGAATTCGAGGAGAAATACGGGTGCTCGAGGTTCAAGTCGTACGACGCATTCAGGAAGGTCAGGAGGAAAATTGACGTGCATTATTGAAGTGTGGCCAAACGGCCACACTTTTCGTATGTGCGGTGCCTACTTTTGCGGCAAAGTGGCACCGTATGCCTATTTTTGAACGCATATCGAGGTGGTTCGCATCGCTGAGGAGCGATGCGAATGTCGTAGTAAGTCCGGACGTCATCGTGAAGCCTGACGCGAATTTCGGCGTCAACATGAACAATTCGGCGGCCATGAAGCTGACCGCGTTCTATGCCGGCATCCGGATCCGGTCGGAGAATATCGCATCCTTCCCGAAATTCGTGAAGAAGCACACCGAAGAGGGCCTCGTCGATGCGTCATACCATCCGGCCTACAAGATCATCAACGTCCGGCCGAATCCCTACACGAACAAGTTCGATTTCTGGAACCTGGAGAACACATGGCTGGACGGCTGGGGGAATGGATACGCTCTCATCGAGCGTGATTCATACGGAGACCCGAAGTGGCTCCACCAGCTCCATCCTTCCTGGATCGCCGGCATCACCATCGTCGACGGGCGCAAATGGTACAGGGTAGTCCCGTCGGATCCGAAGTTCGAGTTCCTTGCCGGGACGTATCCTGATTACAATGTCCTTCACTTCATGCTCGTGACGCTCGACGGCATCAAGGGCGTGAATCCGGTCGTGTACAACGCGATGGCCCTCGGGAAATCCTACGCCACCGAGAAGTTCGCCTCCGAGTTCTTCGAGAAGGGCGGGAACATCCGCGCCGTCATGGAGACGGAAGGACACTTCGGCGACGAGGACTTCAAGATGTTCATGAGGCATTTCAAGGCGAGCGCGAACAACTATGACACGCCGCTCCTGGAGTATGGCGTCAAGTACAAGCAGCTCGCCGTGGATCCGATCGCCTCGGCGCTCGTCCAGTCCGAGGTACTGTCGATCAATGACGTCTGCCGGATCCTGAACATTCCGCCGCATATGCTGGCGGAGCTCACGCACGCGACCTTCTCGAACATCGAACATCAGACGATCCAGTTCGTCCAGTATTCCCTCCGCCCTACAGTCAAGCGCATCGAGGACGAACTCGAGGCGAAGCTCTTCTTCGAGAGCGAGCAGGACGTCTTCAGCGTCAAGTTCTCGCTCGACGGACTGCTCCGGGGAGACACGCAGGCCAGGAGTGCATACTATCACAACGCGATTCTCGATGGCTACATGAGCCGGAACGAGGTCCGCGAGCTGGAGGGCCTGCGTCGGAAGGAGGGCCTGGACGACATGCTCTATCCGTTGAACACCGGCGTGGTTGGAAAGACAGAAAACAACGAGTAATATGGACAAGATAAGAGTCAGATCCTTCTCTCCGGAGATCCGGAAGAAGAACCAGGAAACGCGGACGATCACCTTCGTGGCGTCCGACGGCTCCCGCGACGCGGCGCACACCGTCCTCAATCAGAAGAACTGGGACCTGAAGCGCTTCAATTCGAACCCCATCATCGGCTACAATCATGAAATCTACGGCGCCTGGGATACCAAGGACGTCGACTTCGTCATCGGAAAGGGTCACGCCTACATCGAGGACGACAAGCTCATGGTCGACATCACCTTCGAGCCGAAGGAGATCAACGAGCTCGCCGAGAAGGTGTTCCAGAAGATCATGTTCGGCTCCCTGAATTCCGTCTCCGTCGGATTCCTTCCTCTCGGAAAGGGGCACTGGGGAGAAGGTGACGAGGCTCCGAACGAAGCCCGGGAGACCTACTACTACGACGGACAGGAGCTCCTCGAGATCTCCGTCGTGAACATCCCTTCGAACGCCAACGCAACCAGGAAGGGAGAGGACGCCTCCATGGAGGAACTCGAGGCGCTTCGCGCAGAGGCTAAGGCCGCCGATCCGGATCCGGATCCGCAGCCCGATCCGGAACCGCAGCCCGATCCTAAGCCGGAGGGGCGCGACGTCAAGTCCGTCCTTCAGGCCGCACAGATAGCTATGGCAGCGTCGTCTGCTTTGTTATAAACCATAAACCACAACCAACTATGCGTAACATCGCTGAAATCCGCAAGGAACTGTCCGCCCAGGTCAAGCTGATCCAGGGCATGGACAAGAAGGCCGACGAGGCTGCCTATGACGCCGCCGTTGAGAAGGCCGTTGAGCTCACCAAGGAGCTCGATCAGGCGAGCAAGATCGAGGCCGCGCAGCAGCGCCTGGCCGAGCGTCAGCTCGCGAACCTCGAGAAGGAGGCCGGTCGTGCCTTCTCCTTCGCCAAATTCATCCGCGAACTCGCCGAGGATCCGGAGGGCAGGAAGCTCACCGGCATCGAGGCCGAGGTCGCCAAGATGGGTGCCGAGGAGTACAAGCGCCTCGGTCTGACCAGCCGTGGCGTCGTTCTTCCGTCCGCTGCGCTTCGTGCCAGCGCCGGCCAGAACTACACCACCAACGCCGACGGCGGCTATGCGAAGCAGGAAATGGCTCCGCGCTACGTCGACGGCCTGAAGGAAAAGCTCGTCGTGGCCAAGCTCGGCGCCACCGTCCTCGGTGATCTCGTCGGCTCCGTGCCCGTCGTGAGCGCCGGTGCCGTCACCGCCCAGTGGCTCGCCGAGGGCGCCCAGGCTTCCGTCTCCAAGTCCACCTTCGCCCGCGTCACCCTGACTCCGCACCGCAACGCTGTCATCGGCGCCTTCTCGAAGGATCTCCTGAAGCAGACCTCCATCGACGTTGAGGGCATCATCATGGACAAGATCCTGACCGCCCACGCCGAGCTCCTGGAGACCGCCTGCATCAACGGTTCCGGTTCCTCCAACCAGCCGCTCGGCATCCTGAATACCACCGGCATCGGTTCCGTCGCTGGTGGCACCAACGGCGCCGCCATCAGCTGGGCCAACGTGGTCAAGCTGGAGACGGAGGTGAACTCCAAGAACGGCAACCGCGGCAAGCTCGCCTACCTGACCAACGCCAAGGTCATCGGCGCGATGAAGACCATCGAGCGTGCGTCTGGGACTGCTCGCTTCCTCCTGGAGGATGGCAAGTCCAACGGCTACGACGTCGAGTGGACCAACCTCGTCCCGTCGAACCTCACCAAGGGCTCTGCTTCCGGCAGCTGCTCCGCGATGATCTTCGGCAACTGGGAAGACCTCTACATCGGCCACTGGGGCGGTGTCGACATCGTCATCGATCCGTACACCCTCGCCGCCTATGGCGACGTCCGTTTCGTCCTGAACTCCTGGGACGACTGCGCCGTCGTGGAGCCGAAGTCCTTCGCTGCCATCAAGGATATCACGACCGCCTAAACCTCCTGAGTCATGGAAACCCGCGAGATCATAGAGATCAGCTGTCCGACGCTGCCTGACTTCCGCCGGCATCTGCGGATCACCAGCAACGACCTCGACGCAGAGCTGAGCGACAAGCTCCGCGCTGCGACGCGGTCTGCCGAGAACGAGATCTCGACGGTCATCGCGCCATCCATCTTCACGCTGTCCTCCTCCTTCAAATCCACCATATCACTGAGATGGCCGGTCCGCTCGGTCACCTCAGTGAAGGTGGACGGAGAGGATTGCCAGGACTACGAGTTTGACGAGGGTTCGCTGACCTTCGCGGAATCCGTGACCGGGAAGAAGGTTGTCATCGTGTACGAGGCCGGGCTGGTTCAAGTACCCGAGGATATCCGCGCAGCCATTCTCCTTCTCGCCGGAAGCCTGTTCAACAATCCGACGGACAGGCCCGAGGAGCGCGACCGCACCACGGCGCGGAACCTTCTCAGGCCGTACCGGTCCTGGGGGGAACACTGATGGAGAACCAGGTCAATATCGGAGAGCTCGACACCCTCGTTACCGTCCGCCGGTGCGTCATCACGCAGGGGGATCAGGGAGCGAAGAAGTATACCTTTTCGGACTACGGAAAGGTCTATGCGAAGGTGGAGAGGAATGTTTCTGAGAGCGTGAGCAATACCAACCTCGAAGAGGGGCAGTACATCCAGCTCACGATCTACAAGATTCAGGAGCTCACTACCAGGTGGCGGGTCGTCGTTTCCAACCGCGACTACGAGATCACTGGTATCGATCCAATCTCCAGAGTTTCTCCGCTCTGCGTGCTCACCATCCACGCCGTAAGCTGATGCCGGCAACCATTCATATCGAAGGGCTGGACGATTGCCTCCGCTGCATGGATGCTGCTCCGGGCAATGTGCTGAAGATGGTCCAGGGTGCCTTCCGGGATGCGTCAAAGAAGACCGCGAGGCAGATCCGGATGAAGACGCCCGCGAAATTCCGCAGGCTCGTCCGGTACAAGGTGTTCCAAGGGCAGATCTCCGGGAACACGAACGTCCTCATCGGCCTGTTCAATGTGAAGAAGAGGAAGGACAGCGGAGACGAGGTCTTCGACTGGTTCAAGGCTTACTGGAAGAATTACGGGACATTGCAGAATCGCGACCCGAATCACGACTTCGTGTATCCGGTCAAGCGCAATGTCAAGCGTCGCAACAATGTCGGCCAGATGCCGGAGCGGTTCTTCGAGGCGGCCATAGCCGGATGGGAGCAACCATTCTTCGATAATTTCCAAGAGGCGCTGAAGCAGCGCGAAGACCAACTCTATAACCGATGACCGAAAGACTGAGAACAACGCTCTGGTCCGTCCTGACCCAGGCCGGGATATCGATAGAACTCTCTGAGGCGGAGACGGATAAGTATCCGTATGTCACCTACGAGATGACTGTCAATCCGATCCGGGACAAAGACGGGATCCGAGGATATTCCGGAATAACGGTCGTTCGCGCCATATCGGACGATTTCGATGAAGCCGATGGTCTGGCCGACGAGGTTATCGAGGTCATTGGGGACACGATGATGGACGCGACATTCAGCAGCCGTCTCACCGCAGTCGAAAAGGATTGTGTGAACGGAGTCTGGACGATTGAACTGAATTACACACTTAGACAATTCGAATAACATGGAAGGCTACAACATTGCATTTAAGCTGCAAAGCAAGACCCTCGCCGGCCGCACGGAGGACAACCTGAACATCTCTGCGGTCACCAAGGAGAGCCTGACGAAGGATGACCAGGGCGAAGCCAAGGTATCCGTCACCGGGCACGAGGTCACGTTCCGCGCAACCGGTCTCGTAGACCTGAACTCCGGCACCGGCGCAAACGCGAATGCCCTCGGTCGTGACGCCATCGTCGCCCTTGCTCTCGCAAAGGGTTCGTCCGCCGTCATTCCGTTCGTGTATCAGGTCTCCGGCGGCGCATCCTATACCGGAAACTGCATCATCACGAGCTACGGAGAAACCTCCAACGCTTCCGATGAGGCGACCTGGTCCATCGATTGTCGCGTCAGCGGCGAGATGACTCTCCAGAGCTAAGGTATGGCAGGAATCGATCACATCACCATCGCGGGGCGCACGTTCCGCGTTGAGGTCAACTGGAACGCGACGACCGCCTTTCTTCAGGCGGTCGGCCGCGACTCCATTGATGAGCTCTCGAAGATCCAGTCCTTCCGTCCTTCTGAACTGACGGCCCTCATGGCCGCCTGCATCGCCGAGGGGGAGAGACTGGACGGAAACACGGATACGCCTACCGCGCTGGATCTTGGTGCGATTATACGTCCGGATGACGTGGCGAAATTCCTGGAGATCTATATCAGGCAAAGTTCGCCGCAGATGGACGTCGATCCGCCAAAAAAAGAGGACGGGGCGAAGAGTCCCGACCCTTGAGAATTGGACAGGTCCGCGGCTGGGCCATCGCTCGCCTCGGACTTGACCGCAAGTCCTTCGGGTTGCTGAGGATCGGGGAGTTTTGGGAAGCGATGGTCGTGTGGTCGGAGGACCGAGATGCGGATCGGCGGCAGCTGTTCCAACTCATCCGGAACGTCGGCCATTCTCTTTTTAATCTCCAGCTCGACAAGAAGGACAAGATCCCGCCCGAGAAATACATTCCGCTTCCGTGGGATGATATTCCGGAAGATGCGGCCGAGCACCTCCGGAATATGACGGACGAAGCGAAGAAGGCATCCCTCGAATCATTGAAAAAGGTAATCAACTGGTAACATGGCAGACAAAGCGCCAAACTTAAAAATAGGCATCGGTGCCGATACCAAGGACTGGGACAAAGGGGCGAAGCAAGTCAAGAGTGACCTGAAAGACCTCGAGAAGACCGGGACTCAGGCCCTCGGATCCATCGGGGATGCCTTTGGTGTCAATACCGGAAAGGTGGCTCAGATGACCGCATCGATACGCGGACTCGGTCAGAAGATGTCCGAAGCCGGAAACGCCGGTGTCGCGGCCTTTGGGAACATCCTGAAGTCCATCACGCCGATTGGTGGCGCCATTGCCGGTATCGGTATCGGCGCCGCCATTGCCGGATTCAAGGAATTGCAGAAGGAGGCGGATGCCTTCAAGAATACGGTGGCCGGCGCGAATATGGAAATGGCGACTGCTGCCTATGTGGACACCTACAAGCAGATTCTCCGGGACTTCAACGGCGATGTTGGCAAGTCCATCGCGGAGACGGAAAGCAAGTGGAAGAAATTCTGGGGCACCATCGGCATCACGATGCGCGAGTTGTTCACGACTGGAGCCTGGCAGGGAAGCTATCAGAATCCAGCCGGCGGCGCTGCCATGGATGAGTATCTCAAGCGTATCGGCGCTGCCAGCCAGGGGGCCCAGAAGGCGCAGGATATCACCAACCAGATCTATGAGCTGGAGCGCAAGCGCAAGGAGCAAGCTGTAGAGCTCGCGAAGCTGAACGACGACATCGCGGACAAGATGCAAGTGGCGAAAGACGCTACGGCTTCCGCCGCAGAGCGCGAGGACGCCATCTACAAGATCGAGCTGATGCTTTCCCAGAAGAGAGCTATGACGGTCGGCATGGAAGAGAAGCTGGCTGAGCTTTACAAAGAGCGCTCGTCCCTTGCTTCCGATTCTGTCGAGGAAGCGGATGCAGTTCTTGCTCAGGAGGTTCGGGTCTACGAGACCAGCAGGGCGATCACCCAGGAAGAGACGTCGCTGCTCAAGATCAAGAACTCAATCGGCAAAGCGACCGACGCGGAGATTGCGAGAATGAACGAGCTCCTGAAGAAGCAGAAGGAGCTCCAGGACGCGATCGATAAGACCCATGCGAAGTGGGCCGGGATGAGTTCCGCATTGCCTGGCCTGTCCGGAGGCGCGTCGCTGTCCGGCGGAGTCACCGGTCCGGCCATGACAATCCTTCCGAGACAGGATAGCGTCGATCTCTTCAAGGAGACCTTCGTCGCCCAGCTCGGGGAAATCACCGTCGCCGTCGGCTTCAAGGCTGATACGGAAAAGATCAAGGACATCACGAACGAGGTGACATCGCTCCTTTCGTCCGCCGTGTCGAGGTCCGCGGAGCTCATCGGAAATCTTGTCGGCACTCTCGCCGGCGGAGGTGACGGCTGGGCCGAATTCAAGAACGCAGCCCTGTCCGCGTTTGGAGACATGGCCATGGCCGTCGGTAAGATTGCAATCTCCACCGGCCTCGCCGTCTCCGGTATCCAGGCTGCAATCAATTCCGGGAACTGGTATCTCGCCGTCGCTGCCGGCGCCGCGCTGGTCGCTCTCGGCGCCGCCGTCAAGTCCTCTCTCTCCGCAGTCGCCAATGGCGACTACAGTGCATCCGGCGGAGGGTATTCCTCTTCCGGGTATTCCTCTTCCGGGGGCGACTTTGAAACCAGGAACGTGAACGTGAACGTCACGGGCACGCTACAGGCTGACGGTAATCAGCTCATTGCGGTCATCCAGAATCAGAACCAGAAGAATTACTACATGGAGTAATGGCATACGGCATCAAATACCGGTTTCGCTTCCAGTCCATCCACGATGTTGACTATACCGTCAACATCCTGAAGGATGGATACACCGGAAGTGTCCTCCAGCGCCATCTTGGAAAGTCTCCCGTTCTGAAGAAGTCGAAGAACGGCTGCATCTATTCGACGTCCCTCACGCTGACGGCTGAATGCGCCGTCGATGGTGAGTTTGCGGATTTCTACACCTCGAATCCGGGCGAATTCCTCGTGTCGCTCTTCCGCGGGAACACGGAGATCTGGCAGGGAAGCCTGATGACGGAGGTGTTCGACGCTCCGGAAATCGCTCCGCCGTACGACATCCAGATCGTCGCGAATGACGGTATAGCTGAAGCTAAGCTCCACAACTTCGTCCCCCAGGGCGCTATCACCCTGAAGGAGATGTTCCGGTATCTGCTCTCCGACACGCCGGTCTCCAGGAGCATCTCCATGGTCTCCGGAATCGGCGCGACCAGCCTCACGCCCGCCAATTTCCTGAACACGGCGCGCATCAACCTGGACTACATGGAGGGTAAGACGAAGTACGAGGTGTTGACTTCGTTGCTGGAAACCCTTCATGCAACCATCACGGTACACAATACCGACTGGCTCATCGTTCGCGAGACCGATGTCCAGGTTGTGAACGGAGGCGTCCCTTGCCTGCTCGCTCCCTCCCGTCAGTCCACGGTATCTGAGACGTCCATCGCAAACGCCGTGAAGTCCGCCGGACAGATGGACGTGGCGGACGTTTGGCCCGTCGGCCATCTCTCCACGCATGTCGTCCCGGCAAAGAGAAGGATCTCCGTCGAGGCTCCCTGGCATACATCCAACGGCATGCCGTCCGTGCCGGACAACGAGTGGACCATTGTGGATACGGTCGTCGATGCGACTTTCGACAATGGGACCTATCTGTATCCGCATAATTTCAACGGATCCTACGGCGAGGTCTATGCCGCGATCCCTCTCCGGTCCTTCACTTCCGACCTGAAACTGTCCCTATGGCTGTCCAGGTACGGGTCCGCCGGCCGCGTCAACCCGAACGCGGTTATCTGGGCTATTTTCTATCCGGCGACCGGCGACAATCTGTATTACGACGGCGAAGAGTGGACCACTTCGTCCAAGAAAATGACGTCCGTCAGCCCGCCGCGCGGCAATGCCGAATCCGGGGCTGAGTTCTCGTTCGACATCCCGTGTCCGGAGGGTGCCGGCGCCGGAACCCTTGTGATCTCCGTAGAGGGGCGCTGGATGAGGCTTCATTACGCAACGCTCTACGCTTCGATCGGAACCGGGTACAAGGATACGATATCCATAAACAACGGATCCCGCGGTGATGGCGCCACTGTGGAGATCGCCGGAGGCCGCGTGACGGACGACACGGTCATTTCAGAAGCCTTCCTTCAAGGCGTTTTCCTGCTCTCTTCTGGCGCGGCTGTGCTGAACTTCTACGACCGGCTGTTCCAGTCCGCGAACCAGACTTTCATGTCGCTCATCGCGTTGGGATATGCGACGTCTGTTGCTCTTCCGCGCCTTCAGCTCACCGGCACGGTCGACGTCCCTTCCTCTGCGGGGGTGCTTCCGCTCCTGCTGTCCTACAGGGGTGTGAACTACTGGATCGAAACCTTCGAGCTGGACACGAGGGAGGAGGAGCTTCGGATTGAGGCTCTGTCGCTCCCGGCGGCGCAGCTTACCGTGGAGAGCGAGGTCGTTACGGTACTGATGACCGGATCTGCGTCGGGCGTCGGAGCCGGCTCGCCTGGGGCTTCTGCGGCTACGATGATATCCGCCATGCTGACCCGGGACAACATCGTCGGCCTCATTGCAGATCAGACCCTCATCCCCAACCTCTATGTCGACCGCGCCGTCAATGACGGGAACGGGAACGAGATCGCGGCGACCTATATGAAGGTGTCCGATAATTTCTTCGAGCTGGACGGGAACGGGAACGTGAAGCTGAAGGACGCATATGGCGGACTCTGGGCTTCTGGTTTCATTACCGCCGGCGGAACCAACTCCGGAGGTGGAGGTGGAGGCGGCGTGGACCTGGATCGCGTCTGGGAGTCGCTGACCAACAACACCGACGAGCCGGACGTGAAGATAAACGCCGCGCACATTCCCGTCGCGTCGACCAGCGCCATCGGCGGCGTGAAGGTGGATGGCACCTCCATCACGATAAGCAACGGCGTCATTTCCGCCGTGGCGCAGGGAACGGGCACCGTCAACTCCCTCACCGTGGGGAACCAGAACTACACCCCCGACGCAAATGGAGTCATCACTATCCCGGCATACCCGACCACCCTGCCGGCGTCCGACGTTTCCGCCTGGGCGAAGGCATCGACGAAGCCTTCGTATTCGCTTTCTGAGATTGGCGGGACTGACGACCTCCAGGCCATCGAAGCACTCACCGGGACCGGATTCCTGAAGCGGACCGGCACAAATACCTGGTCGATTGACAACAGCACCTACCTGACCGCCGTCCCCAAGGCGACGGACAGCGTCATCGGCGGCTTCCAGACCGGCTACTCCGAGAGCGGGAAGAACTACGCCGTCAAGATGTCCGGCAACAAAGCCTACGTCAACGTGCCTTGGACGGACACCGTCTACACGCACCCGACCAATGGCGCCAACACGACCATCTCCGCTGCCAACGGGAAGGTCCTCTCCTCCATCACTGTGGACACGATGGGCCACGTCACGGCCGTCGCCGCGAAGACCCTGGCGGCCGCCGACATCCCCACGCTTGACTACCTGCCACTGACCGGCGGAGAGCTGACCGGCGACCTTTGGCTTCACACCGGGAGCGCTAACTATGGAAGCAAGCTCTGGTTTGGCGACAAGGGAAGCGGGGACGGATATGCGTACATTCATGAAGACACGGATGATCATCTTCACATCCACGCGGACAAGGGCATCAAGCTCTCCACCGGGAATAACTACGGCGTCCAGGTGGATAACAACGTCACCATATCCAGCTCCAGGTCCCTCACTCTCGGGGACGGCGTCCTCACCTGGGACTCGACGAGGAACGCCTGGAAACTGACCGGAAATTTCTACGCCACCGGATTCCTCACGGCCGGCGGGGTGAACGTCCAGAACGGCGTGCTGAACGTGGAAAACAATGTCGTGATAGACTCCTCGAAGACCGTGACCTTCGGATCCGGCGCCGTCCTATCGTACAGCAGCGGCTGGAAGCTGACCGCCTCCCTGAACGTCACCGCCCTCACCATCGGAAGCGGGAGCAGCGCGATGAATGTCGCGTCGGTTATCGCTGATCTACAGCAGAGAGTTTCGGCACTTGAAAATCAGTAAGCCATGAGTCATCGCAACGGAATAATCTACGTAGACACCTCGCAGAATCCTCCGGTCGGTATATCGATGGAGGATATCCGGGCCGTGATCGGTAGCGGGAAGAACGACATCGGCTCTCTGATCCGGAGCGGAAGGGTGAACCGGTGGGCCAAGTTCAAGCCGGTCCGCCATCAGCAAGTCGGATTCCTGACCATCGCCCAAAGGGTTGAGGCCGGGCACGGTTTCGGACCGGTGTCTCCTCTTGCATGGTCGGTCATCCAGGGGAACTCCCTCCCTGACAGTTTCGAGTATCTCCTTCCTCGTGGAAAGGGTGGCGGAACAGGAGGGACGGACGAGTGGTTCCGGTTCTTCGACTTCGCACACATCGAGACCGACCTTTCCCAGCTCGGTAGCGACGGATACAACCACAACGCAATCGCCCCGATCGACTGGTTCCTGCATATCGACGGCATGGACGATGCGAAGGAGCTTTCCTTCAACACCTTCTACAGGAGGCTTTCCGACGTGAAGGTCCGGGCGAAATATCGCATCGGGAACAGCTGCTCCATCGGGTCTCCGGGGAATATGGAGCTCAGTCTCGACGAGCTCTCCTTCTATACCGGCAGTGGATCCGTCGGAAACGTGGGAAGCCAGTTCAAACTGTGCGTCACGAACTTCGCGTCAGGAGCCCTCCATTCGGTTGAGGCTCCACAGGTGCTGAACGTCCTGACCGATTCCGGCGCAGGCGTCGGTTTCGAGATCGACCTGTCGTCCGTCATGCCGGGCGGATCCGGACAGGCGTGGCCACAGGATCAGGACACCGGCTTCTCCTTCTATCCTCGCTTCAAGGACAAGGACACGTCAACATACTGGTCCGCTATCATCGGCGCGCCGCTTCGGCTTGTGACGTACCTCTTCAATCCGCTGGAGATCACATTCAACGGAGCCATCGCATTCTACGACGGCGCCCCGGACTCCGGCGGCCGCCTCCTGGCGTCCTTCACTCCGGACGGGAACGCCGTCCAGGTTACCCCGAGCGGTGCGTCCGGGTCCTCCGTGACATGGAGCAGCAACAATCTCTATGTCCGCCTGTATTCCATCTACGTGACCAACAGCGACAATGCCGATATCGGCTGCTCTATCCTTTCCGACGGCGTAGAGATTACCCTCGGAGGACAGACGATCGTCTCCAACGGGGTCACCGGCGGCGCTCCTACCTTCACGGTCCCGGCCAATGGTCACCATACCATCGGCGGCATGGGGTCGTACACCGACTTCTCCTTCGGCCCTCAGAGCATCACCCTGACTTCCGCCGGCGGATCTCCTACCGACAAGCGCGCGAATTTCTCCGCGCCGACCATCAAGATCACGAGCCTTCAGACATATCCATACACGTCCGGGCAGAAACTTTACTACTACTAACATGAACTACAAGACAAAGACCTATCTCATCTTCGCCGCCTGCCTCGTGTGGGGGTTCTGCGCCGTTGTCGCCACTTCCGCCTGCGTGAACAAGGGCGGCGCCTTCCATGTCGTCTGCGGCATCCTGAACATCATTATGAATCTGGTCATGCTCGGCGTCACCCTGAGCCGGACCAGTAAGGAGTACGCCATCAAGTACCTGGAGGAGTGCAACCCCAAAAAGGAGGAAACCGGCCATGAAGAAGATTGACTTCCGGAATTTCAAGGTCTTCACGGATATCTCCGGCGAAAAGACCGAGACCCTGGACATCACCCTGATGTTCTCCGACATGCTGTACAAGCGCGTGAACGGAATCGTCGCCCACGACCTCGCGCTTCGCATCTACCGGGCCGACAAGCCGGTGGAATTCACGGACGAGGAGATCGGGATGCTCAGGCCCTTCGTCGAGGCGAACTTCACCCCGTGCTTCATCGATTCGTTCAACGCAAACATCGCCGGCGAATAGCCGGCACAACACCAAACAACCGCAACCATGGCAGAAGTAACCATAACCAAAGGAAGGCTGCACTCCGACATCCGGATGCACGTGGCGCTCAAGGACAACGGCGTGGCCGTCGACTGGTCTGGCCTTTCCAGCATCCGCGCGATGTTGTACAGTGTCGACCAGAAGGCGATGGCCGGGAAGTGCAACCACATCGCCGTGAACGTGGAGGATCCGACGGATCTCGTCTGCGACTACAGCGCCGCGAGCCCGCAGTTCGAAGGACTCAACAGAATCGTCATCCGCTGCGTGTATGAGGGCCGCACGAAGACCTACGACGCGCCCGCCGTGTACCTCGTCGCCTCTACGGACGATCTCGCAGACGGCGAGGTGGTCATCGACGATCCGGAGGTGGATGTCGAGATCGAGGTCACCGAGGTCAGCACATCGCTCCTGGACGAAGCCATCCAGGCGGCATTCGACGCCGCCGAGCTCGCAGAGGACGCCGCTGCGGCTGCGGAAGCCGCAGCCGACAAGGCTCCGTATATCGGCGAGAACGGGAACTGGTTCATCTGGGACAACGAGATCCAGGACTACGTCGATTCCGGAAAGCCCTCGCAGGGGGACCCGGGATTCACTATCGAGCCGACGACGGATCCGACGGATCCGGAATACCAGGACGAATACCAGCGGATCCTCCGCGTCCTATACCAGGCGATCACGGACGCCGTTGACGCCATCGGCCGGATGAGGGATGCGCTCGGCGCCGCGGCATCCGCAACAGAAGCGGCCACCGAGGCCGCCGCAGATGCGGAGGCGAAGGCGGGAGAAGCCGTAGAAGCCAAAGCGGACGCCGAATCCGCCGCGTCCATCGCGCTCCAGAGGGCCGCAGCCGCCGATACTGCCGCACAGGCCGCATCCGCTGCCGCACAGGCCGCATCGCAAGCCGCCTCCGCGGTATCCGAGGCCGCCGCTGCCGCCGCTGCCGCCGCTGCCGCAGCGCAGTCCGCCGCATCGTCCGCGAACGAGAAGGCCGGCCTCGCGAACGAGAAGGCCGCCGAGGCCGAAGCCCAGGGCGACTACGCGAAGGAGCAGGGCGACTACGCGAAGGAGCAGATCGACGGAGCGAAGGGGAACTTCGACTCCCTCGATGAGCGCTTCAACGCCACCGAAGAGGTCGCGAATACGTTCGAGCCGACGACGGATCCGACGGATCCGGAATACCAGGACGAATACCAGCGGATCCTCCGTGTCCTGTACCAGGCGATCGAAGACGCAAAGGTGGTTTCCGACCGTTGCGAGGATATCGCCAAGGAGGCGAGGGCTGCCGGCGGAGACGCTTCCGGAGCCGCCGCTGCCGCCCTCTCCGCCGCGGATGCCG
>JAEEGF011790639.1_pt1 | contig 26778 bp, 13 predicted proteins | sample 9134171 | NCBI WGS metagenome assembly JAEEGF01 (sample SAMN16246542, study PRJNA631951) | gut metagenome | biome: gut microbiome; feature: rumen; material: AP-attached | host: Bos | place: Iran: Karaj | collected 2018-10 | reverse complement strand
AGTTCACGCATCCGACGAACAGCGCGACGGTCGCGAGGTCCTGTCCGTTGACGACGACCTTCACCGTGTGCGGCTCAAGCCCCTTCACGGCATCGGCGGACAAGTCGGCGAGCTCGCGGTACGTGACCTCGCGCCCCTCGTCGATGACGGCTATTCCGTCGCGGTCGAGGTTGAACACGAGTCCCTGAAGCGGCGAGACGCCGCTTCCCCCAGTCAGGGGCCGACTCTCTGCGGCGCCGCGGCCGAGCGCCAGGATGTCAATGGCGTCGCCGTACGACCTGAGACGGTATATCTCGTCGGGCGCGAGGGCGCGTCCGTATTCCCGCTCGATCGCCGAGGCGAGCGCCATCTGTCCAGCGGAGTCCCACGCCGGATGCTCCTTGTACTTCATCGCGACGGCCTCCTCGGGCGTCACGGAAAAGACGCCGCAGAAGACGTCGGTGAGGCGCGAGTCGGCGGCGGCTGGACTTGAGACACGGGACGCGGGACGCGCGGACGATTTGCCGCGGCCCGGGATTTCGACTGGCTTGCCGCCCGCTGCGACCTTGAGCTTGTTGTAGTGCTCTATGTCGCGCCAGCCTATAACCTTCGCGGGGTTCCCGGCCGCGATGGCGCATGGCGGAATGTTGCCCATGACTACGCTGCCGGCCTGCACCACAGCGCCTTCGCCGACGTGCGCTCCGGGAAGGACGATGCACCTCACCCCGAGCCACGCGTAGTCGTCGATTCGCGTCTCCGGATAGGTGAAGCCCCATCCGAAGGGAAGCACGTCGGAATGGTCGTAGTCATGCACCTGCGTGTAGACGAGCGTATCCTCGGCGAGCACGGCACGGCGTCCGATGAAGACCGGCCCGTCGCCGTATATCTTGACGTCCTTGCCGAAGCCGACGCCGTCGGAAACAGTCGTGTTCGACGTGACGTTCACGCCGGGACCGAGGATGTACAGATCCCTGCCGCAGGACTTCGCGCGGCGGCGCACGGCAATAGAGTACAGCGCAGACTCGAGCTTCGCCTTGAGGCCCTTGCGCCACTTCTTCGGCTTCCAGAAGAAGAACTGAAGCAGAACCTTGACAAAAAACTTTACCATGAGAAGATCTCCAGATTCGACATCGCCGCGATTACTTGCCGAACTCCGCCGCGACGAAGTCCGCGAGCGCTTCCTGCCAGCGCGGCGTGCGGTATCCGAGCAGATTGAGGACGCTCTTCTTGAGAGCGGAGTTGCGCGGACGCGGCGCGGGGCGCGGGAACTCCTCGGTCGTGCAGGGCACCACCTCGCGCTTCAGCCCGAGCAGACGGAAAAGCTCGACCGTCAGGTCGTACCAGGTGCACTGGTCCTCGCACGTGCCGTGGACGATTCCGCTAACTTCAGGATGCGAGAGGAGAAAGCGAATCACATCCGCCACGACCTTCGTAGAAGTCGGGTTGCCGCGCTGGTCGTTCACGACCTTGAGCGCCGGACCCTCCTGCACACCGAGCTTCGCCATCGTGTGCACGAAGCTCGGTCCGCCCGCGCCGTAGAGCCACGCGATGCGGAGAATCACGGCGTCGGGGAGGATCATCTGTATCATCTGCTCGCCCGCGAACTTCGACGCACCGTAGACGGTGCGCGGACGCGGGATGTCCGTCTCGCTCCACGCCCACGGCTCGCGCGGCGGCTCGCCCGAGAAGACGTAGTCGGTGGAGATGGCGATCAGCCGCGCGCCGGACGCCTTGCAGGCGAGCGCGACGTTGCGAGTCCCCTCCTCGTTGAGGCGAAACGCCAGATCGCGCTTCGCCTCGCAGTCGTCGACCTTCGTCATCGCCGCGCAGTGTATCACGACGTCCGGCGACTCAGCGAGAGTCTTCGCCGTGAATGCGTCCGCGTCGGTGATGTCCCACTCGGGAAGATCCGCGATGACGAGCTCGTTCCCGGCGAGCTCCCTCTGGAGCGTCCGCCCGAGCATTCCCTTTCCGCCTGTAATCAGTATCTTCATTTCACTTGCCCCCTATGTGGGTTTATGTTGCTTTCGCTGCTGGGAGTCTTGGAGTTCTGGAGCTTGAAGTATGTTGACCTTGGATTTGAGACGTGTTCAATGCCCTCCTTGAGAGAAGGAAAGCCGAAATTCAAAACAAGCCCAACAGGAAGATCAAGCATCCGCAAATAGGTGCGGCACTGCGCGGCGAAAACCGGATGCAGCGTACAGACTGCCTTCAATTCTACCACAATCTTGTTGTCGACCAACAGATCAATTCTTTTTGGGTGGTCATCATCTTGGCAGAATACATTGCCTTTATACACGACAGGACACGGCACCTGGCGATGAACTATGTGACCTCGATGCGTTAATTCCCAAGCCAACGCAGCCTCATAGGCATCTTCTTTCAAGCCACAGCCAAGTTCGGAATGAACTTCAATCGCTGCATTGATTATCTTGCCAGTCAAATCGGCATGCACGCCAGCGTAGTTAGCCTCATTCATGCCATTACCACCAGTCTCCAAGACTCCGAAACTCCACGTAGCGAAAGCAATCCCCGTTCATTGAGCCTCTCCCTTGACGGCCATCGACGCGTGGGTTATGCACGCGCCGAGGAGGACGATCTGCCAGCTCATGTACATCCACGCGAGGACGATGGGGAGGAACGCGAACGAGCCATACAGCGCGGACGACTTCGCGATGCCGACCTGCGCGACGGCGCATATCTTGACCCAGGCCCCGAAGAGGAACGCCGTGACGAATCCGCCGATGACCGCGTCGCGGAACGTCACCTTCCTGTTCGGCAGCACGGCGAACGCGTAGGCGAACGAGAGCGTCGCGAACGCGAGCGTGACCGCGAGGCGGAAAAACGTCGAGTCGAGGAACCAGATGAGTCCGTCGGAGACCCACTTCGTGAGCCACGTCGCGCCCATCGTCGCAACGATGATCTGCTTCGCGACGTTCAGTATCGGAACGGACAGCGCAAGCATTGCGAAGATCGGCAGGATGACCGCGGTGAAGATGTTGAGGTAGGCGCGCTTCCACACCGGACGGGCCTTGCCGACATGGAAAACCTCGTTGAAACTAGTCTCCACCATGCTGATCGCGCTTATGACGGTCCACACGAGGAAGCCGAAGCCTATCCACCCGAAAGTCCATACGTCGAACTGCGCGATGCGCTCGAAAAGTCCGTTCGATATCTCCCGCGCCTGCGCGGCGAACTCCTCGGCGGCTATGCGCTTGCGCTCGCGCTCCTCCTCGCTCACCGGCGCGACGACCTGCGCCAGGTCGTCCTCCTGCCCGCGCTCGACGTTCGTGATCATGGCGTCGATCTGCTCGTTGATCTTCTGCCGCGCGAAGTCGTCCGCCCCGCAGAGCTTGGCGACGGACAGCAGCACGCAGAGGAGCGGCACGAGCGCGAGCATAGAGAAGTACGTGAGCCCCGCGGCGTGCATGGAACAGTGGCTCGAACCGAAGTCGCCGACAACGGTCTTCACCCAGAAAACAATCTTTTCCTTCATGCCGTATAGTATACCAAAAACGGCCGCCGCCGTCCCTGTTCGGCACCCGAACGCTATTTGCCGAGAGCCTTCTTGAGCGAGTCGGTGCCGCCGGAAGGCGCCGCGCCAGTGAGGTCCGCTTCGTCCACCTCGACCTGCTCCGTGCCGATCCAGAAGCGGATGCGCTTTCCGCGCACGATCTGGTCCTGCACCTTCGACTCGTCCCTCACCTCGGCGGTGATCCCGTCGCCCGAATACAGGACGACGAGTCCGTTCTTCTTCGAATAAGTCGCCTTCGCGCCGTAAGCCCTCCGGGCCTCGTTCGTCATCGCCACGTTTCCAATCGCCACGATGCGCTTCAGCTCGTTCGTCCCCTCCATGAAGAGGTACACCCTGTCGGCGTGCATCTGGTACTGCTCGTCGTCGACGTAGACGTGTCCCTCGAAGCTCGCGATCCCCTCCTTGCGGTTGTATATCGTGGAGTCGGACGTTATCTTCGCCGGACGCCCGGTGAGCTGCTTCGCCTCCTTCGGCAGCGCGCGCTCAAGCTTGGCGAGCTTCGCGCGCTCTTCCGCGAGATCCTTCCTGAGCTGCTCGTTGTCCTCGCTGAGGTCGGTGTTCTTCGCCTCGAGCTCCGGATCGGCAACGCGCTTCTCGACCACCTTCTCGACGACGTTCGTAACGACCTTCTCCTCTACGACGGGCTTCTCTACAACCTTCTCGACGACATTGGTGACGACCTTCTCCACCACCACAGGCTTTTCAATCACCTTTTCCACGATGTTGGTGACGACCTTCTCCTCCACGGCGGGCTTCTCGACGGTCGGCGCCTCCGCGACAGGCTCGGGGTTCTCCGCCGCAGGCTCAGCCGCCGTGTCCTGAACCGGCGTCTTCGCGGACTTGTCCGACATCTCGCTGAGTATCTGACCCAGCGAAACGGACGGCGAAGCCTCCGTCCGCTGCTCAGGAGCCTTGTAGCCGATTTCAAGCACGGACGGCTCCGCCGCAGCCGCAGCCGCGGCCACGAAAACCAAAAAAGCCAAAGTGGTGTTTTTCATTTCAGTTAATTATACCAAAAATGCCCTGTCCGCGTAAGGCTCTCGCGCGCCCTCACTGCTCTATCGCGACGTCGACGGGAACCGTGAGGCCCGCCAGGACGACGTCGAGGTCCTTCGGATTCATCGCGACGAGTATGCCGCGGTGTCCGGCGTTGATGTATATCTCGGGGAGGTCGTAGATGGTCCTCTGCACATACACCGTCATTCTCTTGCGCGTGCCGAAGGGGGACGTCCCGCCGACATGGTAGCCCGAATGGCGGTCGGCCGTTTCGGGAGCGCACGTCTGCACGGTCTTCACCTTGCGCGCACGTGCGAGGTTCTTCGTCGATATCTCGCGGTCGCCGTGCATCAGGCAGACAAAGGGCTTCTTCGTCTCGTCCTCGAGAATGATCGTCTTGATCGTCGCGTGGTGGTCGAGCCCAAGCTCGGTCGCGGCCTGGATCGTCCCCCCGTGCTCGGTGAAGTCATAGCACCGCGCCTCGTACTGCACCTTCGCGGCGTTCAGCGCGCGGATCGCATTCGTCATCGGTATTGTCGTCGGTTTCATCTCGGACGATATTATAGCAAAATCCGAGGCACATCCGCCGCGGAGTGCGGCGGAATCAGAACTCCCAGCAGAGTCCCGAGACGACGAAGCAGGCGTCGAGCTTCATCGTCGAGCCGCGGCGGCGGCGCTCGCGTATCTGCGTGCGCGTGCGGGAGTCTATCGCGTCGTACCCGCACACGTCGACATACCAGCTCGCGCCCCACTTGAGCGGAACGCCGAGACGGACGCCGTACTCGACGGTGCCGAGTCCCGCCTTGATAGACCGCCCCTCGGCGAAGTCGCCGTAGCGGCACCTGTTCCACCTCGCGGAGCCGCCGTGCACCGCGGCGTGCGGCGTGAGCGAGAAAAGCCCGCCCGCGAAGTCGAAGGACCGATGAAGCCCGACTCGCGCGTACGTGCCGAGTCCGTCGACCGCACGGACCTGTCCGTACAGCGTCGCCCACGGAGACCTCAGCTCGCCCATGTACGTCCACTCGCGGATCAGGTGGATCTCCTTCACGCTGTATCCCTCGTTGAAGACCCAGATCATTCCGACGCGGTTGCGCAGAAGCCATCCGTCGGCAATGTCCCAGTCGTAGCCGTAGAGCAGATACGGATCCGACTCGTACACGTACGACCGATGGCTCCTGTCCCCGGTCCTGCCGAGGTCGCTGAGCGCCCAGTATCCGAAAAGGACGTGCCCAAAGGACGACAGACGCTGAACGACGTCGCCCTCCATCATCCAGACGGAGTGATCCGCGCGGACGCTTCCGAGCGAATACAGATACGACGCCACGGAGACGTCAGCGTACCAGTCGCGTTCCCAGCCGCCAGGCTCGGCTTTTGCGCCCGAAGAAGCAAGGACAAGCGCGGCGGCTGCAACGGCCTTCGATAGGCGCAGAGCCTTCACTTGCGGACGAAATGCGGCAGCCTGCTTATGGGTGTCTCGACCTCGACCGTCGTCGGTCCGACGACCTCGATTCCGTCGTCGGCGAGCCATTTTCCGGTCGGAACGAACACCTTGCGCGTCTTCGCGCCCTTGACGATCTGCGGGGCGACGAGAAGTTTCGAACCGAGCATGAACTGGTCCGTAATGCGCTCCGCGCCGAGCCCCGGGAACTCGTACTCCATCGCCCGGAGCATGGGCTCGCCGGACTTCGCGCAGGCCTTCGCCGTCTCGAGGATGTAGTCGACGTGCTTCATGCGCGTATTCGCGGCTTCGCGCACCGCGTCGAGGTACTCTCCCTTGAGAAGCCTCCACGGTGCGGCGGAGAACTGCATCATCGGCGCTAGTGCGTGCACCTGCGCGCTGCGCACGAAGAGCTCCTGGTCGAGCGGGGTCGGCGCGTCTGGCGCGAACGCCATCCAGCTTCCGCCGCCGATCATGTCGGGGCACACGAAGGGATGCCCGAGGAGTCCGCAGGCGATCATGTCGGGCATCAGCTGATGCAGCGACGGCCAGTCGTGGAGCTTGTCGCAGAGACGCTGCACAAGAGGCTGCCCGGCCATCTTGAAGCACGCGCGGTATTCGTTGAGCGGAAACTCCAGGCCTATCTTCGCGTACGCCTCGCAGAGTTCGGAGGGCGTGGACTGGACGTACGTCACGTACGGCTCCTGATACTCCTCGATGTCGCCTGCGTCGAGCTTGAAGCCGTCCACCCCGTAGTCGTTCTGCAGCCGCTTCAGCTGGCGGGCGAACCACGCGGCGCCGCGCGGATGCGTGAAGTCGACGAACGCGCTCACGCCGTTCCACCACGGCATCGCCTGCGCGACGTCGTGTCCGTAGACGTTCTTCTTCCCGGTCATGATGAGCCCGCCCTTCTCGCAGTTGAGCCCCGCGTCAAGCGTGCCAAGCACCATCTCGCGGTAGCCAGGGGAATCCATCGACACGAAGGGACAGACCCAGAGCATCACCTTGAAGCCCTCTGCGTGCAGCTCGTCGCACATCGCCTTCGGATCGGAGAAGCGCCGGCGGTCGAAGTCCCATACGCCGTAGCCGTGCTGCCACGTGTCGTCGATCATGATCACGCCGCCCTTGGGGAATCCGTTCTCGGCGATTCCCTTCGCGTATGCGAGGATGGCCTCCTGGCTCTGGTTGTACGAGAGCTCCACCCATGTGTTCCACTGGGGCTTGGCGATAAGCGCGAGGTCGGGGGTCTTTCCGCTCGCCGGGAAGTGCTTCCTCGCGGCGGCGAGGAACGCCGAGCGGAGGTCCTGACCCTCCTGCATGAGCTCAATCGGCGCGTCGCCCGTGAACGTCATCACTCCGTTCGTGAAGACGCAGGCGAAGGCCTTGTCGCTCCAGACGCAGCGGCCCTTCGTGGAAAGCATCAGCGGCGCGGCCTGGTTGGCGTCGTTCGTCTTGCGGATGTCGAACGAATGCGACTTCGCGTTCAGTCCGAACGGCGCCTTCGTTCCGTACGTCGTGGCGCCGCCCCACCAGCCCTCGCCCGGCAGCACGGACACCTTGAGCTCTCCTGCGCAGACGGCAATCGCCGCAGCTGCGGTAAACGTCGCGATATAACCTTTCATGGCACTCCTCTCCTGGAATTGACAGACTTTGCAAACACCACCCCGTTATTGTACCAAACGGGGCCGCAAAGCTCAATTATACCGAAGTATACATGCATCACCGCAACACACGTGTCCTCCCAAACTCCGAAACTCCCCGCAGCGAAAGCAATCCAATGCTGCGGCGACGCAACCCCCTGGTGCGCGGCAAATACGCCGCCCCCAAGGAGACGCGGCTTCCAGCCGCGTCAATAATTCTTCATCGAGAAAGAATTGGTTCATTGAAGAATTTAGTGGAACAGCATGCCTTTAAGTAATAGAAACTCCGAGCGTTGGGGCTCCCGCTACCGCTCCGCAGCTTCGCACCACTCAACGACTTTGCATATGTCGATAGAAGTATTTGGGTATGCGACTGCGTCGCATAAGTCGGCCGAAGGCCGCTCTAAACACTATGAATGGAGTCAATTGATCGTGGTTGAAAAGCGCGGAGCAGTGAAGCGGTAGCGAGAACCCTAACCATCGGAGTTTTTACTCATGCTCTTCCACTAAAAACTCCGAAGAGCCAAAGAATTGAAGATTCGATGCAAAGAAGCCCACGTCACTTATTGCAATATGTGACCAAACGAGCAGCGGGCAAACGGCATAATGAAACTCCGACGGTTTGCAAAACGCCTCCGCTACCGCTGCGGCCTATGCTTCCCACACCTCAACCACCCTTTCCCGACGCGGGAGGGCCGCGCTTGTCGCGGCAGGCATGAGGACGCGGAGGGAGCGAAGCGAGCGCAGTGTCCGAACGGCAACACCCCCGGCCTTGCAAGAATGTCAGATGCGTCTGGCATCCCACGCGAGACGTGACGCCCCCAAGGAGGTGGAGCGTCCCGCTCCGCCACTCCGACGCGGCGAGACGCCGCATCTCCTTGGTTCATCCGCCTGGCATCGCACCCCATGTAGACGCGGCTTCCAGCCGCATCCTCTCCCAAACCACGCCGCGACAAAATACTCGACTCTTCCATGGAGACGCGGCTTCCAGCCGCGTTGCCCCCTAAACGTTCTTGACTATAACTTAACTATAATTCTAAGCCATTGCTTTCGCTACTTGGAGTCTTGGAGTATTGGAGGTCTTGAAATTCAGTCGCGTTCTCCCAAACTCCGAAACTCCCCGCAGCGAAAGCAATCCAATGCTACGGCGACGGAACCCCCTGCAAGCGATCTGTTCACTACTGGGCCACGCTACTCAACGCAAATGACGGCGCTCGACATCAGCGACGACAAGTCCAGCCAGGGCGAATCCGAAGATCGCCGTCGTATGGGCGACGGTCCCGTTTATCCGAGCCTTCGTAGAGCACCATTCGTGCTTCGCGAGCGACGGATCGCCAGGACCGTCATCCTTCGGGCAGACGCATTCGCCCAGCCCGCATCCGGCCCCCGCCGGACCGAGGTTCTCCCGGCGCTCAGGCGACCAGACGCAGGTGAAGCGCCGCTTCGGAATGCCCCCCGTCTTGCGGAACTTCTGCCGCAGGGCGCGCGCGAGCCCGTCACCCTCGACCTTTGTGAAGTCGCTGCTGCGAATCTGGAACGGATCCATCTTGAGCGCCGCGCCCATAGAGGCGAAAAGCGTCACCGAGGGGATGGACAGCGCATGCCGGATGAGACGGGCCTTGCACTCAAGCGAGTCGATCGCATCAATGACATAGTCCCATCTCTCAAGCTCGAACTCATCCGCGCTCGCCTCCTCGTATATCTTCTGGCGCACGTCAAGCTTTACGTCCGGATTGATCTCGCGCAGCCGATCGGCCAACGCGGCGACCTTGACCTTTCCGATCGTCTTCACCGTCGCCATCAGCTGGCGGTTCACGTTCGTCGGGCAGATGCGGTCCGAATCTACAAGCATCAGGCGGCGCACGCCGGAGCGCACGAGAGATTCCGCGCACCAGCTTCCGACCCCGCCGAGTCCGAAGATGGCTACGCCCGTCTCCGCAAGCGCCCCTGCGGTGTCCGTCCCGAGCATCAGCCGCGTCCTTGCGAACAAAGCCTTTGAAATCTGCGTCTTTTCACTCATGGCCGTAATTATCCCAAAACAGGCGCCGAGTGTCAATCCGCAGCAAGGCTTTGCGCAGAAGACATTCGCGGCTATTCGACGGATATCACGTAGAACGCGGCTGTGCCATTCATCGGCGCACGGAACTCGGCGTCGCCGTCTGCCGTGAGCGAGATCGGCTCGACGCCTGCAGCCGCGGACCACTCCGAGGTCGGCGCAAGAAGCGACGCCGAACTCCTGAGCGTGTAGGTGAAGCCCGCCTTCGCGGCGAATGGTATAACGAGATACATTGTGTCATCATCGCCTTCGCCCTTCACTACGGAAAGCCCCACGAGTTCGTCGCTGCCGGTGCGCGAGCCGATGACCGGCTGCGGAATCTCTCCCGAGGACACCGCGACCGTGATCGTCCCGTTCCCGTTGTCCGTCACGAGCCAGGCAAGGGTGCCGCCGATTGCGAGGGCGTGTCCGTTGGTCGTGATCACATAGCTTCCAACAGCCGTCGGATTCCAGCTCGCGTCCCAGAGAAGCGCCACCGGAGTCTCGCCCGAGGCGATCGCCTCAGCAACAGTCTGGTATTCAACGCCGCCCGCCTGCGCAACGTTCGTGTCCAGCACTTCGCAGCGGTACGCTCCCTCAAGCGACGCAACTTCGCCTTCACCGAGATAGCTGACGGACGAGACGCCGGTATTCTTCGCCGTCATCGGATGGGTGCCGAGCGAGACTCCTCCGACGGTATAGGACACCGTGCTCTCCACGCAGTCAAGAACGAGCGTGACCTCAACCGGCGTCGAGATGTTCGCAGCTACGGTCAGATTCGTGACCACTCCGTTCGCCGTCAGGAAAGCATAGCGGCTGACGCCTCCGACCTCGACGGCGGCGATGCCCGCGCGCGCCGACACGTCAAGCGACTCATCGGTGCAGTCTCCGAAGCAGAATGTCGTGGAGATCATCACCACCGAGTCTTTCGGCGCGGCAGTGCCGGCCGTGAACGTCGCGTTTGAGACCGCTATCGATCCGTCGGCGACTTCAGCAACGTCTCCGGACCACACACCGGTCGAGCCGAACGTCTCCGCCGTCTCATTGATCCAGTCCTCGTCTTCGTCAATGCCGGGCGCACCCTGCACGAGCTCGACGTCAGTCGTGCGGATAACCCCGTTGACGGAGAGCGTCGCCGTTCCCTCGTAGATTTCGCCGGCCGCGGCATCCGCAGCGGGCACCTCGAACGTCACCACGCCGTTCTCGGAATCAATAACGCCGACATAGATGGCGTCGCCGATCGTGAGCGACGCACTCGCCGTCGCGCCTTCCGGAATGTCGCCCGTGAACGAAAGCGTCACGACGCTTCCGCTGTAGTCCGTCCCGGGGCGCGCCGAAACTTCGCCGATCACAATCGGAGCCGGAGCCGGCGGCGTGTCGCCGGTATCCTGCGCATCGCCGTAGGAGAAGATGTCCGCCGCGCCCGCGTTCATCGCGGCGTACTCCGCCGCGACCCATGCGGCGTCCTTAGATCCCTTCGAGAAGCGCACCTCGTCGATCCAGCCGTTCCACGCGGCATCGCCCATCGTGCCGAACGCGACATTGCAGTTGTTGCCGAAGACAAGCGGAGCGTCGTTGTCGATGCAGGCGTCGATTGCCGTCCAATCCGTTTCAATGCCGTTCTTGAAGACGCGGACTACCGCTCCGTCGTAGACGAAAGTGATATAAGCCCACTTGTTCTGGAGCCCCTGGTTCTCGCTCAACAATGCCTTGCCTTTATCGCTGGATCCGCGCGGACAGATCTGCGGGTTCGAGCCGGTGCCGCTGTTGCTCTCGATGGCGAAAGCGTTGACGTAAGCCCCGCTCGTTCCGTTGTCCGACCTCGAGCGCTTGTAGAACAAATGGTCCCAGTAGTAATCGAGCTGATCGTGCTTGAACCAGCCGGAGATGGTAAAGTTCTCTCCGCCGTCGATCGGGCTGTTGGCGCCGGTGTCGTTCACCCACACGCCACCGTAATTGTAGTTCCCGGCCTTCCACCCGGTCGAATCGTTGGTGCGGAAACCTTTGCCGAATCGGCCGACTTCATTCGTCTTCGTATGCTGGGCGATGTGGCCGTCAATACCATCGGTCGCCGTCGAGTTCGCATACATTCCGTATGAGTTCGCGGCCGTATCTGCAGTCGCCTCCTCGAAGTGCCACACGCCGGTGTATCCAGTCCAGACGTCCGCAGGATCCTCGGACGATGCCGCGATGCTGCCGTAGTACATTGTAATCGTCGTGTTCTCGGCAGTCGAGGGAAGCTTCACCCAGACAAGCGATTCGCCGTCTACGTCCCATGTGTCGACTTCGTGCGGAATCGGGGAGCCGTTTTCATCGCAGAACATCATGTCCCCGCCGTTGGCAAAGATGAAATCGTCGTAGTCGAAGCCGGAGATCGTCGACTCGCTGAGCTTGACGAGCGCAGGAATGCCGGTCGTTATCGCATTTGCCGCAAGGTTCGTGGCGAGGGTGATCTCGACATATTTACTGAATCCGTCCGGCTTTGGCACGGGCGCCTTGTACACGTAGGTCGCGGATACAACGGCGCTCGGATCCATATCCTGCATGTAGGCGCGCGCCTTTATAGTCGTGGTAGCTTCAAGAACGATCGGGCCATCGTAGAGCGAACTTGAGTCCGTCGGATCAGATCCGTCAAGCGTGTAGTAGATCGACGCGCCCTCCGTCGCGCAGGAGATCGTCACGTTCGCCGACGGATAGAACCTGGTCCCGGACGCAGGCTCAAACGCGGGCGCCGCGGCGCGGTTGCTGTATTCGTAGCATCCCATGGACGGCGGATTCTCGAAATCAACGCCCGCAAGGTCCGACCCGATTCCGGAATAAGTCGTGCCGGCACCCTTCGCAGGCGAGTCAGAGGCAATGGCAAAGTCGCCCGCAGCCGCGTTCGCGAACTTCGGGTCTCCTGTCTGGCTGTTGTCGCCGAGCAGGTCGTCCTCAATGTCGAAGAAACAGTAGTCCACGCCACCGGTGTAGTTCAGGTACACTGTCGTCGATGCTCCCGCCGTCGTGTTGCCGACGATGATGCAGTTGACCATCGAAAACTTATTCTTCGAGTCGTTGGCCGTGAAGACGGCGCCGCCGTGCGATGCGTTTTGACCCTCGCCCGCACTGTTGCCGACGATCGTCGTGTTGCGGACGGTCACCGTTGCGCTTTGGTTGACGAAGTCGAAGCCTATGCCGCCGCCCCTGCCGGAGCTGGAGTTATGCGTAGAACGGTTGCCGAAGACGAGACATGAGTCGATCGTAATAGCGCCCGTTGGGTAGTAGCCTCCGATGCCGCCGCCGCCCACATCGCCCACTGACGTGGTGCTGACCGAGTTGTCCGCTACGATGCAGTGGTCGACCGTGCCTCCCCCCTGGTAGAAGCCGACGCCGCCGCCAAACCTGACGTTGGCGCTGTACAGGGAATTGTTGGTGATGCAGCACCACGAAACAGTACCGCCGTCGACAAACGCACCACCGCCGAACTTGTAGTTTGTGCCTGTGACCCGTCCACCCGTCAGCGTGACGTGCTCTACCTTCGCGCCGCCGGAAACCGTCGCGACGCGCGTATACTCCGAAGGTGTCGAAGCGACCTGCTTGATAATCGTGTTGTCCCAGCCCTGGCCCGCGAGCGTGACGCCGTTCGTGACCATCAGCTGCGTGTCGATGTAGAAGATGCCGCTTCCGAGCTCAACGCTGCCGCCATTTCCCGCCGCGTCGATTGCGGACTGGATTGCAGCGACGTCGGACGAACCCGAACTGTCGCCAGAAGGCGCAATGGCATCTGCAGCGGCGACTGACGCCGCCGAGGCAATCAAACCGAGGACAGTATTCTTGATTTTCATTTTCGGAGCCCCTTCCTTGTGATCGATACGCAAATATTATACTAAAATTATTGCGCTTTGACACTTATACGGAAGTATCATATCCCGTCTATACCAAAGGGGCGCTTCCGAACACCGTCTACGGCGCGGTCGAGGAGACGACGATGCGGTAGAACGCCTGTCGATCGCCCGCTTCGAGGGCTATCGACAGCTCCTTCTCGCCTGCAAGAAGCGCCGAGCCTTTCGTCCATGTCGACGCATCGACTACGAAGGGCCGAGTGAGATCGGTCGTCTTCTCGAGCGCGTACCAGCAGTTCGCCTGGACATCCGAAACGCCCACCTTCACAGTTGACCCTGAGAACGTGATGGACGCGGCTTCCGGCGCCTCGGGCGTCGCTCCGCCGGCCACCGACACCGTCACGGTGCCGTCGCCGTTGTCCGTCACCGAGCAGGCAAGACTTCCGCCGACGACGAGGAGATGTCCGTTCTTCGCGAAGGTGTATTCTCCGGCGGCCGTCGGATTCCAGCTCGCGTCCCAGAGAAGCTCCACCTGTCCGCCGCCGGACGCCACGGCGTCGGCAACAGTCGCATACTCCGCGCCTCCGGACCTGGCGAGGTTCGCGTCGAGCCCTTCGTAGGCGTACTCCCCTTCAAGCGAGACGACGTCCGTCGCGCCGAGATAGCGCACCTTCGACACGCCGGACGCCTTCACTGCGAGCGGATGCGTGCCAAGGTCTACGCCGTCGACGGAATAGGAGACTGTGTGCGCCGTTTCATCGAGAGCCACCACGACGCGCACGGGCGAGGAGAGGTTCGCGGACACGGTTTCGTTCGTCACGACTCCGTCCGCCGTCGTCATTGCATAACGGTCTGCATCGGACGTCCTGACCACCCAGATGCCGGCGCGCGACGACGCATCGTGAGGCTGCCCCAGCGTGGCCCTGAAGTCGAACGTAGACGCTATCGTGACCAGAGCGCCGCGAGGCGCGGACTTTGCCGCCGTAAACACCGCGTTGGAGACGCTTATCTTTCCCGCGGCGGCGGCGACCTGCTCTCCCGACCAGCTGCCCGTCGTCCCGAAGTCCGACGCCGATTCGCGAATCCACTCTGCGTCCGCGTCCGTCCTAAGCGTCCCCTGCACAAGGGATACCTCCTTCGAGTATACCGCTCCGTCTACAGTGACGGATACAGTTCCGGAATACGTTCCGCCCGCAGTGACCGCATCGGACGGAATTTCAAACGCCACAGCGCCGTTCTCAGCATCGACAGTCCCGGCGTATTCCGCGCCGCCAAGCACGACCTTTGCGGAGACGTTCGCGCCAGCGGGGACAGTCCCCTCGAATTCCACAGTGACCATGCTGCCGTTGTAGTCCGTGAGCGGACGCGCCGCCGGCTCGCCGAGCGCGAACGGGGCAGGCCCTTCGGCAGCCGAGACATAAACCTCGTGGAATCCTAGCGACCCGCTCCCTGGCGCGGAAGGCAGAATGGCGGGAAGCACTCCTGCTGCAAGGCCCGGCACCGAGCAGACCACGGTGCATTTCGTAGACGCAACTGCGGGCAGACCAATCGTGGTGTTCGTTCCGTTCGCCAGGAAGGAGACGTACTTGCCGTCGTACTTCGAGGCCGAGGCCTCTTCGTCCACGAAGATGTTCTGCGTACCCGCGAACGTGGGGAAATGGTTGCCCTTCAGGTTGTCGCCTCCTATCGCGGCGACTGTGCCGCCGTTTATGTTGACGTTGTAGCCGTTGACGTCGAATCCGAACGAACCGACGGTCCTGGACGGATCGTCCGTCGGCTCCTGCGCAGTCGTGTACGCGAGCACGAGTCCTCCGGCGATCGTGATGTCGCCTGCGTTGACGTCGAACACGTCATTGTTGAGCGAGAGTCCGTAGAACTTGCCGCCGGTAATGAGAACGCCCGTCTCCGCCCCGACGCAGTCGTCCGCCGAAACGACCTCGACGTGTCCGCCCTCCATCTCGAAGACTGTCGCGCAGCTGAACGCCTCGGACCCTTCGCCGCGCACGTCAACCGAAATCCGCGAACCGCGCTTTACGGCGATCGACTTGTCCGACTTGAAGACCCTGTTGGACTGCGATGCGTCATCTCCCGTGACGGATATGTCACCGCCCTTTAGCTTGATCTTCCCTGCGAAGTTGAAAAGCCTCGCCTCGGAGCCGACCAGCGTTCCCTGCACCGAGGAGTCGTTCTCCACCTCGGCGTCGACGGATCCCTTGTTGCCGTAGAGCGCCGCGCACTTCGTGCCTTCCACCGTCGCCACAAAGCTGCCTCCAGCGCCGATGCGGCAGAACATGTCCTTGTTTGCGATGTAGATTCCGTAGCACTGCTGCCCCCCGACCATGACGTCCACAGTTCCCTCGCCCTCGACGGCGAAGCCTCCCGTTACGTTCACCGCCTTCGCCTTCGGCGTGTCGCTCGCGTACTCGACCCTGAACGTTCCGTTGGAGACGATGAGGTCGCAGACGTTCATAAGCGGATCGGCCCCGGTCCCTGAGAGCGTGAACGCGCCCTCGTCTGCGAACACGACGGATCCCGCCGCGTCGATGCGGGACGCCGCGTTTGCCGTGCCGCGGCAGTTGTTGAGGACGTAGGTGCCTGCGCCAAGCGTGAGTCCCGCGCGGAAGTTCGCGTTGCTAAAGAAGTACTCGCCCGGCTCGGAGATCACGACGCCCTCGGCGTACTCGCCGGAGTAGAAGGCGCCCTCGGGGATTGAAGAGCCCTTCAGCTCAACGCGCTCAAGCGCAGACCATTCGCCGGCGGCGGAACGCACGCGCGCAGATAGGACAATGCCCGAATGCGGAACCTCGAGCGCGGCAGCGTAGACTCTCGCCGCGGCGCTTACGCCGCCGCCCTCAAGCCGCGGATCGGATCCGTCGGTGGTGTAGTAGACCGTTCCGGACGACGCGGAGGCAATCGTTACCGGCGCGTCGACCTGCTCTCCGCCGAGCAGACGCTTGCCGTCGGACGCGGCAACGGCCGGAGCGTCCACCGAAGGATACCATCCGAGGCCGCGATATCCAGCGATGAGATAAGGCGTGCGTCTGGCGATGAACGACAGGTGCCTCCCGCACGCCTCAAGCCAATCGGCGCGAGTGCGTCCGTCGCCCCAGCGCGCGGCCTCGCAGACGACCGCATCGTCCAGCTCCTCCATCCTCGCGCGGTAGCGCGCGGCCGACGCGTCGGCCGAAAGCGCGCCGTCCGGACGCAGGACGTGCCTGTAGACGAGATCCGCGAAGACCATGCGGTATTCGGCGTTCTGGAGCAGCTGGTAGTTCAGCTCGGCCGCGCCGAACTTCGCAAGCGTGTTCCACGGAGTTCCGTAAGGCGAGGCGCTCGTTCCGAACGTCAGGCTGTCCGCCTTATCGACGTCGCCGAAGCCGAGGTAGTTCCCGAGAGTCGCCTCCGTGTCGTGGCGGTTCCAGATGAACCCGTCGTAGAGCCCCTCTCCGTCCACGCGGTTGCGGAACGCGGCGATGTTGTTCACCTTGTCGGGCGCGGCCGGCGTATCGCAGTCCGCCGTCCAGTGGGCGATGATCATGTAGTCGACGAGGTTCGTCACGTTGAGGTAGACGGGATAGGCGGGGTTGCGCGTGCCGTCGGGGGAGAGGCCGCGTACGCGGTTGTAGTTGTCCGCGTGCTCTCCCGAGAAGCCCTCCGAGGCAATCGCGTAGAGGCTGGCCCACGACGCGCCCTCTCCGTCGACCGTCTGCGTGGAGTAGCTGGGATAAGACGTGCGGACGACGTCGTAGCTCGACTCGAGTCCGCCGCAGTAGGTCGCGGCATAGCCCGCGGACATGCGCTCCTCCGTCTGGTATATCCCCCAGTAGACGCCGTTGATGAAGAGGTTGTAGTAGCGGCTGCGGTGGTACGGCTGGCCCATGTCGCGCTGTGTGTCGCGCGAGAACACCTCGTCGATGTAGGTGAAGTTCGCCTTGTCCGCCACCTTGTCGACGGAGTTGGCCCAGGACGTGTTCGCGACGCGGAAGTCGATGCGGTCGAAGGAATCCGCGCCTTCGCCGCCGAAGAGCGGATGCTCGAGCTTGCTCAGGCCGTAGCGGCTGCGGAAGACGAGATGGAAGGCGTGCTTCGGGATTATCGGACGCCGGCTGCCTGCGCCGCGGATGCGGATTCCGCACGGGACTGTGAACTCATCCGACGCGTCGACGGGGTTGATCTGCTCCACCATCGTCGGACGCTCCCAGCCGTCCGCCGCCGCGTTGACGTAGATGCCGGTCGTCGCGCCGAACATCAGCTCGGGGTCTATCACGAGCGAGACGGTGCGTATCGAATTCGTGAAGCCATTCAGAAGCCTCGCCCTGTCCGCGCCGTTCACAACAGCGCTCGACATCCCGTAGATCATCGTCTGCTGGGCGGACGACGCGGGGAAGCCCTCCGGCCTGTTGTCCTCCGACTGCAGCAGGATGTCCGAGAGGAAGAGATAGCTCGCCGACGAGTCGCACTGGAGGACGCTGTCCGCCTGCGGGACCGCGGCGCGCACCACAGTAGTCGAAGATATCTGGATGGGGCCCGTGTACTTCGCGGAGCTCGCCGTCGGGGAGGATCCGTCAAGCGTGTAGCGTATTTCCGCCGACGGATTCTCGGGGCAGGAAATTGTCAGCGCGAACGGCGCGTCCTTGTATCCGTGCGGCTCGCTGAAGGCGACCGTGGGCGTAGGCGCGCCCCTGCTGACGGTACCGTTCGCGGCGAGCGGAGTCGGCTCGAGGAAATACCCAGTCGACTCGCCGTCCCCGACGCGTCCCCAGGAAATGCCCTTCACCTGCCTGCCGAAGTTCGCGATCTCGCAGACCTTCGTCCCGTCGGGGCGCGCGAGAAACAGCGGCTCGCCCGAGGTGGAAAGCCCCGTCGCGACATGGGCCTCGGACTGCGTCCAGAGCGTGTAGTCCTTGTCGCACCAGACGACGGCATAGCCATGCGCCGGGACGATGCAGCTGCCCGCGATCTTCGTCCACTTCGACATCGCCTTGCCGGGGTTGTCGTACAGGTACCATCCGGTAAGATCGACCGAAACGTCCCCCTCGTTGCGCAACTCCACCCAGTCAATCCCCCTGCCGCCGTTCGCAGTGTTGAATCCGCTCTCGTCGTCGTTCGATGCGCAAAGCTCGTTGATCACGACGCGCACGGATCCGACGGAAACCGCGACCGGACGTCCCTCCTCCGGCAGCGTCATGCTCTCCCTGACCTTGAAGGACATCGTGTTCGACGAGAGGACGTATCCGCTAGCTGGCGCGAACACCACCGTAACAGTCTCGCGAGGCCTTACAAGATAGGTGCCGTCCGCCTCCGCCGCGACCGGAACGCCATTCACCGTCACGGCAGAGACGCTCATGTTCTCGAGTTCGGGGACGGCAAGGGCGACGCGCGTGTCGGGATCGATCTCGTCGAACGCCTCGCCGGAAAGGAAGCCTCCAATGCCCTGGGCGTACTCGGCCTTGACCCAGTCGGCGGAAGCCGCGCCGGACTTCAAGCGGAACTCGTCAAGCAGCCCCTTGAAGTGCGTCCCGCCGACGCCGGACACGCTGCCGATTGTTAGCGACTGGTTGTTGTCCTCGACTTTCGCAATGGAGCCCGACGCAACCTGCACGCCGTTCGCATAAATCGTCGCCGTCGCGCCTGCATAGGATACCGCGAGGTGCACCCACTGTCCGTTCATGGACGGCGTATCCGCCACAACAGTCGTGTTGTACGCCTTCCCGCAGACCGAAACCTTGTTGAAGCCGTCGAGGGTGCATGCAAATCCGTCGTCGAAATAGTGAACCATGCGCGCGAAGATGCGGCAGCCGGTTGGATCGGCCGTCGCCCTGACCCAGCCCGAGACCGAGAACGTGTCGCCGACGGAGAACACATCGTAGCTCGGTACGACGAGATACGACTTAGTGCCGCCAGTCGCGTTGACACGTGCCGCACCTATCACGCCAGCTCCGGACGTCTGCTCGACGTTCGGCGTCGCCGCAAGTCCGTGCCCCGTCGCATCCGCCACCGCGCCGCTCGCCTCGTCCATGTGCCACACGCCGACATAGGGCGACCACACGCCGGCGGCGGACAATGCGGACCCCTCGGGGGCCTTTCCGTACGACATCGTGAACACGGTGTTCTTGCTGACCTTCGGAAGGCCCACCCACACAAGCGACTCGCCCGACGGATCCCAGCGTTCGACCTCGAATGGAACCGCCTCACCGCCCTCGTCCTGAAAGCGCAGCTCGTCGCCGCTGGACGAGGAGAGCATGTCGGCGTACCGGAACCCCGCGGGCGAATTGTCCGCCAGACGCACCAGCACCGGGAAGTTCTCAAGCGTCGAGGCGCCGTCGTATCCGGAGCACGTGAATTCGGCAATCTTGCCGGACGGCGCGGCGGCAGACGCGCAGACCGCGGCGACGGCAAGCACAAAGGCGACAATGGCATTCAGTTTCATATGCAGAACTCCTCTCAGTCAACGAAGAACCCGACGCCCTGGGTCTGGGCAGGAACGACTTCGGCGGATTGCACTCCGCCGTTCGCAAGGAACATGCCGCCCGCCTGGTCGTATTCGGCCTTCACCCAGTCGGCGGATGCCGCGCCGGACTTCAGTCGGAACTCGTCAAGCGCGCCGTAGAGATAGCTCCTCGTGTTCCCGTAGCCCAGCGTCAGCGGCATGTTGTTGTCCTTCGCGGCGTTGATGGCGCCGCTCGTCGCTACAGGCGCGCCGTTCGCGTACACCGTAACTCCCGCGCCCTCGTACACCAGGGCGAAGTGCACCCACGCGTTGAGGGCTGACGGCATCTCTCCGCTCGCGTTCATGCTGTTCGAGCCGTTTGAGGCGCCGCGCGCGTAAAAACCAGTTGCCGATCCCTTCGCCAACTCGAACATCCATCCGTCCGTCGAGAACCAGCCCCACTGGCGTCCGACGACGCCTGCCTCGCTCCCGTTCTGCGCAGAGAGCCGGTACCATCCCGAGACGGTAAAGGTTCCGCCCACGTCGAGCTGCGCAGCGTCCGCAACCTCGAAATAGCTCTTGGATGAGGAGGTGCTGTTTACTCGCGCGCCACCGATCGCACCGTCCGTCGCCACCTGCGCAGTCGTGTCCGTGCCCATCTGCCTCGCCGTCAGCCCATGCCCCGTCGCGTCGGCGACATCTCCTTCCGACTCGGCCATGTGCCAGACGCCGACGTAGCCGGATGCAGTCCAGGTGGAGGCGGAATCGCCATCCGCGGACGTCGAGCCGCCGTAGTGCATCGTGAAGCGCGACGTATTCGTGACAGAGGGAACCTTCACCCAGACGAGAGAGACGCCGCCGGGGTTCCACGACTCTATCTCGCAGGGAAGGACGCCGCCTTCGGAATCCTTGAACACAAAGTTCGTGGCAGAGCCGAAATCGGCGTAGCTGAATCCGCTGATGGCGGTCGACAGCCTCACGAGGACGGGAAAGTCCGCAAGTGCAGCGGACCCCTGGTAGCCTGACGTAGTGAATGTGATGTACTTTGTGAAATCGCCCGACGTATCGTCTGGCGGGGCATCCCCTCCCGAACCGCCCTCTTCCGAGCCGCCACCTCCGGACTGTCCGCCGCCTTCGCCCTGCCCCTCGCCCGGCACCAGCACAGAGACGGCGCCCGCGGAGAGGAACGACGCCGCTGACTGGTCGAACTCGGCCTTGACCCAGTCGGCGGAGCAGGCGGCGTCGCGGAGGCGGAACTCGTCGAAGAGCCCCGTGAAGTGCCCGTTGTAGAGTCCGCCCTTCGTCCCGAAGCAGAGCTTGTTGTTGCTGTCCTTCGCCGCCGTGATCGCGCCGTCAAGGACAACCGTTCCGTCGACGTAGACCTTCAGCGCCGCGCCGTCATAGACTGCCGCGACGTGCCGCCAGCTGTTCATCGCGGACGGGATCTGCCCCGAAAGCGTTTCGCCGCCGTTGCCGCTCGCCTGCAGCGTCGTGGCGTCCGCGAGCGCGACCTCCCATTCCGGCGTCGCTCCGTCGGCGCTGCGCACCGCTATGCGCGCAAGCCCGCCGCCGTCGATCGTGTCCGTCATCTTCACCCAGCCCGACATCGTGAAGTCGCTGCCGAGGTCAAGAAGATAGGAGTCGCTCACGACGAGCATCGAGCGCCCCGTCCCCTTGTTGCGCACCGACGTGTTGACGCGGGCCTTCCCGAAGACGCCCTGTCCAGCGACAGAATACGACGCGCCGCTCCCGTTCGGCGAGGCGGTCAGTCCGTTGCCGGCGGAGTCGGAAACGTTGCCATCCGCCTCGGACATGTGCCATACGCCGACATAGTCCGCGGACCACGCGCGAATCGACTTGACTTCGTCCGTCGGCGTGCCGCCGTAGTACATCGTGAACGTCGTCGTCTTCGTGAGCGACGGAACCTTGACCCAGACGAGCGACGCGCCGTCCGCGTTCCACTCCTCGACATCGTAGTCGAGCGATTTTCCGTCCGAGTCGGCGAACCTGAGCTCGCTTCCGCTCGACGGATCGGACATGTCCGCATAGCTGAACCCAGCCGGCATATTCGCGGCGAGTCGAACTGCCACCGGGAAGTCCGCCAGAGCCGACTCCCCGGCATAGCCCGACGCCGTGAACGTGATGCAGCGCGAGAAGAGATTCGTCTGCACATCCTGCGGCACGACAACAACCGGCTCGCCGGCCTCGCATTCGCGTATGCCGCGCAGCATCGCCATGCCGATCGTCGCGTCGAGGTGTCCCTGTTTGCTTGTCGCCGGATGGTAGGCTGCGGCGAGCGATGTGCCGAGCAGCGTGTCGTAGTCCGCCATGTTTATCGAGAAGCCCGCCGAAAACGTTTCGACGCCGGAGCCGGCGGAATCCTGCTCGACAGACGGATTCGCCGCGAGCGACGCAAGGCCGCGCTTGAAGACGACCTTCGAGAATTCGCCGCCGCCCATTCCTGCGTTGGCGGCAGCCTGCTTGAACGTCGCGAGCTGCGCGCTCGTGATCTTGACGGCGGGATGGATCGAGTAGACCTTCTCGTTGGCGTTCCACGCTGCCTCGGCGTTCGCCATCTGCCCGTCGTCCAGCCCCAGCGCGCGGAGAAGCGTCCGCGCCATGACTCTGTCGCCTGCGGGCGCCATATGGACGCCGTCGATCGTCGCCTTGTAGTGGAGCTGGTATTCGAGGTAGGGCGTCGCGGAGCTGTTCTTCCAGTCCATGATCGCCTGCCACGTGTCGCAGAGAGGGACGTCGTATGTCGACGCGTATCCACGCACCGTTTCCGCGTATGCGCGCGTCACCTCTCCGTTCTCCGTGTTGAACTCAGCGAACGTCGGCGTCATTACGACAGGCGTTATCCCGGCGGCCTTCGCCATCTGCACCATCGCCTCTACGTCTTCGGGGCCGCTCGCCGGCGTCTGGTCGGACAAGGCGACATCATTCACGCCGGCGCTAATCGTCACGATGGCGGGATGACTGTCGACGACATCGTGCTGAAAACGCGCTCGCATCTGCGAGGCCTTCTCGCCCGGAACGCCGCGTCCGATCCAGTCGACCTCGATTCCGTTCGCGGCAAGTCCCTGCACCGTCAGCCTCACGTAGCCGTGCGAACGCTCGACGCCGTAGTGGGTGATCGAATCGCCCATGAAGACGATCCTGTCGCCGTTTTTGACCAGCATGCCACCGCTCGCGGCAAACGCGGACGAAGCAAGCAGAGCCAGCACAAAGGCCTTGATTTCCATGGCGGACACCAACAGGCCGAACCCCGTGTTATGGATTTTGGTTTTCATCTTCTTGCAGGTTTTTATCTTGTTGCCAAGCACGCCAACATTATACAAAAAAAGGCATTGCTTTGACATCTATACGAAAGTGTCATTACCGGTCTATACCAAAGAGCTATGCCGCGCAGCTCGTGTTATTGCAATAAAAACAAATTTCGGCGGGCAAAATGCCCGCCGATTGAAGATTGTCCGATGGACGATGGGATGCCTCCCTAGTCGTCCCCTCTAAGGAGCTCAGCGGTCTCGACGAGGCGGATGAACTCCGCGCGGTAGCCCTCCGCGTCCTCGCCCTTCGCGGATCGCGCACGCTCGAGGACCGAGGCGAAGGACGCCGCGCCCTTGAACTTCGAGTCCTTGAGCAAAAGCGCGAACTCGGCGACGGCGGACACGAAGCGGAAGTCGACCGAAGGCGTCTTGGAAGTGACGGACTTCTCCGCAATCGGAATCTCCCTCAGAACGCTCGTGTCGCCGTCGGGCTTCTTCCAGCGGAGCTTCACCGTGCAGACCTCGCCGCGTCCGGATTCCGTGCGCTTCTGGTACTTGAGTGGATCGACGTCCGCAACCTTCTCCTCCGAACCCGCCGGCACGATCTCGTAGAGCGCCGTCATCGTATGGCCGGAGCCAATCTCGCCCGCGTCCTTCTTGTCGTCGTTGAAGTCTTTCGCGGCAAGCTTTCTGCTCTCGTATCCAAGCAGACGATAGCCCTTCACCTCCGCAGGGTTGAACTCGAGCTGGAGCTTCACGTCCTTCGCGACTGTGAAGAGCGTCCCGCCAAACTCGTTCATCATCACTTTCTTCGCCTCTAAGACCGAATCGAGATACGCGTAGTTTCCGTTGCCCGCCGTCGAAAGCTTCTTCATGTTCGCGTCCTGGTAGTTGCCTGCCCCAACACCGAGTACGGTGAGGAAGATCCCGCTCTCGCGCTTCTCGGCGATGAAATCCTCAAGCGCCTTCGGCGTCGAGATTCCGACGTTGAAGTCTCCGTCCGTCACGAGGATCACGCGGTTGTTCGCCTTCCTGTCGAAGCCCTTCTTCGCCTCCTCGTATGCGAGCTGGATACCTCCCGCGCCGTTTGTCCCGCCGCCGCAGTTGAGTCCGTCGATGACCGCGCGAATCTTTGCCTTCTCCGTCCCAGGCGTTGACGCGAGGCGCACTTCGGTGCCGTTCGCGTACGTGACGATCGCCACGCGGTCTTCCGGACGCAGCTTGTCCGTCAGCATCCTGAGCGCGGCCTTCGCCATCTCGAATCCGCCGTTCCATCCCATCGAGCCGGAGACATCGACGAGGAACGTGAGGTTGCACGGCGGAAACTTCTCGACCGGAACCTCCCTCGCCTGCACGCCGACCCTGAGCAGCTTGTGCGAAGGCGCCCACGGGCAGGCGCCCATCTCGCACGCAACGCCGATCGGATCGTCCCCCTTCGGCTGCGGATAGCTGTACTTGAAGTAGTTGATCCACTCCTCAAGCCGCACCGACTCCTTCGGCGGCATGCGCTTCATCTCGGCGACATAGCGCCGCATCGTCGTGTAGCTCGACGTGTCCACGTCGAGACCGAACGTCGACAGCGGCTCGCTCGTCGGGTCGCGGAATTCGTTCTCCTGTATCTCCGCATAGTGCTCGGTGCCGACGGGAACGGAAGGCTCACGCTCCACATACGCAGACACAATTCTTCCTTCCGTTGCGCATCCAATCACCCCTGGGGTCCGCGAACCTACCATGCTCTTCATCTTCACGGGCGACCTTACTAACGAGACAGAGTCCATTGGCGCGGGACGAACTGAAACCTGTGCTGGCGGTGCCGAAACCACCGACACCTCAGTTATCGGACGATTACGGACAAGATCTTTCGCAAAGTCGATTTCCGCATCAGGGGCGGACTCGCACTCGTCCAATTCGCACGATTCGACCATCATATCTTCGGGCTCGCTACATGCGATGTCAGATTCCACAATCCTGGCACCATGTCCGAGCGAAACTTTTTCAACCTGCATGTCGAAAAGGCACACGGAAACGCCAAGAAGAACGGCGAAGCACGCGGCGAGTCCGCAGACCTTGCGCCAGGAGACATGAATACCGTCGTCGGATTTGGCAAGCGCCTCGGCAATGCGCGTCCTCCACGGCTTATGCGTCGGCACATGCACGACGCGCGGCGTCGCCTTGTCGACGAGCGGAATGAAGTCTCCGCCCGAGACGAGGAACTCGCGCTCGTATTCCGCGACGATTCCGTCCGCGGCGAATTCGCCGCGCGCGGCACATCTGCCGCGGAGTTCCGCTAGCACATCGGCGTCCATCTCGTCGACGCGCCAGCTGCGCGCTACGAAACTGCGCGCTGCCGTGCATGCGTTCCAGAGCTGATAGACCCTCTCCCCTTCGAGCGCCTCGCGCGGCGACGCGGGAACGGTGAACGGCGAGACGGGAACGAGCAGCCATCCGGCGACGCCGCGCTCTTCCGCGACGAGCGCGACGAACGGACGCGCCATGTCGGCGAAGATCCTTATCTCGCCGACCTTCACCGGCGCGTCGAATTCCGCTTCGCCGCGCGGCGCCTCTCCCCTGAACTTCGGACGGTTTCCGCCCTCCTTGTAGAGCTTCCACTCCTCTGCGAACGTCTTGTTCATCTTGCACCTCCGATCTCGGTGCGCAGCGGATCGGGCAGCGCGGCTTCGCAGGCTTCGAGGAGGATGCGCCCGAAGAGCGGACTATCCGCGCCCTCGATCGTCTTCGCCTCGTTTCTGAACTCCGCCATCGCCTTATCCCTCATCGCGTACGCCCGCGATTTTCCAACTCCTAGGCCCTCGAGGATCGCCGCGTCCGTAAGCGGTACATCCTGGGCCGTCGCATACAAAAGGGACGCGACGGCGCGCTTTTCCACTTTTGTCCTGAGGGAAATTTTTTCGAGAAGCGCATCGACCTCGCGGCGCATCGGCTCGAGGTCGAGAAGAGCCGCGGGATCGCTCTCGGCGGACGGCTCCAGCGCGGCGATCTCCTCCGGCCCCGCGCTCTCCCATTCGATGCGACGGCGTCCGTCCGGACCCTTCACCTTGCGCGGACGCCACCCCTTGATCGACGCGATCCAGTCAAGGACGATGTCGTGGACGCGCCCTGCGCCGGAGCCGAAGAGAGTGCCGCACACGAAGTCGGCGAGACACATTCCCTCGACTTTGATGCGGTAGGCGAAGTAGGACTTGAGCGGCTTCTTCGTCTCTCGCGAGCCCTTCAGCTTGAAGTAGGCGTCGAAAACGGCTACGGGATCGTCCGCCCCCGCCTCCTCGCGCGAGATGCCGCGCTTCGAGAGAGTGGAATACATTGCGGACTCCACCTGGCGGCGGAGTGCGGCGGAATGCTCTACTGGGCATCCGCCCACCGAGCAGATGTCGAACCAGTTCCGCCACGCGGCGTCCCCTGCGTAGCGATCAGGCGTCAAAGTGTTGTCGTCTTTCATAGGTACCTCCGCTTAATAAAGGGACGGCCCCATGAGTTTTTCCACTGCCGGCGAACGGCGTTACCGGCCCATCTCGAAGACGAGCTCTCCCCCGGACATGATGTCGGCGTGGGAGATCGTCTTGTCCACGGGCTTGCCGTTGAAGGTTGCGGACTTCACGAACATGTTCTCCTTCGAG
>JAEEGF012335129.1_pt1 | contig 26781 bp, 5 predicted proteins | sample 9134171 | NCBI WGS metagenome assembly JAEEGF01 (sample SAMN16246542, study PRJNA631951) | gut metagenome | biome: gut microbiome; feature: rumen; material: AP-attached | host: Bos | place: Iran: Karaj | collected 2018-10 | reverse complement strand
GTCGAAGATTCCTCTGCAGTTCTTCGATATCTCCGACAGGGCCGATGACGAGCCATAGCTCATGCAGTTGATAGTGTTCAGATAGCCCAACGCTTGGCCCACGGACATTTCCCTCTTCCCTGATTCCCTTATCTCCGCACAGAGTTCGCATTTCATTATCAGGGCGACGAATCTGATGAACGACCTGCCTATCATCGTATACTTATCAGGAGTCCGATGCCTACGGTCATCGGACTTGCTGAAGTCGAATGCCTGCTCCGTCAGCCTCCTTGCGTCGTAAGCGGTCATCACAGTGCTCCAGTCCAGATCCTCAGACGACAGCATAACGAACACCCCGGCACGGTTCTCGGTGAATGTTATCGAGTTCTGCTTCTCCGTGACTATGACTTTCCTCCCATCGGCCTGAACGTCGAAGTGCCTGATCGCCTTGCCTGCGATCTTCTTGAACCTGGCGACAGGATCCTTGCAGTCTATCTCCGATGCCTTCTTCTTGAGATCGTTCAGCATCATCTTGTGGTTCTGGACCTCGTCCGAGAACTTCTTCGAATCGAAACAGACGTATGCATTCACCTTCCCTTCTGAGCCGTGACCGGCTTCGCCGGACACGGTGAACGAGTATGTCTGCGACCCGTCAGCCGAGGTACGGTCGGTCTCCTTGAGGCCGATCACGGTCTTCCATACTCTGTATGCGTGACCGTCATGGACCATATCCTCAGCCTCGTTGGTCCTAACGAATCTGGATAGAAGCGTCTTTATGGCTTTGGATGATGTGTTGGCAGGAGCTGTGAATCTGAGTCCCCTGTCCAGCAGATGCTTAACATTGGCTCCTGAGACGAATCCTCTGTCGAAAACGAACAGAGCATCATCCTTCCCGTACCTTCCTATATCGGACACCATCCTGTCCACCGTAGCGATATCCGAGATCGTCCCAGGATAATGGCGGAACATGAGAGGGACACCTCTCATGTCCGTTGCGAATCCGGTTTTTGTTTGCTTGATGTCCTCGCCGTCCTTGTTGTTGACCACGTACTCGGCCATCTGGTCCAGTTCCGAGTATGTTCCATTGGTGGTAGTGTCCCAAGCCACCAGCCCATCCGAGCCTTTGACCCTGAGCTCGAAGAAACGATCTATGTTCAGGTCGTATTCCCCTATCCTCTTGGTGAACTCAGACATGGATCCGGAATCCATTGATGACCTGAGGTCGTAAAACTCGCGGATGTACGTGCGCTCCAATGTGGAATCTATGTTCCTGAATGCTCCGGGCTCCATCAGATATGCCATGGCTGCTGCCATGACGATCTTGCCCGAGTTCCCGAAGGACCTCATGAGGTCCTCGCCGAGCGATATGCGCTGCTGCACGCTGTGCAGCAGGTATGTCGCTCCATACTCCTTGGATGATACTCCTTTGAGGATGGCGATCTCCTTCTCTTTCGTGATTTTTCTGCGGTTCTCCGCAGATTTTTCGGGAATCTTCGCCAAAAGCTCCCCGGAATCAGGATCTACCCTTCCGAGATATGTCGAAACGGTCTTCTTCTTACCGTTTTCCATCACGGATGTGATCTGATATGCGTAGAATTTGTCCCCTCTTCTGACGATTGTACGCTTGATTTCATCCCCATCCCTAGGTCTGACCATGATATTACCTTACATAAACTGTATGTAAGTAATGATATATAAGAGCTAGTTTTGAGTCTAGCCAGCATATCAAAAACAGGTCAATTCGCTGATGAAGAATTACTTACACGCCCAGAATTTCGGTGTGAAAGATGGCCTTTCGGCTTGTTTGGGTTTAGTCGCTTAGAACATCAGGAAGGCCTCTTTTATCCTTTGCCAGCGACCTTGAAGAAAATGATGCCTGAGCTCACATCTTGTTGCCCTGTCTGGCGAACTCAGGTCTCAACAAACCTCGTTATCAAAATTCAGCATAAGTGAGGTTAAATTAGCAATAAAGGTTCAGCAGTCATCATGCGATATCCCAAGTAGTGGGCTGGTTAGAGACGCTTATCTGGCATCTCTAACCAGAATGTCTGCAATATGTTTCATTGAGATGGTATACTTGCTTTTGAGAATGCAGCATAATATGTTGTGTTTCCGTCAACAGATGGAAGGCTTCCTACAGCTGTTCCTGATTCTTGATTGGCATCTGTTGCCCACCCTGCAAATGCATAGGTATAGGATTCATCATCTGCTTTTGAGGGTCCACTTCCATCATAGGACGGGGCGGATCCATATTCGACATTTGAATCAGTCTCATACGTTTCAGATCCATCCTGCGATTTCCAGACTACTGTATACAGATTCGACTCTACAGGTTCAAGCGTATAATCAGAGGTTATTGTAACCTCCTTCTGATATTCGCCAACATTAATCATGGTGAAACCTGCAGGGTGGTATCCATCATTCGAGACATATGTGAATACGACGGTCAGCCCGTCTCTGACAGACGAACCAGAGATTATAGGGCTCTCACTGGCTTTGTCTCTAGCGGTGACATTTCCATGATTGCCGTTATTGATAGTTACGATATGGCCCCAGACTGCATAGAGGATGATATTTCTATCTATGTTTTCGATAGTATCGTTTGCAGCATAGTTGTTTCCTGATCCGTTGGGCTCGGTGTTCCAATTCACGAATACATATCCTTGTTTGGCCAACTCCTGGGTATTTCCGAGGACGGTGACGTTGGTGCCTTCTTTGTATGGGGAGTTGTTATCCACCGGAACGTTTCCGGATGTATTGCCGTTACCATTGTACGTTACTGTATACAATGACTTGATCGTTGCATATACCGTCATGTTATAGGGTTGTGCTATGAACGTGTGCTGGTCGAGTGCACCCTTATAGAGTTCGTCTACAAGGACTATGAATCCCTCTTTGGCATCACCACTGGCGACAGTGTAACTCCTTGCTTTTCCCGTGTTCCATACCTTCCATTTCCCGTCAATGATGGTGTTGATTGCACACTCCTCTATGGATATGTTTCCGTCCTGATCTATTGTAATGACGTGGTAATCTCCCCCTAATGTGTATCCATCTTTAACAAGGACTATGAATCCCTCTTTGGCATCACCACTGGCGACAGTGTAGTTTCCAGCTACCCCAGTGTTCCATTTCTTCCAGCTTCCTTCAATTTCTTCGCTGACGAATGAATCGGATTTAATGGTCAACGAAGGGGTCTGTACAGTATCTGTGACGGTATAGTCTATCATGATGGTGTTGTAATCCGGATCGGCGTTCATCGATGTGGAGTTGTATTTGATTGAGATATCGCTGTCTATACACTTGTTAGCTATTGGTGTCAGGCTGAAGTGAACTCTTTCGCCTGCAAAGACGGTTCCGATATGGGACAGTCTTGCTCCGGACATCGTTCCGTCGGGGGTTACTGTGTATTTAGTTTCGAATGTCGCGTTAACAGTCATATCATATCCTACGGCCGTGAATGAACAGACATTGTCGGATTTCCAATGGATTTCATCGATGGTCTTTGCAGATCCATCATTGTAGGATATGGAAATAGTTTTGAGGAAGTGGTTGCTTTGCGGAGTGAAAGTGAGGGTAACGGCATCTCCCTCAAATGCTTTGGCATCGGTAAGCGAACTTCCTGAACTGCTGCCTGTAGGACCGGAGACCGAATAACCGGTGATGCTGGCCCCGGAGATGGTCCCCCCGGTTATATTGGCTTTAGACATGTATACGGCCGTCAGAGCCAGACTCTTAGATACCGAACTGTTGTCTTCTCTTAGGTCGTGTCCTGGGTAGAATATTTCGTCGGTGTTAGAGCGCCAATGGTGGAATGGCTTACCACCTTCTTCGGCAGTTTTCGGAGAATAGACATGGGTTCCTTTGTATTCATCCTTGGATGGATCGCTGTAGTTAGGCCCGTCTGGATATCCAATGATAGTCTGGTCGGTATAAGAGCCACTCTGAAGATCATTATAGCTAACTGTTAGATGATTAGTGGCCCAACAGGCATATAGTTTAAGAGGGCTCTCTTGGGGTACCGTGGGGATATTTGCTTTGAGAGAGTCGAGATCGTAAGTTGTTCCAGTACCGTCCGATTTGGAGTTCCAACTACTGAATGTGTGCCCTCTATTGACAAAAGGCTGATTCAGGGCTGTCGTTTGCTGATATATGGTCTGGTATTCTACCTTGTTCTGTTCATCGTTGGAATTTAATTCGACCAGCAACCCATTGAGTGGATCAAGCTCCCTGACAAGGAACTGTACTTTGGAGATCATATTGTCCCCGTGATATGGAGTAGGGTCATTCTTTATCTGGGACTTGTATTTGACCGTGAGGGTAAAATCGTACACGCCGTTCTTCAGTACATTCATCGCCTCAGTAGGCTTACCTGCAATTACAGAACTGGTTGAATCATAGACGCTGTAAGTGGTGCTGGCATTGTCCATGATTATGGTGAATGCTATTGTATCTATGAGCATCCAAGAACCCTGTTTCTCGAAATCCACTCCCATACGAAGCACGGCTAGGCTGGTCGCTTTGGATGCGTGCACTGTTAGTGTCCCTCTGACCGATTGTGTGATGCTACCAAGGACGTACGATTCCTTGTCGCTGCTCAGCGAGTAAGTTACTTTCGGAATGGTAAGGACATCGCCAGTGTCTGTCACGGCATCGACGTATAATGTTGACTCCAGGGAACCATTGGTATCGGTCTGGGATTGTGAGGCTGTTCCATTCTCAATCTGGAGGATGGCGAAGGCTATCGCAGCTGTCATCAGGATTACGGCCAGAGCCAGTATGAGATAGCCTTTTTTCATCAATATCCCTCGTGTTCGTGTGTGGATGAATCCTTCGAGTATACCATGAGAGATCCATCGATGTATTGGAGATTGTAGTTCTTCAGTGCAGCATCGGCATCCTTGAAGGCGATTCTTGCTTTTATGGTGGTCTGACCTTCTTTATCCAGAGTCGTTTTTGGCATTTCTGTTTCGCCATCAAGGGATATGAATTTATTTTCAACATCATCACTCAGGATACCCACTAGCTTTATGTCATCGCTGGTGATGATGATGTTGCAATAGCCGACGCCTCTATCTTCACTATTGTTGGGATCACCGTTCACTATGATTTTTCCATCGTCTTCTCTTATGCTGGCGGAAGGTGCGATGACATACGCATCGACCCTGAGAATCTTCATTACCGAATGTCCTGAGAATTCGTATTGTCTCTCTGTGTTGCCGCAGGTGTCGTCTCCCTGTCCAAGCGGAGTCAGGATGACCGCACGGTAATACAGGTCGTAGGTTCCCACATCCTTAGCTTTCACGGTACCTGTATCTACACCGTCCATACTGTATACAGGGACATCGTTGTACCTCACATCGATGATATCCACTTCGAATGGATTCGATTGTTTCTCAGAGAGGGTATCATCCAAATATAGTTGTAGTTCGGCCTCGTTTCCGTCGTAGTATTTGACGATTGAGCCATCCGACAGGAAGTATGGGTATAGGTGCAGAGTATTGTCCGCGTCGAATGCGGAGAGATATATGCTCTCTTCGGGCACGTAGGTGTATTCGCGCTTATGGGTGGTCGAGTTCTCTACCCCCCATCCAACGAAGATATAATCGCCGTAATTGTAATAATCCCCTGGGATGGTGACACGGTTGTTCTCATCGGATTTTAATTCGTACTTGATCGTCTTGTCCTCATTATCCTTGAAGTCATGAAGATACAGGATATAGGTTCCGGTATGGGCGTAAAGCGAGATGGTCTCGGTTGCCAGGAACTGATATTTCCTGCTGTCGAATTCATTATCGCCTGTGTATGGCAGGTATTTGTTCGAGCCGTAGATACTGTATTCCGTGGTGTACGAGGGATCGGTGTACCATTTGATGTCAGGTTCGTTCTCGGTTCCGCTGAATGCGACTATCGTGTATTGGGGAATGTTGGCTCCATAGTATTCGTCGCGGTTTGAGTTTACCAGCGGAGTTATGGTAGAGACCGCATTGATGTCGTTCGGCCCTACTTTCACTCCGTTGATGATGAAGTTGATGTTGTAAGATATCTCTTTTGTATATATCGTAAGGTCCAGATCATCCTTCAGGAAGAATGTCCAAGTAAATCCTCTGTTACCCGATAATTTGATGGGAGAGCCCAGCCAATCTTCGAATATTTCACCGAATGTACTCTCATAGTATGTGGCGCCGTTCTCTCTGATTTCTGTGAGGTTGTTGTAACTCTCACTGACGGATACAATCTTGTAATCGCTCAGGTATTCTTCTGAAACTTCTCCGGTCGACTCGTTACAGCAGTGGTACAGGGTTGCGTTTATAGCCCTCATATACGTGTCTGATACGGCACCGTTCTTTTTGATGTATAGCGTGTTGTACGAGTCGTTTACAGGTCCTGATATCCATACCCCGTACGGCAGTTTCTTGATATATTCCCCTGTCTCCTCATACAGTACTGTCTCATATTTGTAGATGCTATTGTTTTCATCTTTGAGATATAGCACAGGGACTTTCATCTTGGTATTAAGATGGCAGCCGACCAATATGTTTCCATAGACATCCTTCTGATAATATGTGGTGGGAATCGCTTGCAGAGGTGTTTCGTCGTTATCATAGTTGATGACGACATGCTTCTCTTTTCCTTCATTCATATCATAGTAATACAGATTGGCCGATTTTATTTTGAATTGGTTCTCGACCTGGATCCATATGTTACCGAAGACATCCTTGTATTGGTCTCCTACGCTGATGCTAGCACCGTTATAGTGCAAGGGGCTAGTCCAAGTGGCGGTATAATCACTCCCGTATTGGGTTAGCAGATAGTAATCACTACCATTTACCATGTACATACTGGCCGTATCGATCTCACTGGGGTCCCCCTCGGGATTTCTGGCATAGACAACCTTCTTTCCAGCGATGTTCGTATCGGTGCATTCTTTGTCTGCATAGAACGTGATTCCGGTTTTGTCGATCCCTAATGCCGTGAAGAACCCTATTACGGAGTCATCTGTTTTCTCATCGTTTTCGTAGAAGTCCCCGTTACGCGTGACTTTGTAGGTATGACCTTCAGATTCCAGGGTCTTGATGAATATCCAATCGTGGCCGTAACTGTCTTCGACTGTGTACTCAACCCAGTTCCCGTTTTCCATTCTGTAAACCTTGGTCACAGGATTGCTTACGAAGGTGCTGCCATTGGAATCCTTGTGATAGTTGGTCACAGATTGTGCCACGGCTGTAATGCCGTAGTCTGAGGCGTATACCAAGGTGTTCTCGGAGAGTGTGAAACCCTCTTTGACCAATAGGATGAAACCGTCCACAGCATCTCCGCTGTTCACAGTGTAACTTGTTGTAAGCGTTGTTCCGGTACCCCATAGTTTCCAGCTACCATCCCAACTACCCGATAATGAGACGATATCTCCAGCGTTGCGATGTAACATGGTCGGGACCGTCGCACTATCTGTAACGAATACCAACGAATATGAACCATTTGTACTCTCTTCCCAATCAGCCGTTATGACGATGAATCCATTCTTTGCATCGTCCTGAGTGGCAGTGATCTTCGTTCCGGGAGCCATAGGAGAACCGGAGCCCCATAATTTCCATGAGTGGAACGTATGGCCCCCTGCACTCAGTGCTTCTTCCAAGGTGAGGTCGATGTAATATTTGGAAGCGACCTCTATGTATCCCATCTCCCCTTTGGTTTTTTCTACGTCAATAGTGTATCCTGAATTTGGCTGTATCGAGATTGTGATCTCGGTCCCATTCACCAGTTTCTGTGTTTCACCCGCTAGGATGATGGCGTCCACTTCCGCATCCTTGGTGACCGTTACCGTGGCGTCGTTTCCGGAAAGGGTATATTTGAAGTCTTTTAGGTTGGCAGGGTTCGGAACCCATTTGGCAGTGAATAGATGATCCTCATTCCATGGGGTTGAATCGGCCCTCATGGATTCCAAGGTCCTTCCTGTTACGCTGTCGTAGAAGTGATCGAATACGTAATCCCATCCGGTACGATCCTTCGTGGTGAAGTCCAGAATCATTCTTATTCCATCGATATAGGCCAGGTACTGATTCACATTACCTCCAGCGGTGACTGTGAATGACAGTCTCTGTGAGCCGTTGGCAAATGTATCATAGGGGGTATTGAATGAAATTTGAATGGTCGTGCTGGTAATCAGAGGGGTGAACACAAGGGAATCTATACGGTCTATGGAATAGATGTTGCCGGTTGTGAATGTTGTACATTGTACACTTAACTCAGGGTCCGTGTAGAATGTAATATTCATTTCCATCTCACCAGTGCCGTCTAGGATCTTTCCTGATGAATTAACGAGGTATACGAGATTCTCTATTTTGACATCTTCCGCAGTACTTCCAAGATAGATGTACTTAGCGTACCCAGATGGACCTTTTCCTTCTATGTATTCGCTAACCCAATATGTGATGTGGCTCGGATACGTGCTCAGAGCATCATCGATTGTTATCTCGTAAGTGTATCCGCCATCTTGTTTGTCCAGATATGTTCCTCCCGAGGGCGTGGTCACTCTCCAGCGCTCTATTTCGGCAGTTTCCAGCTGACCTGTAGAGTAGTTGTATCCATTGAATTGGGTGGGTAATCTGATTACCTGGCCCCATTGTTTTACACCTCTTTGGTTCAAGAGGTCAGCGTTGCCATCAGCATCAATAAGTATCGCCTGATACCCTCCTAGGATATCCGGGTAGTCAGCGCTCACTAGTACGATGAACCTTCCTCTTGCATCATCTTCATCGATGGTATAGCTTTCTGCATCACCGGTGTTCCATTTCTTCCAGCTTCCTGGAATTGTAGTACCAGAGTTGCATTGTTCTACACTGATGGCACCTGTATTGTTCAACTTAACGATACAGTATTTACTTCCATCTATCAGATAATCTTCGGAGGCCATGACTACGAAGTTGTGCTTAGCATCTTCTGGAATTATCGTATGATCGGTTACTTTTTCTGTACCCCATAGCATCCATGTTCCATTGATCGTATCGTAGGTGATCTTCCAATAACCTAGGGATTGATCATCTAGCACATAGTATGCATTGGATTTGATGTGGGTTATGGTGATCTTAGTTGAATTATATTCACTTACAGCCATATTGGTTTTTAGGACTACATGCAGTTTCGTTTGAGATTCACTGGTCTCGACAGTTACTTTTTCTGCACCGGTCTTGCTGTACCCTGATGTGAATTCGGCCGTAACGTAATATCCATCATAGGTAACAATAGGGAAGTATAGGTCGTAGTAGTCAATCCCACTATCATTTATGACTTTTACATCCTTGCCAATTGTGACATCGTTGCAGACTCTCCAGATTGTACCGCCTGCTTGTGCGGGTAGATATTGTTTGTATCCTGGATCTACGCTGTCCTGTTCACTTATTTTTTCATTGTTTCTATCGTACCAAAGCACGTTGTACTTGTTTACTGAATAGTTCTCTATAACCTGTTTGACAAGGATTTCTCCGTTTACATCCGCATCGTTTTTAGATACCGTATATGTCATTCCGGATACTGTTTTTTTCTTGTACATCCACTTGTATCCGGTTTCCAGATCTGGGAGGGTTATCGCATCACCCTCACTCTTTCCGCTATAGTTCAATTTCGATGCTGTTCCGAATGATACTTCGAGTATACTGGGGATGTATTCGTCCCCGGAAATACTGCTATCTGGTATCATTTTGATGATGATGTTACCGTTGTTATCGGCATCATTCGCCAAAACGGTATACGTTCCATTGCATTTGGTCTTGTTTGCAACCCAGGAATGCCCGCTGGTTAAATCGCCACCACTATAACTAACAGCTGTCTCCGTGCTTACTCCACTATTTGTTTGTTTTACACTTCCATTTTCATCCTTCCATATGACATTGTATGCGGAGATGGAGGGGGCTGATTGCTGTAATAATATGTTACCTTCGACATCGGCGTCTAGAACAGAAACCGTGTATGTATTACCGCTGATGGAATGTCCTTTAACATACCAGGATCCATCTGGAAGGGTTATGACATCTCCATGAGATTTTTCTTTGAATAACACTTCTAATGGCGATCCCATATCTACAGAAACCTTGAACGTTTCCAAGGGGTCCTCAGATACCTGCTTTATTTTGATGTTACCTTCGACATCAGCATCGTATGGGGAGACCTCATAGACGATATCGAATCCGTACTTCAGGTCATTGTATACAGGTTGATAGCCGGTTATGTCCGCTATAAAGAAATTTGTTGCCGTGGCCTGAGAAAGACATATGATGACATCAGCAGGGCTGTCAGTCCTGACCCAGTTCAGATAATATTCCATCTGCGGCTTCATGTTGGAGTTGGTTTCGTATGCATAGTTGATTCCGGTCGCTATGGCAAATACAGTCTTCGTACTGTCAGTCGGAGTTTTGTACCATGGGAATCCTTCATATGTACAATATTGTAGATCCGGTTCGAAAGTGACGACGACCGGATTGGTACCTCCTCCAGGATAGTTGATGTTCTGGTTCATTGCCGCCAATCTTTCTAGGTCGGAGCGTTGTATTCCTACATATTTGGTCATCTTGGCGACGACCTTATTGGTGGTGCTGTCGATGATTCTGATGGGGTGTCCTGGATAATCAAGATGGCCTTGCCCCGCAGTGGCTGCAAATCTGTACGGGGATGTGGACGTGGATGTTATCTGATCGCTTCTGCTAGTCAGGCTTTTGATTTGGTCGAGCAATGTTCCTTCTGGAATCAATCCATATTCCGTGTCCACGAATGTTGAAAGAGGCTGATCGTCTATGAAACCGGCCGATATCACGTCGAATGCGATATAACTGCTTCCGTTGGCTGTGACAGAGACGTTTCCTACCAGGGAATATTCATCGTATTCATACTCAAAAGTCGGTAGTTTCTCTACAGTTCCGTTGGCAGATGGGAGGCTCCATCCGTATCTGATGCACACTTCGTAAGTATTGGAGTATGGGACCTTTCCGGTGTAGTGCTCCATACCGACCAAACGCCCTATGGTCTGCAGTTCGTAGTATTCGTCAGTGACAGTATCGTGCAAGAAGACTCTGGTGTACTTCTTGTCATATTGGTTGAGGTTCCCTGCGTCATAGGTCACCATGAGATCGACGATGCTCTCGGTGGATTCGCTGGCAGATATCGAGCAGTTCCCTTGGATGATCAGTGTCGTGTTCGTTCCGTAAACATCGCTGGCAACATATTGCCCGTTTATGATCCATTCTATGAATGCGACATTGCTGCTGTTTGGGGTGTATGAGATTGTAAGCTTGTCACCATAATGAAGGGCCAGGGTATTCAGGTCAGAGTCCGTTATGAGGGTAGTGTTGCCATTGGTATCGTAGAGGTAGACATCAATATGGCCGTTGCTGGGTTGAGAGCAGTGCAAGTTGTATTCCACCCTTTCCCAATAGGCCCTATAGGTCAAAGTAAGGGTTTCCTTGCCTACGATAGGTCTGATTACCCCGCCTTGGACGATCCTGTCACTGGACACATAATATGTGGTGTTACCTGAGGAGCCGTGGTCCAGATGCACGAATTCTCCCGCTGTTTTATTCACCGGGGTACTGGTACCAACTATGACATGGTATAGCTTCGTCCATATTGCTTTGACTACAACGTATCCGTTCTCGTCAAAGTCCGAATCCGTTGCATTATCTTTCACCTTGAAAGAATTGGTCAGATACATTGTTCTAGGATCCGAGCCTGTGAGGATCTCCCACCCTTTAAGCAGATAGTTGGTATCTGTGATCGAAGGTATGGGGATGATGCTGCCATCATAGTTATCAGACGAGGGGATGTTGTACCTGTCTGATCCTGTTACGGTAAAGGTTCCATGATCTGTGATGAATCTTACTTTCATTTCTCTGACCGGTTCGTCATCTTGAGACCAGACCGATTCGAGGTAGATGGTGCTATTGCTGGCATCCAGCAAAGTAACCGTGTAGGACTCAGTATACACATTACCGCTCTTTGATTTCCATCCTAGGAACGTGAACCCAGTCTTCGTTTCCTTCTTATTGCTTATGTCGATCTCATCGTTGATTTTTTTGTTATTGTAGGTTTCAAGCGTGGTGCCGTCGCTCTTTATCAGTTTCACAGTATAGTTCGTTGGCGTGGGGTTGGCGACATGTTTCACTACTATCGTTCCTTTGGCATTTGAGTCTGTAGCAACGACGGTATAGGCCGTCCCTTCTAGGATTCTGTCCTTAACCATCCATACATCGCCGGATATTGTAGTGAAGTTGATTGAATCGCCGTTGACTACAGTATGTCCGCTGTCCTTTGTTCCAGTAGAGTTTTCGAATACTACTTTGTATTCATCCCATATGGCCCAACTGCCTGGGATGGTGTTGCTCACTTCGAAATCTTGTTTAGCGACGTTGCCACCGCTCTTTATCATAATCACATGATATTTCGTTGAATCTATTGTGTAATCGGGATCCGTCAGAACAATGATGTTGTTCTTTATGTCAGCAGAAATGTCATCCACTTTGAAATCTATGGCATTTCCATTCCATTTGATCCAGTCTCCCTCTATTACAGTGTTGTTAGCGATTTCTTCTCTTGTGGCCCCCCCGCTACTATCTATCGTGATTACCTGATACTTAGTTGGATCCGCAGGGGTGACATTCGGGTCTACCAGTATCATGTAGCCACGATCGAAGTCCGAGGGTGTGCTCCCGACAATATATCCGTTGATGGTATTTCCTTCTCCCCATCTTTTCCAATAGCCATTTATGGTGTCATTAGCATTGTATTCCCCTCTGGTGGCCACCCCGCTACTATCTATCGTGATTACCTGATACTTAGTTGGATCTGCAGGGGTGAAACTCGGGTTTACCAGAACGATGAATTTGTTGACGAGGTCAGAGGTCACACTGCCTATTCTATATTCCGGACTGTCATGAATTGTGTCATCCACACCCCATTTTTTCCAGATCCCCGAAACTGTTTGGCCGGAAGAATACTCTTCCATTGAGATGGTCCCGTTTTTGCTTATCTTAATGACACGATAGTCTGTCGGAGCGGATTGTCCATTCTCTATAAGGACTATGAACCCTTTCTTGGCATCACTGCTGGCGACTGTATACTCTAGACTGCTGAATACTTCGATGTTGTCGTCAACATCCGCATCCTTATGAGCCACAGCATAGTCTCCCACCAGCAATGGTGTGATCAAATTATTTCCGGCGGAATCCTGTGTGATGAGATATGCGGCACAAACAGATCCATCGAAGTGTGCGATCAAACGGACTGTCCTTACTAGGTTGGGGCTGGGATTGAGCGTACTGTCCATAGAGATGTAATCGTTATGCCATCCATGAAGTACATAACCGTTCCTGAGAGCTTTATTGAGCATATATTTGAATTCGTATTCGATAGGCGCTATGACGATGTCTTTCAGAGTGGTAGGCGTGTTGTTGGTGTTGACCTCAAGGACCTTGTATCCAGTCTGATGAGGGCCCAGGAGATAGAAATCATTAGGAGTCGGAACGGGGGAAACCTCTCCTGTGGTGACTATATCAGAATTCGGATTACCGGTATAACTGTAGGCTTTCTTGACCGTTCCATCTGCATTCCACTCGACCAGATACGTTTGTACTTCCGCGTCAATGTACACGTATGCGATACTATAGAGGCCTTTTAGGGTACCATAGTTGTCCCCTGAAATATTGTATAATTCCATGTTGCCGTAATCGTCCTCTAACTTTGCCTTGTATCCAATTGAATCTATGGTGACGGATCTTGCAACTGCGAAAGATTTGGCCTCTGGTTTTTCCCTCGGCATCGGATTTTCCGCATCGAGACAGAACCAGCACTTGTTGATGTCATCTCTGTAGTATTTGATTGTCTCATTCTCGTTCCAATAGAACAGGATGGCAAGGACGGTGGTTCCATCGGTGTCATATATTATGTCACCCTCATGGAACTCTGCGCTGAATTCGCCGTAATAGATCTTTTTACCATCCGCAGTCGTGGCTTGAGTTCCATCTGCATTCATCTTGGGATTGTCCAGGTTTGGTCCGTTGGGGTAAACGAGGAACTCTTTAGGATCGTCGATTGCGATGGTGGAGCTGAATGGTTCATCCTCTTCAGTGAGCCCCATAGATACCTTGATTGCGTATTTCGTGGTCTCGGCTTTGAGATTGATCTGCAGGGTCTCGGGCGCTTCTCCATCCCCGATCCACTGGATCCTATCATAGTTCCCATGGAAACTAAGGTAATAATTCCAATAACTGTTCTCGTAATCTTTAAGGGTCTCATCTGACACATACTTCAATATTGTCCCGTTGACTGTGGTGTCCTTGTAAATGCTGATGTATCTGTGCGAATCATACGGTGACACCACGGTCCATTTTACGAAAGAGCCGGAGAAATCGATCTTGTCTTCGGCATAATCTAGGATGTTCATCTTACCTTCATGGTACACGTCGATAACATCGAAGTTGGATCCCCACACCACCTCTGGATAGATGTTACGGTCGTCATTCAGTTGATATGCGTTGCTAAGGCCGTATTTTGTCTCTTCTAACAAGGATTTGATGATGATTATACCATAAGTGGCATCGGCCGTCACAGGAGTATAGCTGGAGCCGGATATCGCTCTAGTATTGCTTCCGGTAGTCACTTTCCATCCGTCAAATTTGATGTAGTCCGGAAGACTCAGTTCAGTACCTGTTTTTAGCTCTATGGAAGATGAGGATGAGAACTGAGGTATCGCCTTGCCGTATTTCGTTTCGAAAATGACCGTGTTTTCTGTTAATGCAGATGTGCCAATCGGAATGGCCAAGATCACAATCTTTTTTCCTATTAACGCATCAGAATCTTTTACAGAGTATGTGGTCGATTCGATATCCGTTAGGGAATTGTAGCCTTTGCAGACTACCCACTTGTATCCGCTGATGGAAGGCAGCGTGATTGTTTGACCCGCATCTCTGCGTACAGGTTCAGGGATGGTGAAGTCGTTTTTGTCGGAACTGAATATTATCTCGTATTCTCCGTCTTCGAACAGTCTCTGATACCCATCTTCGTCATCGTACCAGAAGTATACCGTCACAGCCTTTCCAACCCATTTTGCGTAGAGGGTCAGATCCTCTGTCACCCTGTCTGATTGATATCCCCATTCGTATATCAGGTCCTTGTCCTTGTACCATCCTTTGAATTCGTATCCTTCCCATATTGGGGTGGGGAGATCCGACTTGCTTAGAAGCGCTCCCCTGTCCTCCTGCGAGACGTTGATCTGGAAGCTGGTACCGTTCATGTTGTCCAAGGTGACCACGTATGTGTATCTTGCGTAGAGGGTCATCCCGTTATTGTCCTCGTTGATGACCAGATTGTAGTCGTAACGGTTCATGAAACCGCTGTCTAGGTACCATCCGTTGAAGTTGGATCCTGCAGGTTGTTCGCATTCCTGTAACGTAAGCAGAGTGTTCTCCTCATAAGTCCTGATGGTTTCGATCCCATGGTCCATGAAAATAACTGTGTAGTATTGCTTGTCGGCGAATGTTAGGTAGGTGTGGGCTTCGTTTACCGTATCTCCGGAAACCCTATCGAACTGTACGTCGAGTTTGGGGAAATATAGGTCGCCGTTGCTGTCCAGACATTTCAGCCCTTCTACTTTGAAGCTGATGTTTCCGATGATGCTTCCCAGAAGTGTTCCGACATAACGGTCGTCTTCAACGAATGTCTTCGTTGAAAGGCTGTAAGTAACCGCACGTCCGAGGTTGGACCAGCCTGTTGTATTATCCTGGTTGGCTTTTGCGGTGATGATGACGTTACCTGCTAGCGTGGCCCCGGTATCGAAGCTAGCGTTGGGGGTCTCGAATATTGCTGTAATGATGACGTTACCTGTAATGTCGCTGTTACCATTGACGGATTCCCCCGGGTGTTTGATGACTGCTGCGCCTGCTCCAATCGTTACGGACCAGTGTGAGAATATTTTCCCTTCCTGGGGCGTATATTCGCATTCAGGTAGCAGGAATCCGTTGTATGAGTAGGATATGCCGCTTATGTTAGTTCCTGATATGATGGTATTGTATTTGTCCATAGAGGTGTCGGATGCATCATCTCCGTTCTTGAATGTAACGGTGTATTTGATGGAGCCTGACGAATACTCGGCTTCAAGCACCAAATTGTTGTTGATAATTATCGATTCACCCGGCCTGTAATACGCGGTTTTGTTGGGGGTTTGCCATGTTCTGAAGGTTTTGGTTGACGGACCTATAAACATGTTATCGAAATTGGGAAGTGTGAATTCAGTTCCACTTGCGACTATGAAAACGACATCAGCACCACTGGCTTGTTGACCATGCGTCAGAGTCACGGTCAGGGAAGTCGTCCAAATAGCCTCTAGGATTTTGTCTCCGTCGATTGTTAAAGTGACACCAGGAAGATATTCACCAGAGCCATTAACGGACCATCCACCGAATATCTTACCTTCCGGTGCTTCGTATGGGCATTCGGGAACGATGTATGTATTATTGACCGAGTCCCTTAGAACTATGGGCGAGTATACGTAATTCTCGTCCGTTGTCAGGACAATTCTGTATTTGGTGGATGAATCCGACTCCCAGATCGGGACCAGATCTAGATCGCTAGTTATTGTTATCTGTTGTCCCGGGTAGTAGTATTTTCCACCCTCCTCTCCTTTGTTGGATTTCCACTTGGAGAAGTGTTTTCCAGATTCTGGGGTGAATTCATTCTCGGGAATGACGTATTTTGTCCCATATCCTACTTGTATAGGTGCACCAGTGGGGCCTGCTGAAGGGCTCGCATACAGTTTGACGGTTTGCACGATTACCCAGATGGCTTTTACGACGGTATCGTTGGTGATGACGACCACATCTCCTGGGGCGTACATGGTTTCGCTTCCTTCACCTATGGTGACTGCCCACTCAAACAATATTTCGTTTGTAGGAGGCGTGAATGTACTAACTGTGGTCGGGAGCCTATATGATGCTCCAGCCCCTACCTCTACCAGGATATCAGCTCCTCTGCCCTCGCCGGATGAAACGGTAATCGTCCTGGTATCGCTGGTCCACTGGGCGGTAAGCGTTGTGCTCTCTGTGATCTTGACAGTACTTCCTTCTGGTCTGATCTTCTCATCGGAGCCGACCTTCCAACCAAGGAATAATTTGCCTGCTGGTGCGTTGAAACCGTCGGGCTTACCAGGAAGTGTATATCTGTATCCTTTACCAACTGTAACAGTGCCGGTTGTTCCGCTTCCTTGACCGGAGTCGAAAGTGATTATGGTGTTTTCACTCCAATTGGCTCTGATGATTATGTCCCCCGTCACTTCGATGATATCGCCTGGGTATCTGGTGATGGGATTGTTAACTCCAATTATAACGGTCCAACTGATGAATTCGGAGCCTGTTTTAGTGTACGTTGGATCCGGTAAGCTGAATTGTGTCCCGCATTCCCTCTTTACTGCAGACATGGCTCCTGTTGTAGCTCCGTTGCCATCGTAGATGATGTTAGCTTCGGTTGTCCACAGGGGGATCAGTTTGAATTTTCCGTCCGTCAACGTCAGAGTCCTCGTTGAATCATTGTTAATCTTCAGGACTCCTTCCGTAATAGATACTGGTTCGTTGGGATAGGCTCCACCTGTTAGTTCATTGTTGCCGCTGACTATCTTCCATTTGTAGAATGTCTTGTTCTCCGGCGGGAGGAATTCGTTGTCCGGGAGTACATAGCCCGTTGCTGGAACGTAAACGGGGTCCATCGAACCCGCGCCTGCTCCGATAGGGGTTATGCTTAGGACATTCAGTTCTGCCATCTGGTATTGCTGGGGGATCAGAGTTTGAGATTCTCCGCTGCGCTCATCAGTGTTCTTGTTGGTGTTGGTCTTGATTTCAACGGAGAATGCGTTGTTGGCTTCGATGTCCTCAGACGTCCTCAGATCGTAGATGTATATGTCGATACGAACTTCGATGGTGTTTGCAATAAGTGCTTTCGGGGTGTCGACTATACCTCCACTTCCTCCCGAGCTGCCATAACTGACCATTTTGACCTCTTGGAAGTTGAGGATCAGGTATCCTGCGTATGCGGTTCCACCTAAAGGCATTCCAGTGAGGCAGAGGTAGATCCTGAAATCTCCTATGGTTCTGCCTGGTGATGAATAGGACATGGGCACAGATATCAGGCTCTTGTTCCTGTTCTCCCCTATTATGTCGTTCTCTATGTTGTCCTTCTTGAAGAAGGTACCTTCCTGTGGGTGCTGACCGTTTCCGTCATTGGTATCTATGTCGCGGATGGTAGGATCGTACAAAGTGATTGTATTGTCTCCGCTAGGCCTATAGAATCCGATGGAAAGACCTAATTCTGCTGGGTTTTCGGCCATTGTCTCTGAACCCGGTCTGACGAAAGTGTATGCATTCCCTTCAGAATCTGTTGCGAGTCTGGTAAATACTCCACCGGTGTAGATGATGTCAGTATCCTGCTGGAACTTGGTGATATCGATATATCCGTCCGTGTAAAGTCTGGTCTCGTGTTCGACATAGTGGCTGCTGGGGTCCTCGGGATCATCCTCGGGGATAATGAGGTTGAGGGTGGAGACCCTCTTTGAGATACCGGACAGGTACCAGCAGCATGCGTCTCCTGAGATAGACATATCAGCCTCTTTCATCGTACCGCCGCTGCTGACGGAGAATCCGCCGTCGCTTCCAGTCCTTCCAATGGCGTAAGCGCCGTACGATATATTGCCGGTGATGACCATCAGGGTGAAACCTTCCACCTGATTGTACTGTACGGCTGTAGGATCGGTGGAGGTAGTGGATGCGCTTCTGATGTATAGTGTGTTACCGCCGGTGAATACAAACCTGTTCGTGGTTGTGGTCACAGCGGCGGGATAGCCCTCTTTGGTTTGACTTTTCAATGTACCTATGTCATCGATCGCCGAATCGAATGCGACGCTCGCACCGTTGATCAGGACGAGCTCCCCTATGTGATATATCGATAGGTTCTTGTTCTGTCCGAAAACGGGCTGTAGCGGGTTCCTACCTGTAATCTTTATGGTGGATCTGTCGATTATCAACTTGTCTGCACGGTGTAGTCCTGTAAGCTGCGACGGATCGTTAAAGTTCATTAGGTCAATCTCAGTGAATCCCTCGGTGAGACAGGCATTTCCGCTTCCCATTATACTTCCGTCCACATCGATGCTGGCATCGTTGTTTCCATACAGTCTAACCGTTCCTTTTCCTTGTACTAGGGATTTCTCATAAGCCCCGGAGACACTGGTATCTGAGCCTTCTTTACTAACGTTTCCTCCGGCAAATATGGATGAGATCTTGATCAGCGGGTTATCTATACTCCCATAATTGTTCGGTGTAGGTATCTTTGAATTGAGACTCGACAGGTAGTATCCAATATAGACTTCCGAATCACCGAATGTCTTACCCATAAGCCCTCCCCCGAATACCGATCCTGAAACGGTGCCTTTCTGGACAACTACTATGGACCTGTTATCGAATAGATCGCTTTCGCTAGGGGTTGTCAAGTCACTTCCATCTTCCCCGTTCTCTGATCCGCCGTAAATTGAGTTGGTCACGTAAGTATTGCCGGTTATGAATACGGTTCTTGTCTTGAAAGTCGAGTGTTCGCCTTCTGTTCCAAGACCCCCGCCGAATACGTTGTTCACGACTATACCCGAATCTACCTTAACCACAGTATCTCCGTATGTCCTGCTGAATCCACCGCCTCCGTAGATCGATTCAGTTATGACAGTTGTGTTGGCGTTGACCGTGGCATTGTGAGATTCAACGCTGGATGAGGATTTAGATTCGATCGATGTATTATCTCCGTCGATCTTCACAACGGTGTAGTCCGATGCGGAATAACTGGTTGGGCATCTTTTTAGTACTATGCATTTTCCGACCGCATCAGCGGAGTTAACCTGGTAGTAATCCGTTATTTCCTTGGTTCCGACCATCCATTTGTATCCGGTTACTGCTTCAGGTGCTATAGATGCTCCTGCCTTTACCTTGTCTTTGCTGATGAAGCTTAGAGTGCTGCCGTCATACTGGATTTGGACGATCCAATATTCGTCCGATCCAAGTTCGCCGAGGGTCCCGGCTGTAATCAGGACTATGTTTTTTCCAGCATCCGCATCATATTGAGATACGGTGTAGGTGTCACTCATAATCGGATTATCGCCTGCTCTCCAATCCTTTCCTTCAATTACGACGGTGGTATTACCTTCGACCTTTGCGTAGTCCTTGTAGTAGGTCTTGTAGTTGCTGGAATTGTCATACTCGTATGACGGCTGCCCCCCACTGGTGGACGCGGTCCAATATAATTTATCTATGCTCTTTTCTCCGCTACCGTTTCTGAATATGACCTTATTGAATCCGTATGCACTGGTTTTGACATTTCCATTAGAGTCAAACTCGATACCTTTACCAGCTCCGAAAACGGAACCATGTATGTTGGCATCGCCGGATATCGTTACCTTAACATCCCCGACAACAGTCGCCACTTCACAGGGGTTGCCATAGCCGTCAGTTTCATCGACAAATTCGTTGGGTTTGAGTCCACAATTATCGTAGCTTTTCAGCTTCGGTACTGACATCCCTCCGCCGTATACGTTCCCTTCTACGATTCCGCCACTGATGGTCAGGTCAATGTTACCGTAAACGTACGATCTTCCGGTAGATCTTTTGTTTCCATCTGTTCCGGTACCGGCACCTTGATAACCTGCTCCATTATTGTTGTGCTTGTTCTTGTTCAGGCCGCCGCTTCCTCCGCCGAACACATCTCCTTTGATAGTGCCTCCTGTTATGTCTATATCGATGTTGAGAGCGTTGAGATTTGTTGGGGTTCCGATGCTTCCTCTGTATCCTCCTCCGTAAACATCCCCTATCGTTCCGCCCGTAATCTCTACTTTGACGGTCCCACTCATCATAGAAATATACTCGGGATAGGCCCATGTATCGAATCCAGCACCGTACACGCTAGCTATCAGAGCGTGTTCCCCCACGTATATGTGAGCGCAGGTTTTTACAGCGTCACGATCATTATTTTGATAGTTACCATCTGTGATTGTACCACATGCGACACGTCTTACTTCGGATATGCCCGTGATCTCTAGGTAAGCATAATCAGTTGAAGTCGATCCTGCACGCCCACCGGCTTGAATGTCCCAAACAGATGAGTCGCCGCTGAGGAAGACATGGGATGCGCCGGTGAGCGTTTTGTTTGAGCAACCTCCTTGAACGACGCTGGATTGTTGGGTGTGAAGGAATTCCCTGGTATTGCCGTTGAGATCCGAACCACTGTTTCCTGTTACGAAATATCCGTATCCGGATTGATTGTCTTGCCAATAATCCCCTGTTGTGTAAGCTCCAATCAGATAAAGGAAGGATCCCTCAGTTGTTTTGGTAACATTCTTGCTCTGAATGCCAGTCGAGTATTGGTTTCCATTACCTCCTGATGATGCGCCAATGGTATCTGCGACTATGCAATCTTTTATGACGGCATATGTCGAACAGTAAATCTTGCTTCCACTGTTTCCTACGTTTGCATTATTGGTACATCCAGCGATGATGTTGGCGTATATTCCGCTATGTACGATGACGAAAGTTGATATTTTTGCATTTGTCGTCGTGAGGTCGCCGTCATTGAATACTATCTGTTTGTTGTCGTCGATATAAGTGGTCAGGGTTTGATCGGAACCGCCTATAATACTAGGCGTCCATTTAAGTCTATCATAACCTGTTTCTCTGTCTATAATTTGCTTAGAATCGAAGCCTTGGCCGTTTAAGTTGGACCTTTCCCAGTACAGATTGGATATGTTCGTGCCGAGGATCAATCTTTTTCCAGATGCCATCAGACAAGCATTCGTATTTCCTGCATGGGAGGTTTCGGTGCTTCCACTCGCTTTAAATGCAATGTTATCGATGATTACATTTCCTGTCAGATACGTGCATGTGCTGATGTCTATTTTCGCTTTGTAGTCTATTCTGGCATCTCTGGTGTCAAGATTGTAAACCCCGTAGGGATTGGCCGTCCTGTATGTGCCTGTCGGAATCTTCTTGGATGAACTGACGATATAGCTCTGACCCGAATCTAGATAGTAGATTGAACTGAACATACGATCGGTGCCGCTGTTATTGCATTTGTAGGTCCCGATGTCAGTGGATATGTCTGTAGCATTTCTATCAAGATTCACATGGTCTTGGGCTGTCAGTTCGTTGGCCACGTACTTGTCTGTGACATATGTGGCAGTCACTTCTTTCTTCACATAGAGGTCTGGATCGATCCATTTTGCATACAGATGTTCGACCGTTGAGGCGACCACATCGCCAGGGTACACAAGTGTTCCTGTTCCGTCGCTATTCAATGTCCAACCGCCGAAGACCTGATTTATGTTCTCCAAGTGATAGTCGACAACGATGGCGGATCTATCTGTACCGTTCTTGACTAGGAATCTATCTGTCTGTGCACCGACTTTGTACTGAGCATTAGTGGAACTATTTAGGGTGCACCCAGCAGGTAGCATCACAACTGTGTCTTCCGATGCACTGCTTGGTAGTTTGACTGTGACATCAACTCCAATCCAGTTTATTGTCGTGCATGGGCCCCTCCAATTCCTCTCTGTCGAGGGAACCTCTCCCCATCCGCTCCAGAATTCAGGGTTGTATTCGGATGACTTGATACCGAAGTAAGTGGAGAATGTGACATCAATGGCAGTATCGCCGGTTATGGTTCCGTTAAGGGCGTACAAAGTTACCCCCGATCCAGGATGATATGTTATCGACCCACCTACGAGTGGATCATCTGTTCCTTCCGAGTCCGAAAAGGACGCCAGCATCGCATACGCCGCGATTATCACGGCCATGCATGCCACCAACAGTTTTGCATTCCTTGTGAGTCTCGTGGTCGATGTATCCGCCCTCGTCATCTGAATCACTGTTCCTCTCTGATCAGGATCCTCCTGGATCTCTGGTGTAAATGTATTTGATCGTTCCGTTATTGATCAGCATGTTATCCGTGCCGATAGGCATCGTGTAGGATTGCGCCACGTATTTTCCCGTCCTTTCATATGTGCTTTTCTCGTGAATGCACCAACCGTCGAACTTCCATTCGTATTCGTATTGCGATATGCTGAAATATGGTCCCATGATGTTTTCCGGTAGGACATAATCCCCGTTATCATCCGTGTAGACTATCAGTTTGTATGGCCGGTATCCGATGGTCCCGTCGAATGTTATCTTTTTGTTCGGGCTGTCATCTGTCCAAGGTGCCCAATGTGCCTTTATCGTGACATTATCCGCGTCGTAGGGGATGTTGCTGGCATAACCTGGTTCGTACATCGTTGTGCCATCGTCGATGGTCCAGCCCACGAATCTGTATCCGGTGAGCTCGAATTTGTTGGCCGGAAGGGCATAATACCCTCCTTTGAGCAGATATTCTGGTTCCACCTCGGTCACATCGTTACTCTGTATGGAATAGCCAGTGGGCATATTGACATCGAAAGTGAATTTAGTGCATTCCGTCTTATTGGCCCATTTGGCGGTGAACTCATAATCCTTGTCGGCCGTGAACATGTACCTTACGTAGTATGTTTTCTGCCTATCCTCGTTCCACCATCCGGCGAAGACCGTGTTAACGTCCAAGGGACTGTCGCCTTCTGAGATGAAAAGATTGGGTGGAAGGACTATGGTGCTGTCCTTGTCAAAGAACAGGTGGCGTTCCTCATAGCTTTTACCGGCCGCCTCTGCCGCTGCCGGATTAGCATAGTTCCTTAAGGTATGTTTAATGTCATTTTCATTGGCTACGGTCCAGATCGGTGTGATCGTAGCAGAGTTGGTTAGATGGATGGTACTGCCGATGGTCTTCGCATAGGATCCGTCATTGATTTTGGTACCTACCCCTGCGAAATATAGCGTTGTGGTGTACTGAACGTCTTTGACAATATCCAATTCTGATCCTGTAGTCCATTTGGAATCGACTTTTTTCAGAACCTTCCAGGTCACCAATCCCCCATCTTCCGGGGCCTCTCCGTCGTAGTAGGCATATTGGGTAGTGTCGTTTCCTTCTATCTTAATGACGTATCTCCAGTCGAGAGCGTGACCGCTATAGTCTGCGAACCATGATCCGTCCATTTCAGGTGTGCTGACCTTGACTTTGCCGTCCCATGTTCCGCTGACCGTAGCCATCAGTGTGTCGGTGGATATCACCACACCGTAATACTGTGCTCCGTCTATGGTAGGTTCTATCTTCACAGCGTTTCTTAGCTGGTAATATGTGCCCAGTTCTGATGTGACGTTGTCGAATTTCAATCCGTTAACTGATGAGAAGTTGTAATTTGTTTGGCTAAGGACAACATATTCTGATGTAGCATTGTTCTCATCATTCACAGTTGAGGATGAGTAGGCATAGCCTATTGAAAGGAAAGCAATGGCGCTCACCATAAGGATCGCTATAGTGGTGATGAGCAATTTTCTGTTCACCCTACAACCTCCGTTTTATTGTCCCTGTTGTAAGCAGCCAGTAGGATTAAAACGAAGCAAAGAACCGACATTGCGCCAAGGAATGCCAGGAAGTTGTCCTTGATGAGAATGATGACCTTTCCTAACCAAGGGCTGGAACCGATAACTTTGCCGTTGATCTGATCCAGATTGACTCTCTCAATTGAATGGTTGTTGTCTCCTTGAACGTAGTAGTATCCTGCATTGGACTCGATTATTCTGTGGTGTTCCAGTTTGCCATGGCTCTCGTACGATACTACATCCCCCGCCCTGAGGAAGCGCTTATCCAGGTCTGAAAGATGCTGCACCATCACCAAGGTGTTAGCCGGGAATGAGCCGATAGCATAGCCGTGCTCGTCGCCGTCCATGGAATCCGTGATCACCAGGATGGCCTGTCTGTCCGTGAGGTCAAGAGAATGTCCATTAAGTTCGTAGATGACCACTACGGGGATTGCGAGGATCGCAACGATCGCTACCACTACGAGAGGCTTCATCTTCAGAACCCTCACTCGATTCATCAGCCGTCGGACAGTAGGCTGTAAGGACTTTCACTCTATGGTTTATTGTACCTTAACTATTGGGGTGTATCTATATATAAAATATTAGGAGAGAGAATCAAGGGATGTATGCAATCTTGCGGAATTGCTGCAGCCAAGGGTCAAATTTTGTATTCTCAGTGCAGTTATCTTAAGTTGAAAAAGTAGTCGCTGAACTAAAAAGCACATTTTTCGTATTTCAAATTTAACAACGATCTAGGGCATTCGCTAGGATGTGGTGGAAAACCGATGCTGTATCGGCCGTTTCTGAGGATGATTTTCATCCGCGGACCAATTTATCTCCGGCGCCGGTCAGAGCCGGCGGCCTTCTGGCTCCGATCTCGCGAAAGGACCTTTGGACAAGTTTTTGTACGAAGGTATGAGACGAACCCATCCGACAAAAAGAGTCACTGTCTCTAAGGTCCGGACGGTGCGCATTTGGACCATCCTATCGAATCCTCAGAACTTGTATGGCACCCTGTTCTTCAGTATCCTGAAGACCATCTTCGACATCTTGTTCCCTGCCGCAGTCAGCGCCTTCTTATGAGGGAAACCGCGGTTCACGAGCCGGTCGTACATCTGCGACACCGGGGAAAGTCTGTCCTCGTCTGTCTTGATGTGGACGAACGTGCTCTGGAGAAGCATCTTCCTGGCAGTCTCATCACCTCTTCTGGTGATGGGGCAGCGAGGTGCGGAGTTGGCCGACTCTCTTTGTGCAGGAACGATCCCGAAATAGGCCGAGAAGGCCTTGTCGTTACGGAATCTGTCGATATCAACGACCATCGACACGACGTATGCCGCCGTTATCAGTCCGAATCCGGGTACAGTGGAGAGCGGCCTGAACATCTCGTCGTCGGCGAACTCCTTCCTGATGGCCTTCTCGCATGCGTGGATCCTATCTTTGAAGTCACGCGCACGGGTGATCAGCAGGCTCAAGGTATCGTCCGCCATCAGGTCAAGCGTCCTGAGGTTGGCGACCGAGGTTATGTCCCTGGACATGTTCTCTATCCTGATCCCGCGCAGGAGCATGTAGGATCTGATCTGACGTCTGGTGTCCGAGAGCATCTCGGACTCCCAGGCGTAGATCCTGCAGAGCTGTCTCCTGTCCATCCATTTCCTATCGACTATCAGGCAATCGGAGAATTCGAACTCTCCGAGCAGACGCCTTCTCATGTAATGTGCGAGCTCGTAGCAATCGTGCTGGTCGGTCTTCTTCACCGATTTGGTTATCCTGAAGAGGTCCGTGGCATGGGCGACCACGACCGTCAGGTCGAGGTCGGTCATCATCCAGAAGACCTCATGCGATTTGGTGGAGTTCTCGATCAGGATGCAATGATCTATCCCATTCAAGAACAGGGCCACCTTGGCGTAACCGGGACGGTCGCTGTAGAAATTCTTGAAGCTTCTATTGAAGTCTTCTGCGATTGCGAGCATTTCCAGGTCCGATTCTTCCAAAGGGACGGCGTAAGCCGTCGTCTTGGAAGAATGGACGTCCATTCCTATCGCTAACATGTGATCAGTCTCCCTTTCAGAGACCACACAAACGCTCGCGCAGACCAGCGGTAGATTAATTAGGTTTGAGGTAAGTGAACGAACTGGCCCGTTCGTTGTGTTTGTGTGGTAACATCTCAATAGACGGACCACTTTTTCAACTTAGAGGCCAGTTTTTGTTCACCAAATAAAATCGTAAACAATATTGTTTACTATAATCTCAGGTACCCAAGCTTCCACCTCAGGCACATGTTCGACGGAAGGGATGATGAACTCAGAATGCTCGAGGA
>JAEEGF010516382.1_pt1 | contig 26782 bp, 28 predicted proteins | sample 9134171 | NCBI WGS metagenome assembly JAEEGF01 (sample SAMN16246542, study PRJNA631951) | gut metagenome | biome: gut microbiome; feature: rumen; material: AP-attached | host: Bos | place: Iran: Karaj | collected 2018-10 | reverse complement strand
TCCTCCTTCACGTGCATGTACCTGAAGCACAGGAACAGGCACAGCAGTCCGATGGGGACGTTTATGAAGAAGATGTAGGACCAGTGGAATGTGGTGAGGATCCCTCCGATGGCAGGTCCGAACGCCGTGCCTGCGGAAGCGGCCAGTGTGACCGCTCCGATGGACGACCCCCTGATCTCTTTGGGGAGATACGAGGACACCATGGCCAGGGACATTGCGGTCACCATTCCGGCCCCGAGCCCCTGGACTGCACGCAGGAGGATGATCGCATTCAGCCCCAATCCCGGGAAGAACCCGCATAGGCCAATCATGAGCGAAGATGCGGCGAACACTCCCACACCGGTCATGAAGACCTTCTTGTACCCTTTGGTGGAGCCGAGCTTGGACCATAGCAGGATGAAGCAGCACAGCATCAGTGTGTAGATCAGCAACACCCAGGAGATGTTGGAGGTATCATGACCCGCCTCGAGAAGCTCCTCCGCCATAGTCGGTAATGCGACCGAGACGATGGTGGCATCCAGAGCGGTCATGAACGTTCCCAGGACGAGGGCGAAAAGGATGATCTTCGGGTTCGGTTGGCCATCTGTCACGGACATGTGAATTCTTTATAAGGATATAAAATGGCAATTGTACAAGTGTCCCATTAAACCTTCGTTAAGTCCATAGCTTTCCGACGACCGAAGAATGGTGCCAAGAGGCTGGCAAGTGACCCCGAACGGTCAACCGATTTGAGACCATTAAATGTTTAGAACAGATTCCTGTCCTCATAATCCGAGCAATCCCGGAAGGAGGGGGAGGCATTTGGCCACGCAGAGGAATTACGCAATCATCATCGTCATTGCCGCCATAGCCATCATCGCGGCACTGGCCATCGCTATGTATCAGGACAGTCAGGATCCCAAGGAAGAACTTCCTGAGTTCAAGATCACCGGATGCACAGACTTGGACGGGAACTTCTTCGTATCCTTCGTCTACACCAAGAACATCATGATGTTCGACGGCAAGGGCGATCTCGTATGGCACAAGCACGAGGATCTGCCCCAGGGGGTCCAAGCAGGCTATTGGGACTTCAAGAAGCATGTGATAGACGGCAAGGTCTACTACAGCTACCATGACCAGAACATCAATGCCGACCAATACGGCCTTCCGGGATACGCCCCCGGGGAGAGGGTCATACTGGATTCCGCTTTCAGGGAGGTCAAGCGCATAACCTTCGAGAAGTCAGACATCGTCGACAAGGGTCACTTCCTGGACGGACATGATTTCCTACTGATAGACCTTGACCACTACATCATGTCAGGCTACATCAAGGACACCGTGACCAACGTTCCCGGATATGAGAGCTCATCCGTCGTGTACTCCTATCTGCAGGAGGTCGATGACGGAAAGGTCGTGTGGGACTGGAGGAGCGTCGATTACCCTGAGCTGTACTCCCTCACGGTCACCGATGCCGTCGACACCGCCAACGATTTCGGTAACACGAAGACGGACGCACCCGACTACGTCCATTTCAACGCCATGCGCCTCAACGACGACGGGGACCTTGTGTGCTCATTCCGTCACCTGAGCACCATCTTGTGCCTAGACCGTACCAAGGATACCGATCAGATCAAATGGAAGCTCTCTGGCAACGCGGATGAGTTCGGTCTGACGGACGATCAGAGGACCTCCTGCCAGCATTACGTCACCGTGGACGGCGACACCATCAGGGCGTTCGACAACCACAACATATCCGAGAGGACCCGCATCGTCGAGTACAAGGTGGATATGGACTCCCAGGAGCTGAAGGCATTCAAGGAGAGGGTTGTGCCTGGCAAGTTCTCATCCGCATGCGGATGCCAGCAGCAGATTGACGGCGAGACCTTCATGATCGGCTGGGGGTGCACCGAGAACGATGCGGTATGCTTCTCCGTGTATGACTTCACATCCGGGAAGGAACTGATGTCGATGGAGCTGGCGAAGCCTGAGAACTTCACCTACCGTTGTGTGTATTACGCATGAACCGGCCGGTCCCCGCCATGTTGCATGTGTGGCGGGGGCCGGACCGACCTTTCCCATTCTCCCTTCTCGCTTTGATTCGTCCGCTGTACAAGTCGCAGATTCGGGATTCAGAAACCGCAGATCGGATTGTTAAGAAAACAGAAAAATTGTATCCAAATCCAGTTTAAATTACCGACAGGCCGCACAGGATCCATATGCTCGTGGATCCGAACGTCCACGACATCATCCTGGGCTTTGAGGGATGCTCTTCCGTCTATCCTCCGGACAACTGCGCTCTGCAACCACTGTTCGGAAAGCCTATCCACGCATTCTTCCTGAAGGACATCCAAGATTGCGCAGAGGTCGAAATGGTCTGCATCTATGAGGGAAAATGACTGTATTATGAGGGCGGATGTCGGAGCTGTCTGATCTCATTCGATACCCGTTTGACATTGCGGAGAATCGCTCGCTTAGCTTCTTCAGCAGTCCGGAATGCATATCCGCATAGACCTTCAGCCTTGCCTCAGGACTGAAACCAGAGATATCCTGCATGATACCAACAGCGTTCTCCCTGATGAAAACGGCCACTTCCTTCCCCGAATGCATACCAGAGGCAGTCTCGCGCACATAGAAGTTGTAGTCCTCGTCTCTGCCCTCGGTTACAAGATAACAGTTGTGCAGAGCGTACTGCATCATCAGCCATGCCGTGCGCTTGTTACCTTCCATGAACGGATGCCAGTTCGATATGCTCCATAGGAGGCTGGCGGCCCGATCAAATGCATTTTCGCAACGCATGGTCCTGTCGATGATGTGCTCCAAAGTCCCTTCGTCGCGGACGGCATCCGAAAGGAAGGATTCATCGTTGACCGCATAGCCTATGACAATCCTGTGGGCGGTCATCATCAGTTCCCTGTCTATCGGTGCGAGGTTCTCGTCCATGATGATGAAGACTGCCGAAAGTATTTCAATGATGACAAACTCCTAACCATCCTGAACTGGGCTATCCGACCTTGCGGTTCGGGATATGCTGGAAGCATGTCTGTCGGAGTAGCTATAGGTATGCAGATCTAAGGGCTGATAACATGGTGTAACCGCAGCAAGATGATCTCATCCAAAAGACCATCGATGATAATGCCGACCTTAGTTCATTATTCTAAAACTTTTTAGGCTGAATAGCCCATTGCGTCGCATCCCCATGCGTGTCAACTTCATCCAGGACAAGGAAGCCGATGACATCAGTGTCATTGTGCACGCTCCCTCCCGCACTAAAGATGTGGACGAGTTGATGGAGGCCATAAAGGGCTTTGTTCCCTCACCGCTCTCCGGTTATTCTGAAGGGATCGTCACCAAGCTGAACAAGGATACCATCATCCGCATCTACTCCAAGGACAAGAGGGTGTATGCCGATACCCTGGACGACTCGTATCTGATTAAAAGCACGCTCTATCAGCTGGAGGATGACCTTCCCAGGCAGTTCGTGAGGATCTCCAACTCAGAGATAGTGAACACGGACAAGATCATCAGATTGGATCTGAATCTGGCAGGGACCATAATGGTATATCTCCAGGGAGACATCCGGACACGCGTTTCCAGGAGATACATCTCGAAGGTGAAGGAGGTGTTGATGTGACGGCCATCAAGGATCTTATCAGGCTAGCGGCCGTCGGATTCGTTCTAGGGATGATCATCGGCGATATTATGGTGGTTGCTTTCACCGCTTCCGAAGGCATATCTTTGGCAGCACCCGAACTCATCGAAGAGTTCGGATATGTTCCAGCTGTGATCTTACAGACTCTGCTCTCAGGGGTCCTGGGATGCATATGCTTCGGTGCTACGATCGTGTACTACAAGGACGAATACAACCTACTTGAGGCTACATGCATCCATATGGTGATCGCATTCTTCACCCTGATCCCGATCTCCAATTTCCTGTGGTGGACCGGACGTGTGATGGAGGGTAACATCGTCGTCCTGGCGATGGGGATCTGCGCGTACGTGATGATCTGGTTCTCCGTCTACATGTCCTACCGCATCCAGATTCAGAAGATCAATGAGGCTTTGGAAAGAAGGAATTCTGGCAAGAAATGATGCCGCTCATTCCCTAAGGATGCCGTCCGTCTTTGTGTCGGAACAGACCTTCGTCTCATTTCATTAGAGCGAGGAATGTTACATAAGATGCAATCGATGCATCTGTCGCAGGGAAGAACTTGGGGTGCATGATGTCGCATGAGGTTCGCGGAGATCATCATCACGCCGATGCATCCTGTCCGAGATATCTCTTCGATATGACTTTGAAATCGCTGTCGAACTCGTAGATCAGAGGAACCCCGTTGGGGATGTTCAATTCGACGATGTCCTTGTCGGATATGCCCTCAAGGTACTTCACCATGGCACGGAGCGAGTTCCCGTGTGCGACGATGAAGACATTGTCGCCAGCAAGCATCCGGGGCTTGATGACCTCGTTGAAATACGGCATGGTCCTGGCGATGGTGTCCTTCAGGCTCTCCGTCAGGGGGAGTTCCTCCGCCGGGATCCCTCTGTACTGCTCCTGATTGGCCGGGTTCCTCTCGTCATCGGGCTCCAGCGCCGGCGGGGGAACGTCGTAGGACCTGCGCCATATCTTGACCTGGTCTGCCCCGTACTTCTCCGCCGTCTCCGCCTTGTTGAGCCCCTGTAGGGCGCCGTAATGCCTCTCGTTGAGCTTCCATGACTTGATGACAGGGAGCCACTCGAGATCCATCTCGTCGAGCACGATGTCCAGGGTGTGGATGGAGCGCTTCAGATACGATGTGTAGCAGACATCGAAGTCGAACCCCTCCTGCTTCAGTAGCTCGCCGGCGGTCTTGGCCTCGGCCCTGCCGTTGTCGGAAAGGTCCACATCCGTCCAACCGGTGAAGAGGTTCAGCTTGTTCCATTCGCTCTCGCCGTGGCGGAGCAGAACCAAGGTCATCTTCTCGGGCGGGACGGGGTCATCCTCCGGCTGGGAAGGCGACGTCAGCGGAACGACGGATATGACGAGGATAGCGGCCGCTGCAATGATGCATATCACCACTAATGCCTTAAGCCAGGTAGGGATGCCGCCGTTCATCGCGTCTATCATCCATGTAAGCGTATTTATGGATGGGCCTGAACCGCAGCGCTGTGATCCATGTCAGATATTGAATGATGGAAGTAATCATCTTCCACACCGTCGTGCCCTCGGAAGAGGGCTCTGTGAGCGTCAGCGAGCATGGATTGTTCAAAAAGCAAGATTCCCGCGATACTAGCCGATATCGTCACGTAACTGGAGTATCGCCGCCCCGTCTATAATTCGTCAAATAGTTTAGATTATGCGCAGTTTTCCTGAGCCATGCTTATTTATCCCCTGTTTAATCAAGGCGTATGTTCCTTCTGTTCGTATGCCTCGGTCTCCTCGCTGTGGGGTACCTAGTGTACGGCAGATTCGTCGAGGGGATACTGCTCCCCTACCGTGAGCCCACCCCCGCCTATACGTTGGCGGACGGTGTCGATTACGTGCCGATGTCAAGGGCCAAGACCCACCTCATCCAGCTGCTCAACATCGCCGGTACCGGTCCGATATTCGGGGCGCTGATGGGAGCCAAGTGGGGTCCAGTAGTTTTGGTGTGGATAGTCGCAGGGACGATCCTTGGCGGTGCCGTGCACGATTACATGTGCGGCATGATGTCCGAACGCAACAAGGGGAAATCGGCCACCTATCTCATCCGCCTCTTCATGGGCGAGAAATGGAGGTATCCGATCCTCCTGCTGGTGCTGTTCGCTATGTTAATGGTGACAGCCACCTTCACCAGAAGCGCCAGCGACCTCCTCACAGCAATCACTGGCATACCGTCCCTGGCCTGGGTCGTCCTGATCCTCATATACTTCGTGACATCGACCATCCTGCCCATTAATAAGCTCATCGGCAGGATCTACCCGGTCTTCGGGGTCCTTCTGATCCTGATGGTGGTCGCCGTTATCGGAGGGCTGATCGTCGGAGGATATGCATTACCTGAATTCACCTTGGAGAACCTCCATCCCAACGGTCAGGACATCTTCCCGGACATGTTCATCACCGTCGCCTGCGGTGCGATCTCAGGATTCCATGCCACCCAGTCGCCGATGGCATCCAGGTGCCTCAAGGACGAGAAGGACGGCCGCATGGTCTTCTACGGCGCCATGGTCGTCGAATCCGCCATCGCCCTCATGTGGGCCCTGGCAGGCTTGGCGTTCTATCACGACACGGTCGGGCTGGCCCAGGCGCTGGATGCGGGCGGTGCGTCCGGAGTCGTCTACGACATCGCCATGGGTGTTGCCGGACCTCTCGGAGGCGTCCTTGCCGTCATAGGAGTGATAATCTGTCCGATCACATCGGGAGATACAGCTCTGAGGGCCGCCAGGCTGATGGTGCAGGACAACACCAACAAGGAGGAGTCCAAGATGAACAACAGGATCCTGGTGACCCTGGTCCTGATGGTGCCCATCCTGATCCTATGCTCGCTTGATTTCTCTGTGCTGTGGAACTACTTCTCGTGGCTGAACCAGACGCTTGCCTGCATGATCCTGTGGACCGCAACGGTGTTCATCTTCAGGACCACGAGCCGTCCGAAATACGCCCTGGTGACTGCGATCCCCGCGGTATTCATGACCATGGTGGTGACATCGTTCATCCTGTGCTCCGACCTCGGCTTCGGACTGGACCGCACCCTCTCGACGGCCATCGCGGCGGTGTTCACCATCATCGCCTCGCTGCTGTTCGTCAGGGGATACATGAAGAAGAGCGACGCAACGGCCTCCTGCTGATCGTCGAAGGATGTCCTGCAGAAACATCCGTCAGTAACAGTTGGTTACGGTTTTAGGTGGAGCACCGGATCCTCTCATTCCTTGTTCCTGACTCCGGAATTGTTGATCTTCCTGACCTCTTCGTGATAGAAGTAATCCACGATGACAGGAGGTCCGGGCTCCGCCCTGCCGTAGGGCGTCTAGTTGTCGGTGAAGGGGCACCCCAGCTCCTTCGCCATACAGTACGGCAAGAAGATGAAGACCCGCGAGCACGGACAGTACCGCAATCCGTACACCAAGGTCTGAGCCGCAGCGCTTTCGGCATCCTCAAGAACGGGTTGAATTGAAAGTTGCGGCGGGCCAGGAAGAAGAGATCCTGGCCCTTGGGAACCTATGCCTAGCTAATCAAACTGGAGTGGAAAAGAGGGGGTCGACCTCCCTGCGAGAGCGACCCGTGGGTTTCAGTTGTCCCACTCGGTCACTCCAGACGGATCTGACAGCGCACTCTTGTGGAATACAGGGTCATCTATACCTTCGGCTTTCTGCCTGCGATAGTCGTTGAACGCCTCTATCGCATACTTGGAGAGTTTGAACATCACGAAGCAGTTCACGATACCGCATACCCCCAGCAAGACATCCATTATCGCAAGCAGACCTTCCGATCCGTAGTATGCCGAAAAGAACACGATAAAGACCGAGATGATTATCAGCGCGAACCTGACCTTCCTGTCCTTGGTAATGAAGGACAGGTTGTTCATGCCGATGACATAGTCGCTCATGACGCATGTGATAGCGAACAGGAACACGAAGATGAACACCAGCGTCGGCGCGATGCCACCGAGCGTATCGCTCATCACGAACTGCAGCAGCGGCATCGAACCGTTGCCGAAGGAGGCCACAGCTGCTATCAAGGCCTCGTAATCGCCGCTGAAGAAGCTCAGGACCACCAGTGCGGTCATGGTGCTGATGATCGTGTCGAAGAAGACGCCTAGGGACTGCGAGAGCCCCTGTTTCACAGGGTGGGAAACGGCGGCCGAGGACGAGATGTTGGTGATGGTTCCTTCACCAGCCTCGTTGGACCACACGCCCCTTCTCAGCGCCCATATGATCATTGCACCTACACCTCCGCCAACGGCCGAGGGCACGTTGAACGCACAGGCGAATATGGATGCTATGGCATCCGGCAGACCTCCGATGTTCATGACGATGATGGCTATCGAGAGGATGACCCATCCTAATGCCATGATGGGGACGATCAGGACGGACGCTTTGGCGACACCTTTGAAACCGCCGATGGCGACCACAACGGCGATCGCCGCCAATACGAGTGCGATGACCAATGTGTTGTACTCGAAATCATAGGCGCCCTTGAACGATGATGATATGGACGTCACTGCAGAGAGGTTGTAGCCTCCGAAATACACGGCGATCATAAGGGCGGCGATGATGACCCCGAGCTTCCTCGAATTCATTCCCTTGGCCACATTGTAGGCGGGACCTCCGATATAGCCATCCTTATCGTCCTTGCTCTTGAATATCTGACCGACGATGGTCTCGACAAAACTTGTCGCACCTCCCAATGTGGCGAAGATCCACATCCACAGGATGGCTCCCGGGCCACCGAAGATTATTGCGGTGATCGGCCCGACGATGTTCCCTACGCCGATACGGTTCCCCATACTGACGCAGAATAAAGGGGGTGATATCGCTCTTGGCACCTTTCTCCAACGAGAATGTGACCTTGAGCATCTCCTTGATCCCGGTGAACTGCACCGCCCTGAACCTTACCGTAGAATACAGGCCCAGAGCTACGATCAGTACTAGCGGGATGAACCAAAAGACATCGTCGAACTCCCAGACCATGGCTATGAACGAATCGAAATCGAGCGCCATTGGAAATCGTACCGAGGTACGGATATAAACAACAGATTAGTAAACAGTACATTTTTATTTACTACTCGACAGCTATTGTGCGACTGTCGTTACTGAGGACAGTCCGGATCAGAAGAAAGGCATCTTGAAAATGACCGGTCAAGGTCTACATGTCAGATGAAACGTTTCCCTGTACTGTTCGGATGGACAGGACAGTTTATTTATCGTCCTTCTCGGATTGATTTCACGGACCGGTCTTGACATCCTATATACGGATACTATACGGTCCAGAAATCGTCTGTCGGGTGAGGAAGAGGGGGGTTTCGTTTTCAAAAATGAACCGTCCTAAGGGCATCAAACAGTATTCGGGACCTCCCGATAAGGTCATGGCAGCGTAGCTGTCGAATGATCTCGAAACTCAGATATGCTTCTCTTCAGCGGAAGCTATGCGGTTTCGCACGTTTGCGCGTGCGTACTAAGAAGAAAAGGTTATTTTCCTGACGAGGTTAAGTTGTAATTAGAAATGACACAAATCATGAACAAATTACCATCAACGGACCATATTTCAAGGAAAAGATAAGGGTGGAGTGACAGATCCAAAAAAGCAAAGATTCGAAAACGCTTGTACCTGTACCCTGAGTCCGAATTCACTGTAATCGATTATTGTTATTAGTCAGATGTGCTATACCCAATTTATGTCTGAGATTGAAACGTCACAGCACCTTATGTCTATGGACGTCCTTAAAGGAATAATCTTGGTGGTTATCGTCCTTGGTCACATGTTTCTGCTAGACGGAGGCGGTGATGGCGGTGGCGGAGGTGCCTGTCTCGTCGGAGGTGGATCACCTGTAATTCTCCAGAGCATATATCTTGGTCTGATGGGATATCTCATCCTTTCAGGTTATTTCTACCGTCCCAGAGGGTTCAAGACCAACATGGGCAAAAGATTGAAGCAGATCGCCGTTCCTTTGGCGATCGGATCCCTTACCCTGCCGTTGATCCTCTGGATATACCTCAATGCTTTGGGATACAATCTTCCGTTTATGCAGTACATCGCCGGTGCCTTGGGCTTTGTTGATTTGAACTACACGGGTATTAAGTCCGGAGAGTTAGCCATCAACTTTGGATCCTACTTCCTTGCAGGAATGCTATGGGGATTCCTGATATTCTATGCTATAGCACCGTATATCCTCAAAGATTGGAAGATAACGATCGTTATGATCGTGTTGCTTCTGCTTCTGCAGATTGCCTTGATAGAATGTCTCAATAACGAACTTCTGCCGAAACTTCCTTTGAACATGTGGTTGGGACCGATCAATGCAGCATTCATGTTTTCCGGTGCCCTGTTGGCCAAAAAACAAGTGTTGGAGAGTGTTGAATACGGCAATAAGAGATCGTTGAAGTACTGGCTCATACCGATTGTGTGCCTTGTAGCGGGAGTGGGATTATGCAGTCTCCTGCCTCCGGGTGTCGGATACCACGGAATGATCTATGGTGAATACGGAACCATTTCACTGTTCTCGTATTACGCCGAGTCGATGCTGATGTTCATACCGATCGCCTACGTCGGACTCATCTTCTCGAAGATCCCGCTGGTATCGAAAATGCTCGATTCGTTGGGACACCATACAATGGGGATAATCCTTCTCCATGCCGTGGTAGGGAAGATTCTGGTCGCGGCATTCGGATACACAGTTATTACTGTCATTTTGCCCAGCACTGTTCCAATTGGGATAGGATTGGTGATCACCGTCCTGACGATGGCGATATGCCTTATCATCTGTTATCTGATACCCTTGGTCCTCGCTAGGATCAAGAGGACGAAGGATACTCAGCAAACTGCTTGAATCGAAGATAGGGGCGGAGGTTCTCCTCCGTCCCCGTCGGGTTCTGCTATATGGAATGGCATTAACACATATTGGTGATCCAATCCGATACTGAAAAGCCACAGCATCTAAAGTCGATGGTTACGGAGAAGTCGGAATCAGACAATTAATCCAGAATTCACTGGAAGATGGCGGATAAGTGGGGGGATTACGACCCCGATGCGATATTCCTGAACTCGTACGGGATGCCCATGAGCGGCGATGCCGTCTACACAAGGCTGAAGGACCTGGCGAAGAAATCTGGCGTGAAGGAATTCACACCGCACAGCCTGAGGAGGTTCGGGGCCACGAACATGAGGCACAACGGTGCGGAGCTCGGAGACATCGCAATAGCGTTGAGGCACGAGGACCCCGTCACCACGGTAAGGTGCTATCTGAGGGATGATCCCGAACTGAAGAAAGCCACCCTGAAGATGGCTGGAAAAGGCCTATTGGCCGGATGAAACGCTTCCTGCCCTGCCCTGTTCTGACCAACAGGGTAGGTTATTTATTGTGCTTTTTTGATTCAATTATCGAACTAAGCGCGATATCAACACTTGTTGATGTTCGATGTGTTTGGGAAATCGTATGTCGGATGAAGAGAAGAGAGGCTTCGTTTTTCACTCCTCGAATGGAGAATCGGAGCTTTCGATCGAAGAGGTAAAGGAGCTGGCCAGCAGAAAGGACCCTGATGGTCTCTATGCTTTGGGAATGGCATATCTCTACGGTTGGGATATCGAGGCCGACGAGAAGCTCGGTTACGAATACCTCGAGATGGCCTCGGACAGGGGTCAAACGGAGGCCATGACGCTCTTGGTTCACATGTTCATGGAAGGGGAGTACGAAGGTATCAACCCGTACGAGGCTGCAACATTATCCATCAAGGCCGCCAAGGACGGCATCCCCGAGGCACAGCTCTACGCCGGTCTCGCCTACATGGACGGCGTATCGGTACGGCAGGACTACGAGGAAGCGGCCAGGTACTTCCGCCTTGCGGCCAACCAGGGCAACGATGAGGCGAGGGTGGATCTCGCTTACCTCATCCAGGAAGGCCTCGGCGCCCCCAAGGACGAGAAGAAGGCCTTCATGATGTTCCGCACCTCGGCCAAGAACGGGAACGTCAACGGGATGTTCCATTTAGGCATATGCTATGAGTTCGGCATCGGGACAAAAACGGATCTGGCCAAATGCATGGAGATATACAGGAAGGCATCCGACATGGGCGATCCGTATTCGTCAGAAAGACTCGGATTCATCCTCTACGAGGGCAGGGACGGCATCGAACAGGATGTGAACGAATCGTTCGAGCTCTTCATCAAAGCAGCCAACATGGGCATTCCCACATCGATGCACATAGTCGGACTGTTCTATCTCGAGGGCATAAGCGTGGAGAAGAACGAGTCCGAGGCGAGGAAATGGCTCAAGATGGCCGCTGACAGCGGCATCGAGGATGCCAAAGAGGTATTATCCCAGTTAGACGATACCCCATCGCAACCCAGGTGTTAACATGGCAGGCGAAAATCTGAAGACGTTGGCTCAGGAAGGAGATGCGGAGGCCCAGTACAAGATCGGTCTCAACTACATTTACGGCAACGATGTGCCCAAAGATGCGTCGAAGGCCGCGGAATGCTTCGGGATGGCCGCGGAACAGGGATACCTTCCCGCCCGCAGGGAGCTGGGGATACTGCTCGCATCCGGAGAGGGCGTGGAGCAGGACATGGACAAGGCCGTGCAGTACCTTTCAGAGGCGGCTGATAACCTCGATCCCAGCGCGCTGTACCATCTGGGCATCATGTACGAGCACGGCATAGGCGTCCCCAAGGACATGCAGAAATGCGTCCGCATGCTCGCATACGCGGCTGAGATGGGCTACCCCGGTGCGGAGATAGATGCGGAGCGCGTCGATAAGATCCTCTACGAGGAGAGGAGGGCGAAGCTGCGTGCGAGACCTCTCCTTCACCTGCAGATATCCGACGTGGATGTTGAGGCCGCTTGCTGCAAACCGATGCTCGACAAGCTCCTGAATGAGGAGATAGTCTTCATAGATTCATACAAGGGCCCCGCCCTGCTCGGAGAGGACGAGGACGGAATGGATGCTGTATTGGCTGCATGCCCGTTCTGCGGAAAGCCCGTGCAGATCATCCCCCGCGACACCAAGTTCTGATACCATGAACGGAATCCAGCAGCAGATCGATATCCTGAAGGAGAAGCTCTCGATACTCCGCGACCAGATGCCGGAGACTCCTCTGGATGCTGAGAAGAAGGCCATGGAGATCGGTCTGATCGAGGAGCAGCTGGCCGAGCTGTACGAGAAGCAGGGCACCCAGACCGTCCGCAAGGAGGTCGACGGCCTCACCGAGGAGATCAGGGCCATAACCGACGAGCTGATGCAGATCGAGATAAGGATGCTCAAGGCCGAGATCGATGACGACGAGAGCGAGAAGGTCAAGCTGCAGCTGTCCGCCAACGCGCTGAAGGCCAGGAGGCAGACCCTCATCGAGGAGATGAAGAGCTCCGGATCCAAAGGCAGGACCGAGTCACTTGAAGATAGGGTCACCGCCTTGGAGAAGGAGGTCGCGGACCTCAAGAGCCTGGTCTACAGGCTCCTTACGGAGTGATAACATGTCTAAGACGAACCTGGAGAAGGCATATCTGGGATCCAAAGTGGTCATGAAAGGCGATTACCCGTACTTCGTGAACCCCATATCCGATGGCAATCCCGCGATTACCAAAGAGCTCCTGGACGAGGTCACGGATCTGATCGTGGAGAACGTCGATCTGGATTGCGATGTGTTCCTCGCGCCGGAGGCCATGGCCATCCCATACGGTGCCGCGTTGACAATCAGGACAGGCATCCCGTTCCAGATCATACGCAAGAGAGGCTACGGCCTGCCGGGAGAGATCACCATCGAACAGAGGACCGGCTACGGCGGTTCCACGATGCACCTCAACTCCATCGAAAAGGGCACCAAGGCCATTCTCATCGACGACGTCATAAGCACCGGAGGCACCCTCGTCGCCACGGTGAAGACCCTCAGGGAAGCCGGCATCATCGTGGACAAGGCCGTAATCGTCCTGAACAAGTCTGAGGACATCAGCGCTCTGGCCGAGAAGGCAGGGATAGAGATATTCACCCTCATAGACGTCGACGTTCGCGACGGGAAGCCAGTTCTCAAATGATGGGCATCGAACGCCCGCATCGCATCGTGCGAAATGGGAACCGTTCGCAACCTTACGGAACAACTATCGCCAAATCTTATCTATGACTATCAAATTCTCTGACTCATGTTCGCAGACGCCTGTCAGAAGGTCATGAAGTTCACGCATCCCGTCGCCATATCGACACGTACCTATGACGGGACGTTGCGCACCGACATCGGTGCGATGATCGTCATCAACTCTGACGGCTGGGCAATGACCGCCGGGCACGTCTTCGACAGCTTCATGAAGTTCCGCGAGGACACCAAGAAGATGCAGGAGATCGACAGCCTCAACGCATCCAAGATGCAGCATCCCAACGCTCCCTCCACCCCGGTCAGGATGGAGAAGGACTACCTCACCAACCATTCCTTCTGGTGGGGCTGGGACGGCGTCAGGCTGAACAACGTGATGGTCAACAGGCAGATCGATGTCGCCATCGGGAAGCTGGAGCCCTTCGACCCCTCGTGGGTCACCGAGTACCCCACGTTCGCGGACCCCCGCCACATGCGCATCGGGACCAGCGTCTGCCGCGGAGGTTTCCCTTTCATCAACATCAAGCCCGAGTTCTTGGAGCAGCAGAAGGCTTTCCGCATCCCCAAGATCAACGCCGAGCAGTACTTCTACCCCATAGACGGGATCTACACCCACACGGAGAACAAGGGCAAGTCCCACGACGGATCTTGCGACCTCAGGTACATCGAGACCTCCTCGATCGGTCTGAAGGGACAGTCCGGAGGACCCATCTTCGATGCCAAGGGCCACATCTACGGCATGCAGACGTTCACCGACCACCGCAACACCGGATTCCATCCCTCGGTCGAACTGGACGGTCACAAGATGATCGAGAACCAGATCATGAACATCGGAGTCGGCGTGCACGTGGCCACCCTCATGGAGCTCATGGACAAGAGGAATGTCCGCTACTCCATGGAAGGGGACGAATCCGGGTTCAGGATCATCGAGTGATCGGTCACTCCATGGTGTTCCTGACGACCTCTCCCCCTCGAAGAGGATCACACCCCTCCCCAGATCGGGAACCATGAGATTTTCATTGTACCCCGATACGGAGAAAAGACGGTAGACCAGCTCGTTCCTTCGAAAGAATGGCGTTGGTCGGGATCATGTTTCAACCTTGGATGAGAGAAAACAGGAACCCGTCACAGAACATCCAGGAGCCCTTTCGGATCTCAGACATATCTGAGCCCATGCTCCTCGCAGAATCCGGGATCGAGTTCGTAACCGTATCCTGCAGCGATGAAATCCATGCCCATGCCTTTGGCGGACAGATAATCGTCGACCCCGTCCCCTATCATTATCGTATCTTTCACGGAAACGCCGGTTGAATCCAGGCACTTTTCGAGTAGGTCCCTCTTGGTGTATTCCACCTCGAAGCTGGCGCCATGCACGGTTTCGAAGAGGTCGTAGATCGACTCCTTCTTCAGAGTCATGACTGCATACTTCTCTGCCATCAAAGTAGCAATGGCCAGGCGGTATCCGGAATCCTTCAGGGTGCGTATCACATCGCTGATATCAGGGAACAACCTTGCCATGGCCTGACCTTCGGAAGCGTAATGCTTCACATAGAAATCCACGGCCTCGGGTATCTGGGAGTCGTTGATACCGACGATAGATTTCAGGTTGTCCGTGAAAGGTCCGCAGAGTCCGGTGCGGAGAAGCTCATCGCTGACATCGGTCTTCCCGTAATGCTCGCAGGTCTTGCGGAAGCAGTAAGTTATACCGGGGGACGAGTCGTTTATAGTCCCATCCATATCGAAAATGATAAGCTTCTTCATCGCCAGGCCTTGCCAATGCACGCATCTTAAAAAATGTGACGTAGTTACGGACGGCGGAAGGGAGGTCGGATTAATTAACTGATAATAATTACGCTAGTTAAGTAATCAGCTTAATTAAATGCACACCATGAATAACAAGCCCGTAACGAAGGAGAGATTGGTCGAATTATTCGACAAAGGCGCCACAAGGAAGCTGGAGGAGCATGAGATATTCGCGATGCGTGCGGTCAACGACCCCTCCCGCGAGAAGGTCTACAGGGAGCTACAGACCTATGTGGATATCGAGTGGCGCTACTACGACCTCGCCAAGCATTACTATGCAGAGGACTTCACCTACTTCGAGAACGGACTCAACGAGGATCTCCTGGTCCTTACGAAGGATAGCGAGCTCCCTCCGAAGCTCTATGCCGAATACCTGAGGGAGATCGACCCCTCGGAGCGGCTGAACGAGAAGATAACCCATTCTTACATCACCAACCTGAAGAAGAACATCGGCAAAGTGAGGGATGAGTTCAGATGATATATTCTATAGAGGAATGCGACCTTATCGCCAAGATATGTGAGCGCAAGAGGATGGACAAGACGATCTATGCGGCCCTGGATGCCCTTCCGGAATCTATCAGATCCGCTGCCGACTGCCAGTTCTCACAGGATATCATGAGATGCCTGGCAATGTAGCGCATCTCCGAGAACGACTTCTCGAATTTCGATGAGGACATACAGTCCCTCTCCCCTCAGCCGAACTAGCTTCCGCTGGATGTCTACCAGGAGTACCTGGGAGATCTGGACGAGGAGGACCTAAACCTTGAGACCGCGTTCATATTCTTCTGCAATCTAGGTATTGATCTGTTCATCCATGCAAGCCATGGCAAGGCCATCGCCAACGAGATGCTGAAAGGAAGCAATCCGATCTCATACAATGAATTCATGAAGGTCCAGAAGCTCAAGGGAATCTTCGAGGGTGCGAAGGAGAGATGCGAGCTTCTGCGCGACGAGACCGACCTTCCCTATGCCGAAGCGGAGAGGTACGTGGACTCGATGCTAATGGAGTGCAGCATAATGATCAGGATCTATCTTTCCAAGACCATACAGGTCGAGGACCTCGTGTATCATTATGATGAGAGGATGCGCTGCAACTGCGAAGCGTTCAACAAGCTGTTCCTTCCGGACCTGGATCCGCATGACCGTGCCGATATAGTGTCCTTCCAATCCAAGACCGGTATGAGGGCGGAGCTCATCCTTGCTCAGCTGTTCGTCTCTTTGGAGCTCGGTGTGTGATGTTTCTCTCTTTTCTGAGTTGGTCTATTATTAATTTAGCTAGTTGCTTAACTAACTATAATTATTGCACACTAAGTCTATAATTAGAATTGGTATTCAATTAGTTAAGGTAGTTACTTTACTATTTAGAAAAATAAATGTCATGCACTTGGTGTAAGTGATATTTATCTAAGTCTGTAATTATTCAATGTGTTAAGTTAATTGCATTATTTTTAATGATGAAACTAAAATGCAATTTACAAAAGCTGTAGGATTGCATTTAATTTAGCTGATTACTTTATTAGCGTTATTAATTGTAATAATGCTCTTGATCGATGATTTTTCGTTAAAATGCATATAAACATACATTTTATTGAATTCTGAGTAAAATCTGAGCATTTTGCGCGATTTATGCCGATTTTTAGTTCCAATTCTGTCAACGACGGTCTCCCGAATATCAACTTAATTAGGCCTCTTTGGAGTTGATTAGGGTGTACTTTTCGTGCATTTCAGAGCATCTTTGCATTTCTAGGGCGATATGCATCTGATTTGATAGAATTTTGCATTTTGAGGTGCTTTTTGCCTTCATTTCCGGATCCTATACATTCACACTGTTTAACTCAGTGCAAGCGAGATATACTTAGAGCAAAGACGAAACATCGATTCCATACGAATAGATAATCGTCTTCCAAATAAGACAAAGTAAACAATCTATAGGCCGGGTTTCAAGTGTAAGCTGCGGATAGAGATGAATGAACGCCTACAGTGTTGGAACACCCCACAACGGCGTGTTATGCAACACTGCATCGTTCTCAGCTCAAGATCTTCCCACAACGGCAGGATGCATGAACTACTAAGATTACAGATGGATTGCACTATTTATCAGCTCATAAATTCCGAAACAATCTGTTGGATCCTTCGAGGTCTGAATAGAACGTAACGTCGGTCCGGCAAGGTGTGAGTGGGAGAAGTGAGTCCTGTGCGCCGGAAAACTGAAACTAAACGCAAGATTATCCCTCTATCAGCTAACAGGTGGTACACGCTATCGCAAAGGAAGCCAACGATTAGGTCCTCGAGACTAAACAAAAGAAGCTGCTTCTTTTGCCCGCAAACGTTGCTTTCATTGCTCGATTTCATAAGAATTACAATTAACATTAACTAATAATGTTAGTAAAGCAACTAACTTAATTAATTATGAATGTGCAAGCAAAGCAATTATCTCCACAGTCGATTCTCATGTAATATTGCATTTAATATTGCATGTTAAGTTATTAGCTTAATTAATAATGCACAAGTAACGGATCAATTTGGATAGCGAGCATGAAGTGCAATTAATAAATTTAGTTAAATAATCAGCTAAATGAATTAATGTGAAAGCTTAATTTCAAAACTGATTCATCCAAACCTTCGACGCAAGCCTAGGAAAATGGGATGCAATCGCGGTAATGACCTTGTTCCTGAATCCGCAGATGGATCTAGGCTTGCCCCTGAGGGCGCAGCGCATGGCATCTTTGACGACATCCTCCTTGGTCAGTGCACCTCTGAACACCTTCTCAGGAATCTTGCTGTCCTCCACCGCAACTGAGATGAATTCGGTGCTCACCCAGCCAGGGGACACTTCTGTGACGGAGATGTTCCTTCCTTTGAGCTCGTTCCTGAGGCCATTGCAGAAATGCCTGACGAACGCTTTGCTAGAAGCGTAGACATTCAGATCATAAAGGGGGACGTATGCGGAAGCAGAACAGAGCTGTATGATGTGCCCGCCTTTAGACATGAAAGGGACGCATACTGAGGTAAGCGTCACGAGCGAGGTGACGTTCACATCTATCATGGACCTTGTAACCTCTTCAGGAATATCCCAAGTCATACCGAACTTGCCGAATCCGGCGCAATTCACCAGGAATTCAATCGATGGAGATTCTTCCACTATCGTAGATGAGAACTCGTCCAACTATGCGCGATCCGAAAGATCGACTGAGAAGATTCTGGCAGGGGTCTTCAGGGAAGAGGCAACCTGAACGAGCCTATCCTGGCGTCTGGCGACGAGCCATATGCAATCGAGGCCCTGATTGTCCAGACTCCGACAGAACTCCTCGCCCATCCCCGAGGAGGCCCCTGTGACGATGGCAATGGCCATCAGATGAATACCGAAGCAGCTGCAACGAGTGCGACGACGACCATGATGCCGACCATCAGAATTGCACGCCACTTGGCCTTCTGTTCTTTGTTCATAGGAGTGCGAATTTCATTCGCATATATAACTATGACATGGGGGACGGTCAACTCTTACCGTCATCCCCGTCATCGTCCAGACCGTCGTCGAAAGACGACTGCTCCAGACCTTCTACATCGTCGTAGACCGGGACGTACTCGACCTTGCGCTTGTTGGGATCCCTGACCTTCCTTGCCATCTTCTCCTGTATGCCATTGAAATCCTCCGGGGATACCACGGGGGTGGCATCGTGCTTGATCAGGACGTCCTCCCATCTCATATATCCTGCATAGACCGGGTTGTGGAGGATGTTCCTGAGGTTGTACTTGTTCCACGGATTCCCCTTGCGGGTCAGCAACCCCTGCTGGTTCAAAGAATAGCATATGGTATCCATCGTCTCCCCCGCGGCGTAGAGCTCGAATATGGTGCTGACGACGAACTGCTCATCGAGATCGTCTGTCAGCTTACCATCCTGCAGCCTGTATCCGAACGGGGGCGTGAATCCCATTGTACGTTTCGCATCCTCGCTGCTGTTGAGCGTCTCGGCCTTCTGGCGCATCCCGTCCCTTGTACGCTCCCCGATCTGCTCGCTCTCCAGCTGGGCGATGCTCTGAATCAGATTCATGATGAAATTGCCCATGGCGGAATCAGTATCGAGCTTCTCCTGCTTCGATATGAAGCCCTTGCCCTTCTTCTTCAGCAGGTCCATCATCTCGATGAAGTTCCTGCTGTTCCTGTGGATACGGTCCATCTTCATGACGAGGATGGAGTCCCATCTGGACATATCGGACATCATGCGCCTGTAGCCGGGACGGCGTGTATTGCGTCCGCTGAAACCGTCATCCACATAGACATCGACGATCTCCAGGTCGTTCGCCTCGCTGTAATCCTCCAGCTGCTGGCGCTGCGCATCCAGAGAGTATCCTTCCCTGGCCTGCTCCTCCGTGGAGACCCTGATGTAGATCGCTACCCGCTGCTGACTCATGATGAGACGTAATCGGGATTGATGATTTTGAATTTCTCTAAGGGTATGATCGGCTCGTTCCTGGCGTTCAGGGTTATGCCGTCCCATTTCCTCTGCCCAACATAGAGGGGATTGTGGATTATGTTGGAGATGGTCTGCCTGCTCCAACCCACACCTTTCTTCGACTCGATCCCAGCGTTGTTCAGGAAGTCGCATATCTCCTGAAGGGTGGAACCGCGGATGTACATGTTGTATATTGCACGGACGATGTGAGCCTCGTCCTCGACGATGATCAGCTCGCCGTTCACATACTGGTACCCGTACGGATGCCCTGACCCGAGATTGCCGGTGCCGTGCTTGGCCTTATACCCCATGGCCAGCTTGACCCTCTCCCCGATCTGCTCGCTCTCTAGCTGAGCGATACGCTGCATTATGTCCATAACAAATCTTCCCATAGCATTACCCGTGTCTAATTTGTCGTAGACGGATGCAAACTTCTTTCCATTCTTGCCTAGGAAATCCATCATGTTGGTGAAGTTCACGCTGTTCCTGTGGATACGGTCCATCTTCAGAACGACGATCACATCCCAACGGTCGATCTCCGACAGCATACGCTGGTACTCCGGACGGTTGGTCTTACGACCAGAGTAACCGTCGTCTATGTAGCGATCGGCCACTTCGTAACCCTCCGACCTGCAATAGGCCTCGAGCTTCTTCATCTGAGCATCCAACGAGAATCCTTCCACTGCCTGATCCTCAGTGGATACCCTAGCGTATAGTGCTGCACGCAAGTGCTATCCATCCCGTGAATGACATGTCGGTCGATGATATTTAACATTGACTTTCACACCTATTCCCGGAATAACCTCTTGTTCGAATATTATCGGAGGATGGGCCTAATATTCCTCCCCTGCATCATTCCGCATATTGATTCCAAAGGGCCGAAACACCCTGCCGATATAGAAAACCGAGATTCCTGGCTTCCATTCTCTTTATAATTGCAAAAGACGAATGCAGATTCAGTGATATCAGCATGTCAAATGATCCTGTTGATGAAAGATCGACCCCGAGCACAACCGTAGGCCCGAGGCCGACTTCAGGGAAGAGGATGAACCCGTACATCCTCGTAGCGGGGATCGCGGTCGTGATCGTGGTCCTCGTAGCGGCACTGTTCGCTTTCGGTGTTTTCGATGACCATAGCAAACAGGGCGAGAAATGCGGGGACAATGTATACTGTACATATGACGGATCCACCAAGACGTTGGATATCTTCGTCAGCGGTGAGGGCAAGGGCGAGATGTACGACTACAGCGAAAGCAAAGTCGAACAACCATGGATCTCCTACAGTGAATCCATAGAGCATATTATGATCGGCAAAGGTGTTACCGTGATAGGGGACGAATCGTTCTTTGAACTCGTCTCACTCGTCTCGGTGGACCTGCCGGATGGGTTGAAAGAAATACGCGCGGATGCATTCACCAATTGCGTATCCCTCAAGACCATTGGGATCCCGGGCAGCGTCGAATCGATCCTGGAGGATGTGTTCGACGGCTGTGGCGCCCTGGACACCTTCACGGTGGATCCGAGCAATAGCCATTACACATCGTCGAATGGGGTCCTTTACAGCAAGGACATGAGCACCATCGTCAGGTACCCTGCGGGAAAGATGGCAACCTCATTCACCGTACCAGAAACCGTCGTCACGATAGACAGGTCTGCTTTCGATAGGTGTCACAATCTCACCTCTGTCGAAATACCTGATGGATTGAAGATCATTGACAAGTATGCATTCTATGAGTGCGACCGCCTCCAGTCCATATCCATACCGGGCAGCGTCGAGGACATAGGAGATTCGGCGTTTTACTTATGTAAGAATCTGACGAACGTGGAATTGAACAGCGGACTGAAGACCATAGGTGAGAAGGCGTTCTATGGTTGCGAATCATGGGCATCGATCGAGATCCCGGATACCGTGACCCGCATAGGATTCGGATCGTTCGATAGCTGTACTTCCCTGGTGTCGATAGTTGTGCCGGACAGCGTGGAATACCTGGGCAGCTATGCATTCTTCCAATGCAAATCGTTGACCACCGCCTATATCGGCAAAGGTGTCAAAAATGACCACGATCAAGTCTTCGTTCTATGCAAATCCCTTGAAGCCATAAACGTCGATCCCGACAACAACCATTTCTCATCAGCGGACGGAGTACTGTACAACAAGGATGCGACCGCTCTGATAAGATATCCCGAAGGCAAGGCCGCGGACATGTTCGTAATACCCGAAACGGTAACGACCATCGGAGCGAATGCATTCATGAAATGCAATTCGCTCGCATCGATCATCATATCGAAGAACGTTGAAACGATCGACAAGGATGCGTTCGATCTCTTTGATTCCGTACAATCGTTCTCAGTGGTCAAGGACAACCCCAATTTCTCGTCGGAGGACGGGATACTCTATGACAAGGGGAAGAGCACGTTGTTGAGATATCCGCCTGCATGCCCATCCACCACATTCACCGTACCCGACAGCGTAACGGTCATCGCTGATTCGGCATGCGGCAACTGCAGATACCTGGTGTCCGTCACCGTCCCGGGCACAGTCAAGGAGATATGCAATAATGCATTCTATGACTGCGATTCGCTGACCTCCGTCGAGTTGGGAGAAGGTATCGAAACGATGGGTTACCTTATCTTCAACGGATGCGGTTCTCTCGTCACCGCTACCATTCCGGACAGTGTGACTGCCATGGATACCGGAGTCTTCGATGGTTGCGTATCGCTGAAATCGGCCGTGATCGGAAAGGGCTTGACCGAGATCACGTCTACGTTCTTCGGTTGCTCATCGCTCGTCACGGCGACCTTGCCGGAAACCCTGACAGAGCTGGGGTACAGCGTATTCTACGAGTGTTCCTCGTTGGCCCTGATCAGCCTGCCCGCTGGTTTGGAAACGATACGTGATGATGCTTTCGAAGATTTCACATTCTTTGACCTCAGGGACGGAACCTGGAAGGAAATAGACATTACAGCTGACAACCTCAAAGGAAAGACCTGGGCAGGTCAAGGAGGCCAGAAGCTCTACCACGCATTCCTGGTGGAATTCGAACTCAACTACGGAACCGAAGGCACCTACGATGACGCTTGGACAGCGGTAGAGGGAAAGCTTCCCGAACTCCCGGTGGATCCCATTAGGGAAGGTTATCAGTTCGACGGCTGGTTCACCGAATCTGAGGGGGGCAAAAAGGTCACCACAGATACCCAGTTCACATCAGATACTAAACTGTATGCGCATTGGCATAAGGCCTGAAACAAACCGATTTTAACAGGGGGGGTCACCCCCCCCCAAAGTTCATAATATCAAGTGTTGACCTTGGCCCTCGAGTCGACCGATCTTCTATCCTGACCTCACCACTTTGTGACCACTGAATGAAGTCTGGCCCATTCGCCACATGCTGATTTGTGCGGGGGTCGCTATCGTTGATTCGATTATCATGGTTCGGAAAGAGAGATTTCGATTAGTATGGCCATATCATCGAAACTCCCGTCGGATGCAGGAGTTTGCTAGAGTAAGCTATGAACAGCAAGTAGAGGGATGTAAAGGGGGTGAAGCTCCTTGAGGAGCGTTCACCTTTTGTTTTTAGCGGATTCTTCGAGGGCCAGGTCCATCATGCGGTAGGTGAAGATGTTGATTATCTTCGCCGCGGTGCGGATCTCTTCCTCTGTGTAGTCCTTGGAGAGGGACTTGGCTGCCTCATCGATGAGCTCGAGCTCCTTCGTGCTGGCCTCCATCCTCTGGGGGGCGATCTCAAGGATCTGCCTTCTGTTATCCTTGGGATCCTTCGTACGGATTATATATCCCTTCTCCTCCATAGCGATGATGGTCTGTGAGACGAGTGCCTTAGAGCTGTTGAACAGCTCAACCAGATCCGATGCGGTGCACCCCGGGTTGGTCCATATGCTGTAAAGATACAGGACCTCCTTGTGGGTGGGACGCATGATTTCCGAATTGGAATTGAAGAGCTTCATCTCCATTATCGCGATGTTCGCATAGCTTGCAAACAAGGACTGTTTGAAATCCATTTCATCTGTTTTGACTGGTGGATTCATGATATTACCGATAAACACCACTTAACATCATCAAGTTATTATAACTATGGATTTTTAAGTTCGATATTTTAAATCTTTAAAACAAAAATACCAAAAAATATACAAAATGTAAGTAGAATCACTAATCTTTAAGTTGTTAAGAGGCGGGGTGGCTCCCCGCCTGTGAAGTTTTACGGAATCACATCTCGCCGGCCATTCCGTGGGGTCCGTTGGCGAGGGCGTTGCTCGCTGCGGGCGCTGGAGGGGCCTTGCGGGAGGCGATGACATCGTCGATCCTGAGGATCATGTTGGACACTTCCTCAGCGGAGTTGATGGCCTGGGATTTGACCCTGAGGGGCTCGACGACGTTGCGGGCGAGCATGTCGACCGCTTCACCGGTGTCAAGGTCGAGACCGAAGTACTTGGCCTTGGCGTTCTTCTTCTCGTGCGCGTTCTTCAGCTTAATGATGCTGTCGATGGGGTCGATACCGGCGTTCTCTGCAAGGGTCCAGGGGATGATCTCCATGGCCTTCGCGAACTTCTCGATAGCGAGCTGCTCTCTTCCTCCGACGGAGGATGCGTAATCGATCAGGGCGAGCTCGACCTCAATCTCGGGTGCTCCTGCGCCTGCGACGACCTTTCCGTCCTCGAGTGCGACTCCAACGGCGCGGATGGCGTCGGTGAGTGCCCTCTCGACCTCTTCGAGCACGTGCTCGGTTCCGCCGCGGACGAAGATTGTTACTGCCTTTGCGTTCTTGCATCCGGTGATGAAGGACATTCCGTCCTCTCCGACCTTCTTCTCCTCGACGGTTCCTGCGGTACCGAGGTCCTTGCTTGTGACCTCGAGGACGTTTCCAACGATCGTTGCGCCGGTCGCGAGTGCGATGGCGTCGAGATCGGATGCCTTGCATCTCCTGTATGCGAGGATGTTGGCCTTTGCGAGGTAGTGCTGGACGAGCTCGTCGACTCCCTTGGAGCAGTAGACGACGTTCGCACCGGCCTTCTTGATCGCCTCGACCATCTGCTTCATGCTGTTCTCCTCCTCTGCGAGGAATGAGGACATCATGGTGGGGTCTGTGATCTGGATGGATGCGTCGAACTCAGTCTTCTTGACCTCGAGAGGGCAGGAGAACAGTGCGATCTTCGCCTTGTCGACCTTGGCGGGCATCCTGCTGTGGACCTTCTCCTTGTCGACTACGATTCCCTGGACGATCTCGGTGTCGGCGATGGTACCTCCGACCTTCTTCTGGATGCGGATATTCTTGGGGTCGACAACATCGTTGTCCATGACGGTCTTGGCTGCCTTGACGACGATGTCTGCCAGCAGGGACTCCTCGTCACCCACGGACTTTCCGGTGAGGGCGGTGGCTGCGACCTGCTTGAGGATCTTGTCGTTCTTCGCATCGACTGCGATGGAGTTGAGGACCTCGATCGCCTTTGCCGCGGCCATCTTGTAACCGTTGGTGATGACGGTGGGATGGACGTTGGCGTCTATGAGTTCCTCGGACTGCTTGAGGAGCTCTCCGGCGAGGACAACGGATGTGGTGGTTCCGTCTCCGCACTCGGAATCCTGAGTCTTGGCGACCTCGACGACCATCTTGGCGGCGGGGTGCTGGACGTCAATCTCCTTGAGGATCGTGACACCGTCGTTGGTGATGACGACATCACCTATCGTGTTGACGAGCATCTTGTCCATTCCCTTGGGTCCGAGCGTGGACCTGACCGCATCTGCGACGGCCTTAGCGGCGGAGATGTTGTTGAACTGAGCTTCCTTGTCCTTGCTCCTCTGTGTACCTTCTTTCAGTACGATGACGGGCTGATTTCCAGAACCATACATGGTTTTCACCTTTCTATGGTTCGACGATATTTTAGTTCTTCTATATAAAGGATGCTAATCAGGATTCGAAGGATAACTGTTAAGCCAGCGTCAGTAGAAATCCTCTATGCGACGCTGGGTGAGATAGTCCTTGAGCACCTCCGAGTTCTTCACCCAGCGGTCCTTTTTAAGGTCCATGAACGAGTTTATCTGCGGCCAGAGGCCCTCCAGACTCTCCGCCGTGTACGGCTTGGTCCTCAGGGCCGCACGGACGTTCTCGCGGATGTTCCAAACCCCCAGGGGGATGTCGTATCCCGGATGGATCTCCCTGCAGACCAGCACGGTGGCCGAACGGCCTATGCTCTCCAGATATTCTGCAGCGGCCAGCCTCGCCGCGTAATAGCCGCCGGTGATGTTGTCCGCATAGGACGTCCTTCCCTCGAAGAACTCGTGGTCGTGGGAGAGTATCATCTCGTTGGGGCTCGGGTTCCATGAGGTCTTCGGATACCATGCCTCTATCATCTCGAACTTCCAGGTCTGGGGGATCATGACTATGGACCACCAGTTGTCAAGCCCCTTCCACTGGAACAGCCTGAACTCGTCGATGGTCTCCAGGAACCTGACTTCCTTCATCAGGTCCTTGCTGATGATGTCGTCCACCGCTGTGATGCTCCATCTGGTGGGGACGAAGCACCTCCTCTTCCCGACTCCCATGGTCCCGACTGAGAAGGCCTTCTCGATCTCGGACACCAGCGTGCCGTTCGAGTAGGCGGACACGACCGCATCGGCGGACCTCATGTCCGTGTCATAGAACGATTTCTCGAGGTTGTGCTCGAACCTGCCGTTCTCCATCCTCATCTGAGACATCTTCCCGGAGGGACCGAACGGGATGATGTCGTCGTCCATCACTATGCGCCCGGACGGCTTCTTCTCGAAGACGGTCTCCAGATCGACCGG
>JAEEGF010895022.1_pt1 | contig 26783 bp, 16 predicted proteins | sample 9134171 | NCBI WGS metagenome assembly JAEEGF01 (sample SAMN16246542, study PRJNA631951) | gut metagenome | biome: gut microbiome; feature: rumen; material: AP-attached | host: Bos | place: Iran: Karaj | collected 2018-10 | reverse complement strand
CTTATCTGTGATACCTTATCACCCAGATCATATCCCAGCACAAAGCGCTTTTCATTCGAGTTACCAAACAACATTACTGTTTCTTATACCTCTTCGTTATTGTCGAAACCTACAAAAATACGGTCACATATATCTCTCTTGTGGTAGTACTCTGCAAGGAGCTTATCAACTGTATCATAGTCCTGCAAAGTCTCACCGATCATGATGTCATTGATCAGACTATATCTGCTGCCTGCAATATTCTTGACGATATCACTCTTGGCAATGGTTCCACTTTCTGTGGCAACCTCAGCATCATCCTTGCCCTCTTCAGTAATGTAGTACTGAAGCTGTTCACCAAAGAATAAAACGAAGCTGCTGACAAAAATGCCATCATACATTTCCTGCATGGCACGCTTCTTGTACTCATCGTCCGCATCACCAACAAGCCTGTAATGAATAGTGCAATGCGTTCCAGGAACAGTCCTGTACTCCAGCATTGTCTTATCCGTAAACTGAACAAGGTCAGGAAGCAGATCTTCGTACTCTCTGTAGAATGGGAAATAAATATCCTTTCCCATGAGGCTGCGCATAAAGCCCTCAGCAACTTCCCTGTTATACTCTTCTCCAGTTGCCTTCTCTGTTGCATAGTAGCGAAGGTAAGCAAGCTTACATACATCCTGAAGCGGAACTCTCTCAAGTGAGAGCTTCTCTATCTCTTCAAAAATAAATACATCTGTAACCTTGCCAACAACAAGGCTATCGTAAGCAGCCTGAGTCAGGAATGCCACTTCAATATCAGTATTGGCGCCCATTCTGACGTACTGCTTGAAAATATCTATCTTCTCTCCAACATAGGAACCTGTGTATAACATCTGTAAGAGCATCCTCTCGCACAGGACATATGTATCAATGCCAAAAGACTCAGCGGCCTTCCATACATTTCTCTCCTCCTTGAGGGTGCCTTCAAAATACTTGACCAGATATGTAAGGAGCTGCTCATCGTACTTGCCATTAGAAAAAGCGAAGTATGCAATCTCTACCTCAGCTGGCTCTGCAGCGTACTGCTGCCTGTCTATCATTCTGCTGCAAAGACGGAGTATTGTCCTGGCATCAACGCCAAAGGTTCCGTAGGTCTTAACCCAGTCCAGAGCCTTCTCATAAAGGCCAGCCATAACAATGAGCTCTAAAATCTCGGCTCTCTCGCTCCTGCTAAGCTCTGATGGATCTATATCTACCAGATACTCTGTAAGCTGTCTTGTAAAATCATTGTCGTAATAAAATCTGACAAGATTATTGCGGATTTCTTTTCTGCACTTTTCCCTTACAAGCTCAGAAGCAGCCAGATCCCTGTATCTTCCTACGTTATCCATGGTGATGGAATAAGCATTTTTACCAAGGTCAGATAGGAACAGGTCAAGGTTCTCTTTGCCCTTCTGAATATATGGAATCGCGTAGCTGGCAAGCTTACCTGGCAGCATCATCTTGACGTTGCTATAAGGTATACTGCTGGCGTATCTGTTATCATCACGGTCTGCCAAAAGAACGCAGTAATCACTTCCATACAGTGGCACATAAGCCTTGCCATCTGTAAGTGGGTATCTCATCTCCTTCTGACACTTATCGTAAACCACAAGAACACAGTTAACTCTTTTATCTGCTGTTTTGATCTCTGAGGTTTGCAAAACACTCAGAACCTTGGAAGCATTGGCAGCGTCAACCATCTGCTTGGTCAGCATGTTCTTGTAAAGATATCCAAGATCTCTGTTGATCCTGCCCTTATCCAGCTGCGCCATGAGGTACTTCTCGATCTGTGGCTTGTAGGATTCATACAACTCTGGATATTCCTCGCGGTTCTCATGCACATATCTGTAGAGAATCGCATTCTTCTCATACTCAAGGTCACTCTGGTATGAGAAATACATCAGTACCATCTTGCTGATCTCGCAGGGAAGAAGTCCCTCCTCATCAGTGTAAATGGCCATCATATAGTACTCGTAAAGTCTTGTGATACGAAGCTCTCTCTCAACGCCTCTTGCGTACCACTCAAAGGAATCCTTATCTACACGGCCTCCCTTTATCAAAAGACCTACCAAAGCCTCTAAAACTTCGTCGCTATCTTTGATCTCGTAGCAGGCTCTGAGTATCCTGAAGAGCCTGTCGTTATAGCTCCTGACTCTAACTGCCTGATACACGATCTGGTCGATAAGATTAAGGCTGATTGTGCCCTTCTTGGCACCATATTCAAGCACATATAATTCAAACTCATCAAGCCTTGTGAGGATTGATGGAGTTTCATTCAAAAGAGACATAGCCTCAAGGTACAGGATTGGGCTCCTGCAGCCATAGGAGAACTGCTGCTCCAGCATCATCCATTTCCTTGGACTAGATGAGGTGTACTCCTCAGAGATATACTGAAGGAGCCAGGCTATACGCCAGTTATCAGGGTTCCTTCTGAATATTCCTTCCATTCTCTCAGAAATATCATTAACAAAACTATCCTCTCTGCTACTCAGAGTAGAAAGATAAAGGAAATAGCTATAAAGAGTATCGCCAGGTGAATCCTCAACTTCTCTTTCCATCTGGTCAAGGAGCCACTTACCCTCATTAACTCTTCCAGCAGTGATATAGTAATGCGCTGTATATAACCTGAATTCCAGGTCACTTTCATCAAGAGCATTCATCTTGGTAATGATCTTACCTGTTTCTGACAGCCATGCCCTTGGTGTTATCTTCTTGCAGCTAAAGCTCTCGTATGCCTTAACAAGCTCAACTATGAGCTTTTTCTTTTCCTGATAATCCGCTGTAACATGTCTGTTGTCCACAGGAACTGTCACAGTTACAGGAAGAGAAACACTGGTAAATGCATTTTCAAAGGTTACTCTGCCATAGTTATTGCCGCCGTGAAGCTTATCCGGGCGAATTCTGAGCTTGGTGTGACAAGAAGTAGCAGAAAAATCGTCGTCCACAATCTCCTGCCTGTCCACAAACAAGAAATCTCCGTCTATCCTGATCTTGAGGTCAGAATAGCCCCAGCCACTTCTGGTGATAGCAACAGGAATCTCCCTGACAGCAGATGTATACTCAATTGCAACCTCTTTCTGATCAAGAAAAAAAGCCATTGGCTGCTTCTTGTTAATGGAAATAAGAAACTCTTCTACGTTCTGCTCATTACCTGGAACCTCTGAAAGTCCTCTGTAAAGACTCTCGTAGGAATCCTCGCTTCCGCTAAAAAGAGAAATGAACTCACCAGAATAAAAGAGGTCTACGGCCTCTCTCCAGTCTGTCTTGGCTAAATTGGCAAAATGAAATAAGTTCTTGATGTCACCAAGGCTTGACGCTATATGATCAAGTCTGACTGTGACAACGAATGGGAGGAAATATTCTCCCTGATTAGATATGATACGGAAATCGCCCTGAAGGACATCGCCCTTGGCAAGACCCTTTCCATTAAATCTGTAAGATACTTCGTAAGGTGTTCCGGAGAAATCTCTGGTGATTACCTGCATTCTCATCTCAGTAGAAGACACTTCTCCCACAAGCAAACCGGTCTCAGGTCCAAAGATAGTAAAAGAACCCTCGACGATTTCCCCAGCACTTAGAGATATTTCTACGCGAGAAGTAGAGAAATCAAGATTTCTCTCCGCGTAATAGTATTTACCCTTTAGTAGCTGATCAACAATCTCTCTCACGACTCACCCCAAAACAAAACATATATTGCTTATTATATCACAATTATTCCGTTCTGAGGGCCTCAATTGGGTCAAGCTGTGCGGCTCTTTTGGCAGGATAGATGCCGAAAAAGAGGCCTATAGCTGTAGAAATTAAAACAACAATTACCACCAGAAGCGGATTTATTGTGAAGGAGAAGCCTACAACCTGACAGATCAGGTAAGATACGGCAAAACCAAAGAGCATGCCGATGATACCACCTGTAAATGTAAGGATGGCAGCTTCTGCAAGGAACTGAGTCAGAATCGAAGAAGTCCTTGCTCCCAGAGACTTTCTGATTCCAATTTCTCTTGTTCTCTCTGTTACTGAAACGGTCATGATATTCATAACACCGATTCCGCCAACAAGAAGTGAAATAGCTGCAATTATTGCAACTACTGAAGTGATGATATTAAGAATACTCTCAGTCGTCTGATCAAATCCCATAGAAGAAGAGATTTTAACAGCATTTTCTCCTCTTATCCCCATAACATTCTCGACAACTGATCTGGCACTTGCAAGGACTGCATCTTTATTCGCACTGTCCAGATAGAGGTTAAAAGAACTGATACCATCCGTAGAAAACTGATAAATATCAGCCACTGTAGTATAAGGCATTGCGCCCATAAGAGTTGCCTCATCGCCAAACATAGCATAGGCCGTATCCATAGCAGAATCCTTGGTAACTCCAATGATGGTCAGCTCTGCCTCAGTTCCAAAGGCATCAAGCGTAAGTATATTTCCTACAACCTCCTCATAACCAAAGAGATAATTTGCTGCGGTCTGACTGATGGTTATAACTCTTTTGGCTTCCAGAACATCATTCTTGGAATAATATCTGCCGTGAACCATCTCTACGCCTGCGGCATTCGCTGTAGCCTCGGTAGCACCTGTTATAAAGCAGTCATAGCTCTTTTGCCTGTTAATAAAGCTTCCGCCCACATTGATACTGGGAGATGCTCCAATAATATCATCAATATTCTCTTCAATTGTCCTGATCTGCTCAAGATCAAAGGTCTTGTCAGTCTTAGAGGTATCCAGCGAAACAGAAACAGTGGTCGCGCCAATAGAATCCATCTCATCGTTAACTGTAGCCTTCATTCCATCGCCAATTATGAGCACAGTAAGAACAGCTGAGATACCGATAATAATACCTAGCATGGTCAGGAAAGATCTGCCCTTATTACTTCTTATGCTCGCAATCGCGCTTTTTACATACTCAAGATACATTTACTGCTCCACAAAATATAATGTCATTCTTTACAATCTAAGTGCATCTATTGGCTTCATCTTGGCTGCCTTCCTGGCTGGATACAATCCGAAGAAAAGACCTATTAGCACAGAGAAAAGAGCTGCTCCCAACACAGAGGTCGGTGTAATGATTACATCAAAACCAATAAGAGTACAGATAATGTACGCCATTATTATTCCCAAAATAATACCAACTATTCCCCCCAGAAGAGTAAGAATAGCGGCTTCTGCCAGGAACTGTGTCATGATTGCTCCAGTCTTGGCTCCAATTGATTTTCTGATTCCAATTTCCCTTGTTCTCTCTGTTACAGATACCAGCATAATGTTCATAACACCGATACCGCCTACCACAAGGGAAATTACCGATACTAATAAAAGGAACTTGGTAGCATAGCCAAGAATAGTATCCATCTGTTCAGATAAGTCAGCCATACTGTAGGCTGTAAGAGCCTTAGTTCCTCTAAGTCCATGTACATTCGTCAGGATCTCTTTAGCCTCATTAACTCTATCAGCGAGGATGGCCTGATCTGCAAAAAGAACCAGTGAATAAAAATCTTCTGTCCAAAAATCGAAATCACTACCAAGTGCAGTGTATGGAACTTCTATGGTTGCCGAATAGTCCTGTCCCTCCATGATGAACTCATACATTCTGTTCATGCTCTCTCTCAGGCCAATTACTGTGTATGTGGCGGTCTTGCCCCACAAAGTAAGTTCAACCTCAAGACCAATGGCATCCTCGGTTCCAAAAAGCTTCCTGGCATCATCGATCAGCATGACACATACTCTCTGGCCGCTTTCAACCTGCTGCTTGTTAAAATAACTTCCCTTGCATATCCCATTGCTCATTGCATATTCAAGGGCCGCTGCACCACCAGTTATATCAGCATTAAAACTGCCTTTTCTGGTAGATACTTTTCCGTAAGACGAAAGATTAGGTGACATTCCTTTTATATCAGGAAGCATACTCTCAATAAGTTCCATATCTTCACGGGTCAGAGTTTCTGAAGTCTTGGTAGAATCTATACTGATAAAGCCGTAGTTACCAGCAATATCATTGATCTGGCTCTGAACAAAGCTGCTCATACCATTTCCAAGAGATACTACCGCAATAACTGCCGCAATACCTATGACAATTCCCAGCATTGTCATTAGTGTACGATAGCCATTGCCTATAATCTGTTTAATTGCGCTTTTTATATATTCGCTAAATTTACTCATATTTATCTAAAGCTAATAGCTATATCTTTATCCTTCCTGTACAACAACTACCATGCCTTCAGTAAGTGTGTCATAGTTACCTGTTATGATCTGATCTCCGGCAGAAATACCATCTACAATCTGGGCCTCTGTACTGGAAGCAATACCGATTGTAACGTTCTTGCGGACTACAAGGTTATTCTCTACAACATATACGAAGTCGCCTTCTGAATCTGTCTGAACATATTCGTATGGAAGTACAAGGGTGTTGTCTGCCTTCTGAGCGTGAATCTTATTGTTAGCCTCTACGCCGAGAATGATATCAGAATCAGGATTTGTAACCTTGATTATCGTATCAACAACCGCTACACCGTTATTATTCTTGGTAGCTGTTCCTGAAATCTTGGAAATCTCACCATTATAAGCCTTGTTGTTGATAGTAATATCGACCTGCTGTCCAATTGAAATCTTAGGAAGGTCACTCTTGGAAATCTGAACAGATACTTCTACATCATCCAGATTAGCAAGTGTCACAGTCTGAGCTCCATTTGTAACTGTAGCACCTTCTACTACATTAACAGCTGTTACTACACCATTAAATTCAGCCTTAACTCCATCCATAGCCTCTTCAATCTTACCAAGAGTATCCTCCTGAGTAAGTGTAGTTGAATCAAGCTGTGCCTTGGCAGATTCAGCTGTTCCAGGGTTAACCTGTGCAGCCTTGGCTGACTGAAGATGTGACTGTTCCTCCTGAAGCGCTGTAATCTGATTCTTCCAAGCCTGCATCTCAGGGTCGTTTGAAAGAGCATACTGCACATCAATTATTGACTGTGAAACAGCAAGTGACATCTGTCTATCAGACTCAGATGGATCATCAAAAGCACCATCTGTCTTATTTCCTGACTCATTTCTATATATATATTCCTTGTTGCCGTTTTCAAAATAACTCTCGCTGGAATCTGCAATACCATTCTGGTTGATATCGGACTGAACTTTCTGAAGATCAGCTAGTGTTCTGTTGATACGACTTGTCTTTTCAGTAATCTTATTATTGATAGCATCAATCTCTGCTGTGATAGCATCAAGTCTGTCGTTGATCTGCTGAGGTGTCATGTTAGCTGCATATTTCCTGTCTGCTGCAGCAGTTCCTGACCAGTACGCACTATAGCTTCCCTTAGCCTGCTTGATAGCCAGCTCTGCAGTCTGCTTGGAAAGATTCAAAGCCTCTGAATCATAGGTATAAAGAGTATCACCTGTTGATACCTTATCTCCAACCTTGACATTAAGTTCAGATAATGGAGCTGTTACTTCAGAAAAGTATGTCTTAGTCTCTGCACTCTGAACTGTTCCTGAAACGGAAAGAACATTCTCAATTGTTCCGAGCTTTGCTTCCTGTGTATTAACAAACACTACAGCGTTCTTGGCTGCATTTATGCTTCTGAATACGAAAAATGCAATAAGGAGTGCTACTACGCCAAGCACGATAAATCTTTTCTTAAACTTTTTCTTGGGCTTGGCTGCCACTTCATGTTTCTCGTAGTCCTCATATGTCTGAGGTACATTAGTACTATTATTCTCAGTCATTACTGTACTAACCTTATTATCTTCCTTCTCTTTAACTGCAGTCTCAGGTGACTGTGTATTTTCTGTACTTTTAACTTCTAAATCCTTATCCTGTCCCATACTTCCTCCATATAATTACATCTCTAATGATCTGTTTTATGTCTCTATCTAAGCCATTAGTCTTCCTTATAATCCGGATTCATGATATCGCTGACGATACGTCCATCCGATATTGTTATGATTCTTCTGGCCTGTCTGGCTATTCCAGGGTCATGTGTGATTATGATTACTGTACGACCCTCAGCATAGAGTTTCTTGATAATGCTGATGATTTCCTTACTGGAGCCTGAATCAAGGTTACCTGTCGGCTCATCAGCCAGAAGAATAGGCGGTGCCTGTGCTATAGCTCTTGCAATGGCAACTCTCTGCTGCTGACCTCCAGACATCTCGTTTGGTTTGTGGGTCATTCTCTGTCCCAGTCCAACCTTGGAAAGAGCATTCATAGATAAAAGTTCTCTTTCTTTTTTACCAACGCCTCTATATATAAGAGGTAATTCTACATTCTCCAGGGCTGTAAGAGATGGAATCAGGTTAAAGCCCTGGAATATGAACCCTATCTCTCTATTGCGGACATCTGACTGTTCATCATCTGTCATGTGAGACACATCCTGACCATGCAAAAAATATTTGCCACTTGTAGGTGTATCAAGACACCCCAGCATATTCATAAGTGTGGATTTACCTGAGCCGGACTGGCCGATAATAGCGACAAATTCACCTTCGCCTATAATAAGACTCACATGATCAAGAGCCCTGACTTCGTTTTCCCCAGGATTGTATATTTTGCATACATCCTTGACTTCTACTAGTTTCTTCATAAAAACTCCCTATCTGCGCACATCTCAGATGCAAACGCAAGATAAAATATCTCCAAATAGGCATTCTTAGCGTAAACTTTGAGCAAACTACCTTCTACGTTAGCACCATTGCCATATCTTATCAAGAAATATTGTGCGCAATTTATATGAATTTACCGCTTTTTACCGTGAAAGTAAAGAGAAAAGCATTGATAATATTATTAATTTTTTATAAAATCGAATTTGCTGCCGCAAGATATTGTGTTTTGATTGTCATTATATTACTATATTATGTATATAATGATTAGTATATACCGTTTATTTCTAATAATTCGATAGGACTCAGTAATTTGTGGTAACCATCATTTTCTTAATACATGAAAGAAGGTTAATAACATGAAATCACCCGCTGAAATTGCAGCCAAATATGAATCTATAGGAAAGGGCAAGACAGAGCTTCCTGCGCTCAAGACATTTCTTTTAGGAATCCTGGCAGGCGCATATATCGCTCTTGGCGGTCTTGGAAGTCAGATTGCAAGCTGCACTGCAGCAGATCCATCAAGTGCGCGTATGGTCAGCAGTGTAGTTTTCCCAATAGGTCTTTTCATGGTTCTTGTTGGAGGCGCTGAGCTTTTTACAGGTAACTGCCTCATCTTCATTCCTGTTCTGTCCGGAAAGGCCAAGCTCTCAGGAATGCTAAAAAACTGGGTTCTTGTTTACCTTGGAAACATGGTTGGAGGCTTCCTTATTGCACTTGTAGCTTCCACTTCTCACATTTATTCTTTTGCTAATAATGCTCTGGCTGAATCAGTTATCTCAACTGCTGTTACCAAGGCTGGTATTTCTTTTAGTGACGGACTTCTTAGAGGAATCCTCTGTAACGTTCTGGTATGTCTTGCTGTATGGTGTTCCTTCTCAGCTGACGAAGTTGCCGGCAAAGTCCTTGCACTGTGGCTTCCAGTAATGTTGTTCATCATCTGCGGCTTTGAGCACTGCATTGCCAACATGTACTTCATTCCAGCTGGAATGCTCACATCTGCAATCTACGGACTTCCTGCTGAGGGCCTTAGCCTGTTTGGATTCTTCGTAACTAATCTGATTCCCGTAACTATCGGAAACATAATCGGTGGATCCATCTGTGTTGGAGCTATGTACTACGCTATCTACCTGAAAAAATGAGCCATAGATTTATGGCCCGTGTTTTGGTCCTGGGGGACGGGGTTAGTGGTCCAAAATAAGATGTTAATAAAAGAGGCTGACACTTTGAGTGCCAGCCTCTTATTTATATTCTGATACACATTTTGGACCACTACCCCCGTCCCCATGGTCCACTTTATTTAGTCAGGAGCATCATGATCTCATTGCTGCGTGCGATGAACCTGCTCATAGCTTCGCCCTCAAGTGGAGCGTTCTGGATACGTGCAAGGTCATAGAGCTGCTCGAAGATCATCTTGGTGTTATCGCTGTCTTCATTCTCCATCACATACTGAACAAGTGGATGGTTAGCGTTGAGGATAAGTGTCTGGCCTTCGTTGCCAAAGTCGTCCATGCTCATTCCGTTCATGGCATACATCTTCATCATCTCAGCCATACGTCTTGATTCCTCAGAAACAGTGAGCATTGAAGACATCTTCTTATCCTTGAGCTTCTCAAGCTTAACAGTAAGTCTGTCGTTCTTAAGAGCCTTCTTGATCTTCTCAGAGAGCTCTTTTTCTTTTTCCTCAAGCTCAGCTGCTGCCTTCTTACTGGTCTTGGACTTGAAGGTCTCTGTAAGGTCAGCATCAATTCTCTTGAAAGAGATACCCTCATTCTTGGACTCAAGCTGCTGCATGAAAGGCACATCGATGTTGTGGTTCATGATGAAGGCTTCCATCTTCTGTGCCTTGAACATCTTGATGTACTGGCTCTGCTGCTGTTCGTCTGTTACGTAGTAGATAGTACGAGGCTCTTTGTCCTCTTCTTTCTTTTCAGTATCTGAAGCCTTAGCCTCATCTCCAACAACCTCTGCCTCAACTACATTTCCATTCTCATCTGTAGCCTCTTCCTTGGCAGCCTCTTCCTCTGCAGCCTTGTTGATCTGAAGAGCCTCAGGTGTTGTGAGGTACTTGCCTTCAAGGTTCTTGAACAGGATATAATCTGTCATCTTCTCGCAGAACTTGTCGTCGCGAAGGCAACCATATTTGATGAATGGGCTGATGTCATCCCAGTACTTGTCATAGTTCTCTTTATCTGTCTTGCAAAGACCTGCAAGCTTCTCAGCAACCTTCTTGCTGATGTACTCAGAAATCTTCTTAACAAAACCATCATTCTGAAGCGCTGATCTTGATACGTTAAGAGGAAGGTCCGGGCAATCAATTACGCCCTTAAGGAGCATAAGATACTCTGGAATAACTTCCTTGATGTTATCAGCGATGAATACCTGGTTGTTGTACAGCTTGATCGTTCCCTCAATTGACTCAAACTCCATGTTGATCTTAGGGAAGTAAAGGATACCCTTTAAGTTGAAAGGATAGTCCATGTTGAGGTGAATCCAGAATAAAGGCTCCTTGTAATCGCGGAATACCTTTCTGTAGAATTCCTTGTACTCCTCATCTGTGCAATCCTTAGGTGTCTTAGCCCAAAGAGGATGTGTATCATTAAGAAGCTGTGGTCTTCTCCTTACCTTGTACTCGAGCTCTGGCTCCTTGTCCTCACCCTCTTTTTTCTCAGGGTGAACCTCTTCTATAACTACATCTGACTCAAGCTTCTCAGAAGCCTTGATTGTCTCTGTGCCTTCTTCATTCTCTTTTGAAAGATAAATCTCATAAGGCATGAATGAGCAGTACTTCTCGATTACTTCTCTTGCCTTGTACTCGTTGCAAAACTCAAGGCAGTCCTCAGAAAGATGTAGTGTGATTGTTGTACCAACCTCAGCCTTGTTGCCATCCTCCATCTCGAAGTCTGAACCGCCATCGCAGGTCCAGTGAACAGACTCAGCATCTGACTTGTATGAGCGTGTATCGATATCTACATAATCAGAAACCATGAAGGTTGAGTAGAAACCAAGTCCGAAGTGACCAATGATCTGATCTGCATTAGCCTTATCCTTGTACTTGTTAAGGAAGTCTGTAGCACCTGAAAAAGCTACCTGGTTAATATACTCTTCAACTTCCTCAGCTGTCATACCAATACCATTATCTGTGATCTTGATAGTCTTCTCTTTATCATTAAGTACAACATCTACGCGAGGCTTGAAGCCCTCTGGCAATGTGTACTCTCCCATCATATCCATCTTGCGGATCTTGGTGATAGCATCGCAAGCATTTGAGATTACTTCTCTGTAAAAAATATCATGATCCGAATACAACCATTTCTTGATGATTGGGAACATGTTCTCGCTGTTAATTGAAAGATTACCTTTTTTTGAAGCCATAATTCTCACTCCCTTTTAATGATTTTCTATCTCCGGCAATATATTTTCCGTACAAAATCTAGTTTAAAACTGGGAATTTTAAAAGTCAATAAAAAATTAGCACTCATCGCAAAAGAGTGCTAACAAGCAATAATTTCTGTTGTAATACTCTCAAAAACCATTAAAATGTATATAGAGTGTTTATACTCATAATTAGGGTTGCGCTCGTTGGGGGAACATGAAAATATGATTGGCGGGAAAAAAGTAGTAGCATTATGCACGTATAGAATTTATGAGACTCATGAGTTTGATTTTATCTACGAACTTGGGAAAATGATTCCCGAGCATGATTGTTCTCTGTTCATCTATGCCATGAATTCTGAAATTGGCATCATAGAAAACCATACCCCTGAGGTCGAAGTCTACGATCTCATTCCCTATGACAAAGTTGACGTCGTTGTTGTCATGAACGAGAAGATAAAGAGCCGAAGTGTATGCCAGAGCATTATTGATAAATCTAATGCTGCCGGTGTACCTGTTCTGGTTGTTGATGGTCACTATGAAAATGTGTCCACAGTTAACTACGACTATTTAGGCGGCTTTGAGAAGGTCTTGATCCACATGTTTGAGCACCACAAGGTCAAGAAGCCTCACTTCATGGCTGGTCACAGGAATAACGCCTTTTCTAACGAGAGAATAGACTTATTCAAAAAATATATGACCAAATATAATCTGCCTTTTGATGACAGCATGGTCAGCTACGGCGATTTCTGGGCTCTCCCTTGTAGAGCAGCCACAGCAGAGCTTCTCAAAAGAGATGAACTACCAGATTCCATTATCTGCGCCAATGATATCATGGCCATCAATGTATGCGATGTTCTCAAGGAAAACGGCATAAGAGTTCCGGAAGATATCCTTGTATCTGGTTTTGATGGTATCGACGAAGCATTTATCTCTTCACCTGGAATCACCACTGCCATTTGCGATAAAGGCGAGCTTGCTCACACTGTAATGGGCGCTCTCGATGAGATTCTTGCAGGCAAACGCAATGTCATCAAGTGGATTGAGCCTGTATTTATCCCTAACGAATCCTGTGATTGTCCACGTAAAGACCTGCATGTAACTGCTACAGTCAGTGATCTTAATAATCTCTTTTACCATCATGAGGACGAGATTCATGCACTGCAGAATATAATCTCTAAGATGCTGGTAGGTGAGGACGTAAAAAAGAGTATCCGCTACGTCAAGGAAAACCACGCCAGACATGCCAAGGTCATTGTTGAAAAGTCCTGCTTTGATCTAGAGAACAACTTTTTCTATGATGATGTGGAAAAGGGCGATAAAATGGTCATCTATGACTCGTATGATGATACAGATCGCTCCTATCCTTATAATCCGGATGAGATTGTTCCTAATCTGGAAGAGCTCATTCAGACCGGGCAGCCTCTTGTATTCAACTGCCTTCTTTATATGAATAAATGTCTCGGATTTGTGTGTTATACATATCCCAGAATGATGCTTATAGACTACAACCAGACACCTAACCTTACCAACTGCTTTGAGATGAGTATCGGTGGTTATGTTGTGAATATGTACCAGAAGTACCTTAGAGACAAGGTTCGTGAGATGTATCAGAATGATGCTCTCACAGGTTTGTACAACCGCCTTGCATTCAGATCACTCATTGATGAGATTTTGTCCAAACCTGAGCGTATCGGCCAGAAAATCACTGTTATCATGATGGATTTGAACAATCTCAAGCAGATCAACGATACCCTCGGACACATGGTAGGTGACAAGGCCATAAAAGCTGTTGCTACTGCCCTTAAGGAATCGTGTCCTGATGATGCTCTATGCGTTAGGGCAGGTGGCGACGAGCTTCTGGGCGTAATTATTGGAGACTGCGATGTAGCTCAGATTACTGGAGGGATTGAGAGAAACCTTGAAAATGCCAGCAAAGAGCTTGGCATTTCAGTATCTGCCAGCACAGGCGTATACACTACTCTCTACGAAGAGGGCATGGACATCGGCAAAATTATCAATATAGCAGATGAGCGCATGTACGAGATGAAGCGCAAGATAAAAGCTGGTAGAATCAGATAAAAAAGAACTCCTAAGTGATGATAATTACTCGCCACTTAGGAGTTTATTTTATATGCTTTATTTTTCGAAATATTCTGTGTACACATTCCAAAGAGAATTGGTTGTTACGTTCTCATCAGAAGTAACTTCTATTGAATCCCATAGCTCTTCATTGAGCTCTTTGGTGAGAGTATCCACATAGGCGTCATACTGCTCGCCGAAGACTTCTCTTTTCCTCTCTGCTACGATCCTGACCTTGTTGTACTCGGTCTCTTCTCTGTTAAAGGTAGTCACACACTTAATAATAACGTAGCCATCACTAACCTCTACAACATCGCTGATTTCCTCAGTTCCAAGGTTAAAAGCAACTGTCTCGTAAGCCTCCTCTACTTCTCCTTTGCCAAAAGAAATAGTGGACTCTTCAGCTTCATTGTACTCAGACATAAGTTCCTCAAAGCTGGTTCCATCTATCAGCTGATTCTGAATACTCTTGGCCTTGAGATACACAGTATTCTTGGCTGTATCATTATAAGTAACCTTCTCTCCTGACGCATCAAGGTCATAGGTCTTAAGAAAAATCTGCTCAACTGTTATAGTTCTGGCCTCATCATCACTGATCTCAGGATTGATATCTCTGATAATGTAGTCATAGAGCTTATCAGCAAGGGCATACTCAGAATAAATCTGGAAAATGTTATCCTCAGTAACTCCGTGCATCGCCTCAATGTCCTGCTCTGTCAGAGTCTCATAATAAGCCGCAGCTGCATCTCTCGCAGTCTTAAGCTCTGAATCATCCAACACTATAGACATATTGCCTGCCAAAAGATTCATTGCCTTAATCTGAGCAACCTTGGCAAGAATCGACTCTTTTAACTGATTGGCAACTGTCCCTTCATCGGTCTGTGTATCCCAAATCTGCGCTCCAAAGGTGCTCTCATAGCCATTCTGCGTATTGATAAGGTACACCATTATCTCCTGGATGCTGCAGACACTGTCCTCAATTCTGAATACCTCATCATCAGAAAAGCCTGTAGTAAATACTACCTTTTTATTGCCGTCTAAAATATTCTCACAGCCTGTCATGGAAAAGACAAGGAAAAAGGCCATAAGGACTGCCAATATTCTGTTGTCCAACAATCTTTTTCTCAGGTTCATCTTGTCTTAATTTATCCTAATGTCTTAATGATTGAACGAGCTACTGAAAGTCCGTTGGCACTAGCCTGCTGAAGTCCACGTGTTACGCCGGCTCCATCACCGATAGCACGAAGTCCCTTGATGCTGGTCTCGAAATCCTTGTTAACAATAACCTTATTAGAATAGAACTTAACCTCTACACCATAAAGAAGTGTCTCATCAGAAGCAATACCAGGTGTAACCTTATCAAGAGCCTGGATCATCTCATCAAGGTCAACCATGATTCTGTGTGGGAATACAAGAGAAAGATCTCCAGGTACCGCATCCTTAAGTGTAGGGATCAGGTTATTCCTGCAAAGTCTCTCCTCTGTAGTTCTTCTGCCACGTCTGAAATCGCCGTAGGTCTGAACCAGAATCTTGCCACCGCAGAGCATGTTAGACAGCTCGGCAATCTTTTTACCATATTCAATAGGAGTCTTGAAAGGCTTGGTGAAGTTCTTGGATACAAGGAGCGCAAAGTTTGTGTTGTTGGTCTTGAGATCTTTGCCCTTGTAAGCGTGTCCGTTAACTACAGCAAGTCCGTTCTCATAATACTCAGTTGCAACCTCTCCAGATGGGTTAGTACAGAAAGTACGAACCTTATCATCGAAGGTTGGTGTGTGATAGATGAGCTTGGCCTCATAGAGGTTCTCGTTGAGGAACTGCATAACTTCATCTCTAACCTCAACTCTTACTCCTACATCAACTGTTCCAGGCTTAGTCTCGATGCCAATCTCCTCGCACTTATCCTTGAACCAGTCTGCACCCTCACGGCCTACAGCACTGACAATCTCCTTAGCGAAATATGTTTCGCCCTTGTCTGTTGTAACACCCTTGCAGACACCATCCTCAACGATGATATCTGTTACCATAGTGTTGAACTCGATCTCTACTCCCTTAGAAAGAACATGCTCCTGGAGCTTGGAATAGATCTTGTAGCCTTCCTCTGTTCCAAGGTGTCTGATTGGACACTCAACGAGCTTTAAGTTAGCGTTGATAGCCTTTCTACGGATTTCTCTAATCTCCTGCTCTTTGTCTACGCCGTATACGCTCTTGTCTGCGCCAAACTTAAGATATATCTCGTCTGACTCATGAATAAGAGTTGTTGCAGCATCATAGCCAAGTATCTCAGGAAGATTTCCTCCTACATCAGGTGAAAGAGAAAGCTTACCATCTGAGAACGCTCCTGCTCCTGCAAAGCCAGTAGTGATTGAACATGGCTTACAACCTGCGCAGGTCTTAGTCACTCTCTTAGGACAGTTTCTCTTTTCAATTGAACGACCTTTTTCTATCATGAGGACCTTAAGGTCAGGTCTCTTTTCCATAAGTTCGTAGGCACAGAAAATACCTCCTGGGCCTGCACCAATAATAATTACATCAACATTTTTTGCCATAAGAATAAAACCTCCTGTTCCTATATAAGCAACTCATTATATCATATTTCAAATTTTTATAATACAACGCAAAAAAGCCGCCGCATTATGCCTTTTGCGACGGCTGATCTACTCATATTTTATCTGCTGGTTCTGTACTGAACAGGAGTCATTCCGTATTTCTTTTTAAAGAGACGATTGAAGTGCTCTACATTCTGGTAGCCTGCTGCCTCGGCAACCTTCTCAACCTTCATGTTGCCGTTTCTAAGGAGTGTGCTGGCCTTGTTGAGACGAATGCGCTTAACATTTTCTCCAAAGGTCATTCCGGATTTCTCCTTGATATACTTGGAAAGATATGGCTTGGAGAGGTAGAACTGGCTGGAGAGGTCATCCAGTGTTACAGTCAGGTAGTTCTCCTGGATGTAGTTGATGATGGAGTTAATCCTCTCATCCTTGCTGTTCTTAATCTCTTTTACCTCATCAATCTGATTAACAGCTATTACAAGAGCGTTGATTGAGGAACGGATAATATCTTCATCAATTCCTACGCCCCAATACTTCTTGCCGTTGTGTGTAATTCCGACATAGGTGCAGGCCTTGGAAGATGAACCTCTTGAAAGAGCGTGCTCCTCGTAGGTTGAAAGCTCGTAGCTGATGTTGAAATACTGCTTGATAGCGTTGCTGACAGCATCAAGACGACCATTACCATTTGCCTCAACCACGTGCTCTTTGTCTGCATGAGTAATTGTAACCTCTGTGAGGATACCGTCTATCTGCTTAAAGTGGCACTCTGTAATCTTGAATACATTGTCGTTATGAACATACTTATCTTCAAAAATCTGATAGATTCTTGCTGGTGAAAGCTCAGCATGCTCTCTGTCTGAAATGTCTTTGATAGTGTAGCTGACGTCTGCCTGCATTTCCTTGGGAACCATCATGCCATAGTTGGTCTTGAGGATGTAGCTTACGCCGCCCTTACCAGACTGGCTGTTGATTCTGATAACATCTCCGTCGTACTCTCTGCCGAGATCCTTAGGATCAACTGGAAGATATGGAACTGACCAGATGCCCTTGTCTTTCTTTTGCTCATGCCAAGCAAAGCCCTTGGAGATAGCATCCTGATGGGAACCTGAGAAAGCTGTGAATACGAGCTGTCCAGCGTAAGGCTGTCTCTCATAGATTCTCATTCTTGTGAGTCTTTCGTAAGCCTCACCAATCTCCATGATATGGCTGAAATCAAGTCCTGGATCAACGCCGTGTGAATACATGTTGATGGCCAGTGTGACAATATCTACATTACCTGTTCTCTCGCCGTTTCCGAAAAGAGTTCCCTCGATTCTGTCAGCACCTGCAAGGCATCCAAGCTCAGCATCACTTACACCTGTTCCTCTGTCGTTATGAGGATGAAGTGAAAGAACTACAGCGTCACGATACTTAAGATTCTTACTGATGTATTCAACCTGAGTTGCAAATACATGAGGCATTGCAATCTCAACTGTTGTAGGGATATTGATAACCACCTTATTCTTCTTGGTTGGTTTCCATACATCAAGAACAGCGTTACATACCTCTACAGCGTAGTCTACCTCTGTTCCAGGGAAGCTCTCTGGTGAATATTCAAAAGAGAAGTTTCCGTTAGTCTCTTTTGCAAGCTTATCAAGAAGCTTGGCTCCATCAATTGCGATCTGCTTAACTTCCTCTTTACTCTTCTTGAATACCTGCTCACGCTGAGCAACTGATGTTGAATTATAAAGATGAATGATAGCCCTTGGAGCGCCCTTAACCGCCTCAAAGGTTCTCTTAATGATATGCTCTCTTGCCTGAGTCAGAACCTGAACAGTTACATCATCAGGAATCATGTTCTTCTCGATAAGAGTTCTGGCAAACTCAAACTCTGTCTCGGAAGCTGCCGGGAATCCGATCTCGATTTCCTTGAAACCAAGTTCAACAAGCATTGTAAAGAATTCGAGCTTCTCATCAAGGCTCATGGGCTCTATAAGTGCCTGGTTACCATCACGAAGATCTACGCTGCACCAGATTGGTGGATGATCCAGATAGTCTTTCTTGACCCAGTCGTAGCTTGCCTTAGGTGGCATGAAATATTGACGCTGATACTTCTCGAAATTCTTCATAATACTGCTCCCCTTTGTCTTAATATTAGTCTAACAAATCAATATAAACTTGATTTATTTTATCCTGCGATATTAATATCGGTCAGATTAATTGATATATTTATATGTCCCCAGATTAAAATCGCACATATTTTTTGATAAATATTATGATATCACAATTATAAACAATTACATCATGGTAGATTTAATCACTTTTCTTGATATTTTTTAATGTCACACTAAAAAGCTTGTATCTTTGGATATTTCCATTTGTAAGTTACCTTTTGAATAGCATATCCCGGATAAAATTATAACGCCAAAACGGTCATGATTTAGACGTTTTGACGTTATTGAATAAGGAATTAATATGTGGCTAATATATCGTATCAGTCGCACTGATAGCCTTTGTTTACAAGAATATTTTCAACAGCATTAACATCCTCTGTGTGCATAACCATGATAGGATTTCCTGTCTCTCTGTTAAAAGAAAGGTATGTGTAATTAACATTGATGTGGCTGTCCTTGAGAGTCTTGAGAATATTATCAAGAGCTCCTACTTCATCCTTACACTCTACAGCAAGAACTGAAGATGTCTTGCACATGTAGCCATTAGCCTGCAGCACTTCCATACACTTCTCTGCATCAGATACAACCATTCTGATGATTCCATATTCAGCAGAATCATTTGTAACAGAGCCAAGAATATTGATCTCATTCTCTCTCAGAAGTCCTGTAATATTCTGCAAACATCCTTTTTTATTTTCAGCATAAATTGAAACCTGCTTAAGCATTTCGTATCGTCCTCCAAGTAAGTATTTTGTTCACATCTAGTATATGCCAATAACACATTCTGTGTGCACATCAGTTTAGTCGGCATTACTCTTTTATCACTTTTTCACTTAAAAGCGCTAAAGCGTATTGCCTTTGTCTACTATACCATATTTGCGAGATTTGTAAAGCAGTTCATTTCATTTCCAGCTATATCTAGCAACAATAAGGAATAATATAGCAAAAATCTGCAATATAAATACACATGTACTAGGTATAATTAGAAATGATAAAAAAACAGTCATTATGCCTACGAGAGGTTTCTATGTACAAAGAAAGCATAAATCCAATAACAAAGCTTGATTACCCAGATCCAGATATTATCCGCGTTGATAACACCTACTATATGGTCAGCACCACCATGTACTTCATGCCTGGCTGCGAGATTCTGCGTTCCTATGACCTGGTGCATTGGGAACATGCTGCCTACGTTTACGACAGGCTTGATTCTACACCAGCTCAGCGCCTTGAGGAAAAAGAGAATATCTACGGCCAGGGTATGTGGGCTGCAAGTCTGCGATATCATGAGGGCTATTTTTTCGTTGTCTTTGTATGCAATGACACGCATAAAACCTATGTTTATACATCCCGTAGCATCGATGGGCCTTGGGAAAAGAACTATCTCGATGGCTTCTATCATGATAATTCCGTTCTGTTCGATGATGACGGAAGGATTTATATTGTTTCAGGAAATAAAGATATCCACATAAAGGAGCTATCTCCTAAAAAAACTGAGCTGGGGGTTACACTGACGGATAATACCAACGATGACCGCGTGATAATCAGTGACTCCGACGATGTATACCTCGGCTACGAGGGTGCTCACTTCTACAAGATAAATGGTAAATACTACATCTTCCTGATTCATATGCCCAAGTCTATCGGAAAGCGCACAGAAGCAGTGTTCGTTGCTGATGATCCATATGGCCCTTATACCGGAAAAGATGTAATGTATGACGACAGAGGCTACCGTGGTTCAGGCGTAGCTCAGGGCGGCGTTGTTCAGACGCCTTCAGGAAAATGGTATTCAATTCTCTTCCAGGATAGCGGAGCTGTAGGAAGAATCCCAGTATTGATGCCAATTACATGGGATGAAGCCTCACCTTATCCGATATTTGGCGATGATGGCAAGATTCCAGAATACTTTGAAATAGAAGATTTAAACCCTGGCTATAACTACACTCCGCTTGTTGGAAGCGATGATTTCAAGAGCGGTGACGGCGACAGCTTTGGCTTTATGAACCGCTGGCAGTTTAACCACGAGCCTGACTTATCCTTAGTAAAAAGAGATACAGCAAAGGGCACAGTAACCATCACCACAGACAAGCTCTGTGATAACCTTGTTCAGGCCAAAAATATCCTAACTCAGCGCACTCTCTTCCCAAGCTGCACCTGCCGTGTGGATGTTGATGCTTCTGATCTGTCCGAAGGTGACTACGCAGGACTTTGCATTCTCGAGAGCAATTACTGCTTTATCGGTGTTACAAAAAGAGATGGCAAGTTCTATCTGATTCAGGGAAATCGCGAGATCACAACCGGCGGCTTCTGGGGTGAAAGACATGATACCGAAAGCTTCGTAGAGCAGGCATGCGCCGAGATTACCAGCCCCAAGGTAACACTGCATGCGAATATTTGCTATGACGATGACACCGCCACCTTTGGATATCCCCAGCAATTCGGCGTCATCAACAAACTTCAGTTCAAGCTTGACCATTTCACCGGCGCACGTTTTGGACTTTTCGTATATAGCACAAAAGAAGCCGGCGGCAGTGCCAGCTTCTCAAACTTCGTATATTAAAAAAATATAGCCAGAGGCCTCTCAAACAGGCATCTGGCTATTTTTTCAACAATATTCTCATCCTCTTTTTTCTTTCATCTTCCACAGGATCACAGCTCCAACAATATAAATCGGAAGTCCGGCGATATATCCGTTTGGTGCTGGGCCTAGGAGTCTCGTCGCTGCTACTACCGATGGTGCAGCCAGAGCAAGTGGAATTGTTGCTGCTCCGTTAAAGGCCCCGTGGAGAATTGCCGGATACCAGATGCACTTTGATTTCTCGTATACATAATCGCATAACGTGCCCAGGAATACTGTGCAAACGCAGAACGACACCATTCCAACTATAGGAAAACCCTTGTAATCCTTACCATACTCATATCCAGTCAAAAGAATCATCGGCCAGTGCCACATTCCCCAGATAATACCACCGAAGATAGAACCTCCAACTCTTCCAAATCTCTCTTTTAACACAGGATACATGTAGCCTCGCCAGCCGGCCTCTTCGCCTACTGCAAAAATCATGTTGAGAAGAGGTGCATAAGCTATTGCGCTGATGGAACTTATAAGCATCTGTTGACCATAAGTTACTCCCAAAGTTTCCAACTGTTCAAGTGCAGCTTCCTGGCCATTTTCTACAAAATATGCTCCGCTTACATCAAAGTGAGACGGAAAAATAACAAAGTACAAAACCGCGCCTATCGCAGTCAATATAGCTGGTCCAAACCATGAGAAAAGAAATGCCCAAATACTTCCCTTAAATACTGGCTTCCATCCCATTCCTTTAAGCTTCTGCCCTGAAACAAGTACAGCCAGAAGCGGTACAAACATCATGCACGCCGTGATCATCTGCGCAGCACCTGACAGAATCAGCTTCGCACTGCCATTTTCCATATTGTTGACCAGCCATACAAATATCTGAATGACATAGCCAATTCCGAAGGTAAATCCCAAATACTTAAAAAGCGTCTTGTTACTGGTATCTAATTCTGTCATCTTTTCCCCCAATCTGTAATTATGTCCGCTCTCTCAAAAATCGCTAATTACCAACAAACGAGCCACATATATCAAAAGACATTCTACTATATACCACTCTGTCAAAAGGTAAACATTTTGTCAATATAAATAAGAACGATATAAAAAACACATCTCCAAAGAAGCGACAAACTGCGCGCATTTTGGAAACTTAAAAATAGATTTGAATATATATGTTATACTAATAAGACACAGTAGCACTCAATTCACAGTTTTACTTTTACACACCGCAATAACTACACAGCTACTCATGGCAACAATCAGATTCAGTTACACAGGTGATTATTATGGAAAAAGAAATCTTTAATCAGGAACAATCCCATTTGACCAAAACATACGACAAACTCCTTGAGATGAAAAAAGACCTTGAGGATCAGATTGCCTCTCTTAACGAAAAGGCAATGGATGATAAAAATGATATCAGAGACAACATTCGTTTCGACTACGCCGATATCGAGACCACAATGGAAACTCTGACAGAGATTGAGGTTTGGAATCGTTATATAGACACTTACAATGTTGAGAGTAGTTCTCTTACCAAGCGTCTTAATACGGTAAATAAGCTCCTTGAGTCTCCCTATTTTGCCAAGATCAGTCTTCAGTTCGATCCTACAGAGGAGCCCGAAAGCTACTATATTGGACGCGCTGCCATTTCAGAAAACGGCTATGACCAGATGGTTGTTGACTGGAGATCTCCAATTGCAGAAGTTTACTACAATCAGGAGACCGGTCACACCCACTACACCGTAGAGGACAGAGAAATTCCTGTTGACCTTCAGCTCCGTCGCCAGTTCGACATTAAGAAAAATGAGCTTGTTTCCTATTTTGATACACAGATTGCCATCGAAGATCCAATGCTTCTGCAGTCACTGTCACAGGCACGTTCTGACAAGATGCAGGCAATCACAGCAACAATTCAGAAAGAGCAGAACACAGTTATCCGCTACCCTGACGTTCCTTTCCTTCTCGTAAACGGAATCGCAGGAAGTGGTAAGACTTCAGTACTTCTCCAGCGAATTGCATATCTCTTTTACCAAAAGAGAAAGACTCTCCGCCCGGATCAGGTGTGCCTGATGACACTTAATCCTGTGTTCCGCGACTACATTGATAACGTCCTCCCAGACCTTGGCGAGACCAATCCGCTCACCATCACCTGGAACGAATTCCTTGAGATGACCAACGTTCCATTTACAGAAAACGGCGTAGATTCTACAACTGCAGAAAGCCTTCAGAAGATTCATGATTGTTTACCAACACTCATACCAGAGGCCGATGACTTCTTTGACATCAAGCAAAAAGAGACTCTCGTCATGAACAAAAACGAGGTTCTATCTGTGATAAAGATGTTCAAGCAGTTCCCTATGGGAATGCGCCTGATCCAGACCGTAGCTGATGAACTCGAAGTCAGAGCCAAGAACGCTCTCCACAATCTGGATAAAGAGGTTGAGGATGAATCCGAAGGCTCAGCTAAGTCTGATTCTGCCGAGAACAATAGAATCGAAAATGACTACGGCGGAGCCCTTCGCACCATCAAGCATTGCGGCTTTGTTAACGTCCTTCATGTAGCTAAGAGGATTCTTGGAACAGATCATATCACTGCTGCCGAGTGGCTCTACACCAAGATGGAGCTCACAGGCCTTTGCGACCGCAATATGAAATACATGATGATCGACGAAGTTCAGGATTACACTAAGGCTCAGCTCATGGTATTTCGCAAGTTCTTCCCAAATGCCCGTTTCATGCTGCTTGGCGACGAGAATCAGGCCATCCGAGAAGGCACTATTTCTTTTGCCGAGATAAAAGAACTTGCCGAGGCAGACGACAAGAAATTCGTGGAACTGCCACTTATGACCAGCTACAGAAGCTCACCTGAGATCACCGACATGTTCGCATCTCTCCTTCCATCCGAGAAGAAGATGCTTGTATCCTCTGTTCAGCGCCCAGGCGAATTAGTTTCTGTGAAGACCTGCAAGTCAGACAAGGAATACTATGACGAACTTCGAAACCTCATTTCTGACTATGGTAAAAGAACTGGCCTCACAGCTATAATCTGCAGAAACCAGTACAATGTTGACCGCATTGCAGAAAAACTCGGAAAAGATGCTCCTGTCATTGTTGCAGAAAACGATGCTCTTCCAAAAGAAGGTGTGTTCATCATTGACCTTCCTCTTGCTAAGGGTCTTGAATTTGACAACGTAATTCTTGCAGATGTTGATAAAGACGCTTATCCATCCGACATTCTCGGCAAGCACTGCCTCTACACAGCAATGTCACGTGCGACTCAGCATCTTGCTATTCTTGCCAACGGCGAGCTGTCAGAGAATCTGTAATAAAAAAGATGCATATAGAATAATTTCATCTAAAAATATTTTATAATTAGATATTAAAAGCTCCGCATTTCCCACAATACTATTTTCTACTGATATAGAAGATTAGTATTGCAGAAAATGTGGAGCTTTATTTTACAGGATCAGCTTCTCAGCCAGATCCTTGAGTTCCTGCTTTCTATCATTAAGAAGCAATATTTTATTGTACTTATAGAAGGCTTCATTACCAGTTTCTCTTACAAACTTGAGACTGTAATATGCCTTGGACAGCTCTGTTAAGAAGATTACCATCTCCTGGCTTCCAGAAAGAGACTGCGTATCCCCAAAAGTTTCCTCCAAGAATTCGAAACTGTTGGTAAGGTGATCACCTGTGGACTTCATTTTATCCTGACGGGAAGCTTCTCTTTCATTGAACCACTTCTTGATATTATCTAAAATGCCATCCTCAGAGGTCTTTGCATCATCTGCATCAGCATCAATCTTGTCACCAATTCTCATGCTATCAAGTAGTGCTGCAATGACAAGTCTCCTTACCTTCTCATCATCTCTACTGATAAGACCAGCCTCCAACTGTGACTCCAGCTCTTTTTCCAGGGCTTGTGCCTTCTCAGAAATCCAGCCACCATTAGCAGCATCAGCGCCAGCAGTAGTCTCTGTACTAGCTATAGCCGCCTGCGCCTTGATTATCTCAAAGAGCTCCTTCTGTACTGCCTGACTCTGAGCGTATTCCTTGAACTCCTCCATAAGCTTATCTGTCAGGAGACCGATGATACTAAGTTTTTCGTCAAAAGAGCCATCTCTGATAGCCTTTTTATCCTCAGGAAATCTTCCTTCTAGAATATCCGGAATCTTGTAAAGCTCATTATATCTGCGATAGAGCTCATAGTAAGTTGCAAAATCCCTTGCTATATCTTTATTTTGAAGGTACTGAACTGTGAGATTCTCATCCACAGCAATTCCCAATTTCTCGTGAACCTTGATGACTCTTGAGAGGTCTTCCCAACCTCTTGCAGTCACAAAGCTTCTGCCATCAGCATTAGTCTGGATGCTATAGAAATTATCTTTTTTTATCTCCAAATAGGCCATGATAGAGCCGTGAACACCCGCCTTATAAGCATAAGTCTTCCAGGACTCAAAATCCTCTTCTATATTTATCTGCCTCACGCGGTCGAGAGTAACAATGTCGAAATCTCTTACAGATTTGTTGTACTGTGGTGGGTTTCCAGCTGTTACAATTATGAATCCATCGGGAAGCTTGTGACTTCCGAAGGTCTTGTACTGCAGGAACTGTAGCATTGTTGGCGCCAATGTCTCTGATACACAGTTGATCTCATCCAGGAAAAGAATTCCCTCATGAATCCCAGATTTTTCCACCTGCTCATACACTGCACCGATAATTTCACTCATAGTATATTCGGTTACAGAATATTTTTTGCCACCAAACTCTTTTTCCGAAATCATTGGAAGACCAATGGCACTCTGCCTTGTGTGGTGAGTAATTGTATATGAGACCAGATTGATTCCAAGCTCATGGGCAATCTGCTCCATTACGGCAGTCTTACCAATTCCTGGAGGTCCCATCAGCAGAATCGGACGCTGTCTTTCAACAGGTATCTCATATTGGCCGGCCTCATCCTTCTCAAGATAGGCACGAACCGCATTTTTCACTTCATCTTTCGCTTGATCAATATTCATTGTCATTCCTCTATTCCAAATTATAACCGAAATTATCTCACTCGCTCACTTTGTCGCTTATATGTAAAGCCTCAATGCCCAGTCGGGCACTTTTTCATCGTCATAGTCCTCATCCTGTGCAAAGATGAAGGCTGTATCATAGGTGGTTGGCTTATCAGGATATTCTCCAAAGCCATCAGTAAAATATATTAGTCCCTTCAGATTTTCAAATTTCCCGGCAGCTTTTAGCTCTTCAACATATTCAAAAACAGGTCTGAAATCTGTTCCGTAGCCGCCTTCCACATGGATTTCCGAAGAATATTTATTCATTTCATCAGTATTTTCAATGAAATCTGTTCTCTGAATCTGATTATCGCACTGAATCACGCAGATTTTAATCCTTTGAAAAAAGTTATCTCCATCAAGAAGTATCGCAGCTGTCTCATTAAGAAAT
>JAEEGF011121930.1_pt1 | contig 26789 bp, 26 predicted proteins | sample 9134171 | NCBI WGS metagenome assembly JAEEGF01 (sample SAMN16246542, study PRJNA631951) | gut metagenome | biome: gut microbiome; feature: rumen; material: AP-attached | host: Bos | place: Iran: Karaj | collected 2018-10 | reverse complement strand
CCGCAATTTCTGAACATAAGTATAGAAATTTTGATTTCGAATTTGTACATCAAGTTCATACAGTCAGGTGCATCTTCATCAATATATCCTGTATCTGCAAATCCTATTTTTTCATAGACTTTAAGGGCAGAAGCATCCTCTTTGTTGACACACACTTCTACGCAAGAATACTTGCGCTCTTTTGATAGTAGTTCAATGATTTGGCGAAGCGCTTCAGTGCCATACTCTTTTCCTTGATGATCCCTGTCAATAAGGAACTGCTGCAGGTCATAGCAAGCAGGTTCATCGTCAAGATCTTTTACTAAAGCAACTCCGACAATGATGCCGTCATTTTCGATTCCCAGGACATTAGCGCGGTTGGAACGATATGCATATCCTCTGGCAATGATTCCGATAGGACTATCCAGGTATCTTTTTTGGTAATCATGCACGGTCAGATGAGCAATATCCATCCAATTGTTTTCGGTTACTTCAACTAATTTGATCACAAATAATCCTCCAATGTTTTATTAGAGGGTCAAGTTTCGTGGGCCCTCCATACACGATTCAGTTTCATACAGATCACGCCCCTTTCCGATGTTTTAGTATATAAGTAAAAAAGAAACGAGCAAGTCTTGTCAGGTCAAAGACCCTACCCAGTGAAAACTCATTTCTTGTATTAAGGATAATGGTTATGATGAGCAAAGTCAAAGCATTTATGGACGAAAACAGTATGATTTATAAGTCATTTTTGGACGAAAACAGTATGCTTATAAGAATAATGAGGGAATTAGAAAATGATGGATGCGATGCTTACAGATATAGGAGCCATTAACTCAAATCTGGGTTCATTTTTGGGGGTATCGTTAAAAAGTATAAAACTCCTTTATAGAGCTTTTCGCCTAACTGATAGTCCATTTCATTCATGTTGAGACGGTGGCTCTCTTGACGAAGGCGACTGAAAAGTAAGCCTGAGTGTTGTGACGATTGGTTGACTTTTTTGGAGAGTATATTATAATTCATTTCTGAGATTATTCTAGTTATCGCGGCTGGTACATCCAGCCGCGTATCTATTCCACACAATGGCTGGCGGCTGTTGTGGTCGGATATTCCGCATAATTGCAATATATGCCATTATGATCGGATGACTTCCAAGATTTTTAGACAAATTTTGTTTAGAGACTGTTGGAATTTGATGTTTTAGGCTTTTCAGCAGGCTGAAATCTTTGGTATTACCTGTTGGAATTGTAGATTTTGGGATTTTAACAGTGACAAAACGTAGCTGTTACCTGTTGGAATTGCTATTATGCTTGATTTCAACAGTGATAAAATGCAGTCTCTTCCTGCTGGAATTGTGAACTTGAGAATTCCAACAGGTGAGAATAATCCAATTTACCTGTTGAGAATAATATTGTTGCGGATAACAACAGATAGAAAGTAATAAAATAGCCTGTTGGATATTAGGATTTCTAGATAACAACAGGTCAAGGCGGGAAAAGAGCCTGTTGAAATCATGAAAAAATAAATATACGACAGGTAGCAGTAAATAGAAAGAGAGATACAAAAAGGGAAAAAAGAAATGCAAGGTTTAAAAGAATTACTAACATTAGAAGAACAGCGATTAAAGAAAATCAAAGAGACTGTAGATGGCAGACTTATCGATGTTCCGGATGGTACTCTTAGAGTGACATCATCCAAGAAAAAAGTTCAATATATACAGTGTGTAGAAGATATAAATGAAGCTGGATACAAACTTAGTTATATCAAGAAAGAAGACATGGCACTTGTCTATGCTCTCGCACAGAAGTCTTATGATCAGAAAATCAAAAAACTGGTAGACAGGCGCATTAAACATATCGAGAAAATTTCAAGGGAATACGAAGATAATGAGATTGAAGAGATTTACAACAACCTGCATCCTGCCAGGAAAACACTTATAAAGCCAGTAGAAATTCCATGGGAGCAAAAACATGCAGATTGGAAGAATAAACCATATACAGGAAAAGAATTTGCTCCAGGTATTCCTGAGATATATACAAAGAAAGGTGAAAGAGTTCGATCTAAATCAGAAAAAATCCTTGCTGATACCTTCTTTGATATGGGAATTGAATACAAGTACGAGTGCCCTCTGAAACTAAAGAACTTTGGAGTAGTATATCCGGATTTCACATTCCTTAGAAAAAGAGATTGTAAAGAAATATACTGGGAGCATGATGGAAGAATGGATGATCCGGAATATGCAGAGAAAGCTGTCAGGAAGATTAATTCATATATTGCAAACGGTATATTTCCGGGAGATAAATTGATAATTTCTTATGAAACTTCTGGTGTGGTATTGAACGATAGGGTAATAAAAATGCTAATAAAAAAATACATAACATAATTCTTAGTGATGGATTATAGTTTTATCTGCATGAGTTATACTATAATCACATGCTAATCAAAATCTAGGATGAATAATATATATCTTGTCAGTTTATTTGTGACACAGATAGTTTAGGGAGTATAAACATGATACTTGTAACCGGTGCATCGGGATTTGTTGGACATAAGATTATGGAAATGTGTAGGGATGTTATTGCAGCACCGTCCCTGCGAGGAATGTCCGAAGATGATATTAAGCATTTGGTATGTGAAAGTGGTGCTGATGCGATAATACATACTGCGGCAATTTCGGATATGGGTGTATGCGAGAAGGATCCGGAGGCTTCTTATCATGCAAATGTAGAAATCCCTATTTATTTGGCTAAAGCATCTGGAGGCAAAAAGCTAATATGTTTCAGTTCTGATCAGGTATATAACGGACTTGAGGATGAAGGACCATATATAGAGGAAAATGTAAAACCCGCTAATACTTACGCTCGCCATAAATTGGAGATGGAGCAGAGAGTGCTTGATATATGTCCTGATGCAGTTATGCTCCGCGCAGAGTGGATGTACGACTATTATCTGGAAAAGCCAAATTATTTCATGAATCTGATTAGGGCCAATGAGGCGGTTTCGTTTAGCTCAAAGCAGTTCAGAGGCATAACCTATGTTAAAGAAGTGGCTGAAAATATGGAAAAGGTAATCGGACTTCCCGGCGGTGCTTATAATTTTGGAAGTGAAACCACAAAGTCAATGTACGAGATTACCAGAGAGTTTTTAGACGCTATGAAACTTAACATAAGACTTAAAGATGCACCTGTAAGGCATAATCTTTGGATGGACTGCAGTAAGGCAAAAAAATTCGGATTAGAGTTTTCAGATGTTCTAGAGGGGCTACTTCGCTGTGCAAAAGATAATGAAAATAGATTGAGGAAGTAATCTGTGCAGAACCTGCCGAGATCAGTCATATTTTGTTGGGTTCTGTTTTTTGTTATATATTTAGATTAGAAAAGAATGAAAGTGGGTGAAAATATACCATTAGTCAGAGTAGAAACCTCTTCAGAGAAAACAGATAATTTTATGATCATTGAACTGACATTGTTTCCGGGGAGAAAAACAGAGCGTGAGAGGTGTCGCATATTTTGGAGCAGAACGACTTTACCAGAATGTGCTCTGAAGCAAAACATTAAAGCTGGAATTATGGAAAAAGTATGAGCATGATCGTGATGCCTACACCGAAGCAAAAACTGATTTTATTCAGAAATGGACAACAGTAGCCCGTATGAAATATGGGAAGGTTTCGCAGATTGAGTACAAGGAGTAACGAATGATGGAACGAGTTGAAATAATTCATGATAAGCCACAAGAAGCAATGAAGGTGATTCGAGATGTTGCAAAGTGGGGGCGAGACAATGGTTTAAGGGTTTGGCCGGAGGAATGGCTTACCGATGACGAATTACTTACAGAAGAAGCAAAACCGTATAATTTCTGTATAGGACTTGTAAACGGAGAAATTGCGTGTGGTTTTATTCTTCAAAACAGTGATAGAGAATACTGGGAAGACAATACGGAAGAAAAAGCAGTTTATCTTCATAAGTTCTGTGTCAGACGTGAATTTTCACATAAAGAGATGACAAAGTCTGTAGTAGAAGCGCTTAAAACCGAATGTAAGATAAACGGAATCAAATATATCAGGTTAGATACAGGTCTGAATGAAAAGGTGGTTCGGAAAATCTATCTGAAGGCAGGATTTAAAATAGTTGATATTATCGACTATGATAATGGGAATTCAATGGCGCTATACGAGATGGAAGTTTAAGGATGCATGATAACTGTGACGGTGATAATTTCTTTTAGGATACTGAAGAAAAATGAAAAAGGATCAGGGTATGGAAAATATTAATGCATTGATAGAACAATGCGGTTTGGGGACAATTGCTTCAATTGAAAATGATATTTGTATGGTATTAAAAAGCCTTCCGGCATGAGAATACGGCTGTTCTCATGGATGAAATCCTCGAGAAGTTCAATACTAAGGCAGATAATCTGAACGACATTATGGATAGAATGGCAGATTCAACAGCAGCACACAGAGATTTGAAACCCTTTAAATAAATCAACAAACCAAAATACTGTATATATTAGGACCGGCTTTAAGCTAACGAAAATCTTAGCATAAAGTGTCAGGTCCTTTTATGTTGTCTTTTTCGGTGTTGTGGGGGAACTGTTCTGGAAAAAATATTATCTATTTTTAATCCCAAATTTATAAATCTATAACTTGTGTATGTGAAAATAGAGTATGGGATAACTTAATAATGTGTAGCTATGTCTATTATTAGAAGGTCCCAAAGTCATCAGGAAAGGCTATTTGAAAGAACATGATAACTTTATTCGATTTTTCAAGAATACATAAAGTGATAAAGAGACTTTCGGCTGTGTTTATTATTTTTGCAATGATAATCACACAGACCGGATGCGACAATATTATAAGCGGAAAAAAGAGGGAAATGGTATTGGCCACAGGAGGAACCTCCGGAACCTATTTTTCACTTGGCGATGCCATGGCCAATATTCTGAATACAAAGCTCTCCAACAGCACACTTGCAATATACTCAACAGGTGGCTCCGGTGAGAATATTAAGATGCTTTCTAATAGAAGCACTGACCTTGCAATAGTTCAGAATGATGTAATGTATTATGCCTACACAGGAACGGATCTTTACGCTGATTCGGAGATGTATACCGGTTTCTCAGCTATTGCCGGGATTTATGATGAGAATGTCCAGATAGTTACCTGCAAGGATGATATTTCTTCGGTGGAGGATCTCAAAGGTAAAAAGGTTTCCGTGGGAGATTCAGGATCCGGAGTAGAGTTTAACGCAAGGCAGATCCTTAGTGCATATGATATGAGTTTTGACGATATTCATGTTGTCAATTCTTCATTCGGTGACAGCGTTGATAAACTCGTTGATGGAACAATTGATGCAGCTTTTATCGTGGCAGGAACTCCCACAAAAGCTGTAACGGATTTATCGGAAAAAAAGACTATTCGTCTGATTGGCATTGATGCTGAACATGTAAGTATTCTCCAGGAAAACTATAGCTTTTATACCAGTTCGGTTATTCCGGCTGGAACATATCAGGGAGTAGAGGGAAGTACTGACACGGTTTCTGTAAGGGCGGTGCTGGTGGCTTCAAACCATCTGGAAAAGGAAAGAGTATACGAACTTTTAAAACTTCTTTTTGAGGAAAAGGAACGTATTTCTGCCGGAGAAGGAAACTTTTCAACGTTTGAATTAAATGAAGCTGTTAAGGGAATTAGCATTCCCTTCCATAAAGGAGCAAAGAAGTATTACAAGGAAAATGGTGTGGAGGGATTTTGAGTGCTTAAAAGGATACTGAAAAGTGGAACATGTGCGAAGTGCAGAATCTGCTGTAAATATGACGACGATGATGTCTGGGATGCTCCGGGATTTACTGAAGAAGAATATAAAGAAAACAAGGTTAAGACAGAAGCAGCATTTATTCAAAGAGACGATGGGCTTTATTATCTGAAAATGGAAAAAGACAGCGAGGGTATTTATACCTGTCCATGCCTGGGTGAAAACGGATGCACTCTGGGGGATAGCAGACCTTTCCGATGTGGTCTTTGGCCTATGTACCTTATAAACACAGAACATGGTCTGGGTTTTGCCCTATCTCCGGTATGCCCTGAGGTATGGAAGCTTGGAAGTGAAGAGATTTTTGAATCTGTTCGCGGCAAGCTTTCGCTTATCAATAAAATAGGCCATGATTGCCCTACTCTTATTGAAGACTGGTCTCCGGAATACCGGATGATAGCGATTCCGGATGAAAAAGGTAATTATCATTATCTTCCGGATGAGGAGGGGCTTGATCCCCATCTGCATTTCAGAGAGCTGTCTGATGAGGAGGTTCAGGATCTCCATGAAAATGTGCTGAAAAAAGATTTTCCTGAGGATGAGTTAAAAAAGCTCGACATTATTATTAAGCTTAAGCATAAAGGAGCGTATATTACGCTTGCAGTTTATGACAGAGGAGTCTTTGTTGGTTATGCGTTTTTCTCCACGGATTCTTCGAATAAAGGACTTTGTATCCTTGATTATTTTGCTGTTATGCCAGAGCTTCGCGGAAAAGGGTATGGAACAAGAATCCTTTCTTTAATTACTTCGCATTTTTCCGACAAGACTACTCTTATGTGCGAAGTGGAGGATCCTTTTGCTACGGATGACCCTGAGACGAAGCAATTTAGAGAGAAACGGATGAATTTTTATATTTCAAACGGATGGCATGATACAGGTCTTTCTGTATTCATGTATGGTGTGGATTATCGCATTATAGGATCCCCTGTGGGGACCTTTAAAAATCCAGAGGATGTATTGGGTGAATATCGGAAGATATATGTTGATATGGTGGGAGAAGAGGAGCTTTCAGTTAATATGAAGATTAATAATTTTTAACGAATTAACTTGAATAAGTTAGTTTGCGGTATGGAGTTGTAAGTAGTTTATGTATCTTGATAAGTTGAAACACCTGCCGGAAGTAGAGGAGGAGAGACTTCTTTCCCTTGGCTATTTACCGGTTACTGTAAATGATAAGCAGAAGCTCAATCCTTATTATGACAAAATGAATGATGACTGGTCATCTCCTATGAGCTTTATGGCACTCATAGCCTGGGGAAAGGTACTTTCCTTTTATTACAGAGAGATCGATGATTATCTTTCTCTGATGGGCTGGGATTCATCGGATGGCAGAATGACTATGCTACCACTCATTGGGCATTATGATGAAGATTCATTAAAAGAAGCCTTCAATGAAGTAAGAGAAGACCATGGTAAGCTTGGCTACAATCTTAATATCACGGATATGCGCGAGTGGATGCAGCCCTATTATGAACATATTCCGGGTACAGAATGGGAAAAGAAAATAAATGATTCCTTTTTTGACTATGTTTATGATAGCAGTAGCTTTGATGCTTTTAGTGGTAAATCTGGGCAGAATCTTAGATATTTTCTGAAGAATTACGACTACAGTGTGGATGAGGTGACTCCCGCGGATCTTAACACGCTCACTGACTTTGTCAGGGTTAACTGGTGCGCGCATAAGGACTGCGCTTATTGTAATTACGGATGCTCGATAAACTGCCTTGAAGAGATAGTTCCCTTCCTTCCTGAGCTTAATGGCTATGGAATCATTGTAAGGATAGACGGGGAAATGGCAGGCTTTTGCATAGGCTCAAGACATGGGAATAAATCAATAATTCATTTCCAGACAACAACCGGAAACTATAAGGGACTTGGGGTGTTTATGTATTCAGAATGCAGGAAGCGCTTTCTTTCCGGAGTTGATAAGATCAGTCTGGGAGAGGATATGGGTATTTCCGGAATCAGAACCTTCAAGCAAAGACTCGCTGTCCATCAATGGATACCGAGATTTGAATATGATCTTAAAAACTAAAGACTACTTTTAGAAATGAGAACAGCCATGAATGAAAAAATAATTAATAAAAAGAATGTTATTATCGCCGGGATAGTGGCGGTGCTTCTCCTTCTCATATTATTTTATAGTCATGAATATCTTTTAGTGAACCCTTTTTCTGACCTGTCATATGATGGCATAGTTTATGCTGCTCTTGATAAAGATGGTAATACCTATGTTGTAGATAAGGCGGGACAAAGGCTCTTAAAGGTTTCTCCCAAAAACAAGCTTATATGGAAAAAGGAAGCATCTTCAGGGCTGTTCAATGGAATTAACAGGGTTATTCCATCCGGAGATCGCATATTCCTTCAGGATGTTGAGAGTGGTGAAGGAATACGCCTTAAGGGTGAAAGCATAATTGAGCTTAGTTCAAGAGGCAAAGCAATTGAAACGGTCTCTAAATTTCTCTATTCAGAACTGACATTACAAGAGCATATAGTTGGTGTTTTTCCTGTAGGCGAACGGGAGATTGCCTATTTATATAAAACAAATGACAACATACGTCTCTTAAAGCCTGGATATAGTGAAACAACATATCCCCTCAAAGGTGCCGGACTGTACTTAAGGAGCAGCGCGTATGATGCTGAAACGGAAACAATCTATTACAGCACTTTTGATGGAAAGATTAAGCAATATGTAGATGGTGTCAGTGATAAAGTAATCTATGACTGCGCTGATTCAGAGGATTTAAGTATCCCGGCGGAGCTTAGTTATCATGATGGGAAACTGTATGCTACTGATATCGGGCTTAGATCAGTAATCGTTTTTGATACTAAAAGTGATGAGGTATCTTTTATTGAAGAAGATGTAAATCTGCTTGAAAGAGAGATAGCTTACAGTCTTAATGCAGGAAATGGATTAAAGTGTGTAACAGATTATTCGGTAAAAACATACCTTGGAGACAATTCATATGATTATTCTGTTTTCTGTAAACTGTCATACATAAACATAATAAAGAGCATTATTTCAAAAATTGCTGCCGCAGGCTTAATACTGATTATTGTTGCCGTTGTTACAGCTGTAGTTCTATACATTTTAAGGAAAGGATCTTTGTACGCAAAGATAATCCTTGGTATAGTGGTTGGATCGGTTATACTTTCCGGCCTTCTTGTGTCTGTCCTTATACCTAGATTCCAGGAGGAATTAACGGAAGCCTTTTTCGAGAAGGCCAGTCTGGTCAGTGACATGACATCTTCCATGGTTCCAAAGGATGCATTCGTACGTCTTGACAGTGCGGATGATTTCATGAATGAGGATTATCAGGCAGTCAGGAATGTGGCAAGAAATATATTCTTTAATGAATCTGACAACATGAATGATCTGTACTGCGTACTTTATCATGTTGTAGATGGTGTGTATTCTATGAGCTACAGTCTGAAGGATAGTGTAGGATCTGTTTATCCTTATGACTGGAATTTGGAGGGTTCGCTAGAAGAAAAGGTTCTGACTACTAAAAGCAGTGAGAGATATATGAGTAGTACCAGTGAAGGTGAGTATCTCTTTTCCTATAAGCCGTTAATAAATGCCGCAGGTGATGCTGTAGGTATCATCGAAATAGGTAAGGACATGGCTACATTCAGGAATGAGATTAATCAGATGGTTCTGGATGCCTTCATCAATACTTTTGCGGTTACTATAGTCCTTATCCTTTTGATTATAGAACTTATATATTTCGTAAAAGGAAGAAATGAGTATAAGGAAATTCTTGTGGCCAACGGAGGAAAAGCCGTTCATGAACTGCCTTGCGAAATCATGAGAATGGTTTCATTTCTTGTATTCTTCTTAACTAATTTAAGTACAGCATTTCTTCCGCTGTACGCCATGGACCTGGCTGGAACTTCAGGGACTAATATTGCCCCTGAGGTTATGGCGGCTATCCCGCTTTCAGCAGAGGTTATTACCGGTGCTATCTTTTCCGTGGCAGGTGTAGGTATCATTAAAAAGATAGGAGAAAGGCAGACAATCTTCTTGAGCTCAGTACTATTTATGACTGGTTTTGGTCTGCGCATTATTCCTAATATCTGGGTGCTTATACTAGGCAATGCTATTGTTGGTGTGGGCTGGGGAGTGATACTTCTCGCAGCCACTATGAGGATAACGGATTTACCGGAGGAAAAGAGAGATATTGGATTTTCACAATATAATGTTGCTTCCCTAAACGGTGTCAACTGCGGTGTCGTAATGGGTGGATTTCTTGTTAACTGGATGAATTATCAGGGCGTATTTATAGTCTCGACTGTGCTTAGCATTTCTATGCTGATCCTGTGTACGAGATATTTCAATGCCGGAAAGTCTAGAAAGGATGAAGAAGAAATTGTTGAAAATGTGGACTCTATAAAGATAATGTCATTTATTATGAATCCCAAGGTGTTCACACTGCTATTTATGATAGTGGCACCTATCCTTATGAGTTCATATTTCCTGAATTATATGTATCCTATCATTGGCTCCGGCTTTGGACTCTCAGATACATATATTGGTTATTCATATCTGCTGAACGGACTTTGCGTGATGTTCTTTGGAGAACTATTGACATCTTTCTTTACACGTGTGAAGAAGAAACAGGAAGGACTTCTTATGGCTTCGCTATTATATGCCTTTGCGTTTTTCCTTGTAATTCGTTTTGAGAACATTCCTGCTCTGTTTGCGGCTCTTGCAATTCTCGGTATTTCAGACAGCTTTGGATTACCACTGCAGTCAGGTTATTACACGGAACTGGAGGCTGTGGAGAAATACGGATATGATAAGGCCCTTGGTATTTACAATCTGATTATAAATGTAGCTCAGTCAGTAGGACCTTTCGTATTCAGTTATGTTTTGATTGCCGGAATGAGCAAGGGACTTACCATAGTTCTGATTACACTTACTATTCTTGCGTTTGTATTCATCATTATAGGAAAAACAGTTGATAAGAAAAGGAGAGCCATATGAAGAAAATAGGAATCGGAGTGAAAATCTGCTCACTTATTGCTGCTGCTTTGATTGTTCTGTTTGTTGTGCTTTGTACATATAGTTACATGGTACACAGACAGAAGGTAGATGATTATTATGGTGAAAACGCATCCAGACTGGCTCTTTCTTTGGCAAATCAGACTGATGGTGACTTTATCAGGGAATTAAGGGCGCTGGTTGATGAAGATGAGTTTCAGCAAGTGCGGGAAAAAGCGCTGGAAACAGATGACTGGACTCCGGTAGAGGACTACCTTGAAAAGAAGGGTCTAAAAGAAAAATATAACCTGATTACAGACACGTATATGAGTTTTCTCAAAGATATGAATGTAAAATATCTGTACATTCATTCTATAGAGGGACCAATAAGTGTGTATCTTATTTCCGCAACTGAGGGAATTAAAGCACTTGGACTTGTTGGAGATAATGCGGAAGAGTTTTCAATGTATACAACAAACGTACACATCGATCCTGCCGTATCAAACATGGATAACGACTGGGTATGCTCTGCTTATGAACCGATATACGATTCCAATGGCCAGGCTGTAAGTACTGTGGGTGTCGATATCGATATGAATAAGGTCGTTGGAGACAGAATGCATTTTATGTACCGTATGGTGACCTGCGGTGTTGTTATCACATTACTCTTTGTTATTCTGGGTATCATAACTATACGTAAAGTTGCAGTATACCCGGTGGAAGCACTCTCCAGTGGAACGAAAGCATTTACCCATGAGGAAACCGGCTATTCAAGAGAAAGTGTAATCAATCTTGATATAAAGAGTGGAGATGAGCTGGAAGAATTATACACTGATATCAAGACCATGCAGGTGAAAATTCTTGACTATATCGAGAATATAACAAAGATCACCGCTGAAAAGGAGAGGATAGGAGCAGAACTAAGTGTTGCTACCCAGATTCAGGCGGATATGCTTCCGCGAATTTTTCCGGCCTTCCCTCAGCGAAACGAGTTTGAGCTGTTCGCTACAATGACACCTGCAAAGGAGGTTGGAGGAGACTTTTACGACTTCTTCCTTATTGGAGATAATCATCTTGGTCTGATAATGGCTGATGTTTCCGGTAAAGGTGTTCCTGCAGCGCTTTTCATGGTGATTGCTAAGACGCTCATAAAGAACAAGGCACAGCTTGGTGGGACCCCTGCGGAGGTATTGTCTTATACCAATGAGCAGTTGTGTGAGAGCAATGAGACTGAGTTGTTTGTTACCGTATGGCTTGCTATCATAAACCTGACCACAGGAAAAGGAATTGCTGCCAATGCGGGACATGAGCATCCTGCATTAAGGCGCGCAGACGGACAGTGGGAGCTTGTGGAATATAAGCATTCTCCTGCAGTCGCAACAATGGAAGGAATGAAGTTTAAGGAGCATGAATTTGAACTCTATCCCGGCGACAGATTATTTGTTTACACAGATGGTGTAACAGAAGCAACTAATAGCCAGAATGAGTTGTTTGGTGAGGAAAGACTTGTAAATGCTCTTAATAGAGAAGAGGTAGATACACCTGAAAAGCTTCTTAAAAATGTCAGAGAAGATATAGATACATTTGTTGGTGATGCACCTCAGTTTGATGATATTACAATGATGGGAGTCTTCTGGAAGGGATGATGGGGCTCAGCTTTTGGGACAGTTCCCACGATATCCGGATAAGGTTTGAACTGGATTTAAAAGAGGCATTCTTTATAGAGTGTCTCTTTTTTATTATGCGGATATGCTTGATTGTAAGTCGCTTAGTTGATGGGTATAATAATGAAATATTGAAAGTAGGGGAACAGAAATATAAATTAGAGGTATGAAAAAATGGGAGAGTATGAAAAATGTCACTTGAAAAAAGCGTACTGGACATAGATAAGATGAGCGCTATTCTCCGTGATGAATATGGGCTCCATCTTATTAACAATAAAAATCTGGCGTTAGGTTCAGCTAACTGCTACAAGGTTCATTGCAAAGAAGGGGACTTCTTTTTCAAGGAATATCAAAGTGATTTCACAACGGATAAGGTCGATAAGGAAGCTGATATAGTTTCATATCTGGTTTCGAAGGAATTTCCTGTTGCCGGATTTGTTAAAACAAAGAACGGGAATAACAGCGTAAAGTTTGAAGGGCATGTTATCAGCATTCAGGATTTCATAGAAGGAAAATCCTATCTGAATGACCTTCCGCATTCACTTTTAATAAAGGGCGCAAGGTATCTTGGAAAGCTCCATGCGCTTCTGAAGGACTATCCCATGGAAATCAGCATGGACTATGAATGGGCGAAGGGATTTTCATCGGAAGCGATAGCAGAGAAGTTCGACAGGTTGTTAACCGCACTTAACGAAAATAAGACAGATCCCAATTACGAAAAGATCCATGATGACCTTACATTTAAAAAGAAGCTGCTGGAATCTATGGACAGCTGGAAGGAGTATTTTAAAGGCATAACGTATACTTCAACGCATGGAGATTACACGGCATGTCAGTTCATCTGTGACGAAGATGATATCAGGGCGATAATAGATTTCTCAACTGCCGGTGCACTGCCTGCAGTATGGGAGATAATGAGATCCTATATCCAGTCGGGCGGAGTTAGCCGCGAGGGAAGCACCTTTGATGTCGATGATTTTGTTTTATATGTAAAGGAGTACATGAAATATGCGCCTTTAACAAAAAGGGATTTAGAGGCCATGCCTTATTTGTACCTGTTCCAGCTTACGCAGAGCAGCTACGGCTACAAAGAATATCTCATAACAAAGACAGAGAATAAAGACGCACTCCTTGATTTTGCATTTTGGAGAACCAATATCTGTCGTGAGCTTTATAAGAGAGCAACTGAAATATCACACGTTCTTATCAGCTCTTGACTCTGCCCCTGGGGCAGACATTACATTAAAATAAAAAACGGAGGAATAAAATGTATCCGACAAAAGAAAAGGCAGAAGAATTACTTATAGATGCGGAAAAGAGTAATCCCGGAAAGTGGGTGGACCACAGTAGAATCACTGCACACTGCGCAGAAAAGATCGCACAGTATAGCGGACTTGATACTGAGAAAGCCTATGTACTGGGGCTGCTTCATGATATAGGAAGAAAGTTTGGAGTGTTTCATTTAAAGCATGTATCCGAAGGCTATAAGTATATGCTGTCCCTTGGATATGATGATGTGGCGAGAATATGCCTTACACATTCCTTTAACCTGGACAGGATTGAGGCGTATGTGGGTAACTTCGATACATCGGAAGAAGATACGGAAATGATTCGCGAAAAGCTAAAGGAAACCACTCAGGATGACTATGATAAGCTGATCCAGCTCTGTGATGCGATCGCAGGGGCAGAAGGAATCATGGACATCATAGACAGGATGAATGATGTGAAAAGTCGCTACGGTGCATACGATCCTGATAAGTGGCAGACTAATCTTGACCTTAAGGATTACTTCGAAAAAAAGATGGGAATTGACATCTATACAGCAGTAGATAAGGAGCACTACACTCTTAAATAATCCAAAGTTTCCATCCGGAAACAGTTTTAACGAATATAGTTTTAGGGGTTGATTTTGTAAAAGCTGCGCGTTATCATACTAAAAGTGTATTGCATACAATTGAATGGAGCAATGCACAAATAGCTGCACGCAAATAACCAAAAAACAAATAATACACAAACAATACCTAAAACTATTTACCGGATGAGGAACATTAAGATGAAAAGTATCAAGAAAACACAAACAAGAAAAATGATAAGGAACCTGATCATGATCGCTGCAGTAGCACTGATCTTTCTTGATATCCTTGCCGGAAATTATCTTGTGACTTTTGCTCTTTCCCGTTCATCTGCATCCGGAGCTGAAGTTGCTCCTGAACCTAAGACCACAGAGGAGACAAATGATAAAGTGACCAGCGTCTGGGAGAAGATGAGCGTCATTACAGATAAATGGGTTGACTCGGCTAATAAGACAGTTGTATCTATTACGGCTAAAGACGGATTAAGTCTTGTTGGGGATGTTTTTCTTACAGATTCAGGCAGTCACAAATGGCTGATAGGAATTCATGGCTACACAGGTAAGCGCGAGCACATGTATTCCTACGCCAGATACTATGCGGAGAAGGGCTACAACATTCTTACGCCTGACATGCGCTCCCACGGAGACAGTGAGGGAAAAATGATAGGTATGGGATGGCTTGATAAGGAGGACGTAAAGCTTTGGATAGACTATGTTCTTGGCCTTGATCCTCAGGCGCAGATCGTTCTTCACGGAGTATCCATGGGCGGTGCTACCGTAATGATGACCTCCGGAGAGAACCTTCCTGAAAATGTGAAGGCTATAATTGATGACTGCGGATATACATCAGTGTGGGATGAGTTTACGGACGAAGCCAGATATCTTTTTCATATATCACAGTTTCCGATACTTTACACCGCGAGCTTTATTTCCAAGATCCGCGCGGGCTACTCCTTCCAGGAGGCGTCTGCTCTTGAACAGGTAAAGAAGACGAAGGTACCCATGCTTTTCATACATGGATCAGAGGATAACTTCGTAAATACAGATATGGTGTACAGTCTCTATGACGCCTGCCCTACACGTAAGGACATTCTGGTCGTGGAAGGTGCCGGACACGGACAGTCATTGTATCTTGACCCTGACCAGTACTTTGATAAGGTCTTCAAATTCATAGGCTCCTTGTAATTTCCCAGGGGACATGTTTTCATAAAAATACAGGAAGCTTTACAGACACAGAAGGGAATGACATGAATCAGGAATTGATGACAGAAGATTTACAGCAAAAGCTTGAAAAACTAAAGGACTACATTAAAAATCTCGGCTCCCTTGCAGTTGGCTTTTCAGCAGGAGTTGATTCGACATTTCTTCTTACGGTTGCCCATGAGGTGCTGGGAGACCGTGCGCTGGCTGTCACTACAGTTGATGCGGCGCTTCCAAAGCGTGAGCTTAAAGAAGCGAAGGAGTTCTGTGAGCAGCGCGGAATAAGGCATGTAGTCTGTGTTGTTGACCCTTTGAAAATAGAGGAATACAGGAAAAACTCACCGGACAGATGCTATTTTTGTAAGCGCAGCTTTTTTTCAGAAATCCAAAAGGTTGCTAAAGAAAACGGAATAGAATATGTGGCTGAGGGCTCAAACATGGATGACCTGGGTGATTACCGCCCCGGTCTTAAAGCCGTTTCTGAGCTTAAGGTTCAAAGTCCCTTAAGGGAGGCCGGATTATATAAGGCTGACATTCGCACGATTTCCAAGGCTATGGGACTTCCGACCTGGAGTAAGCCAGCTTATGCCTGCCTTGCAAGCCGCTTTGTCTATGGCGAAGAGATCACCGAGGAAAAGCTTCACATGATCGATAAGGCGGAGCAGTTCCTTATAGAGAACGGTTTTTATGAAGAGCGTGTGAGAATGCACGGGAACCTTGCGAGAATAGAAGTGCCTGCTAAGGACATCTCACGTCTTGCTGAAAATGGAATGCGCGAAGCAGTTTATGAAAAATTTAAGGAAATAGGCTTTCTATATGTTACACTTGATATAGGTGGATATCGTATGGGAAGTATGAATGCCACTTTGAAGGACAAAGCATGATCTGAAAATCATGGAAAATAAAGTATGAAAATTGATGGGGATCAAACATATTACCTGCCATGAAAATTGACATTCAGAAAATTGACTCGGGAGAGGACAGCGTAGTCATCCGCTACAAGGAACTCACCCGGGATCTTAACAGAATAATCGGAATACTTCAGGGAGCTGACGATAAACTCTGGGGCAAAAGTGACACGGGAAGCGAACTTATCAAACTGGAAGAGATACTTTATATCGAATCTGTGGATGATAAGCTCTTTGCATATACAGGGAACAAGGTTCTTAAGATTGACGGAAGTCTTAATTCATTTATGACGGATTTTGATGACGGAACCTTTTTCAGATGCAGCAAAGCAATGGTCATAAATGTCAACAGAGTGGAGGCTCTAAAGAGCCTTTCTTCAAACAGGATTGATGCCACAATTGAGGGCGGAGAGCATATCATCATATCAAGAAGATATGCCTCGGATTTTAGAAGAATGCTAAGGGGGGATAGGTAAATGAAGGACAATAAAAAGGTTACCCTGTGGGAGCTGTATCTCACAAAGGAAATTGGAATTGAGTTCAAGGCATGCCTGTATTTCTTCTCCATTCTGTTTTATTACTGTGTATACAGGATGATAGGCGGCATCTTTGATGCTAGTATTCTGCACATGACGGAGATGATCTTTACCTGCTACTTCATCGGCTACATCCAGGTGTACCTGCTATGGAATTTCGATGAGGCAGATCAGATGGGAGTAAAAGAGATCTGCGGAATGCTTCTGTGTACGGCATTGTACTGTGCGGTTGCCCACTTTGGAAGCTGGTTTGATAAAAAGCTCTTAGTGCTTTTGATATTTGCGGTATATATTCTGATCGTGTATATCTGCGTGTTCTTTATCTATAAATCAAAGCGCAGAATAGATGATAAAAGACTTAACGAAGACCTCAGACTTTTCCAGACTGAGCACAAAAAAAGTGAATGATAGAGGTGAAATAGTGCATCTTACGGGAACATGTATTGTTCCCGTTTTTTATTTTTGTTATGTATAAATTACAGAGAGCAAGAAAACAAAAAAACTGCTCCACGTAAGGAACAGAGAACATAACAAGAGGAGGCACTATGAAAGAAAACGTAATAGAGATCAGAAATCTTACAAAGAGCTATGGGAAAAGCAGAGGTGTTATCGATGTATCCCTGAGCGTAAAGGCGGGAGACATTTTCGGATTCCTTGGACCAAACGGCGCAGGTAAATCCACCACCATCCGTTCCATGCTCGGATTCCTTAAGATAAATTCCGGCGACATAAAAATCCTTGGTATGGACAGCGTAAGAGACCATGAAAGGATACTAAAGGAGGTTGGCTACATGCCATCGGAAGCCTGGTTCTACGATTCCATGAAGGTAGGCGACGTAATAAAATATGCGGCTGATGTCAGAGGCGGAGATTATTCTAAGGAGGCTGAAAAAATCTGCGAGAGACTAAAGCTTGATACAGGCAAAAGGATAAAGCAGCTTTCACTTGGTAACAGGAAAAAGGTCAGCATCGTATGTGCAATGCAGCATAAGCCAAAGATCTTTATATTTGATGAGCCAACCAGCGGTTTGGATCCCCTTATTCAGAAAAAGTTCTTCGAGCTTATAAACGAATATGTGGATGAGGGAGCGACCTGCCTGCTTTCAACCCATGTTTTATCAGAGGTTGATAAGTACTGCAGGACTGCTGCGATAATGCGTGAGGGAAGACTTACGATGCTTGATACACCGCACATTGATGACGAGACTTTCCTTAGCTTTTACGATGATGAAGAGGAGGCATGAAAAATGAAATCAGTTTTAAAAAAGGAACTTCTTATAAATATTAAAAATCTTTTGATCTGGAGCATATCCGTGGGAGCCATGGGACTTGCGTGTATTCTTCTCTATCAGAGCATGGAGGGAGATATGAAGGAGATGGCTGATGCCTTTTCAAATATGGGAGCATTCTCGGATGCCTTCGGAATGAGCACGCTTAGCATAGCAACATTAAAGGGCTATTTTGCTACAGAAATTGGCGCCGTACACGGACTTGGAAGCGGCATGTTTGCAGCGATTCTGGCCATAAGCATTATTTCTAAGGAAGAGGAGGGACACTCAGGTGAGTTCCTGTTTTCACTTCCCTTATCAAGAACGGAGATACTTGCAGCAAAGGCACTGTGCATCGCAATCATGCTTGTGGCGTTCACTTTGATATGCACGGCGTTTTATGCCCTCGGATTTAAACTCCTTGATGAAGCGATCCCTGAAGAGTTCTATACCTTCATGCTAAGACAGCTCCTTATGAACGCTGAGATTGCAGGTATCTGCTTTGGACTCTCATCCCTTGCAGGGAAGAACAGAATCGGACTGGGACTTGGAATGGCGCTTATGTTTTATGCATATGATGTTATGGGAAGAGTTATTCCCGACATGAAGGACTACTTATTTGTAGGACCCTATTCCTTTGCCAATGCTTCGGAGATTTTCATAGGAGAGGATACTCCGGTAAAAGCTATTGCTCTTGCAGTAGTGGTGCTGGTTTTGGGGGTATCCTACGGCTTCTGGAATTACAACAGAAGAGATCTTGCGAGCTGATTTGATTGATGTAATGCATTAAAACTTTACAAATGTATTGCGCTAAAGTGCAAAGTCTGATATTATACTGAAAAGAACAAGGGTGTTCCATACGAAATTCCATGGAACGCCCGTTTTTTGTTTCATGGTGAATACCTTTGAAATAAAACACATCATATATCAGGAGGAGATATGGGTAACTTTTTGTCAGTTGTCGAAAACGTAAATAATGCTGTAAATGGTTTTGTATGGGGACTCCCCATGCTGATTCTGCTGGTTGGATGCGGAATTCTTATGACATGTCTTACGAAGTTTTTCCAGGTGTCACATTTTTTGCATTGGATCAAGAACACTGTAGGTGGCATTTTCAAGGATGATCATGTCACAGCTCACACAGGAAAAGAGGATACACAGATTTCTCAGTTCCAGAGCCTTTGTACAGCTCTTGCAGCAACAATCGGAACAGGTAACATCGCAGGTGTTGCAGCAGCTATTGCAGCAGGTGGCCCCGGTGCTATTTTCTGGATGTGGGTGGTTGCTTTCTTTGGAATGATGACCAACTTCTCTGAAAATGTATTAGGTATTTATTATAGAAGAAGAAATGAGAGAAACGAGTGGTGCGGTGGTGCCATGTACTATCTTAGCGACGGACTTGGAGCAAAGAAGGGCTGCAAGCAGATTGGCAGCGTTCTGGCTGTTCTTTTCAGTATCTTCTGCGTACTTGCTTCATTTGGTATCGGTAACATGGGTCAGATCAATTCCATAGCTGTTAACATGAACTCAGCCTTTGGAGTACCGCACTTTGTAACCGGCTTTATCCTCATGGTTCTCGCAGGACTTGTAATTGTCGGCGGACTTAAGAGAATTGCAGCAGTAACAGAGAGACTGGTTCCCTTCATGGCAATTATCTACGTGATTGGTGCGCTTATCGTCTGCATCGTCAATATCGGACAGTTTGGCAATGTTTTTGCTTCAATTATAAAAGGTGCTTTCGGATTTAGAGCAGTTGGAGGCGGTATCGTTGGTAGCGGAATCGCCATGGCTGTTCAGTGGGGTATGAAAAGAGGAGTATTCTCCAATGAAGCAGGTCTTGGTTCATCAGTTATGGTTCACTCAAGCTCTAACGTAAGAGAGCCTGTAATCCAGGGTATGTGGGGAATCTTCGAGGTTTTCGCAGACACAATGGTAGTTTGCACCATAACAGCCTTCTCGATTTTATCAAGCGGACTTGTTGATCTTAATACAGGAAAAGTTTTATCCGAGCAGGTTTCAACAGCCCTCGTTGCAGAAGCCTTCTCAACAGTATTCGGCAAATTCGGCGCTGCATTTATCGCAGTAGCAATTCTGTTCTTCGCATTTTCAACAGTCCTTGGCTGGAGCCAGTATGGCAGTAAGGGATTTGAGTATCTCTTCGGAAGAAAGAACAGCAAGTTCTACAAGATTGTTTTCGTATTCTTCGTAATCATCGGAGCTACAATGGATCTTACACTTGCATGGGATCTCTCAGATACCTTCAACGGAATGATGGCTATACCTAACCTTATCGGTGTCATCGCTCTCAGCGGAACAGTTATGAAGATCACAAAGAACTATGTAGACAGAAAGATACTTGGTAAGGATGTCAGGCCTATGCTTTCAGCAATCGCTGAGGTCCAGGAGATTCACGAGAAGGAAGTCCTCGAGAAAATCTCTTAAAATATTAAGTTAAAGTCAGACAATACGGAAACCATCTTTATGATATTATTGTAAAGATGGTTTTCTTTTTCATTAAATGAAAGCATTTGAAGAAAAATTAATGCATTGAGGGAATGCTTATGATCTACATTTCGCTAAAATACTATGCATTGGTGCTGGTCGCACTTTTGCTCTACTATATTTTTCCTGTGAAGAAGCGCTGGATTGTGCTTCTTGCAGGGAACATCGCGTTCTATGCCGCTTTTTATAAGACCGGCTGGTGGATTTTTCTTGGGACAATCATCTTTAGTTTCGCCGCTACGATCATAATGGATAAGCTTTCGAAGGGAGCGAGAAAAGCGGTATTCGTTGCAGGAATTCTCGGAGTTACACTTCCATGGCTTGTACTAAAGAATAGTAATTTTGTAGTATCGGAGCTCATGGGGAGAGACCCCATAGAGTGGATCGTGCCCCTTGGCATTTCCTTCTATACGCTGCAGCTCATCGGCTACATGGCTGATGTTTATATGGAGAGGATATCTCCTGAAAAAAACATCGCTAAGTTTACTCTTTTTGTGAGCTTTTTCCCGCAGCTTATACAGGGGCCTATTCCAAGATACGGACTGCTCCAGCATCAGCTTGTAGATGGTAACAGATTCGATGAGGAGAAGATAGTAAAGGGCTTCCAGCTCGTTATCTGGGGCTTTTTCCTTAAGCTTGTTATCGCAGATAAGGCGGCGATCATCGTAAACACAGTATTCGATAACTATCCCGCATATTCGGGTGCATATATCTGGCTTGCATCAGTTTTGTACAGTATTCAGCTTTACGCAGACTTCCTTGCATGCACCAATCTTGCAAGAGGTGTCAGCGGACTTTTTGGAATAGAGCTTGCCAAAAACTTCGAGCGTCCTTACTTTGCTCTGTCAATAAAGGACTTCTGGAGAAGATGGCACATATCCCTCAGCACCTGGCTTAGAGATTACATCTATATTCCGCTTGGCGGAAACAGGAAGGGTAAGGCAAGGAAGTACATAAATCTTCTTATAACCTTCCTTATCAGCGGATTGTGGCACGGAGCAGGCTTTAAGTTCCTTGTATGGGGACTGATTCACGCCTTCTATCAGATCTTTGGAGAGCTCACCTACGACGTGAGAGAGGAGTTATACGATATCTGTGGAATAAAGCCCGATTCCAAAAAGAAGAAGTGGATAAAGTTATCAGGAACCTTCCTTTTAGTTAACTTTGCATGGATCATTTTCAGAGCAAACACCTTAAGGAAGGGCATACAGCTCATCATCAACATGGTGACGGAGTTCAATCCCTGGGTACTTTTAAACAACAGACTTTTTACTCTCGGTCTTGCCTGGAAGGAGATGGTAATTCTGGGAATCGGAATCTACATCCTTCACAAGGTCGGCGATTATCAGGAGGAGGGCAGGTCAGTTGGAGACCGCATTTTCGTACAGCCCCTTCTTATAAGGTGGGGGATATACCTTACTGCCATTGTTGGGATAATACTGTTTGGCACCTATGGCTTTGGCTTTGATGCGCAGGATTTTATTTACGGAGGATTTTAATGAAAAAGCACTGCACATTTGCAATCAGGGTCGTAATATTTGCTTTGCTATCATGCGTAGTCATCACTTTGGTTAATTACGTTATAACCCCGAAAAAATATATTGAGGATCTGTGGCCAACTACCACCACCTTTAAGGGCTTCTACAAGATGGACAGGGATTCGATCGACGTTCTGTTCCTTGGAAGCTCCCACGCGGCAGCAGCCTTTAATCCTCAGGTAATCTATGATAAATACGGAATCACAAGCTACAATCTCGCCAGTGAGCAGCAGAACCTGATTGTATCCTACTACTGGCTCAAGGAGGCGCTTAGATATCAAAAGCCCACAGCCGTAGTACTTGATACTTATATGCTGTACACCTTCGAGCCCTCAGAACCCTTGAATACATCAGAGGCTTTCACAAGAATGGCCATGGATGCCATGAAATGGTCCGAAGTAAAATGGGAAGCAATCCACGATATATGCAGACTAGATCCCACACAGACCGTTAACAGCTACATCTTCCAGAATGTGAGATTCCACAACAGGTGGATGGATCTTAATGAAAATGATTTCGAGTTCATAAGCTATGAGAACCATTACGAGCTAAAGGGCTTCTCAGCACTGAATCAGCGTGGAACCTCCAATGCGGAGTTTGAACCAATTCTTGTCAGCAACTTAGAAGCTTACGCAGAGCCTGTGGAACTGATGATGCAGTACCTTGATAAGATCGTAATTCTCTGTGAGGACAATAATATCGACCTTATCCTTACGAAGACACCTTCCGAGAGCTGGGATGAAAACAGGCACAACACCATTCAGGAATATGCCAACACACATAATGTTGATTTCTGTGATTTTAATGAATACATCGCCTATGAAGGTTCTGAATTCAATTTCGCTAAGGATATGAATGACGACTGGCACACCAATATCTGGGGAGCCAAGAGGGTATCCAAATACATCGCAGGACTGTTGCAGAACGATTACGCAGTAGAGGGAGAGCACTATGATGCTCAATACGCCGAGACAGAGGACTATTACCAGCACGTCCTCACCGACTGCAAGATCAGCAATATCATGGATATCAACGAGTACGTGGAAGAGATAGACCAGCCAAGATACACAGTGCTTGTAGCAGCTAAGACAGACATGACCTTCTGTGCGACAGACGAGGTCAAAAATGCTTTCCATAAGCTTGGATTTGATCTTACTTCAGATGAATATGACGGCTATTATGCTGTTAAAAATGATGAGGAAATCAACCAGGATGTTGGTCAGGATATGCTTCATTTTGTAGGAAGTGCCAGAAACAACCTCGTAGACTACTCAATCACTTCCAAAGGCTATTACGCCGGAAATGATTGCTCAATCAAAATAGATGACGTCGAATATGCAAAGCAGGGCGAGGGAATAAATATCGTCATATATTGTAACGACACCAGAAGAGTCATCGACTCCGTTGTCTACGACGGCACCATGAATCGATAAAACGAAAAGAAAAACGTCTTCTCCAAAGGGGGAAGACGTTTTTCTTATCCAATAACCTTATGGTCTCCTTGACCATAAAGCGAAAACAAGAATACAACCTAAAGGCTTCTGAATAACCAGGCCAGATATAAAGCTATATATCTGGCCGTGGCTTTTTTACGCAGCCTTTTTATTGGATATGCTCTTGCTCTTTTCGTTCTTGGCGATAATAGGAAGGATTACTCCAAGTGCTGTAAGAACGAGAGGAGTGATTACGTTAAGTGCGAATGTGAAGGGATCATCATCGTACATACCGAGGATGCAGCTTCCTGCTGTTACGAGGAAGCACCAGCCACCGAAGAACAGTGCAACGCCCTGGTTCTTAACGAAACGATACTCTGCAGGGAACTTGTCGCCGGCCTTACGAAGAGCCATGTAAGCGAAGAATACCCAGAGGTAACGAAGAGGCATGCAAACTGAGTTAAGCTTTGTGAGCTGCTTAAGTACTGCTGCAGCGCCGGGAACGAATGACTGGATAAGGATGATTGAACCTGAAAGAATAGCAACCATCTTGATACCATTTACATAAGCACCAGCGTCGTTCTTCTTAAGAAGACCTGAAGGGATGAACTCTCTGGCGTCCTCGTTGTCAAGAAGCATACGAAGAGGAGCATCGATACTAAGTACAAGTGTTGAAAGCTGACCGATCATGTTACATACAGCATAGATGATAAGAAGTGAATCACCTACGTGATAGTAGTTGCCGAGCTTCTGGAATGCCCAGTAGCTTCCGTTTGAGTTGTAAGCGTTGAAGCTCTCTGTAGAAGCGTTGATCTCAGCGGGATCGAACATCATACCCATTGAGATTGTTCCAAGGATAGCACATACAACTACCATGATAGCAAGTGTGATCATGGACTTAGGGAAGCCCTTGCTGGGATTCTCTACCTTATTAACATAAGGAGAGATCTTCTCACATCCGCCAACTGCGAATACGAGGATTGAAAGTGATGTGAAGTACTTAACATCAAAGTTAGGTATAAGGCTCTTTGCAGTGAAATCCATTGACACGAAACCAGCGCCGGGATTGATTGCAGGAGCTGCGAACATCATAAGGATGTAAAGGATTGACATAACGAACATACTTGTTCCTGCGATTGTAGCAAGCTTCTTAAGAGGGTTAAGACCTCTTGATGCAACCCAGCAGAAGATAAGAAGAATTGCAAAGGTTACAAGCTGTACAGCAAGAGTAGGGAATGTGTCATAAGTCTCACCGTTTCTGAAAACAGCCCAGCTAAGTGCCTTAAGGCCGCCTGAAGACTTAGATGCAATGTAAGTGATGTGACATGCCCAGTATGTCCAACCTGCATAGTATGCAAGCTTGGGACCTGTAGTGCTGAGAATCCATGAGCTTACACCGCCGCCTGATGTCTTGAATGCAGAACCGAGCTCACCTACCATAAGTGCGTAGGGAATAAAATAAAGTGCAAACATGAGTATCCAGCTGAAAATAACCTGAATACCATTGAAATAAACGAAACCGTTAAGAACGTTTCCGAATCCCCAAACTGTGGAGAACGCAATGAACGCAAGTGTACTCCACTTCATACGTTTTGAATCCATTTCTTAGTTACCTCCTAATAATAAAAACTTCATTAAAAAAATAGATTCGCTTTTAAGCGCAACTTTTATATTTTAATGCATAAAAGCGCAAAAGTCACGAACTAATTTAAGCATATTTTGTGCATATTAGACCGTAAATTATGTAAACGTAAGAACAGGTATTGTTTGACTATCCATCATGGCTCGTTTTATCATTATTAAATAGAGGCCAAAGTTAAAACCATAAAATGGCTTTATAAAAATGCTACGAGGAGGCTAGAATGGCAACTCAGGGAGCAACCAAGGAAAAAACAAAGGATCTCATAAAGGAACCCAGGCAGTTTAACGTTCTCATGTTTAACGACGACTTCACCACTATGGAGTTTGTGGTTGAAGTTCTGGTGGACATTTTTCATAAGGACGAAGTGACTGCCCAGTCCATAATGATGAATGTCCATAAAAACGGTCAGGCGGTGGTGGGTAAATACCCCTACGATATCGCAAGGACCAAGGTGGACACTGCTCTTGCAAGGGCAAGAAATGAGGGATTTCCCTTTAGAATGAGCGTAGAGGAGGCATAATATGAATCTGTCCGGAGAAGCAATGCTCGTTCTGCAGAAGGCGATAGAGTTTGCAGCTGAAAAAGGATATGAATACGTAACACCGGAGATGATTCTTCTGATGATACTGAAGATTCCGGAGTTTGTAGCCGCTTATGAAAACTGCGGCGGAGATAAGAAGGCACTGAAAAAGCGCCTGAAAAAATACATAGAGAAATATGTTGAGAAGTCTAACGGCAATGAGCCGACACTTTCAACAGGTACTCAGCACATGATCAATTTCGCTGGTCAGAGTGCCTTTGGAAGCGGATGCGACCAGATTTATATAAGACATTTCATACACGCCATCTGGAATCTGGATAACAGCTATGCGGTTTATTACATGGAGCAGGATGGCATCGCAGAGCCTGACCTTCTGCAGGAGATGGCATTTATCGAGGATGAAGTTGAGGTCACCGGTACAGCCGGTGGAATGGCAGTAGGTCATGAAAAGAAAGAGGATGCAGGTAATCTTAAGATTTTTGCACCCTGCCTAAATGACACCTTGGAGGATGTGAATCCGCTCATAGGAAGGACCAATGAGCTGGAGCGCACCATTCAGATTCTGTGCAGGAAGGATAAGAACAATCCCCTTCACATAGGTGAGCCCGGTGTCGGTAAGACCGCGATAACCTACGGTCTTGTGGAGAGATTAAGGAGCGGTGATGTTCCGGATGCAATTAAGGGTGCTAAGATATTCGCCCTTGATCTTGGCGGAATGCTTGCAGGAACCCAGTACCGAGGAGACTTTGAGAAGCGCTTTAAGCGTGTCCTTACGGAGATAGGAAAAGAGAGTAAGCCTATTATTTATATAGACGAAATCCACAATCTCTCGGGAGCAGGAGCTGTTGGAGAGGGCTCATTTGATGCATCGAATCTTCTTAAGCCATATCTCACTGACGGACATATAAGGTTCATTGGTGCGACCACCTTTGAGG
>JAEEGF011089975.1_pt1 | contig 26793 bp, 19 predicted proteins | sample 9134171 | NCBI WGS metagenome assembly JAEEGF01 (sample SAMN16246542, study PRJNA631951) | gut metagenome | biome: gut microbiome; feature: rumen; material: AP-attached | host: Bos | place: Iran: Karaj | collected 2018-10 | reverse complement strand
GGTGCTACAACCGTTGATGAGAACCGTTGTATCGGATGCGGACTTTGCACAACCAAGTGTGAATTCGACGCTATCCACCTTACACGTGATATGCCTGCTGCAAGCACAATGTACAGATCTGAGGACAAGCTCAAGGCTGTTGGACCATACGCAGCTAAGAGAGCAGGTAAGATCATTATCAACAAGCTCACAGGCGGCAAGTAATCTGGTAATAAAGCATAAAAATATGGGAGTAGGTTTCAAGGAACCTGCTCCCATTTATTTGCTTAAATTTCTCAATTATCTGTAGATGATTCTGATGAAGCTGCGGAAGAACTCTCTGTTGCTGATGTGTCCGTTTCAGTTGCAGGAGCTCCTGTTCCTGCAATCGAGCTGTCATAGCTCTGAACAGATGTTACATACCAGGTGCCTGTTTCTTCGTTCTTGGAAAGGTTAAGAGCGATGAGATAGGATACCGGTTCGGAAGACTCTATAGCCTCTTCATAGATATCTACCGCCAGGAGAATAATATCGTTATAAGCCTTGGCTATAGCTGCATCCTGACCCTGTTCCTCTGTGATCTTTAAAAGCTCATCCTGACTATTTACGTTGTATTCATCAGTTGCGGCAGTAAATTTGGCCTGCGTATCCTCACTGGTAATAACATCATAGGGGAAACTTGCCTTCATGGTGACGTAAGCAGTAGCAGTTCCGTCATCGTTTAATGAAACCTCTGTGAGCTGATATTCCTCCATGAGAGAAGAGTACATTGATCCAAGTTCGTCAAGCTTGGCTACTGTTGTATCATCCAGCTCCGGATTGCCGAGCTTACTTGTGAGATCTTCTTTTAGATAATTCTTGTCGAAAAGAGCTACGAAAGAGCCCGTGGATACCTCAGAAGAAGAGTAATTGTTAATGGCGTTGGTATCTCCGGTCTTAACGGCTTCCATAAAGCCCTCGGCAGCTTCCTTGGCTGCACTCTTATCCTGTGAAGAACAGCCTGTTAAAGCAGACAATGACAGCAAAACTGCAACAGCTGCTGCAGCTATTTTCTTATTTCTGATCATGATAAAACTCCTTAAAACAAATATAGTCGCAAGTGGCGTGGCCACAAATATTACATTTTCTGTAACACCTTGCCTAGTATAGCATATTATAGCTATTTCTCCAACTTTTTTTATTCTTTTAATAATTGCCTTATGCAATCAGTGATAAAATGTATTTAGTGGTCTGAACGTAATTGCAATGATAAATTAACAATTATATAACGCAAGGAGGGTTATCGATGAGAGTACTTTTTGGTGAAGGAATTGTTAAGGAAGTCGAAGAAGTGGAAGTTAAGCCACTTGACTTTGGAGACGGCCAGATTTCCGGAACAGAGATTGATTTTGCTCTTACCAGCGGAGATCATATTAAGTATATTTACAGTCAGAATGTTCCGATTGAAGAATCGGGTTCAAGAGCCATAGATTTCGTCAGAAAGTTGTATGAGGATGGCAAGGCAGACTTTACACATGAGCCTGTAGAAATGCTCTAAAAACAGCAAATAATTGCAAAATAAAAGGTCCTGAGCTTTTAAAAAGCCAGGACCTTTAATACTGCTGCGTGATTTCCATAAGATTCTCCTATCTGATTATCAGCGCTTTCCAAGACGACCTTGGTTCTTAAGTTCGATTAAAAGATCAAAAACAACCCCCAGTGGCAGACCGGTAATATGAGCTACTTTTTCAGGATCAGGATAATACTCATTCTCGCAATCGTGAAGAATGCAGTCAATTACTTCCATTTTTGCATCACATGTAGCTGTCATACACATTTCTCCTCCTTTCTTAAATTGTAAAAATACTCAGTAGCAGATATTTCCTACTACTGAGTATTATAACGTAATTATGTATGCTAAGTTAAGGCTTTTGTGTGAAATTTTAGAAAAATTTATGAAATAAAACCCTCTCAGCCCTTTGTCTGCATGTCTTTGAGCTTGTTGGCCTGTTGGAAAATCTGTCCCAGAGTGCCTTTGAAAGCCTCGAATTTTTCAACTGCCCTGTCTGAGGACTCTAGGCCCTGATTTGAAAGAGACGCAACTTCCTGACTGGTAGCGGAGAGATTTGAGATACTGTCGTTGATTTCTGTAGTAGAAGTAGCAATAGACTTCATGCCTTCTCCGATTACCTGGAAGCGATCGAGCATCTCTGTTACGTTGTCATTGATGCTGTCGAAGTTTTCGCCTACGGTTTCGATCATTTCGTTCTGTTCTGATACAGATGCAACAGTGTCATCTATGCTGGCCATGGCTTTCTGTACATCTTCGGTAAGCTCATTGATGATATTTGTGATCTCAGTCGAAGCTGTGTTTGTTTCAGCAGCAAGTTCTCTTACGTCATTGGCAACAACCGCAAAACCTTTACCTGCATCGCCGGCTCTGGCAGCTTCGATACTTGCATTGAGAGCAAGAAGGTTGGTCTGCTTTGAAATTGACATGATGGAGCCGACAATCTTCTGAACTTCTTCCACCTTGTTGATAACAGCCTGAGTGGTTTCGACGGTTACCTGACTGGTTCTTGCAACATCCTGTGACTTATTCTTAAGCTCACTTATTACCTGAACGCCTTCCTGTACAGTTCTCTGAGCATTCTCAGAGGCCTTTGTCATCTCTTTTCTGTTTTGTTCTGTGGCATCTGTTTCTTCCTGAATTTCCTGAACCTTCTGAGCCTGATTGGTTATTGCCTGAGCAGTACTTTCCATGCTGCTTGCGATATCCTGCATACCTGAGTGCTGAGCATCCATGATCTCCTGAAGAGTGCTCATATCTTCCTGAGACTCGTTGAAGAGATCTGTTATGGTATTGGCGATATCAGCCATGGCATTTCCGGCCTTTAGAGTTTTGTCTGCATTCTCACTTATGACTGCATTGTTTTCGGTATTGAACATGGTCAGAAGTGTAACGGTGCAAAGACATGCGATGAATGCGAGGCCAAGAGTTATGGCAGCCGGCAGAAGAGACTCATCCATAGAACCTGTTGTAATATAAATCTTTACACAAGTGATTATGAAAGAAAGAGTAATAGCAGCTATGCCATACTTACATAATTTAACGTTCAGATAGATTATGGAGCATATCAGTATCGGAAGGCCGAATGCGAAGTATATAAGATTATCTTCAGCAATAAGAAGGACAAAGTAAAAAATAGTGGAGCCTCCCATTAAAAGAATTGATCCTCTTTTTACTGTAGGGAATTTGAAATTACCAATAGCAGCCATAGCACCACCAATTCCAGCAGCAATAATGATAGCTATTCGTCCGGGGGTTACGCCGGCACTAAACAGCTTGATAATTGTTAATACCAGACCGCTTACAAGAATTACAACACATACATAGAAACTGTTATTAGTGGCTCTTTTGTACTGTTCAGCGTTCATATACTATTCTCCCTTAATTTTTGATGAATTAATACCACTCTAATTTTAACATGTCAGCAGTGAAAATAACGCAAAATCGTTTATTAAAAATTGATAAAGAAAGTCCTCTAATACGCGCATTTATTATATATTCATTTCTTTTTATACTTTTTTAAGAACATATTGAATGCGCTATATAGTACAATTATTATGGTGTCTAATAAATTGACAATTCAAAGAATTTCCAAACAATTCCATTAAGAAAAGGGGTAAACAGATGAAGAAAATGAGCCTTCGTGCCAAGATGCTGCTTTGTATCCTGCCTATCATGGCTATTGCTATGGTGCTTCTTACATATGTGGCAGCCAATCAGCTGAGTACATCAATTCAGACAGCAACCACCGACACAATGAATCAGACAGTAATAGCTAACGCTAATATTGTTGATGGTAAGCTCAATATCATTAAGACATCCTGTGTTGATATTGCACAGATGATATCAACATCCTATCGTTTTGTTACGATGGATAACTACAAGGGTACAATTACTAAGATCATAACCAATAATGATACGGTATTGGGCTCAGGAATCTGGTTTGAACCGTATATGTTTGATGAAAAAGAAATGTACATGGGTCCATACTGGTATAAAGATGGTGGGCAGATTGTTGAGACCTATGATTACAGTAATGCAGAATACGATTACTTCAATCAGGAATACTATCTGAATGCTAAGGGCCTTTCAGAGGGACAGGCAATAATTACAGATCCATACTATGATCCTACATCGGGTATTGTTATGGCCAGCTGTTCCGCACCAATCTATGACAATGGCACATATGTTGGCTGTGTAACAGTAGATATGTCTCTTGGCGATATTGAAGAGATGGTTGCAAATATTCAGGTTGGTAAGACCGGAACAGCTATGCTTTTTGATTCAAAGGGAACATACCTTTACTGCCTTGACCCTGCAAAAGTAGAAAATGGTGTAAATGTTACAGCCGATGAAAATCCGAATCTTGCAGCTATGGGTGCAGAGCTTATGGCCAAGGATTCTTCTTCACCTCAGATGGGCGCCTTTATGGAAAATGGCAAAAACGTCCTTCTGACATACGTTACTATCCCTGACGTTAACTGGAAACTTGCACTTCGTATGAATATAGATGAGCTGGAAGAGCCTGTTAAAGCAGCTACAGCTAAACTTTCTGTAATCTGTGTTATAGCTCTTTTGGTAGGCGCAGCTATCATTTGGGTATTCGTAATGAGTATCTCAAAGAGTATCAACAATGTTAAGGCCTTCGCCGGATCTCTTGCAAACGGAGACTTTACAGTTAATAAGATAAGGAGTAAGAGCGGAGACGAGCTTGGCCAGATGTCCGATTCCCTCAACAACATGTTTGAGAGTAACCGTGATGTTATCAGCAAGATTTCAGATGGATCCGAGCAGGTATCCGAGACATCATCAGGTCTTGCAACAATGGCAAGCGAACTTCAGGATCAGTTCACAAGTATCCAGGGTAATATCTCAGGTGTTAACGATGCTATGATGTCCTCCGGCGCAGCAACCGAGGAGGTTAATGCTTCTGTTGAAGAAGTTAATGCATCCGTTCATCAGCTGGCAGGAGAGACTGAGAAGACCAGCGCTGAGGCTGCAGATATCAAGGCAAGAGCAAGAGATATTGAGAGACAGTCCAAGCAGGCTTATGACAATGCAATCAGCATTGCAGAGCAGAGAGAAGCTGATCTTGCTGAAGCCAATGAAAAGGCTAAGGTTGTTGACCAGATCGGAACCCTTGCAGATACAATCGCTGAGATCGCTGATCAGATCAACCTCCTTTCACTCAATGCAAGTATTGAGGCTGCAAGAGCAGGAGATGCAGGTAAGGGATTTGCGGTAGTTGCTTCCGAGATCAATAAGCTTGCAAGTTCAACATCTGAGGCAGTTGAACAGATCAGAGATACAATCGATGGCGTACAGGAAGCCTTCGGAACACTTTCAAATTCTTCAGGAGAGCTGCTTGAGTTCATTAAAGAGACAGTTACACCTGACTACGATAACTTCGTAAATGTAGCTAAGCAGTATGGAGATGATGCTGATTCCTTCGGTGGTTCTTCAGAGAACATCGCTCAGATGGTTGAAAATATCAGATCTGCAATGGAAGAAGTTTCAAAGGCTATCCAGAATATCGCAGAGTCTACACAGGATACTGCTGATCTCTCCAGCAGAGTAAACGACTCCGTAATGGCAGCTGCAGATGTTGTTTCTAACGTAAACGACATGTCAGGCAAGCAGGAAGAGATTGCCGGAACACTTAAAGAGATTGTTGGTAAGTTTAAACTTAAATAAAGAGCTCCGAATGGAGCAATAAAAAAGCAGTGGGAATGATAACATTCCCGCTGCTTTATTTTTGTGTGTCGCTTTTTTAAAGTGTGTCCTGCCTCTTGATATACTGCGGAGCATCAGCCTCGCCTCTGATATTCTTGGCGTGAATGATGTGTGCCCACTTATCTACGATGGCATTCTCAATGTGGACTCCCTCCTCAATCGTGGAGTAGGCCATGATGATAGAGTTCTTGATAACAGCTCCCTTCTTAATGGTTACACTACGTCCGATGATGGAGTTATCTATTGTTCCTTCGATGAGACATCCGTTACTTACAAAGGAATTTGTAACCTTGGCACTCTCAAAGTACTGTGTAGGACATGCATCCGTTGTTCTTGTGTAGATAGGCCATTCAGGTCTTAAGAGGTCATGAGCCTTGTCATAGTCAAGAAGCTCCATTGAAGCGTTGAAGTAATCCTCAAGACTTGTAAGAGTAGCAAAGTAGCCTCTGTGCTGGAATGCTCTGATATCCATATCCTTACACTTAAGGTTTACGATATCTGCAAGAGTGTACATGGATGACATCCAGTTAGCTGTCTTTACAAGCTCTACGAAAACATCTCTCTTCATGCAGTAGGTATCCATGAAGATGTTTCTTGAATTGGCTGTTCCAAGGTTCTTGTCAATTGACTGAACACCCTTTTGCTTGTTTACGGAAACAGTGTGACAGTTCTTGAAATATTCCCTGGCGTTATCAACCTTGTGGTAGAGGAGAGTAACGTCTGCGCCTGAAGCAACATGTGCATCGAGGAGCTGTCTGAAATCCTGTTTGTAAACCATGTAGCTGGGAGCGATGACAACATAATCCTGATGCATACGCTGGATGATATCAAGGTTCTCCATATAAGCTGAGATATCGTTGTTGTAAATGGAGCGGGAAGAAGAGTTCTGAGAGAAGAGGAGCTGAATCTTACCTCTCTTTGAGTTGATGTTGTAATGCCTTCCGCTTCCTACGTGTTCTGCGATCGATCTCGGCCTTGAACGAACATATACCTGAATACGGTTAATGTCACTGTTACTCATGTTTGAAATAGGAAAGTCTATAACACGAAATCTTCCAAGGAAAGAGAATGCGCCGATGGGGCGGTAATCGTGAAGACCCTCTACATGAATGGAATTATCTGCGGAGGATACTATACCAAATGCCTTAACTGCCATTACTTTGTACCTCCTTTCACATTTTTAGCGACAAGCTCAATGCTCTCGCTGTTCTTAGAGCCGACTTTGGCTTTCTTGCCAATATGAACATCTTCAGCAACCAGTGCTCTTGTGACCGTTGCACCTTCTTCAATCACTACGCCGGGCATGATGACGGAATCAACTACCTTGGCTCCCTTGCCGATGACTGCTCCCGTAAAGAGAACGGAGTTTGTAACGCTTCCCTCTACGCGAACACCCTGTGTGATGTAAGCTTTCTTGATCTTGGCTTCCTTACCTATGTACTGAGGAAGAGTGGATACATCCTCTGTGTAGATAAGCCAAGATGAGTCATTGAGGTTGAGCGGATTCTTGGGATCGAGAAGGTCCATGTTTGCTTCCCAGAGGGAGTCGATGGTTCCTACATCCTTCCAATAACCCTTAAACTCGTATGCGAAAAGACCTCTCTTTTCATTTAACATTCTCGGAATAATGTCTTTTCCGAAGTCATGATCTGAATCGGGATTCTTCATATCCTCAATCAGCATCTTGCGAAGAAGCTTCCAGCTGAAGATATAGATACCCATTGATGCGAGATTGCTCTTTGGCTTGGCGGGCTTTTCTTCGAATTCTATGATCTTGCCCTTGCCGTCTGTGTTCATGATTCCGAAACGGCTTGCTTCACGCATGGGTACACCGCGGACAGCAATGGTTGCGTCAGCGTGCATCTGCTTGTGATAATCAAGCATCTTGGAATAATTCATCTTGTAAATGTGATCTCCGGAAAGAATGAGAAGATACTCCGGATCGTAGGTATCGATGAAATCGATATTCTGTGAGATTGCATCAGCGGTTCCGCGGAAAACATCAAGGCCCTGATCAGCCTTTTCGCGGGGAGTTAAGACATAAACACCGCTGTCCCTGGTGTCGAGACCCCAACGTCCGTCCTGTGCCACATAACTGTTAAGAAGTACGGACTCATACTGTGTAAGGACACCGACTACATCGATGCCACTGTTTGCACAGTTACTTAAAGGGAAATCAATGATACGATACTTTCCCCCATAGAAAACTGCTGGCTTAGCTACCTTCGTGGTTAGGTCTTTTAGCCTGCTTCCACGTCCACCTGCCAGGATCATCGCTAACATTTCGTTTTGCGCCATAGTAAGATCCCCCTATCATTGTGTTTGTAGAAATACCATATAAACTATGATATAATGCATGAGGACTTTAATCAAGCACGAAAGGGGTATTTTAGGGTGCTTTCAGTAATAATACCTGCATACAATGAAGAAGAAATAATACCACAGACCGCGTCTGTAATAGATGGTATTTTGAGCGGTGAGAATATAGAGCATGAACTGCTTTTTGTAAATGACGGATCCAAGGATAAGACCTGGGAAAAGATTGAGGAGCAGGCCAAGGCTTTTTCCTGTGTGAGAGGCGTTTGCTTTTCAAGAAACTTTGGAAAAGAGTCAGCTATCTTTGCGGGAATTGCAGAGGCCAAGGGAGATTGCTGCGTAGTGATCGACTGCGACCTGCAGCACCCACCGGAGAAGATTGTCGAGATGTACAGACTCTGGGAACAGGGCTATGAAATAGTTGAGGGAGTTAAGACTGACCGTGGCAGAGAGAGTGGCTTTCATAAATTTGCTGCCAAGAGCTTCTATGGCATCATGTCAAACTCAGTTGGCTTTGATATGTCCAGAGCATCAGACTTTAAGCTCCTTGACAGAAAGGCCATGAACGTCCTTCTTAACATGCGTGAAAAGAATGCTTTCTTCAGAGCACTTTCATCCTGGATCGGATTCAAATCCACAGAGGTTGAGTACGAAGTCAGAGAGAGGGAAGTAGGAACATCCAAGTGGAGCACAAAGGCTCTTTTCAAATATGCTCTTACCAATATCACTTCCTTTACATCTGCTCCGATGCAGATAGTGACAATACTGGGAGTAATCGTATTTATAGTTGGTCTTGGCGCCAGTCTTGAAGCTATTATCACCTTCTTTGAAGGAAAGGCACAGGACGGCTTTACAACGGTGATCATACTTGAGTGCTTTACGGGATCGTTTATTATGATGGCACTTGGAATCATAGGTTTTTACATTTCCAAGATCTATGATGAGGTCAAGGGAAGACCGAAGTATATTATCGATAAGACGGTATAAATCTACGGAATTTTATAAAAAAATAATTGGTTAAATCATTTTTAAGAGGTACAATATAGATAAGTGGGAGTTTGTCTTTAAATGGCTGAAAGGAGAACTTTATGCTTGCTACGTTGATACCTCTTTTTGATAACCAGATGTCTGTGAGTGCATATTCTGTCTTTGCTCGAAAGACTAATCTCTTTTTGAACCCTTCTTTCATGGCCGGTGCAAGATTTGACGGAGCCGGAACGGTTCCCGAACTTGAAGTTGTAAGCAACATGGGTGTTGCGACTCTTTCCGGCGGAAAGGAAGTCTTTGTTCCCATAAATCAGTTCTCCGTATTCGCGGAAATTTCCCTTCAGTGTACAGTTCCACCCGAGAAGGTTGTTCTTCTTATGGACAACTCTATTCCGCCTGAGGCAGAGTACATCAAGAGGGTAAAAGAGCTCAAGGAACAGGGCTACAAGCTCGCCATCCGAAAGATTCCCATCAGCAGTTTTGAAGATTACAAGGAGATAATCAGCCAGTGCAATTATATCCTCCTTGATCATGCCAAGATAGATATTTCAAAAGCTAAGATATACTTTGGCAGACAGTATCCAAACATCAAACTCTGTGCTGTCAACGTAGATACAAAAGAGCAGTATGACAAGCTGGTAGAAGACGGCGGCTATGACCTCTACGAGGGAGGTTTCTTTAGAATGCCGGTCACAAAGTCAGAGACGGAAGTTAACCCTCTGAAGGTTAACTACATTGAGCTGCTAAACGTTGTCAACGCCCCTGACTATGATCTTACAGATGCTGCAGATGTCATTGGAAAAGACCCTGCTCTTGTAATCTCTCTTTTGGAAATGGTCAACAGAATGGCCTTTAATTCGGAAATTACCTCCATCCGCCACGCAGCAGCGATGCTGGGACAGAAGGAACTTAAGAGATGGATAAACACAGCCGTTACCAAGGAGCTGTGTGCAGATAAACCTACAGAGATCATAAGACTTGTAATGATAAGAGCTAAGTTTGCAGAGAACCTTGCAAGCGAATTTGAGATGGCGATGCATGCTCCTGAGCTGTTCATCATGGGACTGTTCTCAGCACTTGATATCATGCTCGAGAAGACTATGCCTGAAGCGCTTGATATGGTTCAGGTTTCTAAGAATGTAAGAGAAGCTCTTCTTGAAGATAAGGGCGACTTTGCCAAGGTACTGGATTTTATTAAATGCTATGAGGATGCGGACTGGACTGAAATATCCAGGATTCTTGTTCTTGAAGACATTGATATGAACGATGTTTATACTGCATATCTCGGGGCACTTAGATGGTATCGTGACCTGATCCCTGCATAAGGGAAAAGATCTTTTGGATGCCTTGAGGATTTTGTATGGTAGATGTTAGAGGTATCGGCAGTTTTACCTTTAACCTTGCGGCTATTGTCATTTCGCTGACCTGTCTTTTCTACACTCTTTTGATGGGCAGAAACCGCAGGTTTAAGAATAAACTGTTTATTACGTTAATAGTAATTGTTATCGTTGATTCAATAACAGTTATCGGAGCTGACCTGGTTGTTGCCGGAGGTATTTCCCATGCCGGAAAGCTCCTTTTTCTTAATGTACTCCAATTCCTCTATTTCTTTACCCACTTTGCTATTGCTCCGATATTTGCCCTATACATCATTTTAGTATGCAATGTTTCGTATAGGTTCTCAAGAAGCGCACAGTTTTGCCTTGCGCTTCCTTTCTATATTCTTGAAATTCTTGTTCTGACCAATCCACTGACACGCTTTATCTATATCTTTGATGATAATCTGACATTTCACAGACATGCAGGAGTGTATGTTGCTTACGTAGAGGCGGGTTTCTATGTCCTCTTTTCGGTAGTGGCGCTCTTTCTTTACTGGAATATCCTAAACAGTATGAAGAAGATAGCACTTCTGTATTTCTTTGCCATAGTCATAGTCGGAACTTTGATACAGATGATACTCAGCAATATACAGTGCGAGCTTATGTGCGAAGCCATAGGTCTTATGGGTATCATGATAGTTCTGGAAAACGATGATGACAGAATGGACATGCCCACAGGTGCCTTCAACAGAAATGCAATGACCAGGGATGTGGCAAGCTATTTCAAATACGGACGGAGCTTCTACAGCATCTGTATAAGAATGGTCAACGCCGATTCGTATCGCAAGATAACAGGCTACGAAGAGTTTGAGAAGATACTGAGGGAGATCGTCAATTTTATCCGCAGTATAAACAACAGCTTTGATATTTACAGGGCAGCTTCGGACTGCTTTATGGTTGTGTGTCCGGATATTGACGGGAGCGATGCAAAAGAGGCTGCAGAAAAGATTTTTGCAAGATTTAGCAAGGGCTGGTCTTTGGGAGATAACACCTTATTCTTAAAGGCTTATATCCTCATGGCCTCATCCCCCGATCAGTTTGCGTCTTTGGATAATCTCTATTTCCTCAGTGACACTTCAATAGATGCGGACAATGACAGAGTTTTGATCGGACACGATCTGGACTTCATCCTAAGAAGAGCAGAAGTTGAGAAAGCTGTAAAAAGAGGCATTGGAACGGATGCCTTCAAGGTTTACTTTGAACCTATATATACCAAGGAAGATCTGGCTATCTGTGCTGCTCAGGCGATTGTTGTTTTTGAGGATCCCGAGCTTGGAAAGATAGAGCCTGAGGAGTTCATTCCGATAGCTGAGCAGACGGGACTTATTGAAAAGCTTGGATGGTTTACCATCGATGAAGCTTTCTATTTCCTGGGCGGTGGTATTGCGGAAGAGATGGGACTACAGTTTATAGAAATCGGCCTTTCATCTATCCAGCTTATCAAATCAGACTTCAGTAAAAGAGTCAGAGAAGCCCTCTCAAAGTTTGGCGTCAGACCTTCTCAGATCGTCTTTGATATCACTGAATCAGCAGCTGCAACGGATCAGGATGTGCTTGGCGTTGTTATGTCTGATCTTGCAAAAGACGGAATCCGATTCTTTATGGACGAGTACGGAACCGGCTTCTTTAACATGCAGTCGGCTTCATCTCTGATGTTTGAAGGTGTAAAAATGGATGCGGCTCTTTTGCATGTGGCAGGCAAGCAGATGCAGAACAAGATCATCCTTGAGAACAGACTCAAGATGATGAATCAGATGCTAAAGCGCGTCGTTATTGATAATGTTGACAGCCAGGAACTCCTTGATACTATTGCACACATCAAGGCTGACTATCTGAAGGGAACATATTTCTCCGAGGCGGTAAGTAAAAACGAGTTTATCGCAATCCTTCGTGCCACTGAGCTTGCAAGGATGGAGGAGAGAAGGGCAAGAGCTGCCAACGAAGCCAAGAGTAATTTCCTTGCAAACATGTCACATGAGATCAGAACCCCTATCAATGCTGTGCTCGGCATGAATGAGGTTATTCTTCGTGAGTGCAAGGATGAAAAGATACTTGAGTATGCCCAGAACATTGAAGGCGCGGGAAGAACTCTTTTGTCACTGATAAATGATATCCTGGACTTCTCCAAGATCGAGGCGGGAAGCATGGAGATCAACGAGTCGGATTACGACTTCTCATCAGTACTCAACGACGTCTACAACATGGTTCATATCAAGGCCTCCCAGAAGGCGCTAAAGCTCGAGTTTGATATTGATGACCAGCTGCCTGAGAGAATGCATGGCGATGAGATGCGTCTTAGACAGATAATGGTCAACATCCTTAACAACGCAGTCAAATATACTTCAGAGGGTAAAGTGACCTTAAGGATCACAGGATACAGGGAATATGAGGATCTGATAACCCTCAAGATAGATGTCACAGATACCGGCGTAGGTATCAAGGAAGAGGATAAAGAAAGACTCTTTGAGAAGTTTAAGAGGCTTGATATCGACAAGAACAAGACGGTGGAAGGAAGCGGACTTGGACTTGCAATCACCAGCTCTCTTCTTGATCTCATGGGCGGAAATATCTCCGTTGAGAGTCAGTACGGAAAGGGCTCAACCTTCACAATGTCCCTACCGCAGAGGGTTGTGGATGATACGCCTATAGGAGACTTTAAGACCAAACTTCAGGAATCCGTCAAGGAGAGAAAGAAGTATAAAGCTAAGCTCACTGCACCTGAAGCAGAGATACTTGTAGTTGATGACACACCGATGAATCACGTGGTGATCAGGGAACTCTTGAAGAACACCAAGGCAAAAGTAGAGTCTGCAAGAAGCGGAGATGAGTGCTTAAAGAAGCAGCACGAAAAGAAATATGACATCATCTTCCTGGATTACAGAATGCCCGGAATGGATGGCATTGAGACTCTGGATGAGATCAAGAAGGATACGGTAAGTCCCAACAAGGACACTCCGATCATCGTGCTTACAGCCAATGCTATTTCAGGCGCCAGAGAGAACTTCTTAAGGGAAGGCTTTGATGATTATTTAAGTAAGCCGATAGAGAGTGACAGGCTTGAAGATACACTTATAAGATATCTGCCAAAGGATAAGGTTTTGATGGCATCTGAGGAGAATGCATCTAAAGAGACTCAAGATAGCAGCAAGGATACGGAAGAATATCCGCAGTGGCTTAAAGAGCTTGAAGAGATAGATGTGGGCGAAGGCCTTAGGAACTGCGGCGGAGTAGACAGCTACTTCAGCATTATCAAGGTATATTACGAATCAGCGCAGATGACTGAATCAAACCTTGTAAGTGCCTATGAGGATGAGAACTGGAAAGACTATACAAGCTATGTTCATTCCTTAAAGAGCACCAGCAGAACCATTGGTGCAAGGCAGCTTAGCGAACTGGCTAAAAAGCTTGAAGATGCAGGTAATGCAGGTGATATAGAAACCATAAGGGATCATCAGGATGAACTGATGAATCTGTATGCAATAGTTATTCATACCCTCTCAGAAGTTCCGGGAATTGATAAGGAAGAAGAGAGTGATGATACAGAGGATAAGGTAGACATAAGCTCGGCACAGCTGAAAGACGCATATCAGAGCATTATAGAAGTAAGCAAGAGCCTTGATTATGACACACTTACCTTTATTCTCGATTCATTAAGAAGCTACAGACTCTCCGATGCGGACAGGAAGATCACAAGAAGTATCGGAGAAATGGCCTACAAACTTCAGTGGGATGAGATAGTGAAGCTGGCATCGGAAGGACTTGCCGGATTGGAGGAGTAAGCTATGTTTAATAAAAAAATATTACTCGTAAGAAATGAACAGACATTCCTGGTAAACGCCATAAAGAACGCATTGGATGCTGCCAAATTCATCGTGAATGAAGCGGCTTATTCCCTTGCGGATCTAAGCGCAAAGGCCAGAGATGCCAATCTGATCCTTCTTTATACGGACAACGAGCTTGAGGAACATCGTGATGCCATGGTCTACCTTAAGGATCTGAGCATGGAAGACAACATAGTCATGATGGTCATAGGAAATAAGGATGCCTTTGATTTTGTTCATCAGTATATTCCCAAAGAGGATGTTGCCTACGAGATAGAAAGACCTCTTGATATGGCTGACCTGGTTCAAAAGGCGCAGATTGTCACAGATGATGAGTACGAGTTCCAGAGAAGAAAGAGTATTCTCATAGTTGATGACGACCTCACCTTCCTTCAGATGATAAGGGAGTGGCTAAAAGATACCTACAGAGTCGGCATGGCAAACTCAGGGACACAGGCTGTTGCATGGCTTGCGACCAACAAGGCTGACCTTGTGCTTCTTGATTACGATATGCCTGTTCTCGACGGACCAAAGGTTCTTGAGATGTTAAAGAGCGAGTCTTTTTCCAGCTCGACACCGGTAATGTTCCTTACCGGCAAGAACGACAAGGAGAGCGTTACAAACGTTATCGCATTAAAACCGGCTGATTATCTCCTTAAGACAATATCTAAGGATAAACTTCTTTCAACTCTGGATGCATTCTTTAAGGCGAGGAAGTAATACATGGGTGATCTAAATCCTATTGGAGCGCTATCCTTTAGGACTGCTGCGGCTATAATCTGCATAACCTGTATATTCTACACGGCTGTGATGAAAAGAGAGACCACAAGAAGGCTCCGCAGCCGTTTATTTCTTGCTGCCCTTGTGATCACTCTCTATGACTGTATCACCGGTATCATCAATACCGTTGTTCTTGACAGCAACCTCTCACAAAGTATTAAGAATGTAGTTATCTATTTTAACAAGCTGAGCTATTACGGAACACATTTTGCTTTTGTTCCGATATTTGCGTTGTATATAATGATGGTCTGTGATGTCTTTCACAGATACAAAAATAAACTCAAACTCGCAATATTCCTTGCGCCGTGTCTTATTCTCGAGATCGCGGTTCTGACCAACCCATTCACCGGTTTTATTATCAGCAATAATCTTGAAAAGAACTTTGCCAGAGGCGGTGGCGTTTACCTGGCTTACATTATCAGTGCGTTTTATCTGGGATTCTGCTTCTATCTTCTTGGCAAGTACTGGAATACCATGAATCACCTTCAGAAGATCGCCATGTTCTATTTCCTGGGACTTGCTGTGCTGGGCGTCTTCATACAGATGATATTCCCTGAGATAATCTGTGAGATGCTGGCTGAATCCCTGGGACTGATGGGCGTTATGATCATGATTGAGAAGGATGACTACAGGCTTGACTATAAGACCAGAGCATTTAACAGAGCCTCGCTCCTTCAGGATTTAAAGGGCAGTATCAACGTAGGAAAAGAGTTCTATGCAATCTGTGTTCGAATAGTAAATGCCGATCTGTATAGACGAGTAATGGGCTATGAAGGATATGACATCATTCTGACTAAGGTCGCTGATTTTCTTAAAGGAATAAACTACGAGTATGATGTATACAGGACTACCGGCGGTATTTTTTATCTGATATGTACAGATGCAGATGAAGATGCGATTGATATTATTATTGACAGTATAGTTAAGCGATTTGGCCAGAGCTTTGAGGTTAACGGCGCAGCTACGAACGTTAAAGCCAAGATCATCTGTGTAAAATCTCCCGATGAGTTTAACGATGCCGATGATATTTTAAGACTCTCAGAGACCAAAATTGATGATGACGATAAGATGGTTTTCAGAGGAAAAGGCCTTGACTTCATGCTCAGAAGCATTGACGTAGAAAAGGCGATAATAAAAGGTATGGCAGGCAACGCCTTCAGAGTAATGTATCATCCTGTATACAAAAAAGAGACTATGGGTATATTTTCTGCAGAAGCTCTTTTGACACTGAATGACCCCGATATGGGAAGGATCAGATTCTCGGAGTATGCAGTCGTGGCAGAGAACGCCGGAGTTATCGATGAGCTGGAAGTCAGGATGATAGAGGCTGTCTGTCAGTTTATCAATACCGGTGTCACCAAATCGGAAACAAATATAAAGATATTCTGCATACACATAATGTCGGTTCAGGTTCTTACTCAGGAACTGGTGGACAAAGTGCGTTTTCTTATCAATAAATATGAAGTGGATCCGGCTATGCTCAGATTCAGTGTAAATGACACGATCGCAACACAGGCACAGGATGTGCTGGGATTCATAATGGATGAGTTTAACAAGATCGGAATAGAGTTTATTCTCCTGAATCATGAATCGGTATTCCTTGGACTTGATGTAGCAACTATTGATAAGTTTGACGGCATCAACATTGATGTCAAAAGACATTTCGAAACCGCAGATGAGAATCAGGCGGATGCAATTTTGCGCAACAGGGCAGCTATGGTAAGCCAGCTCGGAAAGCGCGTTATCCTCAGCGGTATAGACAGCAGGGAGCTGTATGAAAGGATAAAAGACGTAAAGGCAAATTACCTGATAGGAGAATATCTATCACCTATGGTAACAAAGAATGAACTTCAGAATAAATTCTGGAATAATGAGGTATTTTCCGACAACAGATGATCAATTGGTTTTGTTATCTGACAAATAGCGTGTATAATTAATATATCAAGTAATCCGAAATGGAAAGGAGAAGAATTATGAAAAAAAGATTAGCATTGGTATTGGCGGGGCTTATGACTCTTGGCCTGATCGGCTGCGGAGAGGCTGAATCTTCGGCTCCTGCAGCTACTGAAACACCCGCAGCAACTGAGGCACCTGCAGCAGAAGCACCTGCAGCAGAGGCTGAAAGCTCAGGAATGGATGCACTCATCGAGGCAGCTAAGGCAGAGGGTGAGCTCATTGTTTACGGTTCCTGCGAGGAAGAGTATCTTGCAGCAGCTTGTGAGAACTTTGAGAAACTCTATGGAATCAAGGTTCAGTATCAGCGCCTTTCAACAGGTGAGGTTCAGAGTAAGATCGAAGAAGAGAACGGGAATCCTTCAGGTGATGTATGGTTCGGTGGAACAACAGATCCTTACAATGTAGCAGCTTCAGAAGGACTCCTTGAAGCATATGATGCGCAGAATGCCGGCCATCTTCTCTCAGATAAGTATCGCGATGCTGATGGATACTGGTACGGTATCTACAAGGGAATCCTCGGATTCATGGTAAATAAAGACGAGCTTGCAAGAATGGGTATCGAAGAGCCTGCAGATTGGAAGGATCTTCTTGATGAGAAGTACAAAGGTCTCGTTTGGCTTTCAAACTACAACACAGCCGGAACAGCCAAGCTTGTTATCAACACAATGATCCAGAAGTATGGTCATGACGAAGGTATCCAGTACCTTGTAGACCTTGATAAGAACATCGAAGTTTACACAAAGTCAGGTTCAGGCCCTTCTAAGAACGTTGGTACAGGTGAGTGTGTTGTTGGTATCGGATTCCTTCATGACGGTATCACACAGATCGTTGACAACGGATATGGCAACATCGGCCTCATCATTCCTTCAACAGGAACATCTTACGAGGTTGGTGCAACAGCTATCTTCAAGGGATGCCAGCATCCAAATGCAGCTAAGCTTTGGATTGAGTATGCACTCAGCCCTGATTGCGTAGAGCTCGCAGCACAGAACGGTTCATACCAGTTCCTGGTTATCGACAACGCTAAGCAGCCTGAGATCGCTACAGAGTTTGGCCTTGATCCCGAGAACGTTATGGATTATGACTTCGAAGATGCTAAGCAGAACACAACAACTTACATTGAGGAAGTTATGAATGCACTCGGAAGCGCAGCAGACGATCGTTTCCAGACAGAGTGATTTCTATATCGGGGATATTACAGGGCGGATGTTTATCCATCCGCCCTTCTCTTTTTAAGTTGACACAAGGAGGATTTTGAAAATGGCAAAGAGTCAGAGTGCCAGCCTGGACAGGAAAAAGCTTTTGGCCGACCCTATCATGGTGACGACCATTGTGCTCCTGGTGGTATTTCTTACAATATTCATCCTGTATCCGCTGGCAATACTTCTGGTAGACAGTTTCGTTTCGGACAATGGACTTACGCTTGATACATTTAAGAGAGTAATGGCGCTTCCCAATTTCAGACGCGCTATCACCAATACTCTTAAGGTTGGTTTTTTGGTTGGAATCGCATCGGCTCTCATAGGTCTTTTGTTTGCCTATGTGGAGGTATATGTTAAGCTTCGTACAAAATTCATGGAGGGACTTTTTAAGGTAGTATCAATGCTTCCTGTTGTTTCACCTCCCTTTGTTTTGTCGCTTTCAATGATCATGCTTTTTGGAAAAGCAGGTATCATCACAAGATTTCTTTTACATATCTATGACAACAGTGTGTATGGTTTCTGGGGCATTGCAATTGTCCAGACCCTTACATTTTTCCCTGTATGCTACATGATGCTCAAGGGTCTTTTGAAAAATATCGATCCTTCTCTTGAGGAAGCAGCAAGAGATATGGGCGCTTCAAGATTCAAGGTATTTATGACGGTTACACTTCCTCTTATCCTTCCGGGACTTGGAAATGCATTCCTTGTAACCTTCATCGAGTCTATCGCAGACTTTGCAAACCCAATGATCATCGGTGGTTCATACGATACTCTTGCAACAACGATCTACCTGCAGATAACAGGTGCTTATGATAAACAGGGCGCAGCTGCCATGGCGGTAGTTCTTCTGGCTATTACACTCATGATGTTCGTAGTTCAGAAGTATTACCTTGAGGCAAAGAGCACTGCGACACTTTCAGGTAAGGCATCAAGAGAGCGTATGCTGATCACCGATAAGAGCGTTACTATTCCTCTTACCATCATGTGCTCAGCCCTTGCGATATTCGTAATCATCATGTATATCTGTGTTCCCTTCGGTGCGATGTTCAGGACCTGGGGATATGATTTCCATCTGACCTTCAAGTGGTTCGGTCAGGTATTTAGCAAGTACAAAGGCTTTAAGGCATTTAAGGACAGCTTCATTCTGTCACTTATTTCAGCGCCTATAACAGCTCTTTTGTCCATGATAATCTCATACCTTGTGGTAAAGAGAAAGTTTAAGGCCAAGGGCTTTATTGAGGCAGTATCTATGCTGGCTATGGCAGTTCCCGGAACGGTTCTCGGTATCGGATATATAAGAGGATTTTCCGGAGGATTGTTTGGCAGCGGATTCCTTCAGGGACTCTACGGAACAGGTGCGATACTGGTTATCGTATTCGTAGTACGAAGTCTTCCGACAGGTACCAGAAGCGGAATTTCAGCTCTTCGCCAGATTGATAAGAGCATTGAGGAATCAGCTTATGACATGGGTGCGGACAGCTTCAAGGTATTCATGACGGTAACACTTCCGCTTATTAAGGACAGTTTCCTCAGCGGCTTTGTTACCTCCTTTGTAAGGAGCATAACAGCCATCAGTGCTATCATCCTTCTGGTTACACCTTCTTATCTGCTCATCACTGTTCAGATCAATGAGTTTGCAGAGAAGGGTGCATACGGAATAGCCTGTGCGTTTGCAACTATCCTGATCCTTATTACTTATACCGCGGTTCTTCTCATGAATATTTTCATGAAGTACTTCGGAACCAGCCGTAAGGTAAATATTGAAGACTGACACTTAACACAGATTAAAGCCGCATGAAGATGCGAGATAGGTGGATAAAATGGCAAAAGAGAAAAAGGGCGTACGCCTTGAACATATTTCAAAGATATATAAAGATCCAAAGACAGGAAAAGATTTTTATGCAGTAAAAGATCAGAACCTTGAGATTGAGCCGGGCAGCTTTGTTACATTGCTTGGACCTTCGGGCTGTGGCAAGACGACCACACTTAGAATGATAGCGGGCTTTGAGTCTCCTGATGAGGGAGAGATATACCTTGGAGGAGAGCCAATCAATGCTCTTACTCCCAATAAGCGTGATACAGCAATGGTATTCCAGAGCTATGCGCTTCTTCCTCACTACAACATTTTTGACAATGTAGCTTACGGACTTAAACTTCGCAAGATGGATTCCGAGACCATCAAGAAGAAGGTTACGGATATCCTTTCACTGGTTGGACTTGAGGGTATGGAGAACCGTATGACAAACCAGCTCTCAGGTGGACAGCAGCAGAGAGTAGCGCTTGCAAGAGCACTGGTAATTGAGCCGGGAGTTCTTTTGTTCGATGAGCCTTTGTCAAACCTTGATGCCAAGCTAAGGGTATCTATGAGAACTGAGATAAGGCGTATCCAGCAGGAAGCCGGAATCACAGCCGTTTATGTAACTCATGACCAGTCAGAGGCCATGGCTATTTCGGATAAAGTTATCATCATGAACAAAGGTGTGGTAGAGCAGGTGGCAACTCCGCAGGAAGCTTACTACTATCCAAACAGCAAATTTGTTGCTGACTTTATCGGTGAGTGTAACTTCCTGAAAGCAAAGGTAACAGGTCAGGATATGGTTGAGATCAACGGATCGGCCGTAAAGTGTGCAACAGGAAGCCTTCAGACCGGTGCTGACTGCGATGTGGTTCTTCGCCCTGAAGGAGCTGTTCTTTCGGATACAGGAGCAATTAAGGGTATTGTTGATTACTCATGCTTTATGGGGGCATATCAGGATTATCGCATCAAAGTCGGCGAGAGCTTTGTTAAGATCCAGGAATACAATCCCAAGAACAAGAAAATCTACAATGTTGGCGATACTGTATGTCTTGGTTTTGAGGATAATACATTATATGCACTATAAAGGGGTAATATATGTCTTTAGCAACTATTATTGATTATTTGCAGGGAAGCAGCAGTATAGCTGTTGGTATAAGGCTGGTGGTAGCCACTGTATTCGGGGGCATTGTAGGCTGGGAGAGGATAATAAAGCACCACAGTGCGGGAATTAAGACCCATGCGCTGGTAAGCCTCGGATCAGCTTCAGCTACGGCGCTCAACATTTATCTTGCCATGCTCCCCGGACTAAATGCCGACGTCAGCAGGATTCCCGCGGGAGTGGTAAGCGGAATCGGATTTTTGGGAGCCGGCACAATACTGGTTACCGGCAGAAAGCAGATAAAGGGACTATCTACAGCTGCAACACTCTGGGTTACCTCCTGTATGGGAATGGCTATAGGAGCAGGATATCTGGAAATCGGTTTTGTATGTCTTTTGATGGTTGCCTTTTCAAATATCCTCTTAAAGCAGCTCTCCAACAAGGTGGAAGGCTACAGCAAATACATGAACATCTACATCGAGGTCAACAAAAACCGCGGTGTAAACAAACTTATGAAGATGCTTTCAGATCAGGGATATACTATAATTAGTATGACAAAGAGCAAGGAAAAGACTCTTCAGTCCTCCGATACAGGTCTGATACTTGATCTTGATCTGGATAAAAAGAGATCACACCATGAGATATTAAACATGCTAAGCGATGAGGAATATGTCAATTACGTAGAAGAAGTTTAATAGTTTTGCAAATCTTTTTCAGAGGGACAAAATACTATGATAATTGAAGGTTGGCAGGTCAATAATTTCCTAACACTCTTTATACTGGTCATGATTCTTGCATTCCAGAAAAGAGGCAGCAGAGTTAAGACAAGCAGAATGTTTACGTACATTATCATTACCACTATTGTGCTTGTCGTTGCCGATACATTTGCAAGGATCGGGGAGAACAGAGGAGGCTCATTTATTCTCATGGCCTTTTTTGGCAACCTGATAATGTTCCTTGTAGATCCTCTTATCATCCTGTTTTCAGTCATCTATATAGACTGCTGGATGGATGAAAAGAATAAGAATGCACGCAAGATATCCAAAGTGGTTTTCCAGATATTTGCTACTTTAAACATAGCACTTGTGCTGGCAGATCAGGTTTTTGGCCTTAAGTGGTTCTTCTATTTTGAAAGAAGTAATTATTTCAGAGGGAAACTCTTTATGGCAAGGGCTGTTGTGCTTGTTCTGTTCATGCTTCTTGTTACGGCTTATCTGGTTGCCTTCAGGAAAAATGTACTTAAGGATTACAGAAGAACGCTGTATGTTCTGCCGGTATTTGCTCTGATCGGTACAATTGCTCAGATTCTGTATAATGGAATAAATACCACATACACCGCAGGTTCATTGGCTTGTCTGATACTGTTTATCAGTTTTCAGAGTAATGATGTCAACATGGATAACCTGACCGGAGTCTTAAACAGGCGTGGATTTGATATCAGGCTTGAGAAGATGATGAAGAGCAGCGCATCCGGAGACGGAGATTTTACAGCTGTTTTGCTGGATATCGACAACTTCAGAAAGATCAACGAAAGCTGCGGTCATGAGGAAGGCGACGGCGCCATTATGGTATTTGCCGATATGATCATGGACGCTTTCGGAGAAAACTGCAAGATTGGCAGGATTGACGGAGTGACCTTCTGTGTGCTTTTGGAAAATGCATCAGAACCGGAGGTAAAAGAGGGAATCAGAAGAGTAAGAAACAGTCTTGAAAGAGTAAGAAAAAAATGCGACTGGGATGAGAGTGTTGGGGTAAGAAGTATCTATGAGACCTATGATCCCGGTATTAACATGAATTCTTCGGAGTATAGAAAACACCTTGATAGCCTTATGCATGAACAGGGGGTATAACAGGGAGAATCAGCACCATGCAGGAAGATTTTCATTACTATGGAACATATTGCGCGGCGTATCTGGCAGGGTACTCCCATGAGGAGAGCCTTGACATCTGTTACTGCGCCCAATTTGTTGATCTTTGTTCAACTACCTTTTTATCCAAGATAAAAGCGCCCACCAAGGCAGCTACAACTCAGCTTCAGCTGGAGATGATGGATGCAAGGACCGATATCATAGGCCTTCAGGACATAACCAGAATCTGGGCATCTTTCCACTTTCTTCCAAGAAATCTTTATGCTTATAAACCAAAGCGAACAAAGAGATATTTGAACAAATTCAGGCTTATCTGCGGACCCAACGGCGATCTTTTGGAAAAGACCGTAAGGCTTGCGAAAGATAAGCCTCTTCAGCATGCGGGAATTGCAATGCATGTACTTGCCGATACCTGGGCACACATGTACTTTGCCGGGACACCTTCCCTTGTCATCAACAATGTAGATAATTCGTTTTTTGAGATCATTGAAAAAGACGGTGAAGAGATAGCAAGGCCTATCAGGTTCAGGCATAATCCATCAGCTCCCGATGACATTGAAAAGGGCCTTTATACAAACAGCCTTTATCAGTCAAACGAGAATTCCATCATGAACTTAGGGCACGGAAGAGCAGGGCATTTCCCCGATTACTCTTTTGCCAAATATAAATATATGCCCGCCTGGGGAGATTACATGGAGGTTTTGAAGGACAACCCTTCGGACTACGAGAAGGCCTTTACGCAGATGGTATATGCTCTTAAGTACTTAAGGGGCGAAGTGGAGTCTTTTAACAAAGATACTTATGACACCTCCGTGATGGAGAAGTATGGCGACAGGATCAGAAGCATAATCAGAAAGAGGCAGCTAAATGCCTGTGCTGACTGGAAGAGCTTCGGCGAGGAGCTATCCGGTGAGAGCATTGAAGATTTTGATATCACAAAATATGAAGATGAATACGACCTGATTCCTGCCGATTCCAAGAACAAGTCCTTTATTGGAAAATTCATTGAGGGAGCTATGTCGCAAAAGGGAATGGTGACGGATGAAATTTCAAAGGCCGGCATAAATCACGCCGGATTTGTACTTCCAAAAGAACTTAATCAGAGGAAATCGGGATGACGAAACTACAGAAAATCAGAAATTCATTATTCGGGGTAGCCATGATGGTGGCAGCAGTTGTCATGGCTTATAAACCAAAGGATGCATACGCGAGCGTGATTGTCTTTATGGCACTGGGCTTTTTTGTTACGAGCATCGCAACACTGGGGTACTACTTCACCATGGCCAAATACATGGTGGGCGGCAGAATGATACTGTACAGAGGCGTAGTGCTGTTTGACTTTGCGATTCTTACAGGCTCGATTACGGATGTTCCCAGATTTTATGTGATCATTTATCTTGCAGTGCTCCACTTGTTCTCTGGACTTGTCGAGATACTAAGGTCAAGGGAGGCCAGAGTCAGCGGCGGAAGGGGCTGGAGACTCAAGCTCTTCCATGGAATCTTTAACATGTCGATTGCAATCGGCTGTATCGTCCTTGCCAGAAGAGTAAATACCGCAGTCTATATGTACTGTTTTGGTATATTCTACTCAGGACTTATAAGAGTGATACAGTCTTTCAGAAAGACAACTTTTGTTTATATCAGGTGATCCGGATTTAATGCCGCTTTCCATGGCTTTGGAGAGCGGTATTTTTGCGCCCTTTTTTAAAGTGCAAAAATATATAAACTTTGGCTTGGATTTTATAAATACACCCCTTTCCTGCTTTGATAGAATACAAATCGGTTGAAACTTTTTGGAAAAAAGTGAAAGGGGGAAACACAATGAGAAGGAACGCCAGGTTCCACGCAATCGCACTGGCTGCAGCTCTCGGACTGCAGACTCTTAGTGCGCCTTTGGCTTATGCAGCTGAGGATTCTTTTGAGCTTGAAGCTGAAGCTGATGGGGAAGAGGAGAAAGTAGAAGAAGAGAAGGCAGAAGAAGTAGAAGAAGAGGAAGCAGAAAAAGAAGAAACAGAAGAGACTGAAGAAGTAGAAGAGGTCGAAGAAGCTGGAGAGGCCAAAGAGGTTTTGGAGGAAGAAGAAACTGTAAAAACCTTGGAAGCAAATGAAGAAGAGATCGTCGTCCCGGACACAGAAGTATCTGGTCCCTGCCGGGATGCGGTTACAAACAGGGGAGATCTTTTGTGGGAAGCTGACATGAATGATCTGTCCCTGTTTGACCTTTATACAGGCCCTGCGGAAGGCGTATGGTCAGCAGCTGATGACACCATAAGGATCGATGGCGGACACGGAAACAAGGCTATATCCAAGGTTCAGGGCTTTGAAGACATTGTTGTTGAGGCAGATGTTACCGTTGAAAGGCAGGCTGATCTGCCCGATAAGTCCAGTGCTCAGGGAGGAATTCTCTTTAGGGCATCAAGAGGTGAGAACCGTCAGAATGATGGTTATTTCGGATATTATCTCGGTGTTAATGCAAAGGGACAGGAGCTTATCCTTGGCAGATGCTCAGGAAACAACTGGTACCAGATCGCAACAAAAAGAATGGATGCTGAGTTTGGAAAGACTTATCATCTGACAGTGGTTGCCAAGGGATCAGAGATCACCTGCTATGCAGACTATAACGGTGAGAACCTTGCAACAATCTCAGTAAATGATTCAACACATGCAAGCGGCGGTGTTGGCCTTAGAAACTGGCTATCTCATTCAAGCTTTAAGAATCTCAAGGTCAGTGAGTATCAGGAAAAGGTTCTTACTCACGAAGAGTGTGTTGAAGCAGTGGAGAGTGCTCTTGATGGTATCGAGATCCCCGGTGCTGATGCAGTTAGAGGAAACATTACTCTTCTTGATAAGCTGGGTGATGTAGAGCTTAGCTGGGAGTCGGATAATGAGGCTGTTATAAGCTCAAAGGCAACAGAGCAGGATAATTACTACGATATCCCTGCAGGTGTTGTAACAAGGGGCAGCTCAGATGAGAAGGTTACCCTTACGGTTACAGCAAGTCTTGAAGACGTATCTATGTCAAAAGACATTGAGGTAAATGTCCTTGCAAAGACTGATGTGGACACAGACTATGTAGGATATCTTTACGCACACTTTAAGGAGATTCCGGGACAAAAGGGCGAGCAGGATATCTTTTACGGAATAAGCGAAGACGGACTTAACTGGACAGCTCTTAATGGAAACGAAGCAGTCCTTAAGTCTGATGTAAGCGATATGGCCACAAGAGATCCTTACATCATAAGAAGTGCAGAGGGTGATAAATTCTATCTTCTTGCAACAGACCAGGATATCTACAAGTACGGAAACAACATTCCGTGGGACAGACTCTCAACTCAGGGCAGCACAGCGCTCACCATCTGGGAGTCCACAGACCTTGTTAACTGGACCAATGAAAGAAACGTTGATGTGGCAGGCAGCATAGACGGCGGATGTGCATGGGCACCGGAGGCTATCTATGATGAGAAGACCGGTGAGTATCTTGTTTACTGGGCAAGCAAGATCGCTGCAGACAACTATGCAAGACAGTACACCTTTGTTTCAAGAACAAGAGATTTCTATACATTTACAGAGCCGGAACTTTTCAATGATTTCGGAAGTAACATTGATACCTCGATGCTTAAGGTTGGTGATGATTACTACAGACTGACCAAGATCGAGGACGGAATGTACGTTAGACTCGATAAGGCAAGCGGACAGCTTCGCTCTTACGGTGATGGCGTTACAACCAAAAAGATCGGAAATCTTACCTTTAATGTTGTAGGAAATAATTACAGCTATATAGCAAACACAGCAGCCGGATGCCTTGAGTCCTTCAGAGGCAACTATG
>JAEEGF010728264.1_pt1 | contig 26817 bp, 24 predicted proteins | sample 9134171 | NCBI WGS metagenome assembly JAEEGF01 (sample SAMN16246542, study PRJNA631951) | gut metagenome | biome: gut microbiome; feature: rumen; material: AP-attached | host: Bos | place: Iran: Karaj | collected 2018-10 | reverse complement strand
TTAGGTTTTTTTTCCTATTTTTGAAATCAAATTTATCACTCGTGAAACAAATCATTCCAATCTTCATCCTTTTGTGGTCGCTAACCAACGTGGCTATTTCGCAAAATATTGATAATCAATATTATAAAACATCATTTCAATCTGCATACAAAGCTTGTCCCGACATTCCCAACGGCTTGCTGGAAGCCATCTCGTTCACCAATACGCATGTCCATCATCTGACCGATGCCAACTATTTCCACGATGGACCTGATGCCATGCCCCGCGCCTACGGCCTGATGGGGCTGGTAAAAGATGGCAAGGGGTATTTCCGCGAGAACCTGAAAATAGTCGCGGAACTATCGGGCATATCGGAAGCGGAGATTTTGGAAAGTCCCGAAAAGAACGTGTTGGCCTACGCCAAAGCTTTCGAGCACTTGTCACAAGCACGCAAAGCCACTGAACTAAAGGACTACATGGACATTATCGAACAACTGTCTGAACTACCGACTGGCGAGGAAAAAGACGTATATCCCATACAGTCGATGCTATACTCAGTATGTTGCTTCCTCAACGACACGGATCGTGCAAAGGAGTTTGGTTTCCAGGCCTATCAGATCGACATAAAGGCACTTTTTGGCGAATCATACGAAAAGCTCGTCTCTCCAGTACTCAGCATCACGCGTAGTCCAGACTATCCGCCAGCCATCTGGGATCCAGCTCCTGAATGCAACTGGGAGCCTCGAACCAAAGAAGTGAGCGCCGTGGTTATCCATTATACGGAAGGCTCTTATGCAGGATGTATCAGCTGGTTCAAAAATTGTGACGCTGAAGTCTCTGCACATTATGTCATCCGTTCAGTTGACGGACAAGTCACCCAGATGGTACGGGAAGCTGACAAGGCTTGGCACGCCCGCACTGCCAACGGCTACACCATCGGCATCGAACACGAGGCATACGGCAACATCTGGAGTTTCTTCACGGAAGCGATGTACCAGTCATCAGCCGACTTAGTGCGCAGCATCTGTTCACGCTATGAGACCATCGACGGACTTCGCACCCATGACCGCGACACCCTTGACAACGGCCTCTGTCTCAACGACGGCCTATTCGACCTCGGCGGAGAAGGAGCCTGTGTCAAAATACGCGGCCATCAGCATTATCCCGACCAGTCTCACACCGACCCAGGTCCTTATTGGGATTGGGACTACTATTACAAGCTCATCAACGAAGGTACCCCCGTCACGCTCATGGAAGGCACTGAAGGCCGCCTTGACCATCAGAATTACAGTGATGACGAGCGCTTGATTTGGGTGATAAAATGCCCAGAAGGATCTATCATCGAGCTGGATTTCAGCAGCTTCCACCTAGAAGCCGATTTCGACTTCCTTCGGATTTACGATGGCGATAACGTCTATGCGCCAAAGATAGGACGCTGGAACACACAAAGCCCAGGCAAAGTAAGGTCCTCTAACCGTTCTATGTGCGTGGAGTTCCGCTCGGACTGCGCCACCAACACGACGGGATGGGAAGCCTCATGGAAAGCCCTGACAGGAAGCGTTGTGTCATCTGAACACGCCACAAAGACCCACGTAACCCCAAACCCGTTTCATGACCATTTCACCATCGTTCAGGAAGACGAAGCCATCACCGAAATATCCGTATATGACCTGTTGGGGAACACCATGCTGCCATGGACTCAGGCAGAAGGGTCCATGACGATTCACACAAACAACTGGCCATCGGGAGTTTACATCGTCCACCTTAAGGACACCTCACTGAGAAGACGGACCGTAAAGCTCATCAAACTGTAAACAGGTTATTGAAACAATTATCGTTAACATGTTGCGTTCATCAAAGGAAAATATCTATCTTTGCACCTTAATTAAAGAATGAAATGAAACACAGAATTCCCATATCCATCGTATTATTGCTATTATCACTGCTGGTTTGCCCGTTGTGGGTTCACGCCCAAGACCAGGACACTTGCTTGATCAGCTGTGACAGCGAGATGCCCGTGTGCAGCCAGTCGCCAGTGAAACTGAGTGTCCCCAACGACTATCTACGAAGGTATCTATGGACACCAGGATATGCCACCACCAGCAGCATTGTCGTCTATCCCGAGGTCACCACCACTTACACGGTTACGGTGAGTGACACCACGGGAGCCGAGTTATGCAACGCCTCTTACACCATCGAGGTGATGCCACGTTTCGATATCGAAATCGACCAATTAAAGCTCACTTGCAACAACAACGAGGAAGACAACGGCAAGACCGCTCAACTGAAAGCGACGGCTTCAGGTGTTGGGGCTCCTTATACCTATTTCTGGGAAGAGCAGATGGGCGGACGTTGGAGGGAACTGAGCCCCTTGCATATCGCGCCCACCGACCCGTCGATGGCCATTGGATTGATGGCTTATAAATGGTACCGTGTCAGCGTCACCGACAGCCGGGGTTGCACGCAGATGGACAGCATCCTCACCCGCGCCTTCCCTACCCCAGTGATTGAGATTTACTGTGACCCAGGTGACACCGTATTCCTGCAGAATCCCGACGTCACCCTCTCGTTCGAGAACCTATCACAAGACAGCATCGGCGTTGACCATTTCTTCTGGACCTTCGAGCATGGCCTGACTTCCACCCAAGAAGAGCCGACCTTCACATACGTGGAGACAGGAAACTACAAACCCAGCCTTACCATTTACGACGACTTTGGATGCGACACCGTATTTTTAAAAGAGGTGTACGTCAACCCCGTCAAACTCTCCATCCCCAGCGTATTCACCCCTAACGGAGATGGCATCAACGACACTTTCGTCATCACCTTGGGCAGCGGCTCCGACACACCCGGCAACAATAATAACAACACACCCACCCGCGCCGATAATAACCCGGACATCAAACCTCTCAACGTCTATTATAAATCCACCGACTTAATGGTCATGAACCGCTGGGGAAGAGTCGTTTACCACTCTACTGACTACCAAAACGACTGGGATGGCGGAGGACTGTCCGATGGCACCTACTTCTATGTCCTTAAATGCAGAGGTTTGAAAGAAGAAATCCAATATCAGGGTTCGGTCATGATTATCACTAAGTCAAGACAATGAAAAACAATAATTTAGAGATGAGAGGGTATCCACTTATGAGGACAATAAAAACAATAATAATTGGAGTTTTAGCGATTTTGATGTTGTCATGCCATCATGAAGGCGGCAAACACTTATCGGGTGATTTAGTATCAATTCCGAGATCTGCCGATGGAAGCACAAACAAAGAGCCTGTCATCAAATTCGAGAAGACAGAATATGATTTCGGCAAGATTTTGCAAGGCGAGGTGGTGTCGTACACCTTTCATTTCACCAACGTCGGAGACGCTCCGCTGCTCATTACTGCCGTAGATAAGAGTTGTGGTTGCACCGCCAGCGAATTCGTTCGTGAGCCCATCGCGCCAGGAGGAAAAGGACAAATCAAAATCACCTATGACAGCAAAGGTCATCACGGAATCCAATCCAAGAGTCTGGTTGTCAACGCAAACACCAACCCAGCACAGACCATCCTGCGAATCAAGGCAGAGGTTAGAACCCCAGAACAGCTGTGATGAGCCAAGATAAAAAGTTGATTTAAAAATAGTTTTAAATAAAAATAAGCAGTTATGTTAATAAGTATTTTATTACAAGAAGCCCAACAGGCAAATCCGCGGGGCATGTGGTCCAGCTTGATCTGGATTCTGTTATTAATTGTCGTCTTCTGGCTTTTCTTCATCCGACCACAGTCGAAGAAAGCGAAAGAGCAACAACGTTTCCGCGACGAGTTAAAGAAAGGTGACCCCGTTGTCACAATCGGCGGTTTCCATGGAAAAATCAAAGAAGTGAAGGAGCATACCGTGATGGTCTCGTTAGCTCCAGATGTGGAAGTGGAAATTGAAAAGTCAGCCCTGGTGCAGAACGCCTCACAAGTGGGAGGTCAAGGCTGATACATCCTTTATGATAATCTGTCCCTGTGAAAGCGGTAGATGAAATAAAGGAGGAGTTCGAGCAAAAGGACAAGAGAAGGTTCCTGTCCTTTTTGATCTTTCTTGCCATATCCACAGTGTTATGGTTTCTGATCAAACTCACCAAAGACTACTCCACACAAACCTTCTTCTGGGTGCATTATACTGATATCCCGGCCAACAAGTGGGTATCAACGCCTGAGCAACAGGTGAAACTCACTTTCGAAGCCGACGGTTTCGTCACCCTGGGGCATAATATGGTACGCGGCAAACGCCGTGCGGTGAATATTTCTTTGAATGAAGTGCCTTACCGTCTGGAAGGTGGTGTTACCTATTCCTATAGTTCGCAGTATGTCGCGGAGAAAGTGGCTGAATGGCTTAACATCCCCACCTCGAACATCACGATTAACGACGACAAGCAGTACTTCAACATGGAGGATCTGCAATCGAAGACACTTCCCGTGAAGGTTCCTTTGGAGGTACAGACAAAACGGCAATACCGAATCTATGGCGATCCCGTGACAGAGCCCTCCACCATCACAGTTTACGGCTCAAAAAACATGTTGGACACCCTGACAGCCCTCTACACAGAACCTTTAACCGCGGAAAACGTCTCAGAACCTCTGCATCAAATCTTAAAGGTAAACCTCTATGAAGGAGTCATCCACTCGGAGACCAACACAGTGGAAGCCACCGTCGCCGTGGAAAAATACACTGAACAAGAGGTAGAAGTGCCAGTGACCATCGCCGACAGCCTCAATGTCCGATTCTTTCCTGAAACTATGAAGGTGAGATGCATGGTAGCCATCAAGGACTTTGGAGCCTTGAATCCCTCGTCGTTTACGGTACGAGCCGACACCGCACAGCTTCACCGTCGGGATCCCCTGCTGAACATCTCACTGGTTAGGATTCCAGAACACGTACAAGTATTGTCGGCACAACCTACACAGGTGGAATACCTGATTATTAATTAAGAAGTTAGAAAAAAGTAAGAAGTGAAGCAAGAAGAAGTCGCAACATTAAAAGAGACAATCATCAGCGTCTTGAAAACCATCTATGACCCAGAGATTCCCGTGGACATCTGGACGTTACATCTCATTTATGGGTTAGAGGTGGATGAAGAAGGCAACGTGAAGATTGTGATGACCGTTACCGCTCCCAACTGCCCAGTCGCTGAGGTGCTACCTGGAGAGGTACAACAGCGGGTCAGCGCTATCATGGGAGTGAAAAAAGTGGAAGTAGAACTCACCTTCGAACCCGCATGGAGTATCGACATGCTCTCTGATGAAGCCAAAGCAGAGTTAGGCCTCGATGGTGACTACGGCGCCTACTCAGCAATGGACTTTCTATATTAATTAAGATTAGAAGAAGGAGACGAGACACCTCTAACCTTTAACCTCACAAAAGGCTTCAGCGTAGAGGAGCATCTGCTTCAGCATGGAGAGCAGGCCATTGGAGCGAGTGGGGCTCAGGTGTTCTTTCAATCCGATTTCATCCAAAAACGAGAGGTCAGCGGCCAAGATATCCTGTGGGGTCTGTCCAGAAAAGACCTTGATTAACAAGTTGATAATACCTTTAGTAATCACGGCATCGCTGTCGGCGGTGAAATAGACCTTTCCCTCCTTGAGTTCGGCATGGAGCCACACCCGTGATTGGCAACCGTTGATCAAGTATTGGTCATTACGGTATTGTTCGTCAATGATGGGGCACTCTTTCCCCATCTCAATCAGCAGGGCGTAACGATCCATCCAGTCGTCGAACATCGAGAAGTCCTCTACGATACTATCTTGAATTTCTTTTATTGTCATATAATTTGTCTTTTTGTATTCATTTTTTCATCTCGCTTCGCTCACTAACCTCTCACCTTAAACCTCTCTCACCTCAGCATCATCGCAGCCCGCTCCACTGCATTTACGAAGACATCCACTTCTTCGAGGGTGTTATATATTGCAAAGGAGGCTCTTACGGTGCCGGGGATGCCAAAACGTGTCATCACTGGCTCAGCGCAATGATGACCGGTGCGTACAGCAACGCCCATCTTGTCAATAATGGTGCCAAGATCGTAGGGATGGATGCCATCTATAATGAAACTCACCAATCCACTACGCTCAGGGGCTAGTCCGATGAAACGCATCCCCGCTATTGAGGAAAGTTTTTCCATCGTGGTCTTCACCAACAAATCCTCATGTTCTGCGACCTCCTTCCTATCCAACCCCTCAATGAACTTCACAGCCGTCTCTAAGCCCAAAGCAGCGCCTACGTTAGGTGTTCCAGCCTCAAATTTAAACGGCAACTGATTAAAGGTGGTTCTTTCAAAACTCACTATATCAACCATCTCCCCACCGAACTGGTAAGGAGGCATTTTCTCCAGCCATTCCGTCTTGCCATATAAGCCACCGATACCCATAGGAGCATACATTTTATGACCTGAGAACACAAAGAAATCGCAGTCCAAGTCCTGAACATCAATAGGCAGATGCGCCATCGACTGAGCTCCATCAACAACCGTAAGGGCACCATATTGATGGGCCAGACGAATCATCTCTTTGATAGGATTTACTGTAGCTAACGTATTGGAAACATGAGCAATAGCTACAATCTCAGGACCTTGCTTCAAGAGTTCCTCGTATGCATTAAGGTCGAGAACACCTTGGTCATCCATAGGAACCACTAACAACTGTCCACCTTCATGTTGGATCATCTGCTGCCAAGGAACCAGGTTGGAATGGTGTTCCATCGCGGTCACTAAAACCTTGGGAAGATGAGAGGATTTCTTTCCACCACCGAATAATAGTTGACCCAACGATGTCGCCAACAGATTCAAGGATTCGGTAGTGCCACGGGTGAATACAATCTCACGTGCTTCAGGGGCGTTGATGAAACGCGCCACTGTCCTGCGTGCATTTTCGTATGCCTCAGTGGCCATTTGACTGAGATAATGCACCCCTCGGTGGATGTTACAGTTCTCATGCAAGTAATAATCACGTTCCCGTTCGATGACACATAATGGCTTTTGGGTTGTGGCGGCATTGTCGAGATAGACTAATGGCTTGCCATAGACCTTTTGGTCGAGGACGGGGAACTGTTTTCTTATTTCACTGATATCCAACATCTTTAAACGGTTTTATTCCGAATTCCAACGGGTTTGCTGCAATGCAGGACACAGTGGTCACAGCTCGAAAGCTCGCCACGCAAACGGCGTTTGATCATGTCGTCGATAGTCTCATGCAGGCTGTCGATTTTAATATGGTTGCTAATCTCCGCCGCAAAGGCATACATCAACAGCATTCTGGCATTGGCCTTACTGATGCCACGCTGACGCATGTAAAACATAGCTTCTTGGTCGAGTTGCCCTGTGGAGGTGCCATGCGAGCACTTCACATCATCGGCATAGATCTCCAAAAAAGGCTTAGTATCAATTTTAGCCGTGGAAGTCAGGATGATATTGGCATTGTTTTGTTGGGCATCTGTTTTCTGTGCACCGGGGGCAACATACACATGACCGTTGAACACCGCTGTAGCCTCGTCATCCATGATCCCCTTAAAACGCGTATCACTATTACAATGCGGGACATTGTGGTTGATTTTCAAATAGTTTTCCACATGTTGTTTCTTATCAACGAGATAGAGGCCATACACCTGAGTCTCACAACCCTCGCCATCAATGTCAACCTCGATATGGTTGTGGAGGTCACCCGCATTAAAGGATATCACCACGAAATGCACGCGACTATTGCGTTGCTGGTGGATATGGATGTGCGTCTTCAGGCTCGCGGTGTTGTCGAGGTTTTGAATACGATACATCTCGAGCTGTGCATTCTCGTCCACAACGATGTCACAATGTTCTTCTTGGGCTTGAAGATGTTCTGTGTCGTCGATTACCACCAGTTGGCGGTATCTATTCCGTTCTACTACGATATTGTTTTCAAGAAATTCCATCACCGTAAACATTACAGATTCATTTCCTTGATCCATTCGTAACCCTTCTCCTCGAGTTCAATGGCAAGATGTTTGCCACCCGACTTGACAATACGTCCGTCATACATCACATGGACGAAGTCAGGCACGATATAATCGAGAAGACGTTGGTAGTGAGTGATCACCACAAAGGCGTTATCTTTGTTATGCAGCTGGTTGACGCCATTGGCCACGATGCGAAGGGCATCGATATCCAGTCCTGAATCAGTCTCATCGAGGATGGCAAGACTCGGCTCAAGCATAGCCATCTGGAAGATTTCGTTTTTCTTCTTCTCGCCGCCAGAATAACCCACATTGACAAAACGGTTTTGCAGCTTCTCGGTAATCTCTACCATAGCCTGTTTCTCTTTCATCTTCTTCATGAAGTCGATAGTAGAAAGAGCAGGAAGACCTTGATATTCACGCTTTGAGTTGACAGCGGTGCGCATGAAGTTCTGGATGCTCACGCCAGGAATCTCTACAGGGTATTGGAAACTCAGAAAGATACCCTCATTGGCACGGTCCTCAGGTGACATCCCAACGATGTTCTTGCCCTTGTACCAGATCTCACCCTCGGTGATCTCATATCCTTCTCGACCGGTGATGGCAGCTGCCAAAGTGCTTTTGCCAGTACCGTTAGGTCCCATGATGGCGTGAATCTCACCTTCATTGACACCCAAGTTCAATCCCTTTAAGATTTCTTTGCCTCCGACAGAGACGTGTAAATTTTTGATATTCAGTAACATATTTATGATTAGTTTTAAAATTCAATAGTTAACCCACGCTTCCTTCCAAGGTGATTGATAAAAGTTTTTGTGCTTCGACGGCAAACTCCATAGGCAGACGGTTGAGCACGTCCTTGGCATAGCCGTTGACGATGAGGCCGATGGCCTTCTCCGTAGGAATGCCACGTTGCTGACAGTAAAAGAGCTGATCTTCTGAAATCTTGGAGGTAGTGGCCTCATGTTCGAGGATGCTCGACTCGTTGCCACACTGGACGTATGGCCAGGTGTGGGCACCACATTGATCCCCCATCAGCAAGGAGTCGCATTGTGAATAGTTGCGTGAGTTGACAGCGCCAGGAGCCACACGAACCAAGCCACGATAGCTGTTCTGACTATGTCCAGCGGAGATGCCTTTTGAGATGATGGTGCTACGGGTGTTTTTGCCCAGATGAATCATTTTGGTGCCAGTGTCGGCCTGCTGGTAATTGTTGGTGACTGCCACAGAATAGAATTCACCCACAGAATGGTCGCCGAGTAACACACAGCCAGGATATTTCCAGGTGATGGCCGAACCAGTCTCTACCTGAGTCCACGAGATCTTGGAACGGTCGCCACGACAAAGGCCACGTTTCGTCACTAAATTATAGACACCACCCTTGCCTTCTTTATCACCTGGATACCAGTTCTGTACCGTACTATACTTCACCTCGGCATCGGTCTCGGCGATAATCTCCACGATGGCGGCATGAAGCTGGTTCTCATCGCGCATCGGAGCGGTGCAGCCTTCCATATAACTCACGTATGCCCCTTCGTCGGCCACAATCAACGTGCGCTCGAACTGGCCTGTGTTAGCCGCATTGATACGGAAATAGGTGGAGAGTTCCAGAGGACAATGCACGCCTTTGGGGATGTAGCAGAACGAACCGTCGCTGAAGACAGCTGAGTTCAAGGCAGCGAAGAAATTATCAGTATAAGGCACTACCTTGCCAAGATATTTCCTCACCAAGTCGGGATGTTGCTTGACGGCCTCACTGAACGACATGAAAATGACCCCGTGTTTGGAAAGCGTCTCCTGAAAGGTGGTCTTCACCGAAGTGCTGTCCATCACGGCATCCACCGCCACACCAGAGAGTTTTTTCTGCTCGTCGAGCGAGATGCCTAACTTGTCGAAAGTCGCCAACAATTCAGGGTCCACCTCGTCAAGACTTTGTTTCTCTTGACGTTTACGCGGGGCCGCATAATAAATAATATCTTGATAGTCAATCTCTGGCAAATCAAGATGACCCCAATTGGGCTGTTTCAACGTCAGCCAATGACGGAAAGCCTTCAAACGAAACTCAAGCAGCCACTCCGGCTCCTCTTTCTTGGCTGAAATCATACGAATAATATCCTCATTCAAGCCCTTCGGCACAAAATCAGTCTCAATATCGGTTACAAAACCAAACTCATAATCTTTGTTAGTAACCTCATTTATAATGTTTTCCTTTGGATTGGATTCCATTTTCCCTTACAATTAAGAATTATTTTAAATAACATGCAAAAATAACTATTAATTAGGAATTGGCAATCAAAAAGAAAGAATTACATTTGCAAATCTTTAAGAAAGTATGTACAAGAATATCAAAAATAAGGCGCTAAGAATCGTGCTGATTGTGATTTCGATTCCGCTCTTTCTGCTTATTGGCTATTGGCTGGTGGTCTATCTGATCACGCCGCGATACCAGTTCCGGGAAGGGCGTCCATTCCGTGGCGAAGCATTATACAACCCTTATCAAGCCATGAAACCAGACCAATGGAAGCAGTACAATTTCCATTGTCATTCTCGCAAATACCTAGGGCTCACCAATGGAAGGCTTAGCAAGGAGACCGATATCGACAGCGTCTATCATTTACTGGGGTACGACCATTATGGCATCTCCGACTACATGCACATCAACCCGCATGGAAGCGAACTACCTGATTATATCCCAGCATACGAGCATGGCTATGGCTTTATTAAGAAGACCCATCAGCTCTGTATCGGTGCTGAAAAAGTGGTATGGATGGACTATCCATTCATGCAGAGCCTTGATATGAAGCAACATCTTTTGAGCAGGCTGCAACAACATAGCCGTTTTGCCGTTCCCGCCCATGCTTCTTATACCAACGGCTACAAAGTCAGCGACATGCGTTATCTCAGCGGTTACCGTCTGCTAGAAATCGGCAATCCCTACGGTACCGCATACGAGCACTGGGACGCAGCTTTGTCAACAGGCCATCGAGTGTATGGCATAGGCGATGATGACACACATAACGTAATGAACAGCAACGAGATAGGTCGGTATTTTACCATGATTAACACCAGGAACATGACGGCAGACAGCATTTACGATGCCTTGGAACGAGGCTGTTCATACGTGGTAGAGTTCCATGTCTATTACGACAAGCCGTTTGCACTAAAAATGGAACGAATGCATGAGCTGCCGCATCTCACCCGTTGCGAGTTGGTTGGCGACACCTTGTTGGTTGAGACCGATGCGCCCATCATTGAGGTTGCGGAGTTTATCGGTCAAAACGGCCAGGTCCTAAAACACGAAGAACGAGTGGGACAAGCCCGTTACATCATCCAACCCAGCGATTCATACGTCAGGGTGAAGCTGCGTTTACCACATCTCACCTTCTTCTATCTGAACCCCATCACTCGACATCCCACTCCGACGCCCGAAGATCAAGTCACCGCCGAACTTAACATGACCCAAACCGTTCTCTTCTATATCGTTTATCTTGTGGTCATCGTCCTTTGTCTTGTTCGTGTCTTTAAAAAACAGCAATCATGAGCAAGACAACGCGGATAAAGCCCATCCACCTCCTGCTGCTAATCAGCTTCCTCATCCGTGCCTTTTTGGCTGGATGGATGGAATTAGGCAACGACGAGGTATATTACTGGACTTACGCGATGTTCCCCGACTGGAGTCACTTTGACCACCCCGGCATGGTAGGGTGGATAATCCAGTTGTTTAGCCTTAACTTATTGTTCGACAGCGAGTTCTTTATCAGGCTCTCTTCTGTGGTGTTTATGACCCTCAACACATGGATCATGTATCAAATCGGGAAAGAGCTCCGCGATGAAGCCACGGGGGTTAGGGCTGCGTTGCTCTACACCGCGTCAGTATATGCTTTTGTCATCACGGGGATTTTCATCATGCCCGACACACCACTTTGCCTTTTCTGGCTGCTGGCTTTCTGGATGATACTGAAGCCTCACAACAACCGACATTTGCTTTTGTTCGGATTATTCGCTGGATTAGCGATGCTATCCAAATACTCAGGAATCTTTCTCTGGATAGGATTCGGGTTATATCTGCTTTGTTATGAGCGCAAGACTCTTCAAAACCCCATATTATATGTATCACTGATTATCACGGCTTTATGTTGTTTCCCCATCCTGTATTGGAATATACAGAACGACTTCATCAGCTTCCGATTTCACAGCGGACGAGTAGGCATTTTCGAGTCTTTCAGTCCCATCAGCCTCATCACCGAGTTGGTGGGCGAGTTCGGTTATAATAACCCCGTAAATTATGTCATCGCCTTATTGGCCGTTATCGCTTCTTTCAGAAAACGCCTCTCCCTCCCCGCCTCCTCACAACAGCTTATCTTGCTCACAGCGTTGCCGATGATCGGACTGTTTTTACTCTTTTCGATGACACGCCCCACTCTTCCACATTGGTCGGGGCCAGCCTTCATCCTTTTGATTCTGTTGAGTGCCAATTGGATGGAAAACCTCCATATAAAAACACAGAAAAAACTGATTGTCAGCTCGATTTCCATTCTCATTCTCATCTTGGTCATCGGTGTAGTCGAAATCAAAACTGGTTTTATCCCTTTGGATCATCACACCGAGGAACGAGAAGTTGGAAAGGATGACTTCACTCTCGACCTCTATGGATGGCGACAGCTTGGTCAAAAATTTGCCGATGTCCGTGAACGTGAGATCGCAGCAGGTGAAATGAGCGAGAACGATGCCATCATCGGCAACAACTGGTGCCCCACCGCAAACATCGATTATTATGTGGGACGTCCATTAGGGCTGAAAACACTCGGCTACGGACCGCTCGACCACATCCATAAATACCAGTGGATCAATGAGAAGCGTGGTGGATTCGAGAAAAAAGCAAACTACTGGTACCTCGCTGACAGTCATTTCTTTATTGACCCCGAGAAAGCCTACGCCTATACTAATTTCAAAAAAATACGCTTGGTGGATGTCATTCCCATCAAACGCAATGGCAAGACCGTAAGAAACATTTTTGTATATGAATGCAAATCACTTGTGTACGGCCCACCAACGTTGGAGGAGGTGAGAGGAAAAAGGTGAAGGGTGAAAAGTTAGAGGTAAAAAATCAAGGTTAACAATTAAATAAATAAATAATAAACAGTTAAATAATAAATAGTTAAATTTTTATGGAGAAGTTATTAGATAAATTCCTGAGGTATGTTGCTGTGGAGACAACCTCAGATGAGAACTCAGAGACTCAACCCAGTGCCCAACGCGAGTTCGACCTGCTCCGCATGTTACGTGATGAACTACAGCAGATGGGGATTCATGCTGAGTTAGATGAATACGGTTATGTGATGGCCACCATCCCCGCTAACACCGACAAAGACATTCCGGCGGTCGGTTTCATCGCCCATGTAGATACCGCTCCCGACGCTTCGGGCAAGGATATCAAACCACAGATCATCCCCAACTGGAACGGCGAGGACATCGTGCTCAACAAAGAGAAAAACATCGTGCTGCGCACCACTGAATTCCCTGAAATGAAACAATATCAAGGCCAGACGATGATCACCACCGACGGAACAACCCTGTTGGGTGCCGACGACAAAGCTGGTGTAGCGGAGATTATGTATGCCGCCCAGTATATGATGGAACATCCCGAGTTCAAACATGGAGAAATCAAAATCGGATTCACGCCTGACGAGGAGATTGGACGTGGTGTGGCTAAGTTCGACGTCAAGAAATTCGGGGCCAAATACGCCTACACCATGGACGGAGGTGAAATCGGAGAGTTAGAATATGAAAACTTCAATGCCGCAGGTGCCAAAATACACATCCAAGGCAGCAACATTCATCCCGGCTATGGCAAAGACAAGATGGTGAACTCCATGCTCATCGCCATGGAACTCGACGCGATGCTACCCGTGGAACAACGTCCTCGTTACACCCAAGGCTATGAGGGCTTCTTCCATCTTATTGGAATCAACGGAACCGTTGAGGAAACAACTATGTCATACATCATTCGAGACCATGACCGTGCTAAATTTGAGGAAAAGAAAGCTTTGATGACGGCTGTCACCGAGTTCTTAAACAAAAAATACGGCAACGTGGTGACCTTGGAGCTCAAACACCAATATTATAATATGCGGCAAGAGGTTGAACCTCACTTCTTCATCGTGGAAAGAGCCATCAAAGCCATGGAGATGGCAGGCATCAAACCCAAGGTACAACCCATCCGCGGCGGCACCGACGGCGCTAACTTGTCATTTATGGGTCTGCCCTGCCCCAATATCTTCGCTGGCGGACACAACTTCCATGGAAAACTGGAATATGTGCCACTCGAAAGCATGGAGAAAGCCTCTGAGGTCATCCTCAATATCGTGAAACTTTTCTGTGAGTAATTTGGAATTTAGAATTTAGAATTTAGAGGGAGCGTCAAATCCCTCTAAATTCTAAATTCTAAATTTAAAATTAGTTTTCGGCTTCCAGTCTGCCGTGACAGTTCTTGTATTTCTTGCCTGAGCCACAAGGACATGGATCGTTACGACCCACTTTCTTTTCCACACGAATCGGTTGGGTCACCTCTTTTTGCTGGGTGTTGCTATGGGCTTGTGACAGCAAGTCGTTACGTTGTTCCCTCACCTGCGAGCGGTCAACGGCACGGGCACGGTGTTCACGCACGGTATCAGGATCTTGAACCGGGATGTCGGCACGCATCAAGAAGGAGATAACTTCCTCGTTAATCTTCTCGATCATGGCACTGAACAGGTTGAAAGATTCCAGTTTATAAATCACCAGCGGATCCTTCTGCTCGTAAGTGGCGTTCTGCACCGATTCCTTCAAGTCGTCCAATTCACGAAGATGTTCTTTCCAAGCGTTGTCGATAAGTCCTAAAGTGATACTCTTCTCAATGCAGAGGCTCACCTCACGGGCACCGTTTTCCACCGCCTTTTTGAGGTTGACAATGACATTCATGCCATGTCGTCCATCGGTAATCGGGATGGCGATATTCTCGAAGTGGTTCTGGCTTTCATACACGTTCTTGATCACCGGCATAGTCTTCTCGCCAATGATACGCGACTTCTCACGGTAGTGTTCCAAAGCGGCATCGAAAATCTTATCCGCCAAGGCATCGGTTCTACCCCTTTCGAACTCTTCCTCGCTAAACGGAACATCGATACCCATGGTAGAGAGCAACGACATCTTAAGGCCTTCATAGTCTTTGACATCGCGGGCATCGTTGAGGAGTTTCTCACCAAGGTCATACATCATGTTGTTGATGTCAATAGAGAGACGCTCGCCAAAGAGTGCATGGTGACGTTTGCTGTAAATCACCGTACGTTGCGAGTTCATCACGTCGTCGTATTCCAGCAAGTGTTTACGGACGCCGAAGTGGTTCTCTTCAACCTTCTTTTGCGCCTTTTCAATCTGTTTGGTGATCATAGGATGTTGAATCACCTCACCTTCTTTAAGACCCATACGGTCCATGAGCGGTGCGATACGCTCAGAGCCGAACATACGCATGAGGTCATCTTCAAGAGAGACATAGAACTGGGAGCTACCCGGGTCGCCTTGACGACCGGAACGGCCACGCAACTGACGGTCCACACGACGGCTCTCATGACGTTCGGTACCGATGATGGCGAGACCGCCGGCTTCCTTCACGCCAGGTCCCAGCTTGATGTCGGTACCACGGCCTGCCATGTTGGTAGCGATGGTGACCGTACCCGCCTGGCCAGCCTCACGGACAATCTGAGCCTCCTTGAAGTGCAGCTTGGCATTCAACACGTTATGCGGGATGCCCTTACGGGTCAGCATACGGCTCAGCAACTCAGAAATCTCCACCGAGGTAGTACCCACCAACACTGGACGACCAGCGGCAACCAACGCCTGAATCTCTTCGATGACAGCGTTGTACTTCTCGCGTTTGGTCTTATAAATCATATCCTCTTGGTCGATACGAGCAATCGGCTTGTTGGTGGGGATGACCACCACATCGAGTTTATAGATGTCCCAGAACTCGCCCGCTTCAGTCTCAGCGGTACCGGTCATACCAGCCAGTTTGTGATACATACGGAAGTAGTTCTGCAAGGTGATGGTAGCGTAGGTCTGTGTGGCGGCTTCCACCTTGACGTTTTCCTTGGCTTCCACAGCCTGATGCAAACCGTCGCTCCAACGACGACCTTCCATGACACGACCGGTCTGTTCATCCACAATCTTGACTTTGTTATCTTGGATGATATAGTCTTTGTCTTTCTCGAAGAGGGTGTATGCCTTGAGCAGCTGACGCACGGTATGCAGACGCTCTGACTTCTCGGAGAAGTTACGCATCAGCTCTGCCTTGCGCAGCACCTTCTCATCGTTGCTGAGGTTCTGGTGTTCCAACTCGGCAATCTCGGCACCCACGTCGGGCATCACGAAGAAGTCGGGGTTGTTATAAGCGGAGCAGAGGGCATCGATACCTTTCTCGGTAAGGTCAACAGTGTTGAGTTTCTCGTCGATGACGAAATACAGCTCATCATCGATGAGGTGCATGTTCTCGCCACGGTTCTGCATATAGAAACCTTCCGTCTTTTGGAGGAGGGTTTTCATGCCTTCCTCGCTGAGGAATTTAATCAAGGCGTTGTTTTTGGGAAGACCACGATAGGAGCGGAACAAGAGGTCAGCGCCATGACGTTTCTGCTCCTCGGTGGAGGCTGGATTGGTGAGGATAGACTTGGCCTCGGCGAGGATGGTGGTGACGAGCCGTTTTTGGGCTTCGTACAGCTTGACGACATCGGGTTTCAGCTGGTCGAACTCCTGAAGGTCGCCACGCGGGGTAGGACCACTGATGATCAACGGGGTACGGGCGTCGTCAATCAACACGGAGTCAACCTCATCGACGATGGCGTAGTGGTGTTTGCGCTGCACCAGCTCGTCGGGGCTTCCTGTCATATTGTCACGGAGGTAGTCGAAACCAAACTCGTTGTTGGTGCCGTAGGTGATGTCACACATATAAGCACGGCGACGAGCGGCAGAGTTAGGCTCATGCTTGTCGATGCAATCAACGGTAAGGCCGAGGAACTCATACATGGCACCCATCCACTCGGAGTCACGTTTGGCCAAGTAGTCGTTGACGGTGACCACATGCACGCCCTTGCCTGCCAAAGCGTTAAGATAGACTGGCAAGGTAGCCACGAGGGTCTTACCTTCACCAGTGGCCATCTCGGCGATCTTGCCTTGATGCAAGACGATACCACCGATAATCTGACAATCATAGTGCACCATATCCCAGGTCACCATGTTGCCACCGGCCATCCAGCTATTCCTGAAGTAAGCTTTGTCGCCTTCGATGGTGACATGTTCATATTTGGCTGCCAGGTCACGGTCGAGGTCGGTAGCTTTCACCACGACGGTCTCATGCTCACAGAAATATTTCGCTGCGGCTTTTACCACTGCAAAGGCCTGGGGCAAAATCTCGTTCAGTGCCTCCTCAATCTTCTCCAGCTCGCGTTTCTCGAGTTTGTCAACCTCGGTATAGACCTTTTCTTTTTCGTCGGGGTCCATATCAGGATTGGCATCCACACGAGCTTTCAAAGCCTCAATCTCGGCAACCTCTGAAGCAGTTTTGTTTTTGATATATTCTTTGAATTCGACAGTCTTGTGACGGATGCTGTCGATATCGAGTTTTACAATCTCCTGATAAGCTTGGAGTGTTTTTTGAAGTATGGGCTGCAAGGCTTTGTTATCGCGGGAAGCCTTGTCGCCGAATAGTTTTTTCAGAAAACCCATCTTTTTTTAGAATTTTGAATTTAAAAGAAGTTAGAAGTTTGCGCTTTGGGCAAAAATCGTGCAAAGGTAGGGAATTTCTGTGAAATACAGAAAAATATGTCAAAAAGTCATAAAAAACAGCCAGACATCGATTGAATGAGAAAAGCTCCCACATCATTCCCGCTGAAGTTATTCCTTCAGCAGTTTGGTGACATTCTCCCCCAACGTCTTTTCTGAGGCTGGTGCCAGGCCAATCTTGGTGCCAGGCAAAATGATGAAGTATTCAGGAAAGGTTCGCACCTCGTAACGTTCCAAAAGAAGGATGTCGTTGCCGAGATTCAAAAGTGGCCAGTTGTAATGATGATCCTCAAAACGTTTTTTATGCTGTTCCAGTTGGTCTTTAGTGGTGATGGTGATGAGCTGCACGCTGTCCTGCCACTGGTGATGCAGGTCAGCCAAGTCCTCGAACTGGTGATCCACTGTAGCCGAGCTACCCTCCACAAACTGCAAGACGACCATCTGATCCTTATAATCAGAAAGCTTCACCATCTCTCCAGTGACAGACAGAAGCTCAAAGTCAGGTGCCGGGGCTCCCGTGGCGAAACGGTCGAACTCAGCCAAGATATGGCCAACCATGACTTTCGTCTCGGAATAACGGCTCTTGTCGCGAATGGCAGATAGGTGTATCCGAACCGCCTTGCGCGTCTTGGGTTGCTCATAGTACATGGTACGAAGATTATAAAGCAGGATCAACTCCGCCAACTGCGGGTTACGACTCATGAAAGGGTCGGCAAAGACCACTTGTTTGAAGGACTCTGTACTGGTACGGAAGGACTCTTGAAAAGCGTCGAGGTCGTAAGTGGGACGATAGAACCAATTGGAAAACAAGTCTTTAAACAAATCCATGTAAGCAGGACAGTGATAAAGGACAGGTTTACCGTCAAAAAGCTCTCCAATCACTTTCTTGCCACCGTCAGCGTTAACCGCCATCTGGATGGAAGCAATTTTATAGGTGTTTTGTTGTATCACATAGTCGTCGTGAATATCCAGCTCCGTACGAATCGTTTCCTTGATAGAGTCAATATAACGGTACTGCCGACGGCGGTACAGCTGGTCGAAATACTCGAGCACATAGCTGTTGATGATTTGTTCCGAGATGATAATCTGGCGATAGATACCTTGGTCGGAGGCCGTTTTGACGCGAAGGGCAGGCGCAGGTCGCTCGAAATAGGAAAGCGAAGGGGCCGCTTCAGGGATGGTGATGCTGACCTCGTAAGCCGCTCCAGGGCGCACAAAAAGGTCAACGCCTTCGAGTCCTACCACAAGACGTGCGGGAAGGGTTTGGTCAACCTCACCTTCCAACAAGAAAAAACCCTGATTGTCAGAGGTACATTGCGCGATTTCCGTTTCATGGCCCATCAACAGGTCATCACAAACCATGAGCCGCACCAAAGCATGAGTCCGGTTGACACGACCCGAGACCGTGACGTTGCCCGCAAACCCTACAAGACAAGCCAACAATACAACTATCAATAATCCAGTTTTCTTCATATCAGATTCAATAAAAACACCGAAAAAGAATAAAACATCGAAAAAGAATAAAACATCGAAAAACACGTAATAAACGAAAAATTAATGGTTTTCGTGTTTTTCGTGTTTTTCGATGTTCAAAATCAGGCCGTTTATTTCTTCTTCAGCAATTCCAAATCAACTTCTTCCGGCACGAACTTAGAGGTGTCGCCACCGTTTTTGAAGATGTCGCGCACAACACTGGAGCTGACACCCACCAGTTCGCTCTCAGTGAGGAGGAAGACCGTCTCAAGTTCAGGATGCAAACGTTTGTTGGCATGACAAATCATATTCTCATACTCGAAGTCAGAGCCACTACGGAGGCCACGGATAATGAAACGCGCCCCTACCTTTTTACAGAAGTCGGCGGTGAGGCCGTCATAGCTCTCCACCATCACATTGGGATAGTCGGCAAAAACAGCCTTGCACCATTCGATGCGGTTTTCCAGCGGGAAGGTGGAACGTTTCTCCATATTGACACCCACGGCTACGTAGATGACATCAAACATAGGCAAGGCTCGAAGGACGATGGAGCGATGGCCTAATGTGATCGGGTCGAACGACCCCGGGAAGACAGCGATTCTTTTCATGTTTATGCGTTGTTGAATTTGTTATTTACGTTAAAGTTATCGTTTTTATTGAGTTGTTGGCGCAAAAAAGAGCCAAGGGTATCGGCGAGAGAACGGAAGGTGTTCTCCAGAAACCAATCCAAATCTTCTGGTCCGAGGAAGACCACTTCGCTGATGCCCTCATCACGTTGCGGCTCTATATGGGAGCTGTCGGCGGTGGCCATCAAGAACCAAGAGGTCTGTTTCAGTCGCCATTCATTCTCATAGAGATAGCAATGCCATGAGGAAGGCAAAGGGCGAAGGATGCTCAGCTCCTTGAGTCCCGTTTCCTCCTCCACCTCACGGAGTGCCGCTGTAGCGGTGTCCTCTCCTTCTTCGACATGACCTTTGGGGAGATCAGGGATGCCGTTGCGTTCAATCGCAGCGATGCGGTTTTCGTCCACCACCACCCCGCCAGCGGCAGGTGCCATGACGAAGGTTCGGCACAACGCCGCCGAAAGCAATTCAGGACTGATTCCGTCGATAACGACATCCTCTTGAAGCGGTGCCACCAGCCACTGACGAAAAAAATTATGAATTTTTTCAACCTCGTATGTCTCTAATTGTTGGGAAGTTGCATCCAAAATAAGTTCTTTTTCCACGATATTTGGAAAAATCAATGCGCGTTGTTCATAGAAAATCTTGTACATTTGTAGCAGATTACTTGGAGTGAATTCAACCGCAAAAATATACATTTTATGAAATATGACGATTCAGCTTTGATGTTAGCCATGCATCTTTTGCAGATTAAGGCCGTGAAACTAAGTCCGAAACAGCCGTTCACCTGGGCTTCTGGCTTACACAGCCCCATCTATTGCGATAACCGGGTCACCCTCTCCTATCCCATGGTGAGGACCTTCATCCGTCAACAGTTTGTGGAGCAGCTGATGCAGCATTACGGAAAACCCGATGCCATCGCTGGTGTGGCGACGGGAGGCATCGCCCAAGGTGCTTTGGTGGCTCAAGAGCTTGGGCTTCCATTTACCTACGTGCGTTCCGAGAAGAAGTCCCATGGGATGCAGAACCAAATTGAAGGTGTCATCGAATCGGGACAATCGGTCATTGTCATCGAGGACCTGGTATCAACAGGCAAATCGAGTTTGCTTGCTGTGGATGCCTTACGCGAAGCCGGAGCCAACGTCAAAGGCATGCTGGCCATCTTCACCTACCAGCTCCCCGCTGCGGAAGAAAATTTCAAAGCCAAGAACTGCACCCTTCACACGCTAACTAACTACGAGACTCTTATCTTTAAGGCTATCGAAGAGAAATACATCAGCGAAGAAGACCAGCAGTCGCTACTCGAGTGGCGCAAGGACCCGCAGGCTTGGTCGGAGAAATTTTAGGAAGGAGAGAGGTTAGAGGTAACGGATGGTTTTGAGGTCGGAAACGTATTCATTTCCGGTTTCGTCGAGGGTTTTTAGGCGACCGAAAGCGTCAATCCCAGTGATGAAACGTTTCACTTTCTGACCGTCCACCTCATAGTCTGCCCAGATGCGATAACGATATAACCGATGAAGGTAATCCGCTTTGATTTTGGCGATGCCTTCATCGGTTTTCAACATAGACACCCTCTGTTCCACCATTGCCACCAAGTGTTCCAGCAATGGCTCCAACGCCAACTCCTTACCCAAAATCGCTTTCAAGGAGATAGGATGCGTTAGCCAATCCCGAAAAACAATTTGGTTAACATTGAGACCGATACCGACTACCGATGCCCCCATCATCATACCATGAATACTACTATTGATAAGGATACCACATAGTTTTCGGTCGCCATAATATAGATCATTAGGCCATTTCACCGACAGGGTGCGGTAAGGCTCCTCACCATTAAGTTTCAGCATGTCAAGCCCGTCAAGCAACCCCAAAGGCACAGCTTGTGAGAGCAGAAACTGATCTTCAGCGCGCATAAACGACATGTCGAAGCCCATGCTAAAGGTTAAATTCAACCCCGGAGCACTCTCCCAAACGTTGGTACCCATCCCCTTTCCTGCCGTCTGCATCCGAGCGCAGACCACTAATCCAACACGCTTATTCTCTTCTTTTTCAAGAAGATAAGCATTCGTAGAACCTAATTCCTCCAGATATTCGATTCTCATGGCAAAATTTTTGCGCAAAATTAAATTTTTCCCTTGCATAATATGGAATATTTTTTGCATCTTTGCACCATCGAATAGTAAGAAGAAGAAATAAATAAAAAAATACATAACTATGATTAAAAAAACTTTACTAACTTTATCACTTTGCGTTTTGGTCGGAATGATTTCCGCCCAATCACTGCGGTTTGAAAAAAACGGCACGGCTTACGCCAATAATGAAGTCATCACCGTGACACATCCCACCAACAATTTCGGTGAGATGGTGGTGGAACTGCAGCTCAGAAACCTCACCAGTGACCCCATTGACGTGTTGGTGGAGAAAGAGCATGTATCCACCGTGGAAGGCACGGAGAACTCAATTTGTTGGGGAAGCTGTTTCGCTCCATCCGTTTTCATCAGCCCGAACCCCGTCACCATCGAAGGCGGTAATTTGTCGGATGAGGGCATGCTCTCTTTCCATTATCAACTTGACCCGACTTACACAGGACAGAATTTAATCCCTGGCACCACGATTGTGAAATACCATGCCTATCCGTCACGCAACCCTGAAGATCGTGTAACCATTGAAGTACACTATGCTTATAACCCGGAAAGCGTTGCCGAAAACAACATCCAAGTGAGCAAGGCCTACCCCAATCCTGCCACTTCACAAATCAATTTTGACTTTAAAGGCAACGAATCAGGCATTGTCAAGGCTGTCTTGTATAACCTCCTCGGCCAAGAAGTGGACTCCAGAATGCTGAACAGCGTCCAAGGCAGAATCACCTTCCCTCTGGACAATATCCAACCCGGCATCTATTTCTGCAGCTTCTTCGTCAACGACGAAATGGTTAAAACCGAGAAGTTTATCGTGAAGAAGTAAGGAGATCTCATCAAGAATGATTACAGAAGAACAAGCTAAACAGCATATCCGCGACCTTATTGAATACATTGGCGACGACCCTAACCGTGTGGGGTTGCAGGCTACTCCTGACCGTATCTTACGGATGTTCAAGGAGATGTTTCGCGGATATGACCCCAACCAGATGCCCGTCATCACCACCTTCCCCAATGGGCAGGACGGAATTATCTACGACAACATGGTCATCGACAACGGACCTTTCTATTCCGTATGTGAGCATCATTGCCGCACCTTTTTTGGCGAGTATTGGTTTGCCTACATCCCCAACAAGAAAGGACGCATCCTTGGCCTCTCCAAGATTGGTCGCGTCATCGACTACTGTTCCTCCAAACTACAGGTGCAGGAACGTCTTGTACAAGAAGTGGTGGAAGTACTCACTGAAGCGCTCGGCAACGAGTACCCACCCCGCGGCATGGCCCTCATGATGAAAGGACGCCACATGTGCAAAGAAAGCCGCGGCGCACGCAAAGAAGGCTATATGATATCCACCTACCTCACGGGCGTGTTCAAATCGGACCTCCGCGTTCGCAACGAATTCATGTCCTACATCAAGGAGTGGAAACCGTAAGAGAGGTTATAGGGTTGAGGGAAAAGCCGATAGGCATCTCTAACCTTTAATCTCTAACTTTCCATTCTCCCAAGCAAGTGCTATCGAGGGTGCCTTTGTTGCGTGCCCATTCGATGAAGAGGGAGCGAAGGTCTTCTTCGCTGTTCCAGATACGATGACGGGCGATGTCATCGGCTTGCCAACCACAACCGTTCAAGAAGTGGTTGCCTCCACCCATGGAACGATAGGAGTTAAGCACCACACGGTAGGTGCTATCCATGGAAAAAGGAGTGCCGTCAGACATGCTTAAGATTACCACACGTTCTCCGTATGGTTTCTTGCTGTCGATATAATAATGAATACCCGCCGCACAATCAAAGTTATAGATCACCTCACGCACTTGGTAGGAATACTCAAGAAGCGCCTTCAGGTCACGTCCGGTCATTTCCATGACGGCAAGAGAGTTCTCAAAGGGATACCAAGTGAAGAAGTCCTTCACCTTTAACATCCCTGGGGCAAGGCTCTTCCCCCTCGAAAGCGGGGCGGCCAAAGAGATGTCGGCAGGCATTCCCAACGACCGCACTAGGTCGAACTGACAGCGATGGATCTCATCAACCCAAAGACAGGAACCACTGAACACATCATCGGTGCAAATACCGACAGGCAGCACAGCAACCTCTTGTTCTTGGTACTGTTTCGAACGGTCGAGATAAGGCTGAATCATGGCAAGGAACTCAGGGTCAGGATCTTGATCCAAAGTAGGAATCAATCCGATTTGAATCAACGGTTTGGCATTACGCGACAAGGTCACTTCCGCGGTGGCCAGCCCAGCGCCACGACAACCAGAATTAAGCACACAAACCGTATCGCCCACCTTGTTGACAATCTTTTCTGCACGCGCGCGATGGTCATGACCAAAAAATATCAAGTCAAAGCCAGGGACATTCTCAGCGATCCAACGGGTGGCGTTCTCCCGACCCAGAGGCGCATCCTCAGGAAGATTCACCTCTTGTGGCTCCCAACCCGTATGAAACAAACCCACCATCAAATCAGGATGTTCCTTCTCGCGAATCCTTTCCACCCAAAACTTTGCAGACGACTCAGACTGTTCAAAACGAAGACCCGGACGCAGACGTTCAGGAACCCAGGTCACCACGTATGGCGTGAGCAAACCCAGCACCGCAATCTTGAATCCATCACGGTTCAAAACCACGTAGGGCGTGAAATAAGGTTCGTTGGTGCTTTCGTCAATGACATTGGCACAAATAACCGGCATGGTCAACTCCGAGAAAAACCGGTCGAATACCGATTTACCAGCCTCAATATCATGGTTCCCAACTCCCACCACATCGTAAGGAAAATAGTTCAAAAAAGCCGAGGCGATATTGGGATGAGAGGCATCTTTATTTGAAAAATACTGATAAGGAGAACCTTGCACTAAATCACCGTTCTCAAAAAGAAGCAGGTGATCGCCAAGTTCATCCTTCATCCGACGCAACAGAGAAGCATCATTGGCGAACTCAATATAAGAACCGTGAGTATCAGTCGATTCAACCATAGTGAGATGGCAGGTTTTGTGGGAGCATGAGAGGTTCATCATGGCAAAAAACAAAAAAAGAAAAGCGATTCGTTGCATAATTAATATCCTAAGAGGCCGTAAAATTAGGCATTTTTGATTTTTTTTGAAAAAAAACATTGCCATAACCCAACAAAATGCTATTTTTGTAGCTCGATTCCAAGTCTGAGAAACCCATGGCCGACATGAGCATCATATTGTCCGAGATTGAGGTCAAGTTGAGGAAACTCATCGATGCCCAACAGCAGCTAATGGAAGAGAACAGACGTTTGGCAAGTGAAAACCAATCGCTTAAAGAACAAAACGAGGCTTTGGTTCAAACAAGCCAGGAGTTGCGAGATAAAATAAATAAAACCACAATTGTTAACGCACTTGGTAACAACGAGGAAGAGATTAAAGAAGGAAGAAAGCTCATCAGGGAATTGATAAAGGAGATTGATCAGTGCGTTTCGATTTTGAACACGAAAGAGTAAGAGAGATACAAAGTCAGCGACATGGAAGAGATTACGATCAACATTGTCATAGCCGACAGGTCATATAAGTTGACGGTGGCACGCGCTGACGAGGAAAAGGTGAGAAAGGCCGCGGCATTGATCAACGAGAGGGTGAAGTCGTATTCAAAGCATTACGCTTTCAAAGACGTGCAGGATCTGCTGTCGATGACCGCGCTGCAATTTGCCACCTCAACGGTGAAATATGAATCGGAGCTTGCTTTTCGTGACCAGAATTTGGAACAAAAGCTCAACGAACTTGACTCCTTGCTGAGCGAGCAATTATAGCTGTTCTTTGAAAATATAGATTCTGTCTGTCCGAACGCATCAGGTAAACTCAACATAAAAATTAACATCAATAGGTTTACTCGTGTCCTGCAAAAACAGGCCTCATCCTCTTCGGAGGAGCACTTTGGTGCCGGTGGACGTTTGCGCAACGCGGAGACCATAAGCGTATCTTAAGGGGTTTACTCTTATCCCTCAGGACAGACAGATCTTTTTTCCCTCCCCTTGTCACCGAGTAAAACAGAAGTAAAATGTTATTACTCAACGCCACCTTATCCATTATCATCCCTATTGCCGCCCTAATTGTGGGGTTGGCTGTAGGTTATTTCATCACCTCCACCCTTCTTAGAAAAGCAGTCACAAAGGAGGCCGACGCTTACCTTGAAGAGGCAAAAGAGAAGGCGGAAGTCATCAAGAAAGAGCGCATCTTACAGGCAAAAGAGAAATTCTTGCAGATGAAAGACGAGCACGAGAAAGCCTGCAACGAACGTAAACGTGAGCTCCAGAAGACCGAGAACAAAGTCAACCAGATGCAGCAACAGGCCAACCAGAAAATGGAAGAAATCCAACGGAAAAACAAAGAAATCCAAAATGCCCAGCAGAATCTGAACAACCAGCAGGAAGCACTCACTAAACGAAAAGCCGAACTCGACCATATCTTTGAGGAGGAGACCAAGAAACTGGAGACCATCTCCGGACTCTCCGCCAAAGACGCCAAGACGCAACTCATCGAGTTGATCAAGGACGATGCCAAAGCCGAAGCCATGGTCTATGTGAAAGAAATCACCGAAGATGCCAAGATGACCGCCCAGCAGGAAGCCAAGAAAGTCGTGCTGGAAACCATCCAACGAACAGCTGCTGAGACCGCTATCGAAAACACTGTCAGCGTGTTCAACATCGAGAACGACGAGATAAAAGGACGCATCATTGGTCGTGAAGGCCGTAACATCCGCACCCTCGAGTCACTTACCGGAGTGGAGATCATCATCGACGACAGCCCCGACGCCATCCTGCTCTCAGGCTTCGACCCAATACGACGCGAGATCGCACGTCTGTCACTCCAAAAACTGGTCA
>JAEEGF011655916.1_pt1 | contig 26818 bp, 26 predicted proteins | sample 9134171 | NCBI WGS metagenome assembly JAEEGF01 (sample SAMN16246542, study PRJNA631951) | gut metagenome | biome: gut microbiome; feature: rumen; material: AP-attached | host: Bos | place: Iran: Karaj | collected 2018-10 | reverse complement strand
AAATCCTTCAGCACCTCAGGGTCTGCCTACTTCACACACAATCCTGCATATGGGGTCTCAGCAGTCATGTTACCCTGTCCGTCTACGAACTGTACGAAGGGAAGGTCATAATTTCTACCCACACGGGAGTCGTCCTCACCAAATGCAGGTGCAATATGAACGATACCGGTACCGTCCGACATTGTAACATAGCTGTCACATGTTACAAAATGAGCTTTTTTCTTCTGCTTTGCAGCTGCTTCCGCGGAGCATGCAAACAGGGGCTCATACTCTTTTCTCTCCAAATCCTTGCCGGTGAAGGTCTCTAGGATTTCGTATGCTTTCTCACCTTCTTTGGCAAGAGGTCCAACAACCTTATCCAAAAGTGCCTGTGCCATATAATAAGTATATCCGTCGCAGGCTTTTACTTTCACATAGGTCTCATCCGGGTTTACACACAGAGCCACGTTGGAAGGAAGGGTCCAGGGTGTGGTGGTCCAAACGAGAACATATGCATCCTCGCCCTTTACCTTGAAGCGGGCGATGGCTGAACGCTCCTTTACCGTCTTGTATCCCTGGGAAACCTCTGCGGATGAGAGAGGTGTTCCGCATCTCGGGCAGTAGGGAACGATCTTAAAGCCCTTGTAAAGAAGGCCCTTGTCCCAAAGTGTTTTAAGAGCCCACCATTCGGACTCGATAAAGTTGTTGTCATAGGTGATGTAGGGATGCTCCATGTCTGCCCAGAAGCCGACGGTGTCGGAGAAATCCTCCCACATTCCCTTGTATTTCCACACGCTTTCGCGGCACTTTTCAATGAAAGGCTCCAAGCCATATGCTTCGATCTGGTCTTTTCCGTCGATGTGAAGGAGCTTTTCAACCTCGATCTCAACCGGAAGTCCGTGAGTGTCCCAACCTGCTTTTCTGGGAACATTGTAGCCCTTCATCGTGCGGTAACGGGGGATCATGTCCTTTATGGTTCTTGTCTCAACGTGACCGATGTGAGGCTTTCCGTTGGCCGTGGGCGGTCCGTCATAAAACGTATAGGTGGGGCATTTCTTTCTCGAATCAATGCTCTTTTCGAAGATCTTGTTCTCATTCCAGAACTTTAAGACTTCCTTCTCCCTTTCCACAAAATTCATGTTGGTGTCAACTTTTTTGTACATAGCTTTTATACCTTTCATTTATATTATCCGAAGAATTTGAATTTTCTTCTGGCTTTTCTCGTTTCCAGAACCTCATTGACCTTGGCCTCGATCCTGCCCCTTACCATGGCTGCGATCTCGGGGGTCTTCATATCCTTGTACTCCTCATAGGGAATAGGTGGAAGGAAATGCACCTGGGTGTTGATGAATCCGATGGCAAATCCCTCGTAGGCTCTGTAGGAATCCACAAGCGCGATGGGCACTATCGGAGTCTGGGATTTAAGGGACGCTTTGAAACTGCCGGGCTTGAATTCCTGAAGCGTATTGCGGTTGTGATGGTAACCGCCTTCGGGGAAGATCAGGAACTTCCTTCCCTGCTTGGCTTCCTCGGCCATCTCCATGATGGTCTTGAGGCCGCTCCTCGGATCGTTCAGGACGAGGGTCTTTCCGTCGCAGAGCGCCATTATCTGTCTTGTAAGGATCACATGGGATTTCTTTTCGTCCATTACAACGGAGCAGGGCTTCTCATGTGCGTCGAAAATGCCCAGAGCATCGTACTTTCCCTGATGATTGGAGTACATGATGTAGCCTCCCTCTTTCGGAAGGTTCTCCACTCCAAACACTCTGGTCTTAATAAATGATGCCTGTCTGATTATCTTTATGGTTCGTCTTACTTCCGCATGCCGCTCTTCAGGCGTGAACTTTTCCTTGTTCCGCACCATTTTGTTCAGACGGTGTAAAAGTTTCGGTATCCGAAGCATATTAAAAAATATCATCAAGTAAAATCTGTACATTACAAATTCCCCAATTCCAAGTCTTTTATTGATTCACATTTTCCCACTGTAACTTGTTATTCTATCACAAATCCCCTTATTTAGTAAATAGTTTTTTACCTACTGTTATTCACAGGGCGCCCCCGCACTTTCGCCCAAAAACGCCCGCCTTGCATTAGAATCTTAAAAGTGTTATACTTTCATACGATTATGGGGAATTTTACTTCCCGCTACTAAAAGCGAAAGGCTTATGAAAAGAGATCAAACATGAGAAAAAGAACAAACATAACAAAATCATTGCTGTTCTCCGGCGCTGCTCTTGCATTTGTTTTGCTTACGGGCGGATGTGAACAGAATTTCTTCGTTTCACCTTCAGAGCTTTTGACTCCTTCCCCGGGGACGGATCAGAAACCCACGGTCATTGTTCAGAGCACACTGACTCCCGAGGCCAAGGCTTCTTCAACGCCCACGGCCACCGTCACCCCCACAGCCACACCTACGATAACGCCGACTCCGGAGCCCACAAGCACTCCCGCTCCCACCGACACACCCACACCGACTTTCACACCTACGCCGATCCCTACGGTTGCCACGGTGTTCGATGCTCCCGTTACCGATCCGGCAGATTACACCTTCCTTGTAAACCGAGAGCATCCTCTTTCGGAAGACTACGAGCCCGATGATCTTGTTAAGATCAGACACGCTCTGAACCCCAACAGTTCGGAAGACAAGTACAAGCTCCGTTCCTACGCCGCAGCTGCCTTTGACGAAATGTGCGACGATGCTTTCAGCACCAAGGGCCTCAACATAGTAGGTGTTTCGGGCTATCGTTCCTTCGACCGCCAGTACAACCTCTATGCAGGCTATCTTGTGAGAGACGGCATCTCCCACACCAATTACTACTCGGCTCAGCCCGGGACCAGCGAACATCAGTCCGGTCTCGCCATAGACATTTCCTGCCAGTCCTGCGGATACGATCTTGTAAACAGCTTTGCAAAATCCCCGGAAGGCAAATGGGTGTCCGATAACGCATGGCGCTACGGCTTCATTTTGAGATATTCGGAAGATGACGTGGACATCACAGGCTATGCCTACGAGCCCTGGCACATCAGGTACGTTGGTATCCCCCTTGCCTACTATCTCTACAACAGCGGACTCACTCTGGAGGAGTACTACGACGCACCTTCCACCACTTCTCGTGAGTACCTCGATTCCACGCCCCTGATCGATACATCCGACGTGAGATTCGCAAACATCTACATCAAAGAGTACTCGAGTTATGGAACTCTTGCCTATACAGATGACACCAAGACCCATGTTCTGATCAACAAGAGCACTTATATGCCTTACATTTTGCCCTACGTGATCAGCGCAACCGGAACAGTGGAAAAAGACTTCTTCGGAAAGCCCTACTACGCAGCTCCGGTTACCAACTTCGACGGACAGATGTACCCCAACAGCGACTCCGTTTTTATCCTGGTAAAGCCCGCTTTATACATTAACGGTGTTCTGTGGAATGACGCTGACGGAAATCCCTTCTTCCTCGATCCTCTGGTCAGCTGGATGGGTGATCTGGTCAAAGACGAGAACGGCAATGTCATCTTCAAGAAAGTCCTGATGACACCGGATAAGATAACTTTTGTTCCCGACGAAAACGGAATGCCCATAATGCTCACCCCCAAGAGGACTTCCAGCGGAGAGCTTATCTTTAACGCAGCCGGCGAAGTCGAATACTATCTTCCCATGGCCAACGGTCTGGGCCAGTACAGAAGAGACAACAACGGAAATCTTATCTGGCCTTCCGATTACGAGAGTGCCCGTGAGATGGAACTTCAGTCCGATCTTATGGAAGAGAGTCCTCTCTACACCTTCGATGAACCCGCCAACAATGCGGAGTTCACTTCAGACTTTCAATAAATGACTCACGGAGGATGATCACATATGTTTTTATTTCTTACAGCAGGGCTGACACTGGTACTTTTCTTCATTGTCACCCTTCCGCTTTTGATCGTACTGGAGCTCGTGAGGCTCCGTAATCCCGTTGCAGCTTCCAAAGTTGCCCAGCCCGTTGTTAAAGCAGGCTTCAATGCAGTTTTGTTTTTTGCCGGCTCAAAAGTCATCAAGCTTGGGCTTGAAAATGTTCCAAAGGATACTCCCGTAATGTTTGCGGCAAATCACAGAGGCCTTCTGGACGCTGCTCTGGCCTACGCTTCCCTCCCAGTTCAGACAGGCATAGTTTCCAAGAAAGAGCTTCGCAAGATTCCCTTCCTGTCCTGGTGGATGGACCTTTGCTGCTGCTTCTTTCTGGATCGTAAGGATCCCAGATCCGGTATAAAGATGATCCTTCAGAGCATAGAAAACATCAACAACGGAATTTCAATGTTCATCGCTCCCGAAGGTACAAGGAGCAAAACAAGAGAAATGAATCCCTTTAAAGAAGGCAGTTTCAAGATCTCAACAAAGTCCGGCTGCCCCATTGTTCCCGTCGCTATTTCCGGAGCGGATGACATCTTCGAAAACCACAAACCTTTCATCAAACGCGCCACTGCAGTGATCGAGTACGGAAAACCCATTTATCTGACAGATCTTTCCGACGAAGAACTCAAGTTCGTCGGTGCTCACACTCAGAAGATCGTCGCTCAGATGCTGGAAGGACATGAGAGATTTCTCACCAAAAATCCCTCCAGAGTTGCTGAAAGAAAAGCCGGGGCGGCTGAAAAAGATGTTGAAAAATAGTTGTTTTTACTGTATTATAGTTCGCGATCCGTATTTATTAGAGAGGTAGGTTTTCTTTCATGTTAACGATCGTATTGTTAAATCCTGTTGTCCTTATGGCAACATGGTCCATAGTTCTTCTTGTGATATTGGGTGTTCTCATTGTTGGACTCATCGCTCTCATCATCTTCGGCAACAAGCTCCAGAAAAAGCAGGAAGCTGCCGAAGCAAACATCATGAACGGTGCTCAGACCGTTTCCATGCTGATCATCGATAAAAAGCGAATGAAGATGACTGAGGCTGGTTTCCCGGACATAGTTCTCGAGCAGACCCCCTGGTACTTAAAGCGTTCCAAAGTGCCTGTTGTCAAGGCAAAGGTGGGCCCTCAGGTCCACACTCTCATGTGCGATGCCAAGATCTTTGACAATGTTCCCGTAAAAAAGGAAGTAAAGGCTGTGATCAACGGCATGTACATCATCAAAGTCATGGGTCTTCGCGGACCTCTCGATGTTCCTCAGGAAAAGCAGGGCTTCTTTAAGCGCTTGGCAAAAAAGGCTCAGAAGGAAGTCGACACAAACAAAAAGAAGAAATGATGCGACTGACGTCGCCCGTGGCTCTTGTGAACCGTGTGTTCACAAGAGTTCTTTTTTTATCTTCATACATTTGTGACCTGCTGCCGGAAAGGGATGATCCTATATGTTGTGGGTCAATGTTCAAAAAACCACTAATTTTTCTTGACAAACTATTAAACACATGATATAGTAGTTTTCGGAAAATTTAACATCTAACTCTTGTGTTTTAAAATAAAAGGACAGGAGAATACGTGAGTGGTCTGACGGCCGCGAAAGGAGAACATTATGAAGCAGCAGGGCGACATGGGTGCAGTAGTTAGAAGCATCCGGGGTAATGTAGGAAACCACGTAAAGGTGACAAAGAACATGGGACGCAACAGGTACGATGTTGTTGAGGGAACAATTACCGAGACCTATCCTTGTATTTTCACTATTAAACTTGACGAAGCAGCAGACACCATCAAAACCGCTTCTTACAGTTATGTAGATGTTTATACAAAGGACATCCAGTTGCAGTTTGGTTGATTATAATTTCTGACATTTAAAAACCTCCGACAGATCGGAGGTTTTTTTGCGCCTTTTTCAGTTTTTTTCTATGTTCTGAACCAGAATGTTCATTATGCAGTCCGAGGCATATTCATTGTTGATGGTCAGGAGATAATCAAGTCGCAGATCAAGAAGAGCGTCGCTGTTGTCCCTGAACTCGATCTTCTGTGTCACGATCTCCGCATCCAGCTGTCCGTAGGGTGTTGAGATCACGGATTCGTAAGGACTGCCTATGCAATAGTAAAGCTCCGTTGTAAGAACTCCCTCTTTTGTATAGACCACTTCTTCACGGCCGACCCTGATCCTGCACTTGTGGACGGATCCGTCGGAATCCGTTTCCTCGTAACTTATGTAGCTTTTCCCGTCACCTTCCATGAAGCTACCGTTCACTATGAGCTCCATGTCTCCGTCCTCACTCTGATCGCCGTGAAGGCCGGAGATCCTGATCAAAACATCTTTCTTCATTATCCCGCCTTACATTTTTGCTCCCTTTGCACCTTTGCTTCCGGAAAACGCATTGTCGGAAAGCAGGTTGGTATCAAAGGAAAAGGTCAGTTTTTCATCTTCTCTTGCACGTTTCAGCGCAAGATCCACCATCTTGTTGAGTAATTCCTTGTAGGGGATCCCCAAAGGCTCCCAAAGATAGAAAGCCAAAGAACCGGGGATGGTGTTGATCTCATTAAAGTAGAGTTCATTTGTGTCCGCATCGATCATGAAATCAACCCTGGAAACGCCGCTGCAGCCCAGAGCCTTGAAGCTTCTTACAGCCAGACTCCTGATCTCCTCTCTCATTTCCGCGGGAACATCAGCGGGGATCTGTCTGGAAACTCCCGCCATACCCTTGGAGCCGCCTTTTCCGCCGGACTGGTACTTGTCCTTGTAGCTCAATATCTCCTTACTCTTAAAAGGCTCTTCTATCTCGGAAGCTACCGCATTATTTTCATCTCCCAGTACGGAGCAATTGATCTCTCTTAAATTTGTTATGGCATGCTCAACGATCACCTTGCGGGCGTATCTGAATGAATCATCTATGGCAGTGAAAAGGCTTTCCCTGTCTTTTGCCACCGTGATACCAACGGAGGAGCCGAGATTTGCTGCTTTTACTATTACAGGATAGCCCAGCTTCTTTTCGATCTCTTCCACCATCTTGTTTACATTTCTGTAATCCGAAAGGGTGTACATGAGGCAATCCAGCACCGGAATGTTATTGTATTTAAGGACTGTCTTCTGAACGTACTTGTCCATGCCCACTGCGGATGACATTACGTCACAGCCCACAAAGGGTACTCCAAGGTGCTTTAAATAGCCCTGAAAGACACCGTCTTCCACATTTGTTCCGTGAACGATGGGGAAAGCCACATCCACACGGATCTCAGTGTTGCCGAAAAGTTTCCTGGGATAGCTCGTAAGCACGGTATCCCTTCCGTCATTCAGCATTATGACCTTGTGTGATCTCTTTAAAAGTGCGGGGATGTTCCTGTACTCATTAATGTCTCCCACCGCATCTCCCACATACATCTCATTTTTCTTGGTAATGTAAACGGGAATGACATTAAATCTCTCCCTGTCCATGCAGGCCACCGCCTGCAGTGCGGAAATTACCGAAACCTCATGCTCTACGGATCGACCTCCGAAGAATACCGCCAAATTGATCATATAAAAGCCTCTTTTCTGTAAATCTTTTGTCCCTAAAATGCATCAGGAAGATCATTCTCCAGAAGGATGAACCTGTGCCCCTCATCTTTGATCTTTGTACATGCGAAATCCATCGCTTCCGTAAATCTGTCAAATTCAAAAAGCCTGTCTGCAGGGAACCCGCTGTCAAGTGCTCCTCTTTTGATCTCCTGCGTTCTGTAGCGGTTGACCAGAAGGATGTAATCACAGCATGGTGCTGCGTAGGTTCCGAATTTATAGTGAAGTTCATTCTCCTCACTGCCCAGTTCCACCATTCCGGGAGTTATCAGGATCCTCACACCGTCAAAGTCCTTAAGGGTCTCCACCGCCGCTTTCGATCCCACGGGATTGGAATTGTAAGCATCATCGATTATGGTAAAGCTGCCGTGTTCTCTCAGCTCAAGTCTGTGGGCTACGGGAGCAAGCCTTCTCACCGGCACCTTAAGTTCCGAAAGAGGGATGCCGAAGGAATGAGCCACCGAAACAGCCCCCAGTACGTTAAGTACATTTACGTATCCGATCAGATGCATATGAAATCTCTCTTCACTCCCGTCGGGAGTAACCACGGTAAAATCCGTTCCCGAAGGGGAAAGAGAAATGTCCTTCGCACTGTATCCGTCTTTTGTTTCCACTCCGTAATAAATACGGTTAAAGTTTCCTTCTTCTTTTCTTGCTTCTTCCGAATCTCCGTTCACAAAAAGCTTTCCGTCCGAAGGGAGCACGTTTGCCAGCTCAAATTTTGTTTTTCTGACATTCTCTATGGTTTTAAAGGTTTCAAGATGCTGAGGTCCCACAGAGGTGATGACTCCGTGACGGGGATGAACGATGTCGCAGATCTCTTTAATGTCTCCCACGTGTTTGGCTCCCATCTCACAGATAAAGATCTCGTGGGTGGGCTTAAGGCTCTCCCTGATCGTCTTCACCACACCCATGGGGGTGTTAAAGCTCTCGGGTGTTGCAAGCACATTGAACTTCTCCGACAACAGTTCCTTAAGGAAAAACTTAAGGCTGGTCTTTCCGTAACTTCCCGTGACTCCGATCACCGTAAGTTCGGGATTCTGTGCCAATATCTTTTTAGCATCCTTTATAAAGCCATTGTTCACATGCTTTTCCACAGGCTTCATAAAAGAATTGCAGGCTATTAGCAACAAAGGCTCAAGTAATGTGAGAAAAACAAGGCAAAGGGTACCAAGGGTAAAGCCTGCACCAAAAAAGCCGTTTATAAAGCAGATCACGACAGGCAAAGCCACAAGGACCGTTACCGTCAGGAGATTGCAGATGATGAGTCTCTTTACGCGATCTGTGAAGACCAGCTTCTTTTTAGTGTTGCTTTTTTTAAGCATCCTGTAGCCCCAAAGGACCGCAGCTGCAGGAGCCATTGCCGTCACTGCCGCTGCCGGATACCCGTTCAGACACAGTACGATCACAAAGCTCAAAGCATACAGCAGCAGGAACCGCTGTCTGTTAAAATTATTTTTGATCCATTTGAAATGTTCCCTGTTCTTGTATCCGTTCTGCTGAAACATGTGAATGTTGTATCGCAGGCAGAACCAGAAAACCACGCTCTCAAACAGGAATAACACAAAGTATGCTATTGTCAGAAAAGGATAATCGAACAAACTTTTACCATCCTTTTACCTTTTAAAGAAAGGCATTGATAATCTTCTTAAACAGTTCGGGATTCTCCAGGAAGGAGAAATGTCCCGTTCCGGGAATGACCGCCAGTCCGGCGCCCGGTATCTTTTTTTCCATAGTCTTTCCGTCAGAAAGAGGGGTTGCCGTATCCCTGTCCCCCCAGATCAGCAGGGTTTCACGGTCTATAAGAGGCAGAAGCCCGCTGAGATTCTCATTTACCGCCTTCACCAGGCATTGCTTCATGATGGGGCTTGCATTTCTGTAGTCATCGGATCCCTGACGCTTCTTCCACTCTTCTATGGCCTGTCCGAAGAAAAACTCAGAGATCTTAAGCCCCGCCAGTTTCTTTAGAACCTTGTACCGGGCGATCTTAAGCTTTGTTTTAAAGCTTTTCGGATTTACTATGCCTGCGCTGTCGATCAGGACGATCTTTTCGATGTCCAGTCCCGGATCCTTCTCCGATGCCAGCTTGATGATGATCCTTCCACCGAAGGAATGACCGATCAGCACGGCGGAATCTATGCCCAGTGCTTTTGCAAATTTAACCGCAAAATTCTTGTAGTCACCGACACTCCATGCTTCCCTCGGTTCAGTACTGTCGCCAAAGCCGGGAAGATCGAAGGAAACCACTCTGTATCTGTCACAGAGAGCATCGGCGATCACATTGTAAATCTCTGATTTTGTCCCCCATCCCTGTAGAATAATAACTGATTTCTTGCCATCGCCTTTTATGTTATAATGGATGTTGTATCCGTCGATCTCTATTTGCATAGTTACACCTTCTTTCTGATAGGGTCTCGTGTATGATAGCATTTTTCACATACCATTTCAAGACTGAGGACCCTTGTTTATTGTCGCGATTTTTGATATTGTATAAGTGTTCACACAACTAAAACACCAAAAGTATCGCATGCATTGTTAAGAAATTGACATTGCTTCGGCATCAGGTAAAGATTTTCTGTTGTAAATACAGATCAAAAAACTTATACTAATTGCGTATTACCTTATCATAAGGCTCTTGGTTACTTCTTTAAGGGGGGAGGTGGAGTTTATGAATATTTCTCACGTCAATATAATTCTTGATCTTGGGGCGTTGCTTGTCCTTACAATCATATGGTTTACGGACAAGAAGGGTCATCTTGAAATGCGTGACAGTTATCTGTTCAGGAGCATGATGGTTTCCGTAAGTACGATACTGGGCTCCAACGCCGTCATCCATACGGTCCTCGGCTACCGGACCGTTATCGCATGGTACTTCGCGCTTTTTGCCACCTCTGTCTATTTCATCACCCAGGCTGTTTTCTGCTGGCAATGGTTCCTTCTGGCAAAAACGAGATTTACGAAGCGTCCGCCCTTTCCTTTTCCGAAATACTGCTACCTTTTTTCAATACCCCTGATTGCTGAATTTGTTATTATTGCTTTCATCAATCCTTTTACCGGTATTATTTTTGATATCAACGAAGCAATGGCTCTTCAAAAAGGGCCTTTCTATTATTGGAACATCCTTTTCAGCTATGTCTACGTAATCGTTTCGTTTATTTTGATAATCCTTACCGTTGTCCTTGACAAAAACAAACATTCGCGTAAGAAGAACCAGATCCTTCTTTTCGTAATGATCGCACCCATCATTTCATCCTGTGTACAGGTGGCTGCGGAAGGTGTCTCCATACTTTGGCCCATTACGGCCCTTTCGGTCTATCTCCTCTATGAGATCGAGGGTCAGCACTTCCTTGAGTTCAACGCTACGAAGCAGGCAGAGCTCGAGGCGGAACTTGCAAAAAACAAGATCGCAATCATGATGTCTCAGATACAGCCTCATTTCCTTTACAACACTCTGACCACCATAAAGGCGCTCATAGGGCAGGATCCTGCCCAGGCCCAGACCGTTATCACAGAGTTCTCTTCCTACTTAAGGACGAACATGGATTCCCTGGATCTCACAGCTCCGGTGGACTTCATCAAGGAACTGGAGCACACCAAGACCTACACAAAGATCGAACAGCTCCGCTTCCCGGATCTCGAAGTGGAATACGACATTCAGGACATAGGATTTCAGCTCCCTTCCCTGTCGGTTCAGCCCATGGTTGAAAATGCCATAAAACACGGCATCAGAAAAAGAACGGAACCCGGAGGCAAAGTGATCGTGCGCTCCTATGCCGAGGACGATCATCATGTTGTTCAGATCATTGACAACGGTACGGGTTTTTCATCCCTTGCCTCATCCGATAACACAAGAAGCCACATCGGTCTTGTAAACACCAAACGACGTATTGAAGAAATGATGCACGGAGCTTTCACCATTGAAAGCACCCCGAATGTAGGGACCACCGTCACTTTTGTGATCCCCGATTCCGAAGACGAAGACTGAAATGCAGCTGTAAATGATACTTCCGTATCCCGGACGTTATCAAAACAGCTGCATTTTTTATGCCATATGGATCAATTTCTGAAGCAGCACTCCCAGGAAGAAGGAGGCTGCATTTAACCCCAAAGAATATACCAGACAGGCTTTGGATCTCAAGGGCTTTAAACCCTTTCTTTCAGCTTTTCTGTATCTGAAGAAAAGTACAGCTTCCGCCGTCACAACGATGACTTCAAGCAAGATGGCGAGGATCATTCTCCCTTCCTTCCCAAGAAGAGGTCTCAGACCGTTGAACAGAAGATTTGCGGCCGGATTGGTAACAAGGTTTACCAGAGATACGTAGATCACCCAGTCCTTATTCTTAGAAAGGACACCGCTGACGCCCCCTTCAACAAGAAGAGTGACCATCAGGGCGATCAGGTATTTTTGCATCTTATCCCCCTTTCTCCCTCCTGCCGGACAAGATACATTTTAAGAGCAACAGCCAGCCCCACGGCACCCGCAACGTTGAGCACTGCCATAAAGATCATTCTGTAATCCGGTCCCGGCATCCATGCCAGTGCGGGAAGCATTCCCGCAAAAAGAGCCAGAGTGGTGTAACCCAGCGCAAATCCCGGACTTTGCGGCATCAGGCAGAATATCTCATAATAGGTTACGGGCATCAATGAATGAAAGAGAACATTTCCGACAAACACACAGGCCGTAACATCCCCAAAGGCTCCGAGAAGCAGGGTTGATGCCATCAAAGCCGTAATCCCGTAAATGTAATTTATCTTTCTCAGATTTTTTCCTCTTATCACCATCATCAAAAGCGAAACCAGGATCCCTCCCACGGATTTCCCTATAAAGCCTACAATGCTCGGGAGCATGGTCAGCATCAGGTTATCACCCGCCGTCGCATCTTCCGTTATCAGCTCATTAAAGCCTTTCGGCAGGAGAAAACCGACATAGGAGCGTACGAAAATGGCCATCAGACACATGCAGAGGCAGATCTTGCTCTCTCTGTCAAGGCTTATGTAATTCTTCCCCGTCTTTAATTTTGTCTTTATGGCGATCATTATTATCCTAACGATAAAGGCCGCCGCAACGATAAAAAGGATGATCAGGGCGATGTACGGAAGAGAAGATGCTGTGCCCTTTGATCCCAGGTAATCACCCAGTCCCACCCCCAGCACTCCGAATGAGATGAACACACCGCCGCCGGACAGACCTTTCTTTCCTTTCCTCATCACAGCCTGGCTGCCGGACACATGAAGACAGGCGTTACCCAGGGCGCAGAACAACAGCCCCGCAATGGTACCGCGGAGGCCGGCTCTTATGCCGTAACCCGCTACGATCAAAAGTGCGCCCGTAATCAGCGCCACCTCTTTTGATATCCTTCTGTCCACCCTGTCAAAGAGGAAACCAATGGGACATTGAAGAGCAAAGGCCACAAAATTATAGGCCAGAAACAGGGTGAACACGTCCCCTCCAAGCTCGCTTTTCACGTATCTGAAGGCATAGAAGTGGCACACGAGATCCGTTAAAAAATGAAGCAGACCGAATCCCATCAGTTTTAAGAAATATCTGTCTCTCATCAAGTTCCTTTCTTTTCCAAAATAAAGCATTTTTACCTATATTATGAAAATAATTCGGTTGAAAAATGATTTTGCCGATTATATAATCTTTCCATACTGTTAGTACTATTATACCTCAAAGGAGAAGAAAATGGAAATGACAATGCGTTGGTTCGGGTCAAAATTTGACACCGTAACCCTGAAGCAGATCAGACAGGTTCCCGGTGTTACGGGAGTCATCACAACACTCTACGACACCACGCCCGGTGAGGTTTGGAGCAGAGAGAGGATCAAAGCTCTGAAGGATGAGGTCGCAGCTTCCGGACTTCACATCTCCGGTATCGAAAGCGTTAACATCCATGACGCCATCAAGGTTGGCACCCCTGACCGCGACCTTTACATCGACAACTACATTCAGACACTTGAAAACCTGGGTCTTGAAGACATCCATATGGTGTGCTACAACTTTATGCCTGTTTTTGACTGGACAAGAACTGAACTGGCAAGAAAGCTGGCAGACGGCTCCACAGGACTTGCGTACTCACAGGAAGCCATCGACAGGATCACTCCCGAAAACATGTTCGAAGCCATCTCCAAAGATTCCAACGGTGCTGTGCTTCCCGGATGGGAGCCTGAAAGAATGGCAAAGATCAAAGAACTTTTTGAAATGTATTCAAGCATAGATTCCGAGAAGCTCTTCGCAAACCTCAAGTACTTCCTTGAGAGGATCATGCCCGTTTGCGACAAGTACGACATCAACATGGCCATCCATCCCGACGATCCCGCATGGAGCGTTTTCGGTCTTCCCAGGATCATCATCAACAAGGCAAACATCCTTCGCATGATGAAGATGGTGGACAACCCCCACAACGGTGTCACCTTCTGCTCAGGCTCCTACGGAACGAATCTGGAGAACGATCTTCCCGATATGATCAGGTCCTTAAAGGGAAGGATCCATTTCGCACATGTAAGAAACCTTAAATTCAACTGCACTGAGCCCGGACATCTTGATTTTGAGGAAGCTCCTCATCTTTCACGTACCGGCTCCTTTGATATGTATGAGATCATGAAGGCTCTTTACGACATCGGTTTTGACGGTCCCATCCGCCCCGACCACGGAAGAATGATCTGGGACGAGGTGGCTATGCCCGGCTACGGACTTTACGACCGTGCCCTGGGTGCAACTTACCTTAACGGACTTTGGGAAGCGATCGAAAAGAGCGAAAAGAGAAGGTAGAGGCTATGAAGTTAAATAATGAAGGATTAAAGAATAAAGCGACCTGGGAGGAGCTCGGCTATGTTCTTCCCGGATTCGATCGTGACAAGATGATCGAGAACACAAAAAAAGCTCCCCTTTGGATCCACTTTGGAGCAGGTAACATCTTCCGTGCCTTTCAGGCTAACGTGGTTCAGAACCTTTTAAACGACGGAGTTTTGGATCGCGGGCTCACTGTCTGCGAGGGTTACGACTACGAGATCATCGACAGGATGTACACTCCTCACGACAATCTCAGCATCCTTGCCACCTTCATGGCAAGCGGAAAGATCCAAAAGACCGTGGTGGGAAGTATCGCGGAGAGCCTTACTCTGGATTCCGACAACAAAGCTTCCTACGACAGGCTGAAGGAGATCTTTTCATGTGACAGCCTTCAGATGGCAAGCTTCACCATTACAGAAAAGGGCTACAGCCTTGTAAACGGCAAAGGAGAAATGCTTCCTTCCGTTTCCGCGGACCTTAAGAACGGACCGGAAAGATGCGAGAGCTATCTCGGCAAGGTGGTTTCCCTTCTTTATACAAGATTCCTGGCGGGAGCAAAACCCATCGCTTTCGTTTCCATGGACAACTGCTCTCACAACGGAGACAAGCTTTACGCAGCAGTTAACGCCTTTGCAAAAGAATGGGAGAAAAAGGGCCTTGTAAAGTCCGGTTTCTTCGCCTACATAAACGATGAACAGAAGGTTTCCTTCCCCTGGTCCATGATCGACAAGATCACTCCACGTCCCGACAAGAGCGTTGAAGAGCTGCTTAAAAAGGACGGCATAGAGGAAGCAGAGCCCGTAGTAACTTCCAAAAACACCTACGTAGCTCCCTTTGTAAACGCCGAGGAATGCGAGTATCTCGTTATCGAGGACAAATTCCCCAACGGACGCCCCGCTCTTGAAAAAGGCGGTATCATGTTCACAGACAAAGAGACCGTAGACAAAGTTGAAAAGATGAAGGTCTGCACCTGCCTCAATCCTCTTCACACGGCTCTTGCAGTTTTCGGATGCCTTCTGGGCTACACTCTCATTTCAAAAGAAATGCAGGATCCCATTCTCAACAAAATGGTACGTACCATCGGCTACACAGAAGGTCTTCCCGTAGTTGTAAACCCGGGCATCATGAGTCCCAAACAGTTCATCGATGATGTTGTGGAAAAGAGGATCCCCAATCCCTTCATGCCGGATGCGCCTCAGCGTATCGCAACCGACACGTCGCAGAAACTCCCCATCCGCTTCGGCGAGACTGTCAAAGCCTATGCAAGGAGCAGTGAACTTTCGGTTTCTTCACTTAAGCTGATCCCTCTTGTTTACGCCGGCTGGATCCGCTACATCATGGCCATCGACGATAACGGCAAGAAATTCGAATTAAGCTCCGATCCCATGCTTCCCGAGGTTTGCCCCCTTGTGGCAGACATAAAGCTTGGAGACGGTAAGGACGCTGTCGCAAAGATCGAACCCATCTTAAAGAACTCCAAGATCTGGGGTGTAGACCTTTACGAGGTCGGACTTGCAGACACGGTAGCCAATTACTTCCTTGAACTCATCGCAGGTACGGGAGCTGTTGAAGCAACACTTAAGAAATACGTTATGTGATCCCGACGGATCGATCCATAAAAAAGACCTGCCGCAGGTTTAGCCTGTTGCAGGTCTTTTTTTCGAAAATTTTTTTACGCGTTTCGGAATGCAGGCGTCACCTTGATATCCGGCGTCGGTGTATCCGTCACAGCAGGAAAAAACTCCGTTTCAGGCACTTCTATATAAATGGGGAAGGGGAAAACCGCCCATTCTTCCTCGGTCGTCGGCAAATCTGCCAATGTTATCATGCCCGCAGGTGTCGGCGTTCCGCCTCCCGCAATCTCAGTAGGATACGGTGTATTCGCCGGGTCTGCGGTTTTTGTGGGCGACGTCTCACCTGCGCCTGTCGGAACAGGTGTTCGTATAACGGAAATTCCCGGTACGTCAGGAACATCAGGCACGTCCGGAACCCCCGGGATCTCACTCTTCCCGGCTCTTTTTGCTGAGACAACCCCTATGATCAGACATATGATCAGGCATAGCAAAACTAATGCTGCGATAATAACAATTTTTATGGTTGATGGTTTGGATCTTTTTTTCATATCACACCTGCTTTCTGCTTCAGCTCAGCGCCTTAAGCACCGCTTCTCTTGAAACTTCCTCTACCAAAAGACTGTTTACCGCCTGGTTTATATGCTTCACGTAATGTGCATCCGAATCTGTGATGATCTTACATTTTTCGAGATAGGGATGTTCTTTTCTTAATCTGTGAAGATTTGCCATGTTCTTGAGTTCCGCAGTCTTGAACTTTGAATCCGGAGGAATGAAGCCCAGCTGGGAAATAAGGGATGTGGTGGTCTTGTCCAGATGGGCGGGGATCATGATCCCGTTGTGAGATCCCACAAGATCAAAAACATCGTCAAAATCTATGTCTGTCGCATTAATGAGGAGCTTTGACAGTCTTCCGATCTCTTCGTCATCCTCATTCATGATCTGCTGTTTTCCGAAGATCTTTTCATTGTTTTCCACATCCATCAGATGCTCATAAACATAGGAATCAAACCCGAGTGCATCCGAAAGTGTCGGAAACAGGCATACAACATGGATCTCTTCGGATGTTGTGAGTTCCATGCCCGGGATGCCGAGAATTCCGTAGAACTCGCAGGCTTTTAAAAACGGCTCGCAGTTTCTGCAGGAGTTGTGATCCGTCAGGGCAATGACCTGCAGGCCGTTGAGCGCCGCCATGCCCGCTATCGTTGCAGGCGTCATCTCATCATCTCCGCAGGGCGAAAGACAGGAATGGAGGTGAAGATCGTAGAAAACCTGTTTCAATTCCATGATCTGCACCTCCATTCGTTGTGTGTATCAATTCTTTTTTATTTAGCTATTGCTTTTCCGATCATCGAAGCAGCCTCAAAAACCGGAAGCTCGGTTGAAAACAGGGCTATCCCCTGCTCCTTTGCCTTGGACAGCATGTTGTCCTCCACTGCCACTCCTTCCGCAAGGATCACACAGGAAACATCGGTAAGGCTTGCAACCGCAAGGGTGTTCAGGTTGCTCATTACCGTAACCCACGCTGCCTCCTCCGACATGCGGGACATGGCAATGCTCAGAAGATCGCAGCAGTAAACGGATCCTATCTCTTTCTCATCCGCGCTTTCCGAACTGTTTAAAACTTTAAAGGGAAAATTTCCCGGAATTTCTTTTACTTTCATATAGCTTCTTCCTCTTTGACATCCATGTTGTTTTCGATGAATTTAAGGAAAGACTCTGCGTTTTGAGGTTTTGCGTAGTAGTAACCCTGGAAGAAATCGCATCCGTAGTAAGCCAGAAGCTGAGCCTGTTCCTCGGTTTCAACGCCTTCCGCTATGAGTTCCAGCGAAAGCTGTTTCATCATTCGTATGGTCTGTCTCAGAACCGTCATGGCCTTATCACTCTTCATCGCATTCCAGAGCATCTTCTTATCCAGCTTCACGATGCTGAAGGGATACTCAACAACGGTGGTAAGGTTTGCAAAGCCTGATCCGTAGTCGTCAAGTGAAAATCTGATCCCGCTGTCTGTCATCTTCTGCATATTCTGTCTCAGCAGCTTTGCAGAAACAAGACTTGCGGTTTCGTTGATCTCAAGACTGATCCTTGAGTAATCCAGCTTGTGTTCATCCATTACCGAGACGATCCGTTCATGCAGATCATCCTGCAGGCACTGCATGGGTGAAAGATTGATATCAATATATTCGATACCCTTTTCCCAGATCTTGTTTGTGGAAATGAACCGGCAGACCTCTCTGATAACATATTCACCGATCTTTACGATGAGTCCGTTCTTTTCGGCGATGGGAACAAATTCCTCGGGGCTGATGAACCCAAAATCATCGTCATAGAGTCTGAGCAGAGCTTCCGCAGATGTAAAACGTCTGTTTTCCACCGAGTAGATGGGCTGGTAATAAACACTGAATCTGCTTTCTGCCAAGGCTTTTTTCAGTATCCTTAAAACCTGCGTGCTCCTTCTTCTCTCTTCCAGAAGAGCCGTATCTGCAACCACCACTGCTTCTTTTCCGCTTTCGGATGCCTTTGACAGCGAGTACTCCAAAAGGTTCATTACACTTTCGGTGGACTGGGCATCTCTCGGAAAAGCGAACCTGCACATAGAACATCCCAGTCTGATGCCTTCTTCATTGGCCATAAAGGGATTCTCAAATCTTCTCCGGATCTTCTTCGTGACCATTTCAACTTCCGATTCGCCGCCATCCACAATTATGGCAAATCTTGATTCCGTGAAAGAAAATACATTGGCACGTCCCATTATGGAAACCAGATACTTTGCGATCTCATTTCTTAATTGTGAAACACTTCCGATCCCCACAAGCTGTCTGAAATCCGAAAGGCCCTCAGCCTTGATCCCCACGACTGCAAACTGTTTTCCGTTTGCTATGAGGTTTGATGTGAAGGTTTCAAATGCGAGACGGTTGTATATGCCTAATTGCTGTTCCTCGTAATAAGCAGGGCTCTCCATAGTGTAGGCCATGATCAGGATCGCCAGCATTACACCGAAATCCACCACCAGTACGGAAGGATGAGTCAGCTGGATGAAAAGGGTTGTAAACAGGATCGCCGAGTAGACGATCATGTTCATTATCTGTCTGCCGTGGAGGTTCTTCCTGCGTTTTACGAAGTACCTGACGCCCATTGCCAGATAAACGAATGCAAGGCCGTAGCTGATGAAGGCGCCGAAGCCCGTATGATAAACGAAGTTCTCATCTATGTAATAAACAAAATGGGTTATACCGTTTGTAAGGACCATAATGACGTCCAGCGAGTAAGGCACCGCCACCAAAAGATACTCTGAAGTCTTAAAACGTTCCTCATCGGTCTTGGAGGAAACTATCATGTAATAAAGATACAACGGTGCGAGTCCATGGTAGAAAATATTAAATCCCAAAAGCAGGAAGTGGTTGAACCACAGAGGCAGCACTTCTGCGTAGGCCAATGCAAAGCAGCTCCCCAGATCGAACATGGTTGCGGTGGTAGCTGCAAACAGAAGATTTAAAAAGGCATTGGTCTGCCTGGATTTGATCGTTGCCCTTATCAGGTATTCTATTATGATGACCACAGCCAGACACAGGGCCGCGATATCAAAATGATAAACGAAACTCATAATTTTTGTCCTTTTTGCAAAATCAACAGAAACAATTTCTATCAACTCACTATTTTATCACATATTTGGTGCATTTCCAAGAAAGAGTGTATAAAATATTCTGTAAACGGTTACCGTGAATTATCTGTCATCCGTCGATCTTGCTCATTTCTCCGGAAAGCCTGTGTACGTACTCCCTGAGAAGATGTATGCAGTCCAGTTCCTTTGCCTCGCCCTTTACTATGTCCTCAGCCAGCGCAAGGCAAGTGGGTGCGCCGCAGGCCCCGCAATCCAGTCCCGGAAGCCTTTTCTCGATCTCCCGCACCTCATTCATCTTCCGGATGCTTTCCTTCATGCTGCTCCCCAGCTTGAACACGGGCTCGTACTCTATTTCCTTCGTCCATACGGCGTCATCCGGATGTACCGCATCCCCGGATTCCAGCCTCTTAAGCGCCACAGGCATATACTTCTTCAGCCTGTTCATCTTGACCTTGGCAATGAACGGATTTTCCACCGTAAGAACGCCTCCCACACAGCCTCCGTTGCATGCATTCAGTTCGATGAATTCAAGGTTTTCGAATTTCTGATCTTCAAGATCTTCCAGGATCTTGTTCACATTCTCTATGCCATCCGCGGCCAGGTAGTTGTCTGTGATCAGGCCGCCGGCTTCCCCGCCGGAAATTCCCCAGCCCACTCCGATCTTTCCCGCGATGGCGAGATCCTCCGGCTCATCGATCTGTTTCATCAAAGGAAGGAGCTTTACGTAAACGTCTTTAATGGCGCAGACTGCGTCAATGTTACTCTTTTCCATGCCCAGGGGCGACTTCATGGCAGTCACCTTTGAAGGGCAGGGGGAAATGAAGATGATCCCGATCTTATCCTCGGGAAGACCGCTCTTTTCAACCGCTCTTTTTCTGGCTTCCTTCGCCGCGATCTCCACGGGAGGTGCTATCGGAAGAAGGTGTTCTATAAGATTGGGAAATTTGACTCTGATCAGGCGGACCACAGAAGGACAGGCAGTGCTGATGAGAGGCCACTGATCCTGATGTTCTCTTATATATGTTCTTGAAAGCTGGGAAACCACCTCAGCGGAAGCTCCCACTTCATAAACGTCGTCAAACCCCATCTTCTTAAGTGCCGTAAGTACAATGTTCACGTCGTCCAGATTGTTGAACTGTCCGTACAGTGAGGGCGCGGGCAGCGCCACTGTATACTCGTAATCGTTGATCACATCAAGCGGATCATAGGAGGGCAGCTTTGCATGGTTCTCACAGATCCTGATGCATTCGCCACAGTCTATGCATCGTTCCTTTGTAATTATGGCTTTATGATTTCTGACACGGATCGCCTGGGTCGGACATCGCTTGATGCAGTTGATACACCCCTTGCACAAGTCGGGATCCAGGCGGACCGAGTTCGTAAATATGTCTTCGTTGTTCAATGCTTCACCCCATATTACTGTGTCTATTGCTGATAAACCTTCATAGTTACGGTTGTTCCGACTCCCACCACGGTGTCTATGTGCATCTCGTCGGAGTACTTTTTCATGTTGGGAAGGCCCATTCCTGCTCCGAAGCCCAATGCTCGCACATTGTCGGGTGCAGTTGAGTAGCCCGCCTGCATGGCTTTTTCTATGTCGGGGATTCCCGGTCCCTTATCCTTCAAAACCATGGTTATTTCTTCAGGTGTGATCTCCACATCGATCTCCCCGCCGTCTGCATGGATCACCATGTTGATCTCTCCTTCATACATGGCGATGGCCACTTTTCTGATGACTTCGGGTGAACAGCCCATCTGGCGAAGTCTTTTTTTCACATCTCCGGACGCTTCTCCCGCCCTTGTGAAATCCTCGTCGGTGATCTGATAATTTAATTTAATTGAGTCGCTCATAATCGGCACCTCCGCGTAATCCCTTTTCGTAGAGAAGGCCGCATGCCGAAAACATCCTGTGTCCGGTGCAAAGGAGAGGGATCTCTCTTTCGTTGGCCAGTTCGATCATCTGTTCATCCGGTTTTTTGCTGCGCACGAACACGATAGCCACAACGTCCATCATTTCCGCCGTTCTGATAACCTGCGGATTGCAAAGTCCCGTAAGGAGAACTGCTCTGTCCTTTACAAACGCCAGAACATCACTCATCATGTCGGAACCGCATGCCATGTGCACTTCTCTGTCCGCCCACTGTTCTCCGCTGGCGTACCGTGCGCCCAAAGTTTCCTGTACATCTTTAACTGTCATATAAACCTCCGTCGATCATATATATGATTTGTCTGTCTATTTCAAAAATAATCACTACTTTTATTCTATCAGAAAAAAAACATATTTTCAATCAAAAAAGGGTGCCTCAAGCACCCGGGTTTCATCAGAAAAGCAATGATGGTTACGATGATTACAGTATTCATTTGACACCTCCTCAATAAAACACACCAAAACGTGCTTGAAAAGCAAATTCTATATTATGCCTAAAAAAATGAAAAGTCAAAAAGAATTCCGAAAATAGATTTTTGTGGTATTTTTAACAGAGTTATGGTAGAATAATTGATACGAACGGTCTGACCTATTGTTATTTTTTTAACAAAGCTTATTTGGGGCAGATCTTTTGACGAAAAACCAACAACATATTTTAGGAGGTTTCCACTATGAGCTCTAAAAAAAGTTCAGTTCCTTTCACCGGAACAAAAGAGCAGGAAGCCCAGCTCAAGGAAGTCATCCGTGAATTAAGAAACCAGCAAGGTTGCCTTATGCCCATAATGCAGCATGCCCAGGAAATTTACGGCTATCTTCCCATCGAAGTTCAGACAATGATCGCAGATGAGCTCGGCATTCCGCTCGAGAAGGTTTACGGCGTATCTACCTTCTACGCACAGTTTGCTCTTTTCCCGAAGGGCCAGTACAGAATTTCCGTATGCCTTGGTACTGCTTGCTACGTAAAGGGTTCAGGCCCTGTTTACGAAAAGCTTGAAGAAAAGCTGGGCATCAAGGGCGGCGAATGCACACCCGACAGAAAGTTCTCGCTTGACGCGTGCCGTTGTATCGGTGCCTGCGGTCTTGCTCCCGTAATGATGATCAATGATGATGTTTACGGCAAGCTTACTGTTGACTCTCTCGACTCTATCTTAGCGAAGTACAACTAAGTAAAGCCTATGATGACTGAAATTTCACTGAATGTACTGGACATCACCGAAAACTCCGTAAAGGCAGGTGCCTCACTGATAAAGATATCCGTGGAAGCAGACACCGCAAAGGACAGCCTCGTGATCAGGATCGAGGACAATGGTTGCGGCATGACACCTGAACAGCTTTCAAAAGTTACGGATCCGTTTTTCACCACACGAACCACCAGAAAGGTGGGGCTGGGAGTTCCGTTTTTCAAACAATCCGCGGAAATGACCGGCGGGAGTTTTGACATCAGTTCAACCCCCGGTGTAGGCACAAGCATATGCGCAGCGTATGTCCTCTCCAGCATTGACAGAATGCCTCTGGGAGACATGGTGTCCACAATGCATCAATTGATAGTCATGCATCATCAATGCGATTTTCTCTACACTTACACATACAATCTGAAAAGCTTCACGCTTGATACGAGAGAATTTCGCGAAACCCTCGGAGACGTCCCTTTCGACGTTCCGGAAGTGTCCCTCTTCATCAGGGATTTTCTTAAGGAAAACACAGATGAAGTCAATTCGGGACAGGATTTGATCTAATCATCGCAGACTGACCGTTACGGTCCAGTCTTTACCATCAAAGACCAGGAGGAAAAAAACATGAAATCTCTTGCAGAATTAAAAGCAATTCGCGACAAGATGCAGGGACAGGTCGGACTTCGTGCTGAATCCGAAGCAGGCACCCGTGTTATCGTAGGTATGGCTACCTGCGGTATCGCCAGCGGCGCAAGACCCGTTCTCAACACTCTGTCGGATGCTGTTATGACCAAGAATTTAAAAGACATCTCAGTCGTACAGACGGGATGTATCGGACTTTGCCAGTATGAGCCCATCGTTGAGGTTCTTGAACCCGGCAAGGAAAAAGTAACATATATTAAGATGAACCCCGAGAAGGCACTCGAAGTTGTCGAGAAGCATCTCATCGGCGGAACCCCCATCTATGACTACACATTGCAGAAGGCAATGAAGTAAGGAGGAAAGCACACTATGTATCGTTCACATGTCTTAGTTTGTGGCGGAACCGGATGTACTTCTTCCGGAAGCCAGCAAATTCAGTCCCTTTTGAAGGAAGAGATCGAGAAGGCAGGACTCTCAAAGGAAGTTGCAGTCGTACAGACAGGTTGCCACGGCCTTTGCGCTCTCGGCCCCATCATGATCGTTTATCCCGAAGGAACTTTCTATTCGGCAGTTAAGCCCGAATATGTTTCTGAGATCGTTCAGGAACATCTTGTAAAAGGTCGTATCGTAAAGAAGTACGTTTATGAAGAGACCGTAACCGAAGAGGAGATCAAGCCTCTCGCAGAAACCGCATTCTACAAGAAGCAGCACAGAATTGCTCTTCGTAACTGCGGTGTTATCAATCCCGAAAGCATCGACGAGTACATCGGAACCAACGGCTACGCAGCTCTTGGTAAAGTTCTTACCGAAATGACTCCCGATGAAGTTATCCAGACCATCCTTGATTCCGGTCTTCGCGGACGTGGTGGTGCAGGCTTCCCTACCGGTAAGAAGTGGCAGCTGGCTCGTAACCTCGTTCAGGACGGCGGACAGAAGTATGTTTGCTGTAACGCCGACGAAGGTGACCCGGGTGCATTCATGGATCGTTCCGTTCTTGAAGGCGACCCTCATGCAGTTCTCGAAGCAATGGCTATCGCAGGCTATGCTATCGGAGCTTCTCAGGGTTACATCTACGTAAGAGCAGAGTATCCTATTGCCGTTCAGCGTCTTAAGATCGCTATCGGACAGGCTCGTGAGTACGGCCTTCTCGGTAAGGACATCTTCGGAACAGGTTTCGATTTCGACATCGACCTTCGTCTCGGTGCCGGTGCTTTCGTATGCGGTGAAGAGACAGCTCTTATGACCTCCATCGAAGGTAACCGCGGTGAGCCCAGACCCAGACCGCCTTTCCCTGCAGTAAAGGGACTTTTTGCAAGACCTACAATCCTTAACAACGTTGAGACCTATGCTAACGTTGCTCAGATCATCCTTAACGGTGCAGACTGGTTCAAGTCAATGGGTACCGAGAAGTCCAAGGGAACAAAGGTCTTCGCTCTCGGCGGAAAGATCAACAACACAGGACTTGTAGAAGTTCCCATGGGAACAACTCTCCGTGAGATCGTAGAAGAGATCGGCGGCGGCATTCCCAACGGAAAGAAGTTCAAGGCAGCTCAGACAGGTGGTCCTTCAGGCGGATGCATCCCTCCGGAGCATCTCGATGTTCCCATCGATTACGATAACCTCATCGCCATCGGTTCCATGATGGGATCCGGCGGTCTCATCGTAATGGATGAAACCACATGTATGGTTGATATCGCCAAGTTCTTCCTTGATTTCACAGTCGATGAATCCTGCGGTAAATGTACTCCTTGCCGTATCGGAACAAAGAGACTTTCCGAAATGCTCGAGAAGATCACAAAGGGTCAGGCTACACTCGAAGACCTCGATAAGATGGAAGAGCTTTGCTACTACATCAAGGACAACGCTCTCTGCGGCCTTGGTCAGACAGCTCCCAACCCTGTTCTTTCAACACTCCGTTACTTCCGTAACGAGTACATTTCTCACATCGTAGACAAGAAGTGCCCTGCAGGCGTATGTAAGGATCTTCTTAAGTATGAGATCGATCGTGACAAGTGTATCGGATGCGGTATGTGTGCTAAGCAGTGCCCTGCTTCCGCTATTTCAAGAACCGATTACATCGCTCCCGGCAAGAAACTGGCAGCTATGGAGATCGATGCTTCCAAGTGCGTTAAGTGCGGTGCTTGTATGTCCACATGTAAGTTCGGCGCTATTTCAAAGAACTAAGAGAGGAGATTGGATACAATGGAAACAGTTAATATTAAGATCAACGGTATTGACGTTGCTGCAGCCAAGGGTTCTACGATCCTTCAGGCAGCTCATGATGCCGGCATTAAGATCCCTACCCTCTGCTACTTAAAAGACATTAACGAAATCGGCGCTTGCCGTATCTGCGTAGTTGAAGTAAAGGGTGCAAGAAGCCTTGTAGCTTCCTGCGTTTATCCTGTCAACGAGGGCATGGAGATATTCACAAACACACCCAGAGTTCTTGAGTCACGTAAGAAGACTTTACAGCTCATCCTTTCCGATCACAACCAGGATTGCCTTGGCTGCGTAAGAAGCGGAAACTGTGAGTTACAGACTCTCTGCAAGGAGCTCGGTGTTGACAACACAGAAAAATACTATGGCGCAAAGAATGAACACGAGATCGACGATTCCGCTGTTCATATGATCAGAGACAATTCAAAGTGCATCCTCTGCCGTCGTTGTGCAGCAGCCTGTGCAAACGTTCAGGGCGTTGGCGTTATCGGCGCTAACAACCGTGGTTTCGCTACAGAGATCGGATGTGCATTCGAAAAAGACCTCTCCGAGACAGCATGCGTAAACTGCGGTCAGTGTATCGCAGTTTGTCCTACAGGCGCACTCTATGAAAAGAGCGCTATCGACGATGTTATCGCAGCTATCGCCGATCCCGAGAAGCATGTTGTTGTACAGGCAGCTCCCGCTGTTCGTGCAGCACTCGGCGAAGAATTCGGTCTTCCTATGGGAACACCCGTACAGGGCAAGCTTGCGGCTGCTCTGAGACGTATCGGCTTCGAGAAGGTTTTCGATACAAACTTCTCCGCAGACCTTACCATCATGGAAGAATCCAATGAGCTCCTTGAGAGGATCAATAAGGGCGGTAAGCTTCCTTTGATCACAAGCTGCTCACCCGGATGGATCAAGTACTGCGAGCACTACTTCCCCGATATGACCGAGAACCTTTCATCCTGCAAGTCCCCTCAGCAGATGTTCGGTGCTGTAACAAAGACCTACTACGCTGAGAAGATGGGATGGGATCCCAAGAGCATCGTATGCGTTTCCATCATGCCCTGCACAGCAAAGAAGTTCGAGCTCACACGTGACGATCAGAATGCAGCAGGTGTTCCCGACGTTGACATCTCCATGACAACCCGTGAACTTGCAAGACTCATCAAGCGTTTCGGCCTTGACTTCACTGCTCTTCCCGATGAAGGCTTCGATTCACCTCTCGGCTCAGGTACCGGCGCAGCCGTTATCTTCGGTGCTACAGGCGGTGTTATGGAAGCAGCTCTCCGTACAGCAGTATGGAAGCTCACAGGCGAAAAGGACGGATCTCCCATCGAGTTCAAGGAAGTACGTGGCGTTGAAGGCATCAAGGAAGCTTCCTATGATGTTGCAGGTCTCAAGGTTAAGGTTGCAGTTGCATCCGGCCTCAAGAACGCTCATGACCTTCTCACAAAAGTACAGAAGGGT
>JAEEGF010863893.1_pt1 | contig 26826 bp, 17 predicted proteins | sample 9134171 | NCBI WGS metagenome assembly JAEEGF01 (sample SAMN16246542, study PRJNA631951) | gut metagenome | biome: gut microbiome; feature: rumen; material: AP-attached | host: Bos | place: Iran: Karaj | collected 2018-10 | reverse complement strand
TTTATCAAGATCAGTATCTATATGATAAGGCAATATGGGCCAACAGCAATTACAGTAAATATGCTGAAAAAGCCGGCAATAATTATGAATGGATTCGTGGACAGGAGTTGTTGATTCCCCTTTTTGAGTCAAAGGGTGATACTGTCAGGATTTTCACCCAGACCCGGAAAGTCTATGATTTATACATTAATAACGGAATGCAGGACAAAGCGGTTCGTGTTTTTCCTCCATTAATATATACTTTTATAAATCGTGGTGAATATGAAGAGGCAAAAAAACTAATGGATTTATATGAGCACAAGTCTGGGTTGTTTGACAATGCAGGAAATATCCGTTCACGTTATTCCCACTACTATTTAGCCAAAGGACTTTACTTTCAGGGGACAGGCCGTTTGGACTCGGCAGAGTATTATTACAGGAAACTGATTGAGAACAATCATCTGTTGGATGGTTATAACCATCTTTGGTTTCTTTTTAATCAAAAGGCAGAAAAAGACTCCATTTCCAAATATTCCAGGTTGCTGAACACGCAGTTGGAAAAACATCTTAATTCCATCCAAACAGATGCTGTCAGTCAGGTGACATCTACGTATGACAGCTCAAAAGCAGACAAACAGATTGAGGCTGAGAGAAGGTATAGGAAAACGAGTAAGTTTGCATTTTTGCTGCTGTCTCTCCTTTTCCTTGCTCTATTATATTTTTTCTTCCGTATTTACAGAAAGAAAAATAATAATGAGGATACGGAAACCGCCACATACAAGGAACAGCTTAACGAGTTGACCAACCGTCTTGGCAGAATGGGATTAAACGCATTTACCCATATGCCTTCTTATAAGCACCTGAAATCGCTATCGGGCAATCCTCATAAAAACGGAAAGCCAGCTGAATCTGAATGGGATTCTCTTATGAAAGAAATAAGCGAGTCTCTTCCTGCTTTTTATTCATTTATCACAAGCGACAGTCAGCTTTCTGACCTGGAGCGTAAGACCTGTGTTTTGGTACGGTTGGGATTCAAGACCAAAGAAATAATGGTTCTGCTTGGGGAAAACAACATGCAGAGTGTTTCGAATTTGAAATCCAAAGCGAAAAAGAAGCTTTTTCCCAATTCACAAAACCACAGCCTTGAGGAACTTATAAGAAAGATATAGCCGTTCAACCCATTATATTTTATAAATAGAGTTTACAGCTGCAAAAATGAAGATAAACAATAAAATTATTGTAATTGTGACTCGTTATATAATCAATAAGTATATACGTTTAAAAGAAATCCAAAATGAAAAAATCGGAATTTAGGTGCAAGCCGAACGCAGAGTCAAGCTCGCCTTGAGCTATGCTGAGGCGATGCCCTAAATCTGTATTATAAATACGAATTTAACTAAGAACAATAAATTATTAAGAATTGAAATTATGTATAAGAGATTTATTCTCATAGCTATTGTTATGATGGCGTACTGTCAGTTCGCCAATTCACAAGAAAAGAGATATGAAATCTCTGTTGGTGCTTCTTTGGGAGCTTCTTTTCCAAACGGCAATGCCGAAGGCTTATCTACCAAGCTTGACTTACATCTGGATTATTATTTCAATCCGAAATGGTCATTGATGACTGGTATTGGATTATGGGCCGACGGAGTAGCTATGGATGAAGAGTTAGATGGTGCTGATGATGACGGTGCGGCATTTGTTTCCATACCTCTTATTGCCCGTTATCATTTTCGTGTGGGTGAAACACACCAGCAGCTTGTTTTAGGGCTCGGTCCTGCATTGAATTTTTGTACAAACAGAGGTGCATATTGTGATGATTATTATCCTTCTTCCCCTCTTCAAGGTCGTAAAAAACTCAACAAATTAGGTTTTTCTCTTCAACCCAGTGCTATATACCGTTTTAACAAAGTTGGACTGGGAATCGAAGGTAATATCGGATTAATTAACATGCAGAAACATTATGGCCTGACCAAAGGTTCACTATTCTATCATAATGTCTGGTTTAAATTCTGCTACCATTTTTAAGGTCAATGGAGAACAGGATATAAGTTTTTCGTTGCCAATTTATAAATACGAATTTAAAATTATGAAACGATTCTTTTTATTCATTCAATTTCTGCTCTTAACGATTGCCGCTAGTGCAACAGCCCAAGCTCCTGACTTCATATATATTGATGGTATGCGATGGGAGTTGATAGGCCGGCCTGTGTGTGCCAACTCTAAGCTATATCGTCAATTAGAAGCCGTGCTGCCAACAAAGCTATCCACTACCTCAGCCAACTGGGATGGATTCACTGCCTATTGGAGTATTAAGCAGGATGTGCTCTACTTAGACAGCATCCGATGTGAGTACTATGATATACGCACTGGGCAAGATGTGGGTGAGTGCATACCTGCCGATACTTTGTTCCATGTGTTCAAGAAGTATGTCGCTGGAGAAAATATTGTGGCAGGCTGGCTGACAGGAAAAATCCGCGTGGGCAAGGGAGAAATAATTTACTGTGACTACGGATTTCAACGGAACTATGAGGAAGAGCAAGTCATCAGCATTAAAAAAGGAAGGGTTATCGGAAAAAAGGAGTATCACAATTATGTTATAGATGGTTTTTCTTTCGGCAATGCTAGGGACAAATCGGAGCTGAGAAAGTTATTCCCGATACATATTGAAAATTATCCCGAACTGGCAAATGCCAGGGGCTTCTATTTCAGTTTTAGAAAAGCTCATGTTGACAGTGAGGGCCGTCTGGTGAAATGTAAAGTGGAAACATTTAATCCGCGGCTTGCTGCTGAGTTAGCTCAGTTGTTTAAAGCTTACCATCCTTGGAAAGTGTGGTATGTCAACGGTGAATATCGTGCATACGGAATGTTAGGTTGGATTATACCTTATTTCTTAGACAAGTAAATACGAATTTAGGTGCAAGTCAAATCCATATTTTTTGTCCATGGTAGAACGCCTTCCTATACATAGATTAATTTCATTGTCTAAAAGCTCAATTATCAATCACAAGATAAGGAAATAGATAGTAACAATGGATCTGAAACAGTCTAAATAAAGAACAAACAATAGATTATTAATATATGATGTCACGAAAAAACATTATTATTTTCATTTTGCTTTCATCATTCAGCATGATGAAATTGAGTGCCCAGGAAGGCAGACGTTTTGAGCCTCAGGTAAAGTTCTCGTATGAAAAAGGGGTTAACAAGATGAAACCAAGCACCTACTCAGTGGAGTTCATTGCCGGTCTGCGTACCTCCGAGCAGACGCGGATAGGTATCGGCATCGGGTATGCAGGCAACAGTCATCTTTTCAAGGACTATTCTTATTATGGAAGTGGTCTTCCTGCCCAATGGTCAGGCTCATCGTACAGCAGTAAAAAAGACAAATACAAAAATGTCGGCAGCATGCCGTTATTCCTGACGGTGAAGCATAACATCTGCAAGCCTAGAAAAATAAGCCCTTATATCGGCATGGATGTGGGTTATAGCCACTACTCCTCCGCAAAACCTGATAACTCCAGCGTTGGAGGATTCTTCCTGCGTCCTCAGGTGGGGGTGGACATCCGGACTTATCAGACCCGCATTTCTTTTGAACTCTCCTTCAAACACACCAAGCTGTCCGACAGCGAGATGGTCGTCGGTTGGTTCTCACAGGTGGGCATTGCTTTAGGATTCAGCGTGACTTTGTAGGACAATCATCAACACATACGCAGTCCGTCAGATAACAGAAAAAGCGAAGGCAAATTGACGGACATTCAGGATGACTAATCATTAAGGGACATCCCGGTCATTCTGACATTCAAAAACCGCTCCACTGGAGGGGGTAAGATTTTTATACGCACATTTCTCACTTAATGTAAACGTATTAACAACTTTATTATCAACTAATTACAATATATAATCAGACTAATTATACTTATCTTAATTGTTAATTTCTCAAACGGGGTATTTGCACAAAACCTCACAGAAAATCTATGAGACGATTGACATTCTTTATCTCCCTGCTCATGGCGCTGGAGTTCATAGGGCAAGGTGTCAGCCTCACGAGGGATGTGGAGGCCACCGATGACGGCATCATTGTAACCGACCATTTCAATGGTGGATTCCATCCCATCAGGACGAACCACTCATTCTGGAGCGAAGTTCTGGAGATACTGGGCTTTTATGGCGATGAAGAAATCTTCGTCAGGGAGTTGCAGTATAAGATTTCACAATGATTTTTTTACTGGTACCATCAGTATATCTAATGACATAGATGCCTTTAGGAAGTTTTTGAGGATTGTTTGAAATATAGAGCCCGCTGATGGAGTAACATCCAATGATTTGTTTGTCAATATTATGCATATTCAGATTATAGGAATCGACAGAAGTGGTGAATGGATTTTCTAATCCATTAATTGTAAGCACAACCGGATCATCTATTGTACCGGTCACATCAGGTACGAACATAACTTTTTCAGAGACAGAGAAACACTGATTAGCCGTTTTGTCAATGGCATGAAATGTTAACAGTTCTTCACCGACACCATATATTGTAAGTAAATACCTGCCGTTGACGCAATCCCCGACTCCACGGCAAATTCCTTGATCATCAAATATCTGGATAGTATATTCATGTAGTTTGTTTACATCTCCGGAAAGATTCTCTTTCTGTAATTGAAGTACCGCAATCACTCCCATAACATTAGGAAAAGCGTATCTGTCAACACCAGTGTCATTTGTGTTAAATTGAAGATGAGCAGGAATATGTTTTATATCGTCAGACTTCGGTTTATTGAAACGAATCGACTTGGTGGATGAAGAGAAGTACATATAACCCTTTCCCGGGACAAGTTCAGGCAGGGTACCGACCCATTCCCCATTGTAAAACACATCAAAACCATCCTGCCCCATGATGATATCATTCTCCTCAACAAACGGATAGGACAATGCTTCATTCGGTGTCATCGACTGTGATGAGGTAAATCCAATCCAATTCCAACCACCCTTAAGAGGAATAGGCATAGAATTTTCACATAAATCACCATCAAAATCATACACTACATCATTCTTCATTAAGAATTTATAAAGTGTTCCCGCTTTAACAGACACCATGTTTCCCTTGAATCCAGTCTCTGTGTCGTTATAGGTCTCTGCATTTTGTGTGGTTATTCTTTCCACATCATTTCTGAATAGTTCCAGTTCAAGCGGTTGTTTCATGATTGATGCCCCCCAGTTCCATCCTTGTGCAAATTCCCATCTGAAAACAGGTCCTGATGCTTCAGACGTTTTGATTTCGGTTTTTCTAATATACCAAAGCCGGTTCATACTGCTTGCATTCCTGGCGTCTGTAGTATAGCTAAGAATAGCAGTTCCGTTCGCAGAACTGCCTCCATTCAAATTGGCAGTATGTTGGGTATAAACATTCGTAAGATTATAATACCCTTGTGTGCCCTGAGGTGTGATAATCCAAAGTTGTCTTTCATCTTCCGGATTAGGTTCAACCACATTCAATTGTGTCCCCGTGTTTGTTGTAGCAGTTGATACACCTTCGGTAGGATCGTTAAGTGCTAGACCCAACTGATTGGTAATTATGAAATAATCTCCTACTGGTTCGAACTTCCAATATTGTGTCATTCTATTGTTTGCATACGACCATGAACAAATCTGGCTTCCGGATGGTGGCAGATTGTTTTCATCATACAAATTACCATCAGATGAATAAATATCTATTAATGTGTTTGTTCTCGCATTCAATATGTTATAATAGTAAGGTTTAGGCTGGAAAGGAGGTGTGGGTTCCTCTGGCATCCTATTGGCAAAAGCAGTCTGAAGGTAAATCAGATGATTGTGAATAAAACTTTTGAGATCGTCAATATAATCCTCGTAAGATGAATGCATTATGATTTCATGATACATACGTGAACTGATTGACCATCGCTGATAATTAAGGATCATTGACTCTTCTATAAGACTGGTTAGACTATCTATCTTTTGATAAAGAAACTGTTCAACCCCATTATCAACCAGTTCCTCAAACCGACTGTTAATAAGCTTGGCGAACCATTCCTGATCATTCCACATCTGCTTGAACCATGTCTTTGCATCACCATACCCCTCATCTACCATCAGCTTTGATTGTGTGGGCTGAATTCTGTAGTCATTATTATAGGCGATGTCATAGTCCCATGGCGGTCCGAAATAGAAAAGGGAATCATTTTGATTCTTATAGAAATACATGCTCCAGAATCCGTCTATATTAGCAGTGATTTCTGTGACGAGATAGAGATTTGCCATGGAAACTGAATCTACAAATTGCCTATATCCTTTTACTGGGTCATTATAATCAGAGGAAAAAAGGATTTTCTCAAAACTATTCACATAATTCCGTATATAGTTGTTTTGGGTTGCAACAATTTCATCCTCATCAGGATAATGAATACGTATAGCGACAGACTTAGAAGATGAGAACCAATTTCCGTCTTTAAAGCCATCCACTTCAAGCAGATAGCCTCCTGTAATATTAGAATTGGCAGTAAGCGGATAGTCCTGTTCAACGATGTTGACTCTTTTATTCTTCACATCTACTTGGTCACTAATCTGATAATTACCCTGATATACACCATTGAGTGTGAAATCTACAAACTTAGCTGCCGGGGCGAAACTCATTCCCATCCACTTCGCCAATTCAGATGTCAGAGCATTGCGTATAAGCGTTTTATCACCGGCATTAGCAAGGATTGTCCAATTCTTGGCATTAGCATAATCCTTACCTAGAAAGCGCAGCTTTTCTTTAAACTTAATCTTGTATGGTTTTTTTGATAATCCCCAGGTGGAGTTTCCCCTACCTCTGATAGACACAGAGTCATATTGAGTGACAACATCATTCTCATCCACATAAACAAGTTTACAAAAGACATAAACGTCCTTGCTCGTGATACTTGCTCCATTGAAGGTATTGATATAAAGATGTGGCAGATTGGTTTTCCTCGTGTAGCTCTGTGAATAAGCAAACACAGATAATATAAAAAAAACCAAAATACAGGCTATATATTTACTTTTCATAAAATAACATGTAGTAGTTAGAAAAATAATGCATGTAGTAGTTAAAGAAATTATGCAAATATACGATATTTTTTGAGAAATAAGCAGAAAAAATGAATGTAAATTTCATATTTATAAAGTAAAATCATATATTTGCAAAAAAATAAGAAATATAAAACTTTATAACCAAAACAAAATTTCGTAATTATGAATAAATTTTTGTGCATAGCATTGTCCACATTCTTATTCTGTACAGCATCCATATCAAAAGCTACTTCGGCTTCAACAGCCTTGGCAGACTATTCTGTTTGTATATCTCAACAGGATTTTACAGTTTTAACAAACAATCCCGGCCCTGTAGATGAGCTGATAAGCTTGCTTTCCGATTATGGTGATGCCATTGAGTCGGCTGAGGACAGAGAGACCTGCGATTCATTGAAATCAGAGCTATTCGAAAAAATTGATGCTTTAGACAAGAAATATCCCGGATTTGAGCCAGACGCAAATGAGTTAGCATCTATAGAATATGCTTTTCAACAATTTGTAGAATTAACTGAGTCCTCTGATTATGATGATTATCTGGTGGATGAAGAAGAAGAGGATGAAGAAACTGCGGCAACTCTTGCTTCCATTTACGAAAGATATAGCGATATAGAAAATACAGGAGACCGTTTTTTAGCTATCACTCATGACTATACAAGCAAAGTTAATGAAGCATCGTCTATGGATGAGTTGATGGAGTATGTAAATCAATACACAGGTATCATTGAGAAGTATTTCGATGATTTCGAACCCGATGCATCTGAACAATCAACACTTGAAAAAGCAATAGAAGAGTTCAGCACAGTATTGAGCTCTGCTGCTCAGAAATTCTTAAAAGAGAATGAATAATAATAATGACGGTTCATTATATTTACAAAAAAAGGTATGCTATAACATACCTTTTTTATTTATTTTATTCTGATCAATTATATAATCAAACAAGAATTTAGCACCAGTAAAAAAATAACTTGGTAAATTTAATGACAGGCAATCATTCAAGATTTAAACATGTTTTTTCACTATTACTAAATTATCAAATCAACTATTCATACTGAGCAAAAACTCATCATTGTTTTTAGTATTCTTAATTTGTTGAAGCAGGAATTCCATCGCTTCAAGAGGTGTCATGTCGGAGAGATGCTTTCTCAGCACCCACATACGTCTTAAGGTCGTCTGGTCTTGCAACAAGTCATCCCTTCTTGTTGAAGATGCAATCAGGTTGACAGCAGGGAACACTCTCTTGTTTGAAAGAGTTCTGTCAAGCTGCAACTCCATATTGCCAGTACCTTTAAATTCCTCAAAAATCACCTCATCCATTTTTGACCCAGTATCGATTAATGCAGTAGCAATGATGGTGAGTGACCCACCGTCCTCAATATTACGAGCTGCTCCGAAGAACCGTTTTGGTTTTTGCAACGCATTCGCATCCACACCTCCAGAGAGTACTTTTCCTGAAGCAGGACTAACTGTGTTGTATGCTCTAGCCAAACGAGTAATAGAATCGAGGAAAATAACAACATCGTGTCCACATTCTACCATTCTTTTTGCTTTTTCAAGCACCAATCCGGCTATTTTCACATGATTTTCAGCTGGTGCATCAAACGTGGATGCTATAACCTCGGCATTGACAGTCCGGGCCATATCAGTCACCTCTTCTGGTCTTTCATCAATCAGCAGCATCATAAGGTATGCATCCGGATGATTACGAGCGATAGAATTGGCAATATCCTTCATGAGAAGGGTTTTACCTGTCTTAGGCTGAGCAACAATAAGTGCCCTCTGACCCTTTCCAATCGGTGCAAACAAATCAACAATTCGAGACGAAACTGTATCTCTGGCATCACCTGAGCAAAGTTTGAATTTTTCGTTAGGGAAGAGAGGTGTAAGATATTCGAACGATACTCTGTCTCTGATTACCGCAGGATTGCATCCATTGATAGATTTTATATTAATAAGGGTAAAAAACTTTTCACCTTCTTTGGGCGGTCTTATAGATCCCTCGACTACATCGCCTGTTTTTAATCCATATTGCTTGACCTGCGATTGGCTGACATAAACATCATCAGGAGAAACTAGATAATTGTAGTCAGAAGATCTTAAAAAGCCATAATTTTCAACCACTTCCATTACACCACTAACCGTAAGTATATCAGCAAAGTCGTATGTCTTTTCGTTAATTTGTGCATTCTCCTGTAGTTCAGGATGTTTTCCTCCATTAGGCAAATTGTTTGGTGTTTGCCTTGCTGAATATCCCTTGATAATGTCCATGATATTACGTCCGACAACAAATTCCTCAGCGGGAATATCATCAATAATGATAAAATCAGATCCATTTTCAAGAGGAACCTCGCTTAATGAATGATACATGTTCAAATTGTCAGTCAGTTCACTCAGGTTATCGTTATCATGAGAAGCCACAATTGATTCATCCTTTGTGGTTATATCGGAAGATAACACAGAATCTGATGTAACTTGATCGTTCAAAACCATCTCTGAATCTATATCCGATTTATCATCAGCATTTTTAACATCAGCCATTTCAATCACAACAAAATCATCAGTTACTGAATCCTCAGAATTATCTGTTTTTGTTGTTTCTTCGTCCTTTTTAGATTTTCTGCCCTTTTTCTTAGGCTCTTCTTTTTTTTCTGATTCTTGATTGGCCTGTTCTGTTACTTCAGCTTTTGAATTTGTTTCTTCTTCTTGTGATTTTTTTGTCTTACGGGTTCGCTTTTTGGATGTCTCTTCGGGCTGTTCATTCTTCTCAACATCACTCTTCTCCACAGTTTCTGCCATTTCCTTCTCTTCCTGCTGAGTTTGCTTCATCAAATCTTTCTCCTCTTCAGATAAAGAAGCAAAAATAGAGTCATCAACACTAACTTTCATTGTCTTATCAACTTTCTTTGCTTTGTCCTGTGATGCTGTATATACTCTGTCAACAGTCTTGATTCTTGCACGTTTTCTGGTTGAAGGAGTCTGTTTTGCTGCTTTATCAGCAGCCGAGACAATAGCAGATTTGTCAAGGATCTCATAGACAAGATCCATTTGCTCGAGTTTTGCTGTTTTAATATCTAACTCTTTGGCTATTTCGCGTAATTCATCAACGCCCATAGCACTTAATTGTTCTTTTGTATATTGCATAATTATAGATTATTCAATTAAAAAGGTCATAAAATCACGGCATAAAAGTGTCGTTATCACACCATACAATCATGGTGAAATCGTACATTCATGTGTGTACGTAAAAAATGAATAAAAATGATTAAATTACTTTCCAACAAAAACATTTTAACTAATATAGCATTACAACTACTACAATAAACAGTCTTTCTACAGAAGATAAAATGATTAAGGATGGGAATTGTTTGTTTTTCGGTTGTGTTTCAAACACTCAAAACACTTTAATCTGAAAACTTTTGCAAAATTACGAAAAATCTAACAACAATCACTTGTTTTGTTTGTTTTTTTTCGACAAAGACAAACAAATTATGATTTTTTAAGAAAAAAAGATTTATATAGAAATAAATTAAAGGAACTAATCAACTGTATCAAAATATTAATTAGCCAATTGTATGTTTATATTCTCAATATAACTTAAAATATCTTCTCTGCCCATGCCATTTGATGCACTGGTGACAAAATACTTAGGGAGTTCATCCCATTGTTGTTTGAGTTGATTGAGGTAAGCTTTTGTCTGTTTGTTGATTGTTTGTCTGGAAATCTTATCAGCTTTCGTAAAGACAATGGCAAAAGGCACTTCATTTTCGCCTAAAAAATGGATAAAATCAAGGTCTTTCTTTTGTGGTTCATGCCTGATGTCTATTAAAAGGAAAAGACAAGTTAGCTGTTGCCGTTCAAGAACGTAATGCGTAATGAGATTCTTGAGTTTCTCCATCTCTCTTTTACCTCTCTGGGCATATCCATATCCAGGCAGATCAACAATATACCACTCGTCATTGATGAGAAAATGGTTGACAAGCATGGTTTTTCCAGGAGTAGATGATGTCATCGCCAATTTATTATGTTTTGTAAGCATATTGATAAGACTCGACTTCCCTACATTAGACCTTCCGATAAAAGCATATTCAGGTTCAGATGTGTCTGGACACATATCAGCTCTTGGACTACTAGTAACGAATTTAGCAGATTTAATATTCATTATATATAGATTATTAATTATTGGATTTTATTGACCCGCTATTTCTGCGAGTTCAAGCCATCTTTCGGATTTTAAATCGAGTTCGTTGATTATTAAATGAAGCCTTTTGGAAAGTTCGTTGATTTTTTCCGGATTCATAACTACTCCACTCAACGCATTTTCAATTACCTTCTTTTCTGATTCGAGCTGCTCAATATCCTTTTCGAGTATTTCAAATTCTTTTTGTTCTTTAAAAGATATTTTCCGTTTTCTCTGAGCTTGATTACCATTTTTGTATGCTTCCTGTTTCGACTTGTCTTTTATTTGAGAATTCTGTTTTTGTTCTGATTCTTGTAGTTTTTGCCATTCTCGATATTGAGTGTAATTTCCAGGAAAGTCTTTGATATCCCCATTTCCCTTAAACACCAGAACATGATCAACTATCTTGTCCATAAAATAGCGGTCGTGGCTGACGACTATTACACACCCTTTAAATGTTTTCAGGTAATCCTCCAATATTTGAAGTGTAATGATATCCAGGTCGTTTGTTGGCTCATCAAGAATAAGGAAATTAGGTGATTTCATTAGGACTGTGCAGAGATATAGTCTTCTTTTTTCACCTCCACTAAGTTTTTCGATATAATTATATTGTTGTTTGGGTGAAAATAGGAAATTTTGTAGAAACTGTGATGCCGACAGTTTCTGTCCGTTACCCAACTCCACGTATTCAGCGATGTCCCTGACAGCCTCAATTACCTTCTGATTTTCCTTAAAAAAAATGCCATCCTGTGAATAATATCCAAATTTTACGGTTTTTCCTACAACTAGTTTGCCACTGTCAATCGGTATTTCTCCAATAAGAAGTTTGATGAAGGAGGTTTTTCCTGTACCATTGTTACCGACAATTCCTAATTTCTCATATCTGGAGAAAATGTAGTTAAAATTATTAAGAATGATTTTGTCTTCAAATGCTTTGCATACATCGTATGCTTCAAAAATTTTCGTTCCGATATATGTAGCGGAATTTTTAATTTCAACATGCTGACTGATTATACGTTGTTTAGCCACTTTCTCCAGCTCATAGAAAGCATCTTGCCTGTATTTTGCCTTATGTCCTCTTGCCTGCGGCATACGCTTCATCCATTCCAGCTCAGTTCTATAAAGGTTATTGGCCCTGACTATTTCATCATTAAGATTATTAATCCTTTCCTGTCTTTTTTTCAGATAATAGGAATAGTTGCCTTCGTAGGAATAAATTGTAGAGTCATCCATCTCAATGATAGAATTACATACCCGGTCAAGGAAATAACGATCGTGAGTGACCATGAGAATACTTTTGGTTGTGTTGGATAGATATTTCTCAAGCCATTCTATCATTTCGAGGTCAAGGTGATTGGTTGGCTCATCAAGAATAATGAGGTCGGGGTCTTTCTCCAGCACTTGTGCTAATGCCACACGCTTAATCATGCCACCAGACATCTGTCGGAATGGCATTTTATAATCGGTCAATTTAAGCTTTGTCAGAATCTGTTTCGTGATCAGATCGTTGTCATGACCGAGACATGCCTCTTCAATGTTTAAATCCGGATCAAATACAGGAGTCTGTTCAAGATATCCAATCGTCAGATTGTTTTTTTGAATGATTTCACCTTCGTCATATCCTTCTTTTCCAGCTATTATATTCAACAATGTAGTTTTGCCAGTTCCATTTTTTGCAATCAGCCCAACATGTTGTCTTTCTGCAATTGTAAATGAGATATCATGAAAAAGCACCCTCTCTCCAATACGTTTGGTAAGGGATATGACTTCTAGATAAGGGTTAAATGTGGCCATTGTCTTTTTTATTTTTGCAAAGTTACATATAATTCATGAAATGACAAAATCATCGAAAAATGAAATAATTTATCGTCAGACAGCATATTATCACATAAAATTTGTAACTTTGTAGAGAAAAAAGATAATAATATAATGGAATCAAAATTTACTGAGTTAATCTCAAATGAGACTGGTATTTCCGCATCTCAAGTAAACAACACACTCAACCTCCTTGAAGATGGATGTACCATTCCATTTATCAGCCGCTACCGTAAAGAGCGAACAGGTGGTCTAAATGAGTTGCAAGTAGGCGCAATTAGCGATAAGCTTGCAAAACTCAAGGAAATCGCCAAACGAAAAGAAACTATTCTCTCAACAATAGAAGAACAAGGAAAATTGACCGACGAACTTCGTTCCCGAATAGAAGAGACATGGAACTCAACAGAACTAGAAGATATCTATCTGCCATACAGGCCCAAACGTCGCACACGGGCACAAATTGCCCGAGAGAAAGGATTAGAACCATTAGCTGATTACATTATAAATCAACGATATGGAGATGTGAAACGATATGCCCTGCAATTTTCTGCTCCAACTGGTTGTGCCACAGACATAAACGATGCTCTACAAGGTGCGATGGACATCATTGCTGAGCGTGTAAGCGAAGACGAACGTTCACGTAACATGGTACGCAATAATTTCAATCACGATGCCTACATTACCTCCAAAGTAATAAAGGGAAAAGAAGAGGAAGGCAGTAAATACCGTGATTATTTTGATTTCAGTGAAAGACTTAGCCGTTGTGCCAGCCATCGTCTGTTAGCTATGCGTCGCGGTGAATCTGAGGGATTCTTGCGTGTAAGCATTGGTGGTAACGATGACTTGTGCATTGACCGTCTGCACCGTCAGTGGGTCCATGGTAGCAGCGAGTCTTCTGGCTATGTTTCATCAGCAGTAGTCGATGCATTCAAGCGTTTGCTGAAACCAAGCATAGAAACTGAATTTGCCAATCAGTCAAAAGAACGAGCCGATTCCGAAGCCATTCAGATATTCGTGCGTAATCTAGAACAGCTATTGATGTCAGCTCCATTAGGGCAAAAACGTGTTCTTGCTATTGACCCCGGATTCCGTACGGGTTGCAAAGTGGTTTGTTTAGACACTGAGGGAAACCTTATTCATAACGAAACCATTTATCCCCACATATCCGGAATGAAAGGCACGTTAAGCAACCGCCAGGCCGCATCTAATAAGATATGGACACTAACAAAACAATACAAAACTGAAGCCATATCAATAGGAAACGGCACTGCAAGTCGTGAGACAGAATCATTCATTCGTGGCCTTGGACTACCTAAATCTATAGAAATATATGTGGTTAGCGAAGATGGAGCCTCAATATACTCTGCTTCAAAGACAGCCCGTGAAGAATTCCCCGACTATGATGTAACTGTCCGTGGTGCTGTGTCCATAGGCCGCCGTCTGATGGATCCGCTTGCCGAATTGGTAAAAATTGACCCAAGCAGCATCGGCGTTGGCCAATATCAGAAGGACGTGAATCAGTCATCTTTGAAAAAAAGTCTTGACCAGACTGTTGTCAGTTGTGTAAATAAAGTAGGTGTAAACGTAAATACAGCTTCCAAGCATCTTTTGGCTTACATCAGCGGTTTAGGTCCCAGCTTAGCTCAGAATATCATAGATTACCGTAGCGAACATGGTGCTTTTCATAATCGTCGAGAATTGCTTTCTGTTCCACGTATGGGATCAAAAGCATTTGAGCAATGTGCCGGTTTTTTAAGAATCAGTGGCGGAGACAATCCCTTAGACAACAGTGCGGTCCATCCTGAATCCTACCCAATCGTAGAGCAAATGGCCCATGATGAACATTGCAATGTGTCAGACTTGATTTCCGACCCGTCTATTCGTCAGCGTATCGACATCCACCGATATGTTTCCGACAACATCGGCATTCCCACACTCACCGATATCATGCATGAATTAGAGAAACCAGGCCGTGATCCACGCCGTCAGTTGAAAGCTTTTAGCTTTAGCGACACAGTGAAAGAACTTTCAGATGTTCGGGAAGGCATGATTCTTCCTGGGATCATAACCAACATCACAAACTTTGGCTGTTTTGTTGATGTAGGTGTCCACACCAAAGGCTTGGTACATATAAGTGAACTATGTGATCATTTTGTGAAAGATCCAACAGAGGTTGTAAGCCTTCATCAGCATGTAACAGTCAAAGTACTAAGTGTGGACATGGAACGTGGGCGCATGAGTTTAACATTGAAAGTGTAAAAAAAAGACTTTTAAAATGTTTTTATTTGATTATTTATTCTTAACTTTGCAAAAATAACTACATCATTAATCATTACCCTGAAATAATGCCAACACCATTATATTGAGATTAACACAATCATTATTTTTAACTAACAAATTTGACGGTTATGAAAAGAAACTTACTAATTCTTAGTTTGCTTACTTGGTCGTTGACTTCGATAGCCCAAGTGGAGCAACACGTCAAGCCTGAAGCATTGACCAATGGGGGCAAATATGTCCTTGTGAACAAGGCGATGAATGCCAACCAGTACATGAGCCGTACATCATGGGACGGTGCTTTCTATTATTTAGGCGAGACTGAATCCAACTATGCCAATTACGCATTGACAGCCATTAAAAACAGCAACGGCACATGGTCGTTTACGCTTGACGGTACGTTGACTTACGAAACAGGCGAGTATGACGACAATGGCAGCCCCATCACAGCTACATACGAGGGTCCGCTTTATTTCGGTGTGCCGTCTGGAACAAACAATGTAAATGCGATTAGTATGGATATTGTAGAATGGACAGTTGAACCGAGCAGTGACTACGAAGGCTTCTATCAGCTGATAGCTGGTGAAGGTACAGGCAATCCAAACTGTATTGGTCTTCGTCTTCACTTGAATGCCGGCTATCAATATCCCATCATCAATGAGCCAACCAACAGCTGGTATCCCGACTTTGCCGGTGGCGTTACCCGTGATTACGATGAAATGACAGGAGAAGAGACAATCACGATCAACGACTATACTTCGTTTAACTGGGGATTTGTAAGCCTTGAGAACCTTGCTTCATACATGTCTGACCTGAAAGCGTCCAAGGTGCTTGATGACTTCTATTCGAAGTACATCACTTCAGGTGACTATGAGGATTATTCAGATGGTTTTACAGCCAGCTATAATGCAGCGGTTGCTATTTATAATAACCCTGAATACAACTGGGAAGAAGATCCCGCAGTCATCTCTTCCATATTGGACAACAAAAGCTCTCTCTATGATGAGATAGAGGCTGCTGAATTGATAGACAATCCTTCGAATGCATTGATTTCCGCTATTGCTTCCGCCAAAAATGCTTTCACAACAGCCACAAGTGCTTCGGATGTTGAGGCTGCCATTGCTGCTTTAAAGAAAGCTGTAATCGCATTTAAAGAAGACACGGGTGATTTGACCGCACTTGGTGCAAACATGAGCTTTGAGGATCTTTCTGCTCAAGGTGGCAATCAGACAAGCAGTGTTGCTGATACTCCCATTGGCTGGAGCATGTTCATCAATGGCACACAAGTATCAACCGCATCTGAAATCAGTTCATATATCCCTAACTGGTGTGGTGTAAACAACGATGCAGAAGGAGAGGGCATGGATGGAAGTTATGCCTTCGGTATATGGTGCGGCGGTGTGCCTAAGTTTGAGTTATCCCAGCAGGTAAGCGGTTTGGAAACTGGCACCTATATTGTCAGTGCCGGTTTGATGGCAGGAGCCAACGGAAATGGTTCACGATTAACAACACAACGTATATTCGGCAACTTGAATTCAGCATATTATGGCGACGAAAGCATGTACGACACAGATGCTCTCGACCAAGGTGAAGTGTTCTCATTCGCAGGAAATGAGGAAATCACAACAGACCGTGAACTCCGGAATGTGTCTGTCCGCGCATACGTTTACGACGGAACCCTTACATTCGGTGTGCGCACTGACGGCAATTTAGCTGCCACATTCAGGACATCCGGAAACTCCGCAGGAGGTGACGGTTGGTTTAAAGTAGATAACTTCACGATTCAGAAAGTTGGATACGATGGTAATGACGCTGCAAAAGTTGCAAATCATGTTATTGATGCACTTAAGACTTACATGAACAATGAGATTTTCGAGAGAGCTCTGGAACAGGAAATCAGAAGTGTGATTCCATCCAACGACGTGACCGCAAGCACACCTGTTGATGAAATTAATAATGTTATAATCTCATTGAAAGACCGTATTCCAGAAGTTGAAAGTTCTGTTGCTGCATACAAGAGACTTCAGGAGGCTCTGGAAATCGCTTATGACGAATCGGCTGATTATTCTTACGCTCCATCCTACGAGACGATTTTCAGTCCTGCATTGGAAGCATGTGAGATAGCCCTGGACGAGCGTAATGCTGACAAAGAGCAGATTGACGAGATGATAGCCGCATTAAACGAGGCCATCAAGAAAATCAAGTCTGAGGGTGTTCAAGTTGGTGAATATGCCATGGTAATTCAGAACGGCAGTTTTGAGGATTTGTCCGCTCAGGGCAACACAAACAGCAATGGTGTCTCCAATCCACCTGCCGGTTGGACCTTATGCTTGAATGGAATGGAATGTGCAACTTCTGGTGACTACAATACAGCCGGCGTTAACATTGGATGGTGTGGTATCAACAATGGCGACAATATCGATGCTGATGATGCCGACGGTGTTCACTGGACGAACCAATACACAGACGGAACCCATGTTTGGGGAATTTGGGGCGGTAATATTCCCGAAGTTGAATTATCTCAGACAATCAACGGTCTTCCCGCTGGAACATACGTGTTAAGTTGTGACATGGTAGTAGAATGGAACTGGGGTGGTCAGTGCCTGACAACTCAACGCATCTTTGCTAACGATTATATTCAGATGTTCGGTGCAGAAGACACTTACGCAGAACATCCCAACGACACAAAGGATATGACAGCCGCTATAATCATTGACGGCAGTTATCCAGATGCCGAATATAAACATTTAACTTACGCAGGGCATTATCAGACTGCTTCATACGGTCCAACCAGTTGTCCTCGTCACATGGAACTCACCTTCGGATTAATTGAGGGCCAGCCTCTGAAGATTGGTTTCCGAACAAATAATGTTGACGTTGAGACTGGCACGGCACATCCATACGACAGTGCTGGTTGGTTCAAGCTCGACAACTTCCAGCTTCTCTACTTGTCGGAGGAAATACCGGCCGGTGCCGAGGCTATAGCAACTATTCGTGGCGACGTAAACCGTGATGGGAAAGTTGACATCTCAGATGTTGTTGCAGTAATCAACACGATGGCTGGCGACACCACATTTAAAGACACCTCTGATGTGAACGAGGATAACGAAACAAATATTTCTGATGTTGTGTCCATCATTAACATCATGGCAGGTCAATGACTTTCTGACAAATCCACATATCAGCCCCGGTCGTTTTACTACGTCCGGGGCTTTTGTTACAGAAAATATCTTCAAAGTTACAATACAAGATAAAAAGTCAAAAGAATAAACAAAAAATTTTTTATTATTGACAGAAGTTTGTAAATTTGCATTGAAACAAAATAACATAATAAAAATTCTAAATCAACTAAATAATAACACAAATCAGAATATTCAAATGAAAAGAATAATGATGTGTCTCATCATCTTGATGAGTTGTGTAATATGCACAAATGGACAGGTAAGGATGCCCAGGTTCTTTGGAGACGGCATGGTATTGCAACGAGATGTGAAAATTCCTATTTGGGGCTGGAGCAACCCTGGCTCTTGTGTTGAAGTGTCATTTAATGGTAATGTTATTCGTACATGCTGTGACTCAGAGGGAAAATGGAAACTTTTTATTCCTAAGATGAAAGCTGGTGGTCCCTATCTGCTGACAATTAACAGTGGCAGTTCCAGCTTAACGCTAAAAGACATTCTAATTGGAGACGTATTTTTATGTTCGGGTCAGTCAAATATGGAGCTGCCTATCCGCCGTTGCATGGATGTTGTTAGCGACAAAGTAAAAAATTACAGGAATAATCAAATTCGATATTTGAAACTCCCTCATCAATACAATTACGTCAGCCCTAACGATGATGTCCGCGTGCTACCCTGGCAGGACATCACTCCTGAGAACTGCGCTGAAGTAAGTGGTATTTGCTATTTTATGGCTCGGGAGCTTCAAGAGCGTTACCATGTTCCTATTGGTATTGTCAATTCGGCCGTAGGTGGAACTCGTGTTGAAGCTTGGATGCCATACGATGTGCTTTCAGACTACGAAGGGTATAAATCAGAGCTCCAAAAAGAAAAATACCATAACCCGCAATGGCCAGATTCAGTCCGAAGTGCAGAGAATGCTGCTGGCTTCAACTGGGAACGTACAATGATCAGCAAAGACGAGATTGTTAACAAATGGAAAACACCAGGGTACAATTATTCTTCATGGAAAAACGTGGATATGTTCTCAAACTGGAGCGAGGGTAAGAATGGCTCATATTGGTTCCGTACAATAGTTAACATTCCAGATAAGCTGGCCGGTTCTGCTGCCATTTTACGTTTCGGAGCTATGAAAGACGCTGACTCCATCTTCGTAAATGGTCAGTTCGTCGGGAATACCACATACGAATATCCTCCCCGTATCTATCAGGTTAAGCAAGGTATATTACGTGGCGGCAACAATGATATTGTAGTTCACCTGATGTCTCAAAATGGACGTCCGAACTTCACAAAAGGAAAACTTTACCAGCTTGAAATTAATGATCAGGTGTTCACAATTCCCTCCGAGATTCAGTTCTGTGTGGGCTGCAATATGCCTCCAAAACCACGTTCCACTTATTTTGTTGACGGCAACACAGGACTGTATAATGCGATGATAGCTCCGTTCAAAGATTTTGCTTTCAAGGGGATTCTGTGGTATCAAGGTGAATCGAACTTGGGCAATACAAGCCATTATGCATCCATGCTCAATGGCATGGTGAATTCTTGGAGAAAACAGTTTGGCAAAGAGCTTCCTTTCGTAATCATGCAGTTACCCGGTTACATGAGCAAACATAACCAGCCAGTTGAAACCGGATGGACACAAATACGACATCAGCAATATCTTGCAAGTCATCAAATATCCAAATCAGCTTTAGCACCGACGATCGACACGGGTGAGGCGATAGATATTCATCCACAGGACAAAGATGTTGCCGGCCATCGTGCAGCTCTTCAGATGATTCGTATTGCCTACGGTGAAAAAAACATCATTGCGAACGGCCCCACTCCCATTTCCGCCAAAGTGAAAAACGGCAAGGCAACCATCACATTCTCAAAAAAAAGCGGTGATTTGCAGCTAAGGGGGGAAAAGCTAAATGATTTTGCCGTCAAAGTTAACGGAAAATATCAATTCACTAACGCAGAAATAATTGGTCCACACACCATTAGTGTGGATTTGCCTGCCGGATTATTAAATACCACTATCCGTTATTGCTGGGATGATTACCCTACCCCAACCCTATATAATACAGTCGGGATTCCCGCTCCCCAGTTTGAGATTGAAACAAAATAAACATTTTTCAAAATCGCAACTTTATATCCGCATACATCTTTAAAATTGATAGGATGTGTGCGGGTTTATTTTAGTTAATAATAATATAAAACCAGCGGTGTAAAAAGTTATTCAGAATATGCAAAAATGTGAAGCAGACGATTCATTTGTGAAAAAACAATCATAAAAGCATAAAATGTTAATAAAAAGTCATTGTAGGTAATATAAAAAGCTTAAATTTGCAATTATTTAACTAAATAGCCACATAAAAGTGTAATCTTAAATCCAAAACGACAATGAGACGTGCTTTTTTTTACATAATCATATCGTTGTTTGCCGTCATTGACATAAATGGTCAGAATTCATTTATAAGCGTAAAAAATGGTCAGTTTTACATCGGCAGCAAACCATATCCAAAATATATAGGAGCTAACTTCTGGTATGGTGCCATGTTGGCAAGTGAAGGTCAAGGTGGTGACCGCAGCAGACTAAAAAAAGAACTGGATTATCTGAATGCTATTGGTGTAAAGAATCTTCGTGTTCTTGTTGGATCTGATGGAAGTCCATTGAACAGAATGACATCATACAAAGCCAATCTTGTTTACCCGACACTTCAAACATCTCCTGGAGAATACAATGACACCCTCCTTGCCGGTCTGGACTATTTGCTTATGGAAATGGGTAAAAGGGAAATGAAAGCAGTGCTGTATCTTAACAATGCGTGGGAATGGAGCGGCGGTTACGGACAGTATCTGGAATGGGCAGGGGGAGGTTCTACTCCTCAGCCCAATATAGACGGTTATGAAGCATATATGAAACATGTTGCCCAGTTTTCGACGAACAAAACAGCCCAGCGTTTGTTTTTCAACCATGTCAGATTTATTATCAGTCGCACAAATCGCTATACAGGAATCGCTTATAAGAACGACCCAACCATCATGTCTTGGCAGATTGGTAATGAACCCCGCGCTTTCAATCCAGACTACAACAAGGATTCCAGACACCAGAAAGTTGCATTTGCCTCTTGGCTTTCCAAAACCTCACGTTTAATAAAAAAATTAGACAAAAACCATTTAGTGACCACAGGAAGCGAAGGCAGACACGGTTGTGAGGAAGACCTTGAATTATTCCGAACCATACATGCCGATAAAAACATCGATTACATCTGCATCCATATCTGGCCCTACAACTGGGGATGGATGACAGAAAATCAGTTGAAACAATCTGGAAGCAGTATTGATATAAGTGCCGTAAACGACAGCACTGGTAACTATATTGATGAGGCATTAGGTGTGGCTATGCGAATGAATAAGCCGATTGTAATTGAAGAATTCGGGTTTCCACGCGATGGTTTTTCTACTTCTAAAACTTCTACCACCAATGGCAGAAATAAATATTACGATTACGTGTTCAGTGTTGTCCTTAACCCATCTTATCCCCTCTTGGCAGGATGTAACTTTTGGGGTTGGGGAGGATTTGCCGAGCCCACTCACACCAGCTGGCTTCCATACGACCAATATACCGGTGACCCGGCGCAAGAGGCTCAAGGACTCAACTCTGTGTTTAGTTCCGACCGAAGCACTATTGATATTATCATAAAGCACACTGGTATGAATCATAAATGAATAGTAAAAAGTGACTAGAGAATAATAGCGTAAGAAAAGTGTATATACATTTTTAATGATATATAATAAGAAAATAGAATAATCAAAACACCAATAAATTATGCGTAAAAGCTTTTGTATTCTTTTTGGGCTGGTAATGACGTTACCTATGCTTGCCCAACATCTAAGTATAAACACAAAAAATACCACATTGGTGGTTGATGCTCCTGACGGCGGCAGCTTACAATTTGTTTATTATGGACAAAAACTGAACAATAATGAAACGGAACAGTTGTTCAATTCAGGTACTCAACATTGGAATGCCTATCCTGCATACGGTATGGATGTTCAGCGCGAGTCTGCCATCAGTGTGACTCACAGTGACGGTAATATGACCTTGGATTTGAAAGTTGCATCCCGAACAACAGAGCAAGATGGCAAAAGCACTATTCAACGCATCCGTTTAAAAGACACGTTTTATCCGTTTTATGTAGATATATGCTATCGCACATACCCTGATAAAGATATAATTGAAACATGGGCAGAATATGAACACAATGAAAAGGGAACAGTCGTATTAAGTCAGTTTGCTTCCGCCTATCTTCCAATCCGCTATGGCAAAGTATGGATTTCTCATCTCTACGGCACATGGGCAAACGAAGGAAAATTAGAGGAAGAGCCATTGACACATGGCATGTTTGTGATCAAAAACAAGGACGGTGCCCGCAATTCCCACACCAGTCATGCCGAGGTTATGTTCTCGCTTGATGGTCAACCACGTGAAAACAGCGGCAGAGTGATTGGTGCAGCTTTATGCTATACGGGTAATTACAAACTGCGTGTTGATACCGACGACACTAACTTTCATCATTTTTATGCCGGGATTAATGAAGAAAACTCATCATACAATCTTAAGCAGGGTGAGCGTTTTATCACCCCTCCCCTTGCCTTGACTTATAGTAACGAAGGTCTGAGCGGTGTAAGCCGCAACTATCACAGTTGGGCACGGAGCTACAAACTGATGCATGGTAACGATTTGCGTCCGATTCTGCTTAATAGCTGGGAAGGAGTCTATTTCGACATCAATGAAGAAGGAATGGATCAGATGATGTCGGATATCTCTTCCATGGGAGGAGAACTTTTCGTGATGGACGACGGTTGGTTCGGCGATAAATATCCTCGAAAAAACGATAGTTCATCATTAGGCGACTGGACAGTTGATACCCAGAAACTGCCTCATGGCATTAGCGGGTTACTCTCCTCTGCAAAAAGACACAATATCCGATTCGGTTTATGGATTGAGCCGGAGATGTCGAACACCATAAGCGAACTTTATGAGCAACATCCTGAATATATTATAAAGCCAACAAACCGAGAGCCAAATCTAGGACGAGGAGGCACGCAGGTGGTACTCGACATGGGCAATCCCAAAGTACAAGATTTGGTATTCCACGTTGTTGATACACTAATGACAAAATATCCCGACATTTATTATATCAAATGGGATGCTAATGCCCCGATTATGAATCATGGTTCACAATATCTGACGAAAGACAACCAAAGCCACTTGTTTATTGAATATCATCGCGGCCTGGAAAAAGTGTGTCAGAGAATACGCAGTAAGTATCCAGACTTGATTATCCAAGCATGTGCAAGTGGTGGTGGTCGTGCCAATTATGGTTATCTCCCTTATTTCGACGAATTCTGGGTCAGCGACAACACCGACGCATTACAGCGTGTTTATATGCAATGGGGCACTAGTTACTTCTTTCCTGCAATCGCTATGGCGTCTCATATCAGTGCCGCCCCCAACCATCAGACCTTCCGCTCCATACCTCTGAAATACAGGATAGACGTAGCCATGAGTGGCCGGTTGGGTATGGAAATACAGCCCAAAAACATGAGCGATAAAGAAAAAGAGCAATGCAGGAAAGCCATATCTGAATATAAAGAAATTCGGCCGATAGTGCAACATGGTGATATTTATCGTCTCCAGTCACCTTACGAGAAACTGGGATGTGCCTCTCTGATGTATGTGAATTCCGACAAGAGCAAAGCTGTTTTCTTCTGGTGGAAGACTGAGACATTTGTGGCTCAGCAGCTGCCACGTGTTACAATGTGCGGACTGGAACCAGACAAAAACTACACTATACGCGAGCTTGACCGTATAGACCGTCATCCTCTTCCCTTTGAGGGTAAAAGTTTTAGTGGCTCCTATTTGATGTCCACTGGTCTGGAAATTCCTGTGGAACACGATTTGGACTGGAATGATAAAATAGGGTGGTCTAGTCGTGTACTTTATCTGGAATAATATTTATTTACTATTTAAAGATTTACTCTTTACCATTTATTTTTATATTTAATTATATAGTTAGATGGGAAGACTTCAAATGAAACGACAGATATAAAGGTTATAATTACAATTAACATTTACCTTTGGTACTTTATTTTTAATCTAGAAAAATGGATGATATAATTCATGAGATAACACCTTTGTCTGAACGGGATTTTTTTTATATTGTTGACCGCCACAAGCAGGAATTCACATATCCGATGCATAGCCATCCTGAATATGAATTGAATTTCATTGAGCATGGCTGTGGTGTCCGGCGTATTGTTGGCGACAGTGTAGAAACGATTGGCGACTATGACTTAGTGCTTATCACTGGTCAGGAACTCGAGCATGTGTGGGAACAAGGCACTTGCACATCTCCCGATATTCATGAAATCACCATCCAGTTTGCTCATGATTCATTCTCTGGTCCATTTGCTCACAAAAATCAGTTCAGCAGTATCTACAATATGCTTCAACGGGCACGCTGTGGACTAGCGTTTCCGATGGATACGATTATGAAAGTATATAATCGGCTTGTGGAATTAACAAAGCAACCAGCAAGTTTTCAGTCGGTTATTAATCTTCTTCAATTGCTTAACGAACTTGCTAACTGCCCGACTTCCCGACAACTTTCGTCATCTTCTTATGCAAAGCATGAAAGCCACAATGAAAGCCGCCGAGTGGCAAAAGTCCAGCAATATATTTCCGATAATTACAATAATGAAATACGTCTGAACACACTAGCAGATATGGTTGGAATGACACCAGTGGCATTCAGCCGTTTTTTTCGTCTGCGCACGGGGAAAACCCTAAGCGATTATATCATAGAATACCGATTGGGTAAAGCGTCACGCCTCTTAATCGACACTCAGATGAGCATATCTGAAATATGCTATTTATGTGGCTTCAACACTTTGTCCAATTTTAACCGTCAATTTAAGCGACTTAAAAACTGCACACCAAAAGAGTTCAGAGAAAACTATCATAAACGTAGAATTTTGATTTAATTGTTTTATATAAGAATAAACTTCCTGTGGAATAAGAAATTATAAAAACCTGTTAATGGAAATGTATGAATAACAACAAATAGGACTTATAATTAACTAAAAATAAGATATGATGTTATCATTTGAAGAAAGACTTAAAAAACTGACATCAGACCATGAAGCTTTGATAGGACTTCCCAATCAAGCTAGAGAAGAGTACAATGGGATTTACCAAAGGTATATGAATCCAGTTGTTACGTCAAAACATACCCCATTGTTTTGGCGATATGACTTAGATGAAAAGACGAATCCATATCTGATGGAACGTATTGGAATTAATGCCACAATGAATGCCGGTGCACTAAAACTGTCAAAGGGTCGTTATATATTAGTAGTACGTGTGGAAGGAAACGACCGCAAATCATTTTTTGCTATTGCAGAAAGTCCTAATGGAATAGACCACTTCCGTTTTTGGGATTATCCTGTCACCATGCCCGACGATGTAGTTCCAACTACAAATATCTACGACATGCGTTTGACATGCCATGAGGACGGATGGATTTATGGTATCTTCTGTGCAGAACGCCATGATGACAGTGCACCCGCCGGTGACTTGTCGGCTGCAACAGCAACAGCTGGCATCGCTCGTACGAAAGATTTAATAAACTGGGAGCGTCTGCCTGATTTGAAGAGCCGCAGTCAGCAACGTAATGTTGTGCTACACCCAGAATTTGTTGATGGTAAATACGCACTCTATACCCGTCCCCAAGACGGTTTTATTGATACAGGCAGTGGTGGTGGCATCGGTTGGGCATTGATTGATGACATCACTCATGCAGAGATTTGTGATGAGCAGATTATAGAAGAACGAATATACCACACCATCAAAGAGGTGAAAAACGGCGAGGGTCCACACCCACTGAAGACAGATAAAGGCTGGCTTCATCTGGCTCATGGTGTGCGCAACACAGCAGCAGGTCTGCGCTATGTGTTATATATGTATATGACAGCGCTTGACCAACCTGCCCGTGTGATAGCCCGTCCAGGGGGGTATTTTATGGCACCAGAAGGTGATGAGCGTGTTGGTGATGTGTCGAATGTGCTGTTTGCCAACGGATGGATAAAAGATGACGACGGTAAAGTATTTATATACTATGCCTCAAGCGACACACGCCTTCATGTTGCGACTTCAACCATTGACCGTTTGGTTGATTACTGCATGAACACCCCCGAAGACGGTCTGACGACATTTACTTCCGTTGAGACATTAAAAAGGTTGATAGATAAGAATTTAAAAATTTAATTTCAAATTTA